>Ga0208589_1001118_pt1 | contig 11481 bp, 8 predicted proteins | sample NGESurshal092012_2_FD_184486 | JGI IMG/M metagenome (GOLD analysis project Ga0208589, IMG submission 184486) | Arctic peat soil microbial communities from Barrow, Alaska - NGEE Surface sample F53-2 shallow-092012 (SPAdes) | ecosystem: Environmental > Terrestrial > Soil > Wetlands > Peat ... | reverse complement strand
TTGACGCCGCCCCCACCGATACCGACGACCTTGATGACCGCCAAATAGTTCTGCGGTGCTGCCACGAGGAGGGACCTTTCCGCTCGTTTGCCTCTGTCGCGTTTCTGCACCCGGCTATTAGTGCCGGAGAGAGCGCCCTTTCCTGGAAACCACCGCCGAAACCACGGTCTCAGTAACCACGGTCCCAGCAGCCTGCCGAAAATCGCCCCCAATTGATCCGGCGAGCACGCTCCGTGATTTCCAGGGAGTTAACCCTCACTCTCAAGTTGAGATTTACAGTTATGTCATCCTGGCGATTGATACGGACAGTAGGGTTGGACGGGGGGCAGGGTCAACTAGCCACGCGCGAAGCAGGCCGGCGTGTTGCCACCGGTCCTGATATTCCCGGCCGCCATTCACCCGCCGGTCACCGCCGTCCCCGGTGCGCTCACGTTGTAGGTCCGCGCATTCGTGCGCATCAGCAGCGCGAGTTCCCTCGCCTTCTGGCCGGCCCGGTCGGTGCCACCCCACACCACCGTGATTCCGCGGGTGAGCTTGAGAGTCACCTCGGACGCGCTCGGTGCCTGCACTGACACCACCGACCGGGCGAGGTAATGCGGCAGCTCATGAAGGACCACCGCCGCGGCGTACACGGCCGGGCTGCCCCGCAGGGCCGGCACGGAGACCGGCCCGGCCGCCACCTGGAGGAGGGGAAGGCCGGGCGGACGCCGGGCCGCTGACTCCACCGCGACACCGAACTTGTCGATGAGCTGGTAGCCGGTCCCGGTCGACACGGCCAGGGCGGGCGTGCGCTCGGTGACAGCGATCGTGACCCCGTCCGGCCAGTCCCGGCTGACCCTCGCGGACTGGACCTGGCGGATCCGCTCGACCTGCTGGGCGACCGCGGCACTGTTCACTCTGATCAGGGGCAGGCCAGGCGGGATGGCGGCGGCTGACCGGACTTCCGCCCCGGTGACCAGGTGGGTGCCGGTCACCTGGACGGAGCGGACCACGAAGAACCGCGACTCGAGCAGGGCCCAGGCCACGCCCGCCACGATGGCCACCGTGGCCAGGGCGAAGAAGGCTGCCCGCCATGGCTGATGGCCTCGCCCGGCGCTCCGGACTGGGCCGACGCTGTCCGCGCCGCCAGCGGCCCCGGCTTCCTGGTCGCGGCCCTGCGTGATGTCCCCGGCCTGGCTGCTCATCCAGCCGGCCCGCCGCGGGCGCGGAGCGCATCGAGGACGGGCTGTCCGAGCGCGGTGACGTCACCGGCGCCCATGGTCAGCACGAGGTCCCCCGGTTTCGCGGTGGCCGCCACCGCGGCGGGCACGGCCGCGCGGTCCGGCACGAAATGGGCCCCGGCGCCGGGCACGGCCACGGCGACCAGTTCCCCGGTGACGCCTGGCTCCGGATCCTCACGGGCCGGATAGACATCCAGCACGAAGGCCTCGTCGGCACGGCCGAGGGCGGCACCCAGCTCCCGCGCGAAGATGCGGGTCCGGCTGAACAGGTGAGGCTGGAAAATGGCGATGACCCGGCCCCCGTCGGCGATGTCCCGGGCGGCCGCGAGGTCGGCGGCCAGCTCGGTGGGATGGTGCGCGTAACTGTCCAGCACCCGCACCCCGTCGGCCTCGCCCTTGAATTCCAGGCGGCGCCGTGCCCCACGGTAGGCGGCCAGTCCCCTGGTCACCCCGTCCACCGGGAAGCCGAGCTCCAGGCACGTGGCCAGCACCGCGGTGGCGTTGAGGGCATTATGCCGGCCGGGGACCTGTAGCTGCACCCGCGCGGCGGCCCCAGCCACCTGCGCGGCCTGCCCGCCACTGACCTCAAAACTGACCGCCATGCCCCGGGGCACCACGGTGGTGACGCGGTAGTCCGCGTCCGCCGACTCACCGTAGGTCCGGACCCGCAGCGGAAGGTCACGGGCCGCCTGGGCCAGCGCCCGGGCGCCCGGGTCATCGGCGCACGCGACCAGCAGCCCGCCTTCGGCGATACGCCCGGTGAACGCGGCGAACGCGGTCTCGATCTCGGCCAGGCCGGCGTAATTGTCCAGATGATCGGCTTCCACGCAGGTCACGATGGCCGCCTCGGGTGAGAGCATGAGGAACGACCCGTCGCTCTCGTCGGCTTCAGCCACGAACCATTCACCGCTGCCCTCATCCGCGCCCAGCCCGGTCTCGGTGAGGATGCCGCCGATGACGTAGGACGGGTCGGCGCCGCAGACCCGAAGGACAGTGGTGAGCATGGACGTGGTGGTGGTCTTGCCGTGCGTGCCGGCCACCGCCACCGATCTGCGGCCGAGCATCACCGAGGCCAGCGCGGCCGCCCGGTGCAGCACCCGGAGCCCGCCCTGGCGCGCGGCGACCAGCTCGGGATTATCCGGCCGGATCGCGGTCGAGACCACGAGCGTGTCCACACCGGCGACGTTCGCGGCGTCGTGCCCGACCCGGATGTCCGCGCCGAGCACGGCCAGCTCGTCGAGCAGCGCCGAGTCGGCCGCGTCGCTGCCAGAGACGCGGACCCCCCGGGCGAGCATGATCCGGGCGATCCCGGACATGCCCGCGCCGCCGATGCCGGTGAAGTGCACCTGTCCGAGCTGCTCGACCGGGACCGGGTCCACCGGGGTTACCAGGCCCATCCCACCATCCTCATCTGCCGCTGCTTCATGCCCTGCGCCTTCATGCCCTGCGCCTTCCCCGGCTGCCGCTGGCGTGGCCCGGGCCGCCCTGGCTCCGGGGCCGCCTCTCAGCCTGCTCCCGGACGATGCCGAGGACCTCGGCCGCCAGCCTGGCGTCGGTGTCGCGATGGCCCATCGCCGCGGCCGCCTGGGACATCGCCGCCACGAGCTGCGCGTCCACCAGGATGGGCAGCAGGTCGGAGCGGATCCACTCGGGGCTCAGGTCTTCGTCGGCGATGATCAGCCCGCCGCCGGCCGCCTCGATCGGCGCCGCGTTGAGCCGCTGCTCCCCGTTGCCGTGCGGCAGCGGCACGTAGGCCGCGGGCAGGCCCACTGCGGTGAGTTCCGCGCAGGTCATCGCGCCACTGCGGCAGATCGCGAAGTCGGCCGCCGCGTAGGCCAGGTCCATCCGGTCCACGTAGGGCAGCGTGATGTAGGGCGGGCCCGCGACGGGCAGCCGGACGTCGATATCGCTGCGCGGACCGAGGATGTGCAGTACCTGGATCCCGGCGGCGCGGATCGAATCGGCCGCGTCCAGTACCGCGTAGTTCAGCGAGCGGGCGCCCTGCGAGCCGCCGGTGACCAGCAGCACCGGGAGGTCCGGCCGGAGCCCGAAGTGCGCCCGGGCCTTGTCCGCCAGGGCCAGCCGGTCCAGGCTGGCGATCTCGTGGCGCAGCGGGATCCCGATGTACCTGGCGTGCGGGAGCTTGGTGTCAGGCTGGCCGGTGAACACGTGCGTGGTGAACCGCGCGCCGATCCGGTTGGCCAGCCCGGGGCGGGCGTTGGCCTCGTGCACGACGATCGGCACGTGATGGCGCCGCGCGGCCAGGTATCCCGGCGTGGCGACGTAGCCGCCGAACCCCACGAGCACGTCCGCGCGGGCCTGATCGAGCACCCGTCCCGCGGCGCTCACCGACGCGCTGAGCCGCCCGGGCACGCCGAGCAGCTGCGGGGTGAGCTGGCGGGGCAGCGGAACCGCAGGGATCAGGGCCAGCTGATAGCCGCGCAACGGCACCAGCCTGGTCTCCAGGCCGCGCTCGGTCCCGAGGCACACGATGCTGACCTGGGGGTCAGCCCGGCGCAGCGCATCGGCGAGAGCCAGCGCGGGCTCGATATGGCCCGCGGTCCCCCCGCCAGCGAGTACGACGCTCATCGCCCGGCACTCCCTTTCTCACCGACGGCGCCCGGGCGCGGCTTGCTTCTCCCGCCGGCCGGCCAGGCCCAGCCAGCTTAGGACCCGGAGCGGCACGCCGGGGCCAGCCTCGGCAAGGGCCTGTGCCGCACCGGGCTCACGCTTCGCGAACGACATCAGCATGCCGAGCGCAACCATGGTGATGAGCAGCGAGGACAGACCCTCGGAGATCAGCGGCAGGGGCACCCCGGTAATGGGCAGGAGCCCTACCACCGCGCCGATGTTGACCAGCGCCTGGCCGACGATCCAGGCGGTGGCGGCCCCCGCGGCCAGCCGGACGAACGTGTCTTCCACCCGCCGGGCGATGCGCAGCCCGGCGTAGGCCAGCCCGCCGTACAGGAACGTCACGCAGAGAGTGCCGATCAGGCCGAGTTCCTCGCCCAGGATCGCGAAGATGAAGTCCGTCGTCGATTCGGGAACCCAGCCCCATTTCTCCCGGCTGGCGCCGAGGCCCACGCCGAACCAGCCGCCCGAGCCCAGCGCGTACCTGCCCTGGATGCTCTGCTGGTTGGTGCCCACCGGGCTGCCGCCGGCGTGGAAGAAGCCGAACAGCCGCTCCGTGCGGTACGGGGCGACCACGATCATCGCCAGCAGAGCCAGGCCGATGATGGCCAGGACACCGAGGAAGACCCGGCCCGGGGTGCCGATGATCCACAGCAGGGCGAGGAAGATGATCAGCAGGATGAACGTGGTGCCCAGGTCGTCGCCGAGCATGACCAGCATGGCGAGGATGCCGACTCCCGGCAGCAGCGGGATGAGCAGCTGGCGCCAGTCCTCCAGCTGGCCCAGCTTGTCCTTGCGGGCGAGCAGGTCGGCACCCCACAGCAGGAACGCGAACTTGGCCAGCTCGGACGGCTGGAACTGGACCCCCCCGAACTGGATCCAGCGGGCCGCGCCGCCCTGCGTCTGGCCAACAACCAGCACCAGGACCAGCCCGAGCAGTGAGATGAACATCAGCGGATAGGCAGCGGCGCGGAACCGGCGCGGCGCGGACCGTGCCGCGAGCCACATGCAGGGCAGCCCGATGATCACGCCGAACAGCTGGTGCTGCAGGCCGGACCAGGGTGAGATGCCTTCCATCAGGCCGTACGCGGACGAGGTGGACAAGACCATGATCAGGCCCAGCGCCAGCAGCAGCGTGGTGATGCCGAGGACCAGGTAGAAGGAGGTGAGCGGCCGGTCCAGGAAGCCGAGCCGGGCGGATACCCGGTCGCGGGCCTGGTCGGCCCAGGCCGAAGGACCTGCCGGGCGCTCGCCCGCAGGGAAGCGAGTCTGCGTGGAGGCGCTCACCGCTCGCCCGCCGGGGGCCAGCCCGCGGGAAGTGTGCGGTCCGCGCGGAGAGCCCGGGCAGCGGGCAGAGATCGGCTCATGATCCCAGTCTCGGTCCCGAGCGCCGTCGGCCCGCGGACATCTTCGGCGTGTCGCGCCGGCGAGTTACTTCGGCATCCACTCCACGTAGAAGATGCCGAGGCCGAGCGCGACGAACATGGCGGAAATCAGCCAGAATCTGATCACGATGGTGGTTTCGGCCCAGCCCTTGAGCTCGAAATGGTGCTGCAGTGGTGCCATCCGGAACACCCGGCGCCCGGTCATCTTGAACGAGCCGACCTGGATGATCACGGACAGGGCGATGACCACGAAGATACCGCCGAGGATGGCCAGCAGCAGCTGGGTCTTGGTGCACACGGCCAGGCCGGCCAGCACGCCGCCGAGGGCCAGCGACCCGGTGTCGCCCATGAAGATCCGGGCAGGCGGCGCGTTCCACCACAGGAAGCCGAAGCAGGCGCCGAGCACCGAGGCCGCCACCACCGCCAGGTCGAGCGGGTCACGCACCGAATAGCAGTGCGGGGCGAGGAAGGTGGTGCAGTCGTTGCGCAGCTGCCAGTTGCCGATCAGCACGAAGGCGGCCAGCACCAGGCACGCGCAGCCGGTGGCCAGGCCGTCCAGGCCGTCGGTCAGGTTCACCGCGTTGGACGTGCCGGCGATCAGGAAGACGATCCACAGCATGAACGCGGTGACGCCGATCGGCGGCCCGAAGTCACGCAGGAAGGACAGGTGCGCGTCCGCGGGCGTCAGGTCGTACCCGTCGGCGAAGTGCTGCTGGACGACGAGCAGCGCGAACACGGCGCCGACCACGGCCTGGCCGGCCAGCTTGGCCCCGCTGCGCAGGCCCAGGCTGCGCTGCTTGTAGATCTTGATGAAGTCGTCGAGGAAACCGACCACCCCGAGGCCCACCATGAGGAACATGACCAGCACGCCGGAGACAGACGGCTCCTGGCCGGTGAAGATGTTGCCGACGAAATAGCCGACCACCGCCGCGATGACGATGACCGTCCCGCCCATGGTGGGGGTCCCGCGCTTGGTCGCGTGCCCGGCCGGGCCCTCTTCCCGGATCAGCTGGCCGTAGCCGCGCCGGGAGAAGATCCTGATCGCCAGCGGCGTGCCGAACAACGAGAGCAGCAGGGAGACCCCCGCCGAGAACAGGATCGTCCTCACTGGGCCGTCTCCCCGGTCAGGGCCAGCGCGACCCGCTCCAGGCCGGCCGAGCGTGATGCCTTCACCAGCACCACATCCCCGGGCGCCAGCCGCTGCCCGAGCGCGTCGAGGGCGACGCTCGCGTCGGCGGCGTGGATCAGCTCGCCACCCCAGGCCGGCTCGGCCTTGGCCCCGGTAAGGATGGGACCGGCCTCCTCGCCGACCGCGATGAGGCCGGTCAGGCCGACGTGGGCGGCGTACCCGCCGATCTCCTCGTGCCGGGTCCGGGAGTGCGCGCCCAGTTCGCTCATCGGCCCGAGCACCGCAAACGAGCGGCGGCCACGGGCCAGCACCGCGAGCGTGTCCAGGGCACCCCGGACGGACTCGGGGTTGGCGTTGTAGGCGTCGTTGACCACGATGACGCCGTCCGGCCGCTCGGTGACCTCCATCCGCCACCGGCTGCGGGCCTCCGCCCCGGACAGCCGCTGGGCGATCTCCGCCACAGGCATGCCCAGCTCACCGGCCAGCGCCGCGGCGGCGAGCGCGTTGTGCACGTTGTGCTCGCCGTACAGGCGCAGCTGGACGAGGCCGGATCCGGACGGGCTGACCAGCCGGAAGCCGGGCCGGCCGCGGTCGTCGAGCCGCACGTCCGCAGCACGCACGTCGGCCGGGCCGCGGCCGAACGTCACCACCCGCGCCGCCGTCCGCGCAGCCATCGCCATGACCCGGGGATCGTCGGCGTTGAGCAGCGCTACGCCTCCTCCCCCCGCCGCCCCGGCCCCAGGCAGCGCGGCGGGCAGCTCACCCTTGGCCCGGGCGACCTCTTCGATGCCGCCGAACTCGCCCTCGTGCGCGTGTCCCACGCAGAGGACCACGCCCAACCGAGGCGGGGCGATCTGGCACAGGTGGGCGATGTGTCCCGGTCCCCGGGCGGACAGCTCGAGCACCAGGTAACGGGTCTGTGTGGTGGCGCGCAGCACGGTCAGCGGATGGCCGATCTCGTTGTTCCAGGATGCCCGCGGCGCCACGGTGGGGCCGAGCGCCTCGATGAGCGGGGCGGCCAGGTCCTTGGTGGTGGTCTTGCCGGCCGATCCGGTGATCCCGGCGATCTGGAGGCGGGGTAGGGCGTCCACCACGCCGCGGGCTAGCCGGCCCAGGGCCTCCGTGACGTCCGGCACGATCAGCGCGGGCACCCCGCAAGGCCGGGTGGCCAGCACCGCGGTGGCCCCGGCGGCCACGGCCTGCAGGGCGAAGTCATGGCCGTCCACCCGGGTGCCGGGCAGCGCCGCGAACAGGGCGCCGGGAGCGGCGGCCCGGGAGTCGATGATCACCGGGCCGGTGACCATCGCGGCCGGATTGGCATCCTGACCTGGTGCGGCGCCGCTGAGCCGCGCCCCCGTGAGCTGGGCGATGGCGCCGAGGGAGAGCGGGATCACGCGTCCTCCCCCGTGGCCCGTGCTCCCGCACGGGCCGGACCGGAGCGGAGATCGGGTCCCGCCGGGTCCAGCCGGACCGGGGCGGCATCCCGGCCGCCCCGGTCGCTGAGCACCTCGCCCAGGGCGTCGGCAGCGACTTCCCGGTCGTCGAACGGGGTGACCTGCCCGGTGGCGTACTGCCCGCGCTCGTGGCCCTTGCCCGCTACCAGCACGATGTCCCCCTTGCCCGCGGCCGCGATAGCCAGGCCGATCGCGGCAGCCCGGTCCGGCTCGATGATCATCCGTCCGCGGCGCTCGGGCGGGACGGTCAGGACCCCCTGCAGCATCTCGGCCAGGATGGCCAGCGGGTCCTCGGATCGGGGGTTGTCACTGGTCAGGATAGCCAGGTCGGCGAGGCTCACCGCAGCCGCGCCCATCAGCGGCCGCTTGGCCCGGTCCCGGTCACCGCCGCAGCCCAGCACGATGGACAGCCGCCCCTGGGTGACCGGCCGCAGGGCGCGCAGCACCGCCTCGACCGCGCCTGGCTTGTGCGAGTAGTCCACGAGCACGGTGAAGTCCTGGCCGCACTCCACCGGTTCCAGCCGGCCCGGCACGCCCGGCGCGGCCGCGACCCCGGCGACCGCCGCCGCCAGGCTGACCCCCGCCTCCACCAGGGCGACGATCGCGCCCAGCGCGTTGGACACGTTGAACGGGCCGGGCAGCGCCACCGACGCGTCGGCCTCCACCCCGCCCGGGCCGACGACCCGGAAAGTGCTCCCGTCGGCGCCGCCCCGCACATCAGCCGCGCGCCAGTCGGCGGCCGGGTCACCGGCGGCAGAGATGGTGGTGACCGGGATCTGCGCCCGGCCAGCCAACTTGCGGCCCCACGCGTCGTCGGTGTTGACCACGCCGATCCGGGCGAAGCCCGGGGTGAACAGGGTGGCCTTGACGTCGAAGTACTCGTCCATGCTGGCGTGGAAGTCCAGGTGATCCTGGGACAGGTTGGTGAACACCACCACGTCGTACGTCGTGCCTGCGACCCGGCCGAGGGCCAGCGCGTGGCTGGAGACCTCCATCGCGGCCGCAGTCACGCCGCGGCGCACCATCTCGGCCAGCAGGGCCTGCAGGTCGGTGGCCTCGGGCGTGGTGAGCTGGCTGGGCGCCGCGGTCCCGGCCACCCGGGTCTCCACCCCGCCGAGCAGCCCGGTCACGTGGCCGGCTGCCCGCAGGCCGGCTTCCAGCAGGTAGGTGGTGCTGGTCTTGCCGCTGGTGCCGGTCACCCCGATCAGGGTCAGCCGGCCCGACGGGTTCCCGTAGATCCAGGACGCGACCTCGCCCAGCCTGGCCCGCGGATCGGAGACCACGAACACGGGCAGCCCGCAGTGCCGGGCCAGGCTCTTGCCGTCCGGGTCGGTGAGCACGGCCACCGCCCCGGCATCGGCCGCGCTGTCGCAGAAGTGCGCGCCGTGATGCTGGCTGCCTGGCAGCGCGGCGTACAGGTCACCGGGCCGGACCCGGCGCGAGTCGTGGGTCACGCCGGAGACCGTGACCGGACCACCCGGTCCGGCCAGTGGGTCAGGGCCAGCGCGTCCGGTGCTCAGCCCGAGCAGCATGAGGAGTTCGGACAGCGGACGCGGCGGGACATCGCGTGGAAGGAGAGCCGCAGGCACGGGCCGAGGTTACCTCTGATCACGGTGCCGTGAGCCTGACGTTGGGACGCTCGCCATGATCGGGCGGGATCTTCATCGTCCGCAACGCGAAGTTCATGACCTTATAGAAGACCGGCCCCGCGATCTGGATGCCGAAGTAACCGCCCTTGCGCGGGTTCTGCACGTTCACCGCCACGACCAGCTTGGGGCTCCCCGCCGGGGCGATCCCGATGAAGCTCGACCCGTACAGGCACAGGCAGCCGCCCTTGTTCGGGTCGGCGATCTGCGCGGTCCCGGTCTTGGCCGCGATCGAGTACCCGGGTATCTCCCCCCAGGGCTCGCCCACCTGTGCGTCCAGCCAGGGCACCTGTTGCAGGATGCCCATCAGCTGATGGGCGGTCTTGGCCTGGATGACCCGGCGGGTCGCGGCCCGCGGCGCGGGCACGAACCGGCCGCTGGTGCTGGTGGTGCCGGCCACGATCGAGGGGGCCACCCGGACCCCGCCGTTCGCGATCGTGGCGTAGACGCTGGCCATCTGGACTGCGGTGACCGCGACACCCTGGCCGAACGACAGGGTGTACCGCTCGTCACCCCACCACTTGTTCACCGGGTAGAGGATGCCGTTGCTCTGCCCTGGCAGCCCGGCCACGCTCGGGTCGCCGATGCCGAAGTTCCTGAAGTACTGGTACTGCGTCTGCGGGGTAACGTGCTGGTCGACCTGGACCATGCCCACGTTGCTGGAGTGGGCGATGATCCCGGCAATGGTCCATTTCTCGGTCGGGTGGTACTCCGCGTCATGGAAGCTGTAGCCGTCTATATCTATCGTCTCAGGGACGGTGTAGGCGCTCATCGGGGTCTGGCCGCCGTGCTCCATCGCGGCCGCCGCGGTGATCACCTTGGCGGTGCTGCCGGGGTCGAAGACGTTCGAGACCGGGATGTCCGTGGTGTCGGCCAAGTTGGCCGGGTGGGCAGGATTGAACGAGGGCGACTGCGCCATGGCCAGGATCTTCCCCGTGCTGGGCTGCATGACGACCACGGAGCAGTTGGTGGCGTCGGTCTTCTTGACCTCCTGGGCACAGGCCTGCTCGGCTTCCCACTGCAGGCCCGCCACGATGGTCAGCCGCACGTTGCGGCCTGGCACCACCGGCCGGGTGGTCTCCCCCGCCACCGGGATGGCCTGCCCGTTGGTGCCGACCTGGGCCTCCTGCTGGCCGGCCCGGCCGTCCAGCAGCGAGTTGAAGGACTGCTCCACGCCGGCCTCCCCCTGGAGGGTGCCGGAGGCGATGGTGTTGGTGAAGCCGACGATGTTCGCGGCCAGGTCGCCGTTCGGGTAGACGCGGGTATAGGACGGGGTCATCGCGATGCCTGGCAGGTTCAGCGCGCTGATCGCGGCGGCGGCGGTCGCCGGGACGCTTCGCTTCAGCACCACGTAGTACGGGGACGACGGGTGCGAAAGCAGGGTCAGGATGGACGCGGCCGTCATCCCGAGCGGGCCGGCCAGCGCGCTGGCCACCGCGCTGAAGGACTTCTTGGCCTTGGTAATCACCGGGGGGTCGGCGTAGACCAGGTCGGTCTGCACGGTCATCGCGAGCGTGGTGCCGTCCGCGCTGGTGATGGAGCCACGAACGGACGGCACGGTGGTCGTGGACAGCCGGTCGGACTCGGCGAGGGCCTGGATCGACGAGCCTTCCATGGCCTGCAGCTGGACGAGCCGGCCGGCCACCAGGGACAGCACGAAGCCGATGCAGAGCATGCTGATGCGCAGCCGGCGGGACGGACTGCCGCGGGTCAGCGTGCTGCGGCGGCCCCAGCCCCGGCCCGTGGCCTTGCGGCCCGGCGCCTGGGTGCCCCGGCCGGGGGCGTCCCGGGCGGGGCCACGGCGCGGCGCCTGGCCCGGCCCCGGCGCCCCGGTCCATGAACCCGGGCCGCCTGGCCGCCGCCCGTCCGGGCCGGGCCGCGGGAGCCGGCCGTGGCCGGCCTCACCGCGCTCGTCCTGGTCATGGTCAACCAGGGATCGCCGTCGCCGTGGGAGGGCTGCGTGATCCTGGCCCTGATGTTCACCGGCACGCTGATCTACCGCACCCAGCAGCGGCA
>Ga0208589_1001117_pt1 | contig 11493 bp, 9 predicted proteins | sample NGESurshal092012_2_FD_184486 | JGI IMG/M metagenome (GOLD analysis project Ga0208589, IMG submission 184486) | Arctic peat soil microbial communities from Barrow, Alaska - NGEE Surface sample F53-2 shallow-092012 (SPAdes) | ecosystem: Environmental > Terrestrial > Soil > Wetlands > Peat ... | reverse complement strand
GACAAATGATGGGGTGATGGGGTGATGGTGGCCTGTGGTGAACTTCGTTGAGACCCGGGTGAGAAGGCCTGAAGGTTAGAAAAGTGGGCGAATCAGTGGGCGGGGTGATGCACAAATTTTCTCAAATTTGCACACATTTCAGGGGGAGGGCGGTGTGTGCAAGGGTGTATTGTGTGTCTTAAGACGTTGTATTATATATGCTTATGATTGTTGTTTGAAATAATTGCTGGCGGCTTGTGCGAAAAGTGTGCAAGTCTGGAGTGGTCGCATAAATCAGACAAATAGATTGCGAAGATATTGGAGTTGGGTTTGGAAGATGTTGCTGCGGTTAAGCCAAATTATTCGCCACGGATGTCACGGATAACACGCATAAATCGGTACAAATCCGAAAACACGGCTTGCAGTGTGCGCGCCGCGGAAAGGCATGAAATCGATCATAAATGATTTCCTGCATTAAACATTCGTGTTATCCGTGTTATCCGTGACATCCGTGGTGAATAATTTGGGCTAAAGCCCGACAAGCGAATCGCCATCCGCCACCGCGCGTGGCGACGACGTGTCCGGCCGACGAAATGAAAAACCCTAGCGGTGGAAGAACTTCGGCGCCATGCCCAGGGCAATCGCTTATGGGCGACACATGGTGCTCAACCCCCACCCTAACCCCACCCCTGAGTAGAACCGTTCCTTCCCTGTTTGAACATACAGGTACAGGGAGAGGGAATAAGAAGGTGGATTTTTGCGCAAAGGCGATTGCCCTGACCCCACGCCATGCTCGGCGGGAATTCGGTTGCATCGTCTCTGTGCAGGTGATACTCTTTGAACTCAACCTTTGTATTGGGAAAAGGATGTCCCGATGCTACTTCATGAACTAATCACGGCGCTGGATGCGTCCCTCCCTCTGGCAGCACTCCCCAACCCAATACTTGCCGGCGTTAAAGAGGACAGCCGCCTGGTATTGCCGGGTGATTTGTTTATTGCGCGATCGGGGACGAAATCCGACGGCCGGAAATTCCTCGCCGATGCTCAATCGCGCGGAGCCGCCGCGGCGATCGTCAGCGAGCGTGACGCGAGTTGCACGCTGCCGCAGATTGTGATGGCTGATGCCGGGGCGAGCGCGTCGCGGGCGGCCAATTTGTTTTATGGCGAGCCGAGCCGGCAAATGAAATTGCTCGGCATTACGGGAACCAACGGCAAGACCACGACTGCCTACCTCGTGCGGCATCTGCTTAAGCGTGTGAATCAGCGCTGCGGCATGATCGGCACCGTCGAGATCGACGACGGCCGCCGCTGCTGGGAAGCCAGCATGACCACGCCGTCGGCCACCGATCTGGCCGCCCTGCTCGGAACGATGCGGGACAATGGCTGCGGGGCCTGCGCCATGGAAGTCTCGAGCCATGCGCTGGACCAGGGCCGAGCGGCGGGCGTAAGTTTCGCAGCCGCCGCCTTCAGCAACCTCACCGGCGATCATCTTGACTATCACCTGACGATGGAGAACTACGCCGCCGCCAAGGCGAAGCTGTTTGAATCGCTCGACGCCGAAGCCTCCGCGATCGTCAACGCTCATTCAGAGTGGTCGGGGCGCATGATCGCCAATTGTCGCGCAAAAATATTCCGCTTTGGCATCGACTGCCCCGCGGATTATCAGGCCGGCGAAGTCTCGGTCTCCAGCCAGGGCAGCCGCTTTATTCTAACCGCTCCCGACGGCCGGGCCGACGTGGCGATGGCTCTCATCGGCCGGCACAATATCGAAAACGCCCTCGCGGCGGCGGCTCTGGTGAGCCGCGGCTTTGGATTGACCGTGAGGCAAATCGCCGATGGATTAAGCGACGCCGCCGGCGCGCCGGGTCGATTGCAATCCGTCCGCGCCGGCCAGTCGTTTGCCGTGCTGGTCGATTATGCTCATACCGACGACGCACTGGCCAATGTCCTCACCGCCCTGCGCCCGCTGACGCGCGGCCGCCTGCGCGTGCTCTTCGGCTGCGGCGGTGACCGCGACCGGACCAAGCGCCCGCGCATGGCCGCCGTCGCACAGAAACTGGCCGATGTTGTATACGTCACCAGCGACAACCCACGCACGGAAATGGCGCGCGCCATCCTCACGGATATTTCCGCCGGCTTCAGCGCTGATTATCTTCCGCGCATCGTTGTCGAGCTTGACCGGCGAACCGCCATCGAGCGCCTGCTCGCCGACGCCGACGCCGGCGACGTGGTCCTCCTAGCCGGCAAGGGCCACGAGAATTACCAGATCATCGGCACAACCAAAATCCACTTTGATGACGTCGAAGAGGTCACGCGCGTTCTCTCCCTGCGGAAAGGGGCCGCCTGACCAATATGAAAAGCCTGACGCTGAAAGAAATCTGCCACGCGACGAGCGGCGCCCTGAGCGCGGCGAACGAGTGCGCTTCCATCTCCGCGATCTGCACCGACAGCCGAAAACTGAAGCCGGGGTGTCTGTTTGTCGCCTTGCGGGGGGGCAACTTCGACGGCCACAAATTCGTTGAGCAAGCCGCGGCGGCCGGCGCGCTGGCGGCGATCGTGGATGACAAATTCGTCGGCCCCGCTGATCTGGCCTGCATTCGCGTCGCCGATACCCGCTACGCACTCGGCGAACTCGCCGCGCTCGTGCGCCGGCGATTCACGGGCAAGGTCATCGCCGTTGCCGGCAGCAATGGCAAAACCGGCACGAAGCATTTGATTCATTCGGCGTTGCAAGGCTTACCGCAAGCGACCGCGGCAATTTCCCCCTCCTCTTCCCTCCCGCTGAGTACAAAGGGAGGGGATAGAATGGCTGGCCTTCGCGGCTCGATGTCGCCGAAGAGTTTTAACAACGACATCGGCGTTCCGCTGGCGATTTTCGCCGCCGACCCCAATGACGATTACGTTGTCCTCGAGCTCGGCACCAATCATCACGGCGAGATTGCCCGCCTGACGGAAATCGCCCGGCCGGACATTGTCGTTATCACCAATTGCTCGGCCGAACACCTGGAAGGCCTCACCGATCTCGCCGGCGTGCGGCGCGAAAACGCCTCGATACTTTCCGGTCTGGCGGAGGGAGGATTGCTGTTCGTCAACGGCGACGACGCCGATCTGCTGGCGGCTGTCAAAACTTACGGAACGGCGCAAATCAGTTTCGGCTTTTCCCCGACCAACGATCTATGGGCCACGGATATCGAATGCACCGAGGGCGGCACGCATTTTCGCCTTGGTGGGGGCGGGGATTTCTTCGTCCCGCTCCTGGGCCGCCATGCCGCGGTGAATGCGCTGACGGCCATAGCGGTCGCCCGGAGTCTCGGCGTAAAACACGATGCGATCGTCGCCGGGCTGGCCAATTCAACCGCCCCGGAGATGCGACTGCAATTGCAACGCGCCGGCGGGCTGACCATTTTGAACGACGCGTACAACGCCAATCCCGCCTCGATGCTCGCCGCCCTGCAAACGATCCGCGATATACCCACGGCCGGTCGGCGCGTGGCGGTGTTGGGCGAAATGCGAGAATTGGGCGAGTGGTCGGAATCATCGCACCGCGATATCGGGCAGGCCGCCGCGCAAAGCCAGCTCGACGCGCTGCTTTGCGTCGGCCCCGACGCAAAATGGATTGCCGATGCCGCAAAAGCCGCCGGCTTGCATGGCAATTGCATTACATGCCACAACAGCGCGGAGGAAGCCGCGGAATTCCTTTCCCAGTGGATCGGCAACGGCGATCTGCTTTTGCTCAAAGGCTCGCGCGCCGTCGGCCTGGAGAAAATCGCCGCCGCCCTGACGAATTCGCAGGCGGCGAAATTGAAAGCGGCGGGGTGACATGCTCTATCTGCTGGTCAATTACTATTACCCCTGGCTGAGCGCTCATCATCTCGGCTCGCTGCGGCTTTTCCGCGATGTGACCTTCCAAACCACCGTCGCCACGCTCCTCAGTTTCGCCATTGTGATTTTCTTCGGCCGGCGCACCATTGGCTGGCTCCGCGCAAAAAAAATCGGCGACCATCCGAATTTCGATCAGGACCAGATGAACCGCCTGATGGAGGGCAAGAAAGGCACGCCGACGATGGGGGGCATTCTCATCATCGCGGCCATCGCCGTGAGTGTTTTACTGCTGGCCGATCTGAAGAATTTTTATGTGCAGATGGCGCTGGTTTGCCTGGTCTGGCTTGGCGCGGTAGGGGCCGTCGATGACTGGCTCAAGCTGACGGGCATGAGCCGTCCGCAGGCAAGCCGGCAGGGCCTGACCTCGCTGGAAAAGCTTTTGTTTCAGATTGGACTCGCCGTCGTGTTGACCGTCTTCACTTACCGCTATTCCAATTATCAGGCCAGCCACACCTTTTTCTTCCCGTTCCTGAAACGCGCGCATATTTTGCTGCCGATGAGTGTATTTATCGTGCTGGGGACGCTGGTTTTGACCGGGAGCAGCAACGCGGTGAATCTCACGGACGGCCTCGACGGTTTGGCCGCCGGGTGCATGGCCATCGCCAGCTTCGCGTTTGTAGTATTGGCACTGATTGCGGGCAGCGACGAGTTTTCCGTCGCCGGCCGATCGCTGACGGAATATCTCTATTTGCCGAGCATCCCCGCCAGCGGGCAGATGGCTGTTCTGGCCGGCGCCATGCTCGGCGCGTGCCTCGGATTTCTTTGGTTCAACTGCACGCCCGCGCAGGTCTTTATGGGCGACACCGGCAGCCTCGCGCTGGGCGGATTGCTGGGATACATCGCCATTGTCATCCGGCAGGAATTGCTGCTTTTGATGATCGGCGGCGTATTCGTAGCCGAGGCGGTCTCGGTGATGATGCAGGTTTCATATTTCAAATACACCCGCCGCAAATTCGGCGAAGGCCGCCGGATTTTTTTGATGTCGCCGCTGCATCATCACTTCCAGAAATTGAACTGGAGCGAAGGGCAGGTGGTGGTGCGATTCTGGCTGGTGGGGGCGATGCTGGCGATGATGGCGCTGGCGACGGTGAAGCTGAGATAGCCTCACAAATGGATGTTTAAGTGTAATTCATTGTGATATGAATGAAATTGTGCGATCAGCAAACATCAAAAAGACAAGCAAAACCGTTCGGCGCGGGCGCACGACCTCCAAAGGCCGTGAGATTGTTGCTTCGCTGAAGGAGGCAATTGAAGCGGAGCGGCGCGGGACTTCAATTGCTTTGCATATACGCGGCAGAAAAGCGCCGCGCAAGGGCGGCGGCTAACCATGCGGAGACTGCGTGGGTTCTTCCGTTTCGAGGATGGCTCACCCCTTCGCGCTCGCGGCCGCCATCGCTTCCACCTTCCGCGGCTCGCGCATCGGCACTTCCTCGTAATGGACGATCTTGCCGTCTTTGTCGATGACCACGGTGCCGCGCTTGCCGCAGTTGTACGGCTCTTCGCCGGCGAACAGGCCATAGGCCTTGACCATCTTGCGTGTCATGTCGGAAAGCAGGTCGTAGGGGATGCTGTATTGCTTTTTGTAGGCGGCGTGCGCGAACGGGCTGTCGCAGGAGACGCCGAATACAACGGTATTGGCGTCGGCGGCGATCTTGCCGAGGTTGGGGCCGAAGGAGCAGTGCTCCTCCGTGCAGGTCGGGCTGAAATCAAACGGGTAGAAAATCAGCACGACTTTCTTGCCGCGCAGATCAGACAGCTTCACGGGCTTTTTGTCCTGGTTCGGAAGTTCAAAATCCGGGGCCGGCTGACCGACCTTCAACGGGGCGTTATCCATGGAGGCTCCTTTTAAGGCAATCGCTTGTACGATTGAAGTGTGAAAAGTTAGAAAAGTGTGAAAGGTGCGAAGGGGAAATGCAAAACCTTCAAACTCCTCTCAGTCTTCAAACCTTTCAAACTCAATCGTCAACAGCGATTGCTCTTATAGCCGATGCTCTCGGCGGGGGCAAAGCCGGTATACTTTGGTTCTATGAAGTTTGGCCGGATCAAACGGCAGCATGGCCGCGTGAATAAGCTCGACCCGCTGCTCGACCGCATCGTGGCCGGCTGCCCTTTTGTGTCGCGCATTGTGCCCGGACGCATCAAGGTGCGACGCGGCAAAACGCCGCCGATGTTCTCGGTGCAGTATCCGACGCCGGCCGGCCTGAAATGCCAGTATGTCAGCGGTGGGGCGGTACAGGAAGTGTTTCTCATCTGCTCTGACTCGCAGAAAACCATCGAATGGCTGACGGAAAACAAATTCATCTCGACCAAGCCGTGAGCATTCTTCGCCGCGGCGGTTTGGTGGCGTTTCCCACGGAAACCGTCTACGGCCTGGGCGCCGATGCGACCAATGGATCAGCGATAGAGCGCATTTTCGCCGCCAAGGGGCGGCCGAGCACCAATCCCCTCATCGTGCATGTCGCGGATGAATCTGTCGCGCGCCGATATGCGGCGCACTGGCCGGAAAATGCGACAAAACTCGCCCGCGCCTTCTGGCCGGGGCCGCTGACGATCGTCGTGGCCAAAACCGAATCCATCGTTCCGCAGGTAAGCGCGGGATTGAATTCCGTCGGTTTGCGAGTGCCGGCGCATCCGCTGGCACTGGCGCTCCTGAAGGACTTCGATGGTCCGGTCGCCGCGCCCAGCGCCAATGCATCGGGACGAATCAGCCCAACCACGGCGGCGCATGTACAGAAGGACCTGGCCGGCAAAGTCGATCTCATTCTCGATGGCGGCCCGTGCGAGGTGGGCATCGAATCGACGGTTCTCGATTTAAGTGGGACGCTCGCAACCATACTCCGTCCGGGTGGAGTGAGCCGCGAGCAGATCGAAGCGGTGGTCGGGCAGGTCAGGTCAATTGCCGGTGTGCTTTCAACTCGAACACCTGCAAGCAGCCCGGGCTTGGCGGAAGTTCATTACAGTCCCAAAACGCCTATGTTTCGATTTAACGCCGGTGAATGGGAGTTAATTAGGCATTGGCTTCAGAAGCACCGCGGTCAGTGCACGATTATTCTGGCAACCACTTCGCCCGCGGATTTGCCGGGTGACATGATCCAGATGCCATCCGATCCGCTGCAATATGCCCGCCTGCTTTATGCAGCATTGCATCAGGCTGACGATCAAGACGCCGCCGCCATCTGGGTCGAAATGCCGCCGGATCTTCCGGCTTGGTCGGCGGTTCGAGATCGACTCCGACGCGCCTCAAAACTTCCATAAGATATTTATAATTATATATTTACGCTATTAGTCACAAGAAATCCGCTTAGAATCACCTTCTCCACTTCACTTTAGATAACAAAGCCACTTCTGCGCGCACTAGCGCGGCCGAATTATTAGGCACTATACAACAATGCCTATTTTATAAGCATTGCCCTATCGGTGCCTCCCAACCCCTCCCAAGGCGAATTTTCACACCGTAAGTACCTGTCAAATCAATACATTCCATGTCGCATTGCAAACCGCACTTTAAGGTTGGCACAACCTTTGTACTTTGCGATTCGCCGTTGCGCAATGCGTCAGCGGTTGTTTGGAGCGATTTGGGAGCCGCTTTTCAGGCGGAGGTTGGACTGCAGTTTAGGCGGTTCTGCCCCGGCGGCTGATGTAAATGAATTTGTTTGCCCGGCGGCGGTTCCTCGCCGGGCCTCTATCCCGGTCAACCGCCGGGCGAAAGGAGCGTGACTGTGGCAAACGAAACCTCACCACCTACGGGCGGAGGTACAGCCAAGGCGACCCTTGGGCTTACCGGCTTAACCAGTAACGCCATGGCGCTGATCGCGCCGGGCGCATTCTTGTGGCTGACGTTCGGCGTTCAGGTACTTACCGGCGCCCCCGCGGCCGGCATGTCCATGTGGTTCGGCATTCTCTTCGCGTTGCTGCTTTGTCTGTCAACCGCCGTCGCCTATGCAGAGCTTTCCAAGCTCTATCCAGGCGCCGGATCGAGCTATTTCTTCGCCGAGCAAGCCTTCCTCTCCAAGAAGCAGGCTTATAAGTGGGCCCGCCTATATAAGTTCATGGTCGGCTGGGCCAGTCATCTTTATTACTGGGTCTATCCCGGCGTGATGGTCGGCGTCACTGCGATCATCTGCGGTTACTTGCTGGGCCAAGTGTTCCCCAACACCTTCTCGCCTGCGATTCCCAGCCCGATCTTCATGTACATATTCTGCATTTTCTTCGCATTTGGCGTTGCGTACATCGCCTACCGCGGTGTGGTCGGATCAACGGCCGTCGGCGTGGTCATCAACGCCACGCAGATCATGGCCCTGTTGATCTTCTCCTTCCTGGCAATCGCGCATCGCTCGACGCATCCGGAAGGAAGCCGGATATGGGTTTTGGATTCCACCGGCACCCCAACTCAATATGTCCAGGACACCGTGCTCGACACGACGAAGACGATTGCTGATCCCAAGGACGCGACCAAGCAAATTCAGGATCCGAACGCGACGATTCCCAAGGTTGATTCCTCCGGCTCGGCGGTTTTGGTCGAAATCGCCGCCGACGCCAACGGCACAGCGCTCAAGGGGACCGACGGCAACCCGATCGTGATCCCAACTGATAAAGACGGCAAGCTGCCGGCCGCTCTGCCCGCTCCCGCGGCCAAGGCCATCCTTCAACCGGTTACGGTGACCTACCTCGGCGGCGTCACCAAGGATGCCACGTCTGGCGTCGAGACATTCAATTATCACAAATCTGCCGGGTCCGTCGTTCACCCGCACACCTTCGGCTACACCATCATCCAAGCCTGTATTGCGATACTTATCCTGGTCGGGTTCGAATCCGTGACTTCCATGGGTGAGGAAGCCAGGAACGCCAAGCGTGACATTCCCAAGGCCGTCATTCTCTCTCTGATTATTCAGGGCGGTTTCTGCTACTTGTTTGAGTACTTCGCCGCCAACTACTACCTCAATAGCGGGTATACGGCGACGAGCGCCGGCGGCTCCGCCGCTCCCATCGGCGACATCATGCAGTTGGTCGGCGCCTGGGCGTTCGGCAGCGCCAGGGCGGGCTGGTGGTTCATGTTCATCGAGGCCCTCACGGTCTTCCTCGCTCTGATCGGCACGACGCTCTCCTGCATGAACACCGGCGCTCGCGTGACTTACGCGATGGGCCGCGATGAAGAAGTTCCCAGTCACTTCGGCCTGCTGCATGGCAAGAACGCCACGCCGCACGCCGCCATCTGGACCCTGGCCGCGATTTCCGCGGTGATCGGTATCTTCGCCGTGCTCTTCTACTTCTGCGGCCCAGCCGCCCAGTCGGATGCCACGTTGGCAGGCCTGCCGCAAAACGCATGGTACAAGATCGGCTTGTTCCACAACGCCCTGGCGGCCAAGATTCCGCAGAGCGTGCTGATCGTGACGCTGGTCAGCAACTTCGGCACGTTCATGCTGTACATGATGACGTGCGGCGTGGCGATGGTCGCCTTCCACGAGCACCATCTCCACAACCCGATCAAGCATATCCTGATCCCCGGCTTTGGTTTCCTGGCCAATCTGCTGTGCATGGTCTTCTACCTGGTCGGGCCGTTCTTCGTGAATGGCATGAGTCCCAAGGAGCCGTACATCGCATTGGGCGTGGCCGCGGTGTGGGGCATCTACGGCGCGATCTACTTCATGGGCCGCAGCAAGAAGCTGGGCCGCGAGGTCATGATCACGAAGGCGCCGACCATGGGCGCAGGAGCATAATCCGCTCACAACGGATTGCGTCATCATTCAGGACGGCCATCCATCGGGGTGGCCGTCCTGCTTTTTATCTGCAAGCCAATCTCAACGCTTGTGGCGGAAACTTAACCGCGTAAACTTTGAATTATGAAGCTCCATGTCTCGATTGCCAGGGAAGCGGAGAATGATGCGCTAAACGCAGGGAGAACCCCCACCCCGGCCCTCCCCCTGAATACAGGGAGAGGGGGAAAGAAAGGATTGGTCCGCGGTGTGGACCTTATGTGGATTTTATCCGCCAGGGTGCGAAGCGGGATGCGTCTGATGGCGTTTTGTATCATCGCATTCGGAATCACCGAATGGGCCAGGGCGCAAACTGAAACGTCTGTCGCCCCCGCCAATCGGCTGGCCGCCGATATCTTCTCTGAGAAACTCGCCATCAACTGCGTCTGGACGCTCGTGGCCGGATTTCTCGTCATGTTCATGCAGGCCGGCTTTGCGCTGATAGAAACCGGCATGTGCCGCGCGAAAAACGCGGCCCACACCATGAGCATGAATCTTCTCGTCTACGCCCTGAGCATGGCCGGGTTCTGGGCTGTCGGATTCGCCTTCATGTGCGGCGGCGTCAACGGTATTCCCGGCGGCCCCGGCGGACCCGCCGGCCTCGGACTCGATCACGCCGGCGTCTTCCACAACATGCTCACCATTCACGGCTGGGGGTTTCTCGGCGCCAGCGGTTTTTTTCTTCTAGGGCATGTTCATGATTCCGTCGGCGCTCTCGTCTGGTTTTTCTACATGATGGTCTTCATGGATACCGCCGCCACCATCCCCACCGGCTCGCTCGCCGAACGCTGGAGGATCAAGAGCTTTGCCATTTTCAGTGTCTGCGTTGGCGCGTTTCTTTACCCGATCTACGGCTGCTGGATGTGGGGCGGCGGGTGGCTCTCGCAGATGGGCCAACACTGGGGGCTCGGCCACGGCGCGGTCGATTTCGCCGGCTCCAGCGTGGTGCATTTGCAGGGGGGCGTGCTCGCACTGGCCTGCCTGCTTCAGCTTGGCCCGCGCATCGGAAAATATGACGAGGAAGGCAACCCGCGCCCCATCTTCGGCCATCACATGCCGATGGTCGTGCTCGGCACGCTGGTCCTCGCCTTCGGCTGGTTCGGCTTCAACGCCGGCTCGACGATGTCCGTGACCAGCGGCCGCATCGCGTTGATCGCGGTGAACACCATGCTCGCCAGCGGCGCGGGAACGCTGGCCGCCACGATCTACCTCTGGAATTCATTCGGCAAGCCCGACCCATCGCTGATCTGCAACGGCACGCTCGGCGGGCTGGTCGCCATCACGGCATCCTGCGCGTTTGTCTCGCCGCCCGCGGCGGTATTCATCGGCACGATCGCGGGATTGATCACCGTGTTAGGCGTGCTGACGCTGGAACGCCGCGGCATTGACGATCCGGTCGGCGCCATCAGCGTTCACGGCATCGCCGGCCTGTGGGGAATTCTCGCGGTCGGCCTGTTCGCCGACGGAAGCTGGGGCGACGGCTTCAACGGCGTCTCCGGCAATGTCACCGGCCTCTTCTACGGCCACCACGAAGCCGGCCAGCTTCTTTCGCAAGCGATCGCGGCTGTGGTTTGCATCGCGTGGAATCTCATCGCCGGCGGCGGCGTCTTCTGGCTGATCGGCAAATACTTCGGCGGCAACCGAGTGCGCCCGCAGATTGAAGTCGCCGGCCTGGACATTCCCGAAATGGGGGCGCCGGGCTATCCGGAATTCATCACCAACATTGCTCAGGAACAGGTTTCCAGTTCGGAAATTTCGGCGGCGCGATAGTACAAAAGAGGCCTAGCAGCCTGTGGCAAAAGTCTCGCGGGCCATGCTCGTGTCTTTTGGCCGCGAGCTTCGTTGCTCCTCCTCAGCGTATTTGGCTGCAATACGCTTC
>Ga0208589_1001115_pt1 | contig 11507 bp, 20 predicted proteins | sample NGESurshal092012_2_FD_184486 | JGI IMG/M metagenome (GOLD analysis project Ga0208589, IMG submission 184486) | Arctic peat soil microbial communities from Barrow, Alaska - NGEE Surface sample F53-2 shallow-092012 (SPAdes) | ecosystem: Environmental > Terrestrial > Soil > Wetlands > Peat ... | reverse complement strand
TTTTTCGCCGACTCCACAGTGATGATACGCTGCTCGCGCGATCGGCACTGCCGTCGTCGAGAGGGAATCCACAGCGCAATGACAATGCTGAACGGCTAAAGGCCGGAGTTGAGGCGACCGAGAAGCGTGCCGCCGAACAGCGCAAGACGGACATGAAGAAGATTGCCGACGATTTCGAAGGCGCCGTCGCAGGCCGGGCACGGGGCGCGGGCCAGCTTGATCGTCGCACTGATTGCAATCGTTACGGTCGGTGCTGCGGGATTTGCAGCCATGCGCCTGAAAGAGGTTGCCGATGCTTATTCCAGCCTGGTCAGCCTGCAGCCCGAGTTAATCCTCGGGGCAGACCACGCCGGTGGTCGCCGCCGTGCAGCGTGAGACGAAGACTATTCCTATCTTATTCATTGTCGTTGCCGATCCTGTGGGAAGTAGGTTTGTCGCAAGCCTTCCGCACCTCGGCGCAACATCACGGGATTTATCAACATCGAGTCATCGTTGGCTGGGAAGGGGATTGAAAACCCTAAAAGACATTGTCCCGGGCGTTACCCACGCCGCCTGATGTTCAATCCGGAAACTGCCCCTGTCGCATACTATCAGCAACCATTCGAAACGGCGGCGCAATCCTCCGGCGTTGAACCGACAGTGGCGTTGGTTCGCAACGAGCTGACATTGAAGCGCGTTTGCGAACCGCGAAGGTAGGCCAGAAGCCGGCCTCGTGATGTTGCCGGATATCTTTACGGCGACGCCTCCCAATCTCGCGTTGGTGATCTCGCTCGCGTCGCGCGACCGGGGCCAACCGTTTCTCCCTATCGATACATGGTCGGCGCGGGGGCCTGATTGCCTACGGGGTGGACCCAGTCGATCTGTTCCGGCGAGCGCCAGCCTACATCGATCGCATTCTCAGGGCCGCCGATCCGGCAGAACTGCCGGTTCAGCTTCCTACCAAGTTCGAAATGGTCAAAATCTCAAAACCGCCAAGGCCCTCGGCCTTGACGTGCCACCTTCATTGTTAGCTCGCGCAGATGAGGTGATCGAATGAGGACAGCAATGTCCGCTATTGGCGGCCATTCGCTGATTTGTCCAAGTCCGCTAAGTACCGCAAGTGCAATCGCCGAGGTCAATTTGTCGAAAATGCTTACCACAGCGTCAAGGTCGCGTTGGGTATGTTCCGTTATTTGGGCGAAAACCGATCAATATTGGCCAGCGAATTGTGGCTCGAAAATCAATGCTGGTTGCCATCACCGCTCCTTCAACAGGCGCGTTTACGGTGACTGAGAGTGTTGCGCTCCCGCCTAATCTGAGGGATGAGCATTATGCCCCGATCACGGCAGATAATCTGTTCGAAGTGTCAATCCGAAATGTTTCTGGGAAGAATCCAGGAAGGTCCGTTAGGTTATGACCTTCGGACCTTTGAATGTCATCGTTGCCCGCATCAGCTCAAGACGGCGGTGAAGCTCGGTGATCCTCTGCAGTCCAAAGATGTAATGGACTGGCTTCAAGGCCAATTGATCGCGCCAAAGTAAGGTTGCCTCCGGGCAATATTCTTGTTGGCGACTGCCGCCTTCTTGAAGAAGGGAAGCATCATGCAAAAATCTTATTTCCTGCCTGACAACGTCAATCTCCACATCCATCGTCCTGCTTGCCGAAAGTGCGGCGCTCACATGATACTCGCTCGCATCACGCCTGCACGAGTGGGTTTCGATATTCGCACGTTTGAGTGCCATCGTTGTGATCTCGTTCACGAGGTGATGGTTGAGACCAATGCATTCGGGCAATCCTTCACGCCAATGGCATAAAGCCATGACTGTGCAAATGCAGAGCATCAAGCAGGGCTGAATTCGTCCAGGTGCGACAGGATAGGCAGATCGAGCAGGAAGCGGGTCCCCTTTCGATCTTTAGCAAGCGTGAGATGGCCCTGAAGCTGCCTCACCATGCCGGTGACCACCTTGAAGCCCAGGCTGGCCCGGGGCCGATCGATGTCGAACCCTTCTGGAAGGCCGACGCCGTGGTCGGAGACTTCGACGTGAAGGTGGCCGTCGACTTCCCGGGCGGAGACTTCGATCTCACCGCTGCCGTCCCGATATGCGTATTTGACGGCGTTGGTGACCAGTTCGTTGATCAGAAGTCCCAGGGGAATCGCGTGGTCCGCTGAAAGCAGCATGGGGTCGGAGTGACAATGCAGTGTGTGTCTGCCGGTATTGCCCCTTAGCTTCTTGCAGAGCTCGGTCATGAAGTCCGCAAGTTCGACATAACCGACGTGCGAACTGCGCCACAGGTGGTCGTGCACTTCGGCTATGGTGGACACCCGCAAGCTCGCGTCCTGCAGTGCATTTTCGACATCCTTGGACTGGGCGCTCCGGGCCTGGACGCGCAGCAGGCCCACGACGGAGGTGAGGCTGTTCTTGACGCGGTGGCTCATCTCCCGGGTCAGCAAGGCCTGGTGCTTGAGAGCCTCTTGAAACCTGGCATCGGCCTGCTGGCGCTCGATAGCGACCCCGAGCAAACCGGCAAAACCGGCAAGGAAGTTGGCGTCGTCCTGATCGAACTGGCCGGGGTCGGCGCTGTCGACTTCGAGGACGCCGAAGTAGGCCTTGCCCTCTCCGCCCTTCTCGATGAGCACGTTGATGGCGCGCCTGATGCGATAATCCGCCAATAGCTTGGGCATGCGGAAGCGGGTATCCGCCTCCAGATGGTTCGATATCACGGACTCTCCGGTCTGGTAGGCGTAGCCTGCCGGCGATCCGATATCGGCGGCAAGGGAGACGGCATCGATGGTGCCCGGCGCCCAGCCGACCCCGGCGCGCACCATCAGACGGTCCTCGTCCGGTTCGTATTCCAGAACCTTGACGAACGGAGCCTGCAATCCGATGGCGCAAAGTTCGGTGGCCTGCTGCAGAATCTTCCGAAGGTCGCGGGTTTGCATGGCGATGCTGCCGAACTCGCCAAGCAGCGACTGTTGCCGCAGCCGATAGCGAAGCTCGTCCCGGCTGAGCGGGCCGGAGGAAGTGTCGGCCCGTTCCAGCCCCGCTTCTAAAACCTCATGCATGACGAATTCTCCGAACACGGGATGCGCCCGGCGATGACTCCCGAAACCTGCAGTGTGTTTCGGCCAAGTGTGACCGCTTTTCTCCGCCGAGTCTGAGCAAAATAGCTCACCTGGCGAACCCCGACTTATTCCGCGATGCCGGCTTCGGCTCCGTGGTCTGGACCACCGACAGCGATAGCGTCGGCATGCGACCACTCTTCTCCCGGCCTGGGAGAGTTCCGCCATGTCTGATTCGAACGACCGACGCGACGATGAGAAGCGTGAGCTGGAGTGCCTGCGTTTGGCCTCGGACCTCAGGCAACTCGCCAAAGATACCCTCGACCCGGAATTGAAGGCCCATTGTCTTCGGATGGCCAGGCATTGGTCCGCTGAGGGGGATGAGCCGCCGGTCCAGGACGGGCTCGATAGGGGTCTGGTTCATTGAATGGCGCACCAGCCGGCAAATCCATTCCAGTCGTCCTGATCGTGGAGGATGAACCGCTTCTTCGGATTCTCGCCATCGAAGTCGTCGAGGAAGCGGGGTTCGTTGCGATCGAGGCCAGGAACGCGGAGGAAGCGGTCATCCTCTTGGAATCGCGGGCCGATATCACCCTGCTCTTCACGGACATCAACATGCCCGGCAGCATAGACGGCTTGAAACTGGCCCATGCGGTGCGTAACCGCTGGCCCCCGATCAAGATCTTGGTCGTGTCGGGCAAACAGCGGCTTCAATCCTCCGATCTCCCGTCGAACAGCCGCTTTCTCCGAAAGCCCTACCAGGCGTCGGCATTGGTCGAGGAACTTCGATCGATGGTCGGCTCCGCTTGATCGAGCGTGGCGATCCACGCCAGTGAATGAGCCCTTTTGCTCAGACTCGCCTGCAGAAAGTGTGCGAAAGTGACCTACCCGATCCCCAACGCTCCCATAGCCGTGCCTGTCGTCCGGATTGCGCAGGAAGCGGAACCGAAGCGACACAGCGAAATGGCCAAGCTGCAGACGGACCATGATCTGCGGAGGAATCGACTGCTTGGGGCGTTGGAGCCCGCTAGCCGCAAGCGGCTGGATCCCCATCTCGAGCCAGTGTCGTTCAAGCTCGGCGACATGGTCTGCGACGCGGGCGGCCTGCTCAAGCACGCCTATTTTCCCCAAGGGTCGGTGTTGTCGCTGCTGACCGTCCTGGAGAACGGCGCGGCGATCGAGACCGCGAACATCGGCCGCGAAGGCGCGTTCGGGCTGTTCGCCGCCATGTACAGCCGCGTCTCCTTTAACCGGTGCATCGTGCAACTGGAAGGCCATACGGTCCGGTGTCCGATACAGCTGTTGCAGTATGAATTCAAGAACAGCGAACACGTGCGCGATCTGTTCGTGAGCTACTCGGAAACGCTGCTGTCGCAGGTGCAGCAGACGGTCGCATGCAATTCGATGCATACCACCGAAGAGAGAATGTGCCGGTGGCTGCTGATGATGCACGACCGCGCTGGCGGCGAGGCGCTCCCGTACACGCACGAATTTCTCTCCCATATCCTGGGCGCCAACCGCAAATCCGTGACGCTTGCGGCGCAGGCGATGCAGACGGCCGGCCTGATCAGCTACCGCCGGGGAACGATCCAGGTCTTGGACCGCGCAGGCTTGGAGAGGGCGTCGTGCGAATGCTACGCGATCGTGAAAGAGCGTTTCGACGCGTTCCTCACACCGCCTTCCACCGCGGCCCCAGGTCACAACAAAAGCCGAAGCGATCAGACCGACAAGAACTGATTTTTCGATCGCTCAGACGAACATTCGTGCCAGCGTTAGTCCGAATATTCGCGCACGATGCGACACAGTAACGCCGCAGAGCGCGCGTAGGGTCCGCCGACCCCAACAATGTGCCTTGCCAGCGTTCACAAAGGAACAATCGATGCGCAACGGGTTGCGGACAAAGCTCGACACGGAACAAGGCCAGCAGACGGTTCTTTTCGAGATCGCGAACGGAAATGCGCGTCAGGCCTGCAGTCTGAAGACCAAGTTTCCAACCCAGCATCAGGCTTCGCGCTATCTCCGTCAAAACTGGCTCAGGATCGAGCGGATGGCGCGGGATTGTCTGGCGAGGGAATGCTTCGAAGACGGTCGCATCAATCTGGTGATGATCTGAAGCCGGATCTACCCGTCACGCGATGTTTTGATCCCTCGCAGGTCCAGCCCGAGCGGCAAAGGTTTTCATGAAAAACTATGTCCCTATCATCGGCGCTCTGTCGCTTTTCCTCTCCGATGCTGCCATGGCGCAACATGGTGGAACCGAACAGGAGCAGCGTGCATGCGCTGGCAGTGTCCAGAAATACTGTCGTCCGATACTGGATCAGGGCGATTTCGCGGTGCTGGCCTGCCTTCAGCAACACCGGCAAAAGCTCACCGTGTCGTGCAGAAAAGTCCTTACGGATGATGGTCAGTGATCGGACCATTGGAACAGCGCTTTGCGCGGAACGATCCCCGTCATCGCCAGTTCACTTAGCGCGGCACTTCCCAGGATCATCCGGATTTCGTGCACGCGCCTTCCCGAGTGCCATCCATGACCTCAGCCCGCCCTGCGAGACGCCTGCGTTCCGCCATTCCAGTCCGACGTCGCGACGCAAAGGCGCCTTCCTATGTTTTAGCTTCGGCGGTTGCGATCGGAGCGCTGGCCGCAATGGCCTTCGTCAATCGCCATCTTGCGAAGAAAGCGGAGCGCGGCAATCCCTGTCGCCGCTGATCAGCCGCGCGATATGGCCGCTTATGATGGCGAAAATCTTCGGTCCTCGGTCCGTGCCTGAAAAGTTCGGAGCGTTTCCGAACGAGATGGCGCTACGTCCTTCACAAATCCGGGCATCCGCCGCGGAGTCGGCTCTGATGATCCCGGGCGCCTTTAAGCTGCGCAATCAGTACGCACATTTGAAGATGCCAGTCGTCATTGTTGCGGGCGAGGAAGACCGGTTGATCGACATCGACACGCAGTCGGCCCGGCTGCATTCTGACATTTCCCAAAGAAGGTTTCACCGAGTTGCCGGAAACGGCCACATGATTCAACAGACCGCAACGGATCAGGTGATGTCCGCCATACGCGAGGTGGCGGCCGCCAAGGCGGAAATCGCCAGCGCCGCAGCGGAATGATCTTTCACGCTTCCCGTGATGCAGAAAAGCCGTGACTATCAGGTGATTTTTTGCGCGTCCCGCTAAGTTGATGGTGCAAAGCGCCCTCGGCGAATGTGGTCGGGGGATCGCCAGCCATCCGACTTTGCGAGCCGGACAGCATGATAGTTATCTGATGCGGCTCATCGAACTTCCGGGTGTAATTAACACCAAAAATGACCGCCAGGTGCGAACCAATGTGGAGAGCAGGTCGGACTGCAAAGAAGATCGCAAAACAGCCCGGCGGCTTCGCGCTGGCTGTGATCAAGCAATTCCGTGCAAATCAGGGTGTCCTCCTTGCGGGAGCGGTCGCATATTACACCCTGTTGTCGCTGGTCCCCCTACTGATTCTCATTCTGATGGCGCTCTCTCACGTCATCCCGGAAGATCGTCTTCTCCTGACCCTGAACGAGTATCTGCAGTTCGTGGTCCCGGGGCAATCAACTGCTTTGGTCGAGGAGGTTCGCACGTTCCTTGTTCACAAGCAGGTGGTGGGAAGCATTTTGTTCCTCACCATCTTTTCTTTAGTGCATTGGCGTTCACAATTCTGGAGAACGCGATGTCGGTGATCTTCTATCATCGCGTTAAAATCAAACGGCGGCATTTTTTGGTGTCAGCCGTGATGCCGTACCTCTTCATTCTTTTTCTCGGCATTGGACTTTTGATTGTCACCGTTCTTTCAGGAATACTGCAATTCGTGGGAACGAGAAGCATCATGATATTAGGCCAGCCGCGTTCGCTGGACCAGCTTTCTATTTTTCTTCTGTATATCGTTGGGGTCAGCGGCGAGATGTTGCTGCTCACCGCGATCTATTTTGTCATGCCTGTGGGGCGATTCTCGCGGGCGGGTTGATCGCGGGTGCGGTGATCGGTGGCATCGCGTCGAATGCATATGGCTACGGGCCGGGATACGGTTACTACGGCGGATATGCGCCGGCCTATTATGGCGGATACGCACCATACTATGGTTACGGATACGGCTATCGGCGAGTGTGTCGTCCGGCACACGCTTACTATGGTGGTCCGCACTACTATGGCGGTTGGCACCGGGGCTGGCGTCACTACTGAGAATGCGTGACGCTGCATCGCATGCCCCGCTCGGTTTACCGTAGCGGGGCATTAAATTTGCGAGTCAGTCCATTCGGCTCTCGATCATTCAGTCTGATACAGAGTGAGAGCAGGCGGTAGCGTCAAGTTGCCGTATCGATCACCATCTCCACAAGCTTCGCGATTTTGTCGCGCGTCAGATCCCCCGAATTGGAGATGTAAGGCTCGACGTCAGGCGCATATACAAATGGAACCCCTTTCGAAGTTCCGCTGTCGCCAATTCTTGTCACCACGATATTTCCGAACGCTGTCGTAATAGTGGTTGGCGCTCCGTCTCCGACCTTGAAGGATACGCCGACTGGACGGTGATCGTTCAATTCAATTTGGGGCGCAAAAGAGAACTGCTGATCACCCATAAGATGCTTAAATTCCTCCAAGAAGGGCAGCACTTGCTGTTTCATAGCCCTTTTGCAATGCTCGACGTCTGCCGTCCGCGTTTCTACGTTGTCTGCAGCGATTTCGGTCTGCCTGTTCTTTTCAACGGCAGCGACGGCGATCTTTGCGGTAAACTTGTCCGCGAGTTCCTGGGCGTTCATATCATTGTTCCTTAGGCCGGCGAATGCCGTTTCGCGGCATTGTGCGCGGCGACTATGTTTTCTTGGCGTCCAACTGAGGCGATGGGCGAATTGTCTTCCACGCAAATTGCGGGACTGCCGTACGGGTCTGATTGTCGCTCCGTGCTAGGCTGCCATTGTCCCTGACGTCGACCGAAGCCGATTTGGCTTACCGCCTGGAGGTTGGCGAGGCCCTCAGAGAGGGACTGCAAAAGCCACCTTCTCCGTAGCGCCAAATGAATTAGCAAACCGATTTTAGTATCAAACGAACGGCAAAAACGAGGACGAACGAATGCAGCCGATCAGCCCGTGCCGGTCAACTCGCGCAGCGCCGCGACCACTTCGGCACCATGGTAGGGCTTCCACAGGAATACGCTCCCAGCCGGCAAATCGTCGTCTTCGACCCGCACAAGACCTGGCGTCGCAACGATCTTGATCGGCGGCCAGCGGTCCCGGACGAACCGGGCGAGCTTCAGCCCGTCCATTGAACCCGGCATCTGGATATCCGTGAACCCGTGCAGTATCGCGCGGGAATGTTCATGCATCGGGAAAGCGTCACAGCCAGATGCGCGAAGTCCCGGCAGACGCCCCGGCGTTCCTCATGACCTTCTGAGGCGGTGCGGTCTCCGCGTGCGTCGTGGTATCCGAATTCGATCCCGTCATTGGCGTAATCACAGATTGTTTGGGCGCGCTGCCAGCCGCCTTTGATGCCGCCAAAGAGCGACCAAGCAAGTTGGACAGCTTTTCGGTGTCGCAGCAGCGACTGGCCAAAGGTAGGGAAGAACGTCGCCAGGTAGTGCCGCTACATCCCACTGCTGGGCGGTTGGGCATACCTCATCTGGCAGACCACTGTCCTGGACGACAAAATCGCTGCGGACTTCCAAAAGTCCGGGCGGGGCGACGAGGCGGGTGCAGATGTTGCTTCGGATCGAAAAAGTCCCGCGCCTCCACGCCGGGCGAAAAGTGCATCGCCTGGTCGCTAACGTCGCCGTCGCGCGATGGGTGCGTGGTGAGCATAAGCACCATAGGAACCGCGTAGGGACACTGAAAAGCGATGTCGTAGCCTGCCCGAATTTTCACAAAAACCTCCTTTGAGCAACTGCGCTTGGAAAGCGCTATCGGCGAGGTTCGTTCCGGGGAAAAATGAATGAATTTTAGGCCAAATGCCACCCTGCGGGCCGTCGCGTAGACGGCATGGCCCATCGAGACGTGACAAGTTTGCGGCCTTCGGCAGGTTGGCATGCTTAAGCGAACGCACAGCTTTTCACGTCGTAGCCAGAAGGAACGATTATGGATCGACCTCATTAAGGTGCGTCAGTTGTGGCCTGGAGGTGCCACTGGGGAGGTGTAAATGCCTACGGTCCTTATTGTTGAAGATGAAGCGATAATCAGGGACTTGGTCGTTGAGGAATTGGAGGAAGCGGGGTTCACCGTTGTCGTCGCGGTAAATGCCGATCACGCCATTTCCATCCTCGAAAGCCGCCTCGACATCCACCTGGTCTTTACCGACATTGACATGCCAGGTTCCATGGACGGTTTAAAACTCGCCGCAGCAGTCCGCGATCGATGGCCCCCCATTCACATCATCATCACAACGGGTAAAGCTCGGCCGCTGGAGATCCCGGCTAACGCGCTCTTCATCCCAAAACCCTATTTGGCCAAGAACGTCGTCACGGCTATGAAGACCTTCGAAAATATGTCGCCCTAGGCCGCCTTAGGCGGGCCAGCCAGCGAACTTTCTACCACTTCGCAGTCGGGCTCTTCATGGGTCAACTTGGTCGCACTTGAGACAGCGAAGCTCGGTTCGGCCTGAGCGGTCGGTCATTGCCATTAAAGTTTATTGCACTTAGGGCAGCGGTGGGCATCCATGCGTTCCTCCCGACTTGGAGAAAAGTTACGCCGAAAAAAATATAACAGGCGTGTCGGATTCAATAGAAAAGCACTGCGAATCTCGGGTTTGTCGTCTATCGGACTCAGGAACTCGTAGCCGAGCGCACGGGGATGAAAATGTCTTCAGAGGTGAGTTTTAAATGGTGGAAACAACGCAACAGGTAGTGGCCGAGCGCGCCTTGGCGAAAGCCGAGGAGCTATTACGCCAACTCTGAACGCTTCTGGGATGGTGGGCACATTCGCCTGGCATGTGCAGTCCGACACTTTCTATTCCGATGCTCGATTTGCGGAAATGTTCTCGGTCGACCCGGTTAAAGGAGATGAGGGCGCCCCGTTGTCGGACTACCTTGCGGGCATTCATTCCGAGGATGTTCAGCGGATCGCCGACGCTATCAACCGAGCCGTCGTCACTCGAGAAAAGTATGTTCAAGGAATACCGGCTAGTACAAAAGGACGGAAATAATCCGCTGGGTCGAGGCGCGTGGCGAGTGCTTATATAGTGCGGATGGTAAACCGGATCGCTTTGTCCGCGTGGTGGTGGACGTAACCGATCAGAAGAATGCGCAAGAGCGCCAACGGTTGCTTGCTCGGGAAGCGGATCACCGGGTCAAGAACATTTTCGCCCATGTCCACTCAATGATTAATCTGAGTGCTCGGTCTGCCAAGAGCCCGAAGGATATCCTTGGAGCGCTCTGTGCGCTTGACGATAGCCCACGGCATCCGCCTGGCGGCAAGCCGATGCGGCTGCGATCGGTCGAACGGCGCGCTGCGGCCTAGACGGGCGGCGGCAATGCCATACCATGTATACACGCGCAGCGGCGTGGGTGCCGTTGGGGTCGTCGTTGAGACCGCGAGGGAGGCGCTCGCAAAGGCTGCGCAGTTTCTCGAGGAAAGGGCACCCGGAGGTGATCTTCAAGGATGTGCTTGGAAACGTACTGGACCGCGCTTTGGTAGTGACGACGGCCGAAATCGAAGGTTGACCGATGCGAAACAACAGCCGCCGCGACCAATGACCTTCAAGATCGGGATCATTGCCGATACGCACGGGCTGCTGAGGCCCGAAGCGGAGCGTCGCCTGGCTGGCGTCGATCACATCATTCACGGCGGCGACATCGGGCGTCCCGAAATCATAGACGCCCTGCGCCGCATCGCCCCTGTTACTGCGATCCGAGGAAACGTGGATATCGGCGACTGGGCTGGCGCATATCCCGAAACCGAGGTCGTTCGACTTGCGGGCAGGTCGATCTATGTTCTGCACGATCTAAAGGCCCTGTATGTCGATCCGATCGCGCGCGGCATTGACGTCGTGGTGTCCGGTCATTCCCATGTGCCGAAGATCGAAACGGCCGATGGCGTGCTTTACCTGAATCCAGGAAGCGCGGGGCGGCGGCGCTTCAAGCTGCCGGTCACGCTTGCGACGCTCGAAGTCCTACCGAACAGCTTGCGACCGCTCCTTCACGACCTCGGCGACGTGTAAACCTGTCTCAGCTTAAAGCGGCGGAAGGGCCATATAGGGAGGCGCAGGAAGGACCGTTCGGATCCGATCCCCGGGCGAGACTTCGCCTCCTTTAATTACAATCGCCATAACGCCGGCCCTGAAGCGCGGCCCGGCCTCGCCGCCTTGCAGGCGATACTTCAAGCCGGACTTGAAGCGATCGATCAGGACGCAGGGCGTGCGGAGTCCTGTGAGTTCGAGCGTCGCCGAGGCGCCGAGCACAAGCACCGTGCCCAGAGGAAAGCACTCGAGATCGAGCCCGACCGTCGCGATGTTCTCGCCGAGATCTCCGGGGCGC
>Ga0208589_1001114_pt1 | contig 11512 bp, 7 predicted proteins | sample NGESurshal092012_2_FD_184486 | JGI IMG/M metagenome (GOLD analysis project Ga0208589, IMG submission 184486) | Arctic peat soil microbial communities from Barrow, Alaska - NGEE Surface sample F53-2 shallow-092012 (SPAdes) | ecosystem: Environmental > Terrestrial > Soil > Wetlands > Peat ... | reverse complement strand
TGCTCCCGTCAGCGGTCGGCCCCGAGCCGATCGTGCGCCTCCAGGCCGGCGGCCTCAAGGTTGGCGAGGTGCTGGCCCGCGGACTGGACCGGGCCTCCGCCGCGGACCTCGCGTTCGCCCAGATCCTCTGAGCGCGCCGGCCCTGGCTTCCGCTGACTGCGCCGGCCCTCGCTCCTCTGAGCGTGCGCCGGCCCCGGCCGGCCGCGCCGCCGCCACGGTAAACGGTCAGCCAGTTTCAACATGCAGTAGGGCAAAGCTGTCCCGCCCGGTAGGCCGGGCCGGGCTGCCCACATAAACCCCGCGTGGCTCGGTATCGGTCAGCACGTTCGCGGCCGCGCCGATAACGCAATCCGGTGCCACCGCCACCTCGGGGGCTATGGTGCAATTGGCGCCCATAAACGTGCTGCTGCCTATCCGGCACATTCCGCAGATGACGACGTGCGGTCCTGTGAAAACATCATCCTCGACCACGGAACTATGGCCGACACACGTCCCGCTCGAGAGATAGATGTTATCGCCGAGGCGCACATTATGCTGCACCGAGACATGCTCCTGGATGAAGGCGTTCTCGCCGATCTGAGCGCTGGGCAGCACGAACGCGTGACTGCTGACATAGGAGACGCAGCTGAAGCCCGCCGCCCTGACCCCGTCGTACAGGCGCCTCCTGAGCCGGTTGAGCTGGGTCAGTGACACCGAGACAAACGCCCGGTAATCCTCCGGCGGATACAACTTCGCCAGTTCCTCAAAGGGCACCAGGGGCAGGCCGTTGAAAGTGTCAGCGGTAATGAATGGCGCTTCCGCGCTAAAGGCGACGACCTCGTGCGGAGAATCGTAGCAGAAGTACTCGAACGTCAGGCTCGCCGTTTCGCCGGTGCCCACGATAACGACACGCTCTCCGCCGGACTGGGCCTGCAGGGGGTGCCGCTCGCCCCGTGTTGATCCGCTTACCATGCCCGGAACAATATCGTGGAAATCACCCGTCAGGCGCCCAGGATGACTGATTCCGCGTGCCGCATGGCCGGCCCGCCAAGATGATCATGTATCTCGGCGAACACGTTGCCCGCGGTTATCCCGTTCCAGTGCGCGGGCAGCAGTTCGAGCGGCAGCCCCGGGTCCAGGTACGGCAGCCGCTGCCAGGCGACCAGCATCGAGACGTACTCCCGGAACGCCTGCTGGCCGGTGAGGGCGTGGCTGCCGATCCGCTTGGCGAGCGGCCGGTAGCCGCGGATGAACTGATCGTATTCGGCGGACAGCCGGCCCAGATCCCACCACTGCCCGACTTTGACGGCCAGATCCGGGAAACCCAGATGGTCGGCCCGGAAGATGTCCACATAGCCGCTCAGGTTCCGGCGGGCCAGGACCTCGGTCACCTCGCCCGCCAGGTGCCCGGGCGCCACCCATACCCCGGGCGCCACGGTGCCGAAGCCGAGCCGGGACAGCCAGGAGCGCAGCTTGTGGCGCCGGTCACGCTCGCTCTCGGGCACCGAGAAGACAACCAGGACCCACCCGTCGCCGGCGGCCGCGCGATGCCGGCCGAAGATCCGGGCATCGCCTTCCCGCAGCACCTCGAGGGAGGTCGCGGACAGCGCGTAGCCGGCCGAGCCCGAGCGGCGCACGCTGATCAGCAGTTCCCGGCGTTTGAGCCGGGCGACCGATGACCGGACGGCCTGGCTCTCCACGCCCAGATCAGCCATCAGGCGGACCAGCGACGCTATGGGCAGCCAGTTCGGCTCGTCCCGGGCGTAGAGCCCGTAGATAGTAATGATCAGCTGACGCGGCCGGGGTCCGCCGGGCTGGCCGTCCGCCCGCAGCGATGCCGCCACTGCCCTCCCCGGCTCACCGTGCGCCCGCCGCCCGCCAGCGGGCACCGGGCTGCTCTTATAGCGCTTACTGTCACGCTCGTCGATAAGGGAGCATAATCCCCCCGGCTGACATTCCATCTCTTTGGGGGTCGATTGCCATTCCACGACCCCGTCGCTACAGTTCCCAGCCTGAAGGTGCTCGGAGAGGGGACTGAAGGTGACCGGGGAGGGGACTGAAGGTGGCCGCGGAGGGGATCCGAGTGGCGGGCTCGACGAAGGCCAGGGAGAACGAGGCGCCTGATACCCGCGCCGCGGCTGGCCAAGCCAGCCCGGCGGCCGCAGGTTCCAAGGCGGGCGAGGCGGCGGCCTGGACCGGCCTGGCCCGCGCCTACCGCCCTGACGACGCCGCGGCCTGGGACGACCTGGTCGCACGGTCGGCCAACGGGACCATCCTGCACACCCGCAAGTTCCTCGCCTACCACGGCGACCGGTTCCGGGACAGGTCGCTGGTCGTCACCAAGTCCAATGGCAAGCTCACCGGGGTACTCCCGGCCGCGGAGGATCCCGCCGACCCGTCCGTCGTGACCAGTCACCCGGGCCTGACCTACGGCGGGCTGGTGCATGACGGCACCCTGTACGGCGGGCTGCTGATCGAGGCCCTCGCGGGGGTCGCGGCGGAATACCGGGCCCAGGGCTTCGGCCGGCTGCGGTACCGGGCGGTGCCATCCATCTACCATTCGTCACCGGCCGCGGACGACCAGTATGCGCTGTCACGCCTGGGCGCTGACCGCTACCGCCGCGACCTCGCCGCGGTGATCAAGCTTGCGCACCGGGGCCGGGTGTGGTCGGGCCGGAAAGCCTGGCGGAAGCGCGCCGAGACGGCCGGGGTGCGTACCGAGGAGAACTGGGACGACATTGCCGGGTACTGGCGGATCCTGGAGGAGAATCTGGCCGCCCGGCATGACGCCACCCCGACGCACTCCCTGGCTGAGATCGAGTACCTGCACGAGCAGTTCCCCACGGAGGTCGTCCTGCTCACCGCGAAGCTCGGCGACACCCTGGTGGCCGGGAACCTGTTCATCGTCGAGGGGCCGGTGCTGCAAGCGCGGTACACGGCCACCACCAGTGAGGGCCGGACGGTGTCGGCCACCGACCTCGTCATCGAGCATGGCATCGCCCTGGCCGCGGCCCGGGGCTGCGAGTTCTACTCGATGGGGACGAGCACCCTCGACGGGGGCCGCCAGCTCAACGAGTCGCAGTACGCTTTCAAGGTCTCCTTCGGGGGCGGCGGCGTCATCCACGAGACCTGCGAGCTTGACCTGGAGCGCGTCGCGGACCGCCCGGAGATGCCGGGCTGAGGCGCGCTGACCGGCACCAGCCACGGAACCCCGACCAAACCGGGCTTCTCATGCATTTTCCTTGACTGGCGTCAATTCGGGAGCATACTGCTCCTGTCCGGTTTCTCTCCCTGGGGGGCTCGCCCGTGAAGCTTTCGCCGTCCGCGCATGCGGACACCTTCTGCCGGGACCACCTGCCACCTGCCGAGCAGTGGCCCACGCTCCGGTTCGACCTGCCCGAACTCCAGTATCCCGAGCAGCTCAACTGCGCCACCGCGCTGCTCGACGAGGTCATCGCCGCACACGGGCCGGACCGGCCGTGCCTGCTCACCACCGAGGACAGCTGGACCTACGGCGAACTGCTGACCCGGGCCAACCAGGTGGCCCACCTGCTGACCGAGGACTTCGGGCTGGTCCCCGGACAGCGCGTGCTGCTCCGGGGCCCCAACAACCCGTGGCTCGTCGCGTCCTGGTTTGGCGTGGTCAAGGCCGGGGGGGTGGTGGTGGCCACCATGCCCATGCTGCGCAGCCTGGAGCTTGGCCCGCTGACCCAGCTGACCCAGCCCGCCGTGGCCATCTGTGACCACCGGTTCACCGGGGAACTGACCGGTGCCGCCCCCGGCCTTCCGCTCGTGCCGTACGGCGGAACCAGCAACGACGACCTGACCAAGCTCTGCGCCGCCAAGCCAGGCACCTTCACCGACGTGGTGACGGCCGCCGACGACGTGGCGATGCTGGCGGCGACGTCCGGTACCACCGGCGTGCCCAAGGCAACCATGCACTTCCACCGCGACGTGCTGGCCATCGCCGACACCTTCGGGCAGCACCTGGTGCAGAGCCAGCCCACTGACGTGTTCACCGGGACTCCCCCGCTGGGCTTCACGTTCGGCCTGGGCGGCCTGCTGGTCTTCCCGATGCGGGCCGGCGCCGCCACCGTGCTGCTGGAACGGGCGACGCCGCCCGAGCTCGCCGAGGCCGTCGCGCACTTCGGGGTCACTGTGCTGTTCACCTCCCCGACCGCGTACCGCGCCATGCTGCGGGCCGGGAAGGCCGGGGCCCTGGCCGGGCTGCGTACCGCCATTTCCGCCGGGGAGCACCTGCCCAAGAGCGTGTGGGACGACTTCTTCGAGCAGACCGGGGTGCGCCTGGTCGACGGCATCGGCAGCACCGAGATGCTGCACGTCTTCGTGTCCGCCGCCGGCGACAGCATCCGGCCCGGCTCGACCGGCAAGGCGATCCCCGGCTACCAGGCTGAGGTGCTCGCGCCGGACGGCACGCCCGCCGCCGACGGGGAACCGGGCCAGCTGGCCATTATCGGCCCCACCGGCTGCCGTTACCTGGCCGACCCCCGGCAGGCGGACTACGTGCGGGACGGCTGGAACATCACCGGGGACACCTACATCCGGGATGCCGACGGCTACCTGTGGTACCAGGGCCGCAGCGACGACATCATCGTCTCGGCCGGCTACAACATCGCCCCGGCCGAGATCGAACTGGCCCTCGAGCAGCACCCGGAGGTGGCGGAGTGCGCGGTCGTGGGCCGGCCTGACCCGGACCGGGGCACGATCGTGCACGCGGCGGTGGTCCTGGCGGGCGGGGTAGCCGGGACCGACGCGAAGGTCGCCGAACTGCAGGACTTCATGAAGCAGCACATGGCGCCCTACAAGTACCCGAGGTCCATCGAGTTCGTCGCCGCCCTGCCCAGGACGGCGACCGGGAAGGTGCAGCGGTTCCGGCTGCGCGGCTGAGCGTGCGCGGCGTCCGGACGGCCACCAGGCCCGGAGCCTGGCGGCCATCCGGCCGCGCCCAGATTGCTGCCCTGTAACCCGGATCGCTACACTCCGAGGCTGAGCCGGCCACCTGCTGGGGGGAAACCGGGCCAGCCAGCCAGTTTCTGTGGGAGAGCAACGCGGTGGCAACTGAGCTCATCCGGGACTACCTCCCCGACCAGGCAGCCGCGTGGGACGACCTGGTGGCGCGCGCGGTGAACGGCACCATGCTGCATACCCGCCGTTACCTCTCCTACCACGGCGACCGGTTCCGCGACCGGTCCCTGCTCATCACCAACTCCCGCGGGTGGCCCATCGGGGCCCTGCCCGCCGCCGAGGACCCGGCTGACGCCTCGGTGGTGACCAGTCATCCCGGCCTCACCTACGGCGGCCTGGTGCACGACGGGTCACTGCGCGGCGAGTCAGCGATGAGAGTGCTGTCCGAGATCGCGGCCCACTACCGGGCCCTCGGTTTCGCCCGGCTGCGCTACAAGGCCGTGCCGCAGATCTACCAGGCCGAGCCGGCCGCGGACGACGTGCACGCGCTGTACCGGCTGGGGGCCAGCCAGTCCAGCTGTGACCTGGCGGCAGTGATCAACCTGGCTGCCCGGGGACGGGTCGCCACCAGCCGCCGGCAGCGGCGACGGCGCGCCGAAGCGGCCGGCGTGCAGGTCGATGAGGGATGGAAAGACGCCACCGCCTACTGGCAGGTGCTCGAGGCAAACCTGGGCCGCCGGCACGGCGCGACGCCGACCCACTCGCTGGCCGAGATCGGCTACCTGCACGACCGGTTCCCCAAGGAGATCATCCTGATCACCGCGAAAATCGGCGATGACCTGGTGGGCGGCAACCTGTTCACCGTCGAGGGCCCGGTCTTCCAGGTGCGCTACACCGCCACCACCGAGGCGGGCCGCGACGCGTGCGCCACCGATCTGGTCGTGGAACGGGGCATCGCCCTGGCGGGCGAACTGGGCTGCCGCTACTTCTCGTTCGGCACCAGCACTCTCGATGCCGGGCGGGAGCTCAACGCACCGCAGTACGACTTCAAGGTTTCGTTCGGCGCCGGGGGCGTCACCCATGATGCCTACGAGTTCAGCCTGGAGGATGTGCCGACGCCAGGACACCGCGCTGACCCGGGCCCTGACAGGCAATAACGTGAAACCGGCTGACTGGTAGGGACCTGCCCGGTCTGCCCCACATGGTATGGTCCCGAGTGCGATCTGACCGCTGCGTCGCGGGTGCACCCGCCAGCACCCGGCTGGGCGCCGGCCCGCCTTCCGGGCCGGCGATCTTTGCCCGGGCCGCGCTGCGGACCAGATGGCCGGGCCGCAGCGAGATCGCAGTGTTCATGCTGCCAGCCTCGACCGGGCCCGGTTCCCCGGAGGCTTACCAGACCTGCCTGGGGGTTGGTTTACCTTGACTGCTCCCCCGGGTGGCATGGTGCCCGGCGGTGACCCGGGCCCGGCCCATCGCCGCGGCCGGCCCGGCGCCACCTATGGTCATCACCGCCCGCCGCAAGGGCGGCGCCGGCTGACCCAGCGGGTCGGCGGCGGGATAGGCCGGGTATTCCTCGACGCCGTCTCCGCTCGGTCCGGCACCCTGGTCATCGGGCTCGTGCTGGCCCGGATGCTGAGCCCGCGGGAGTTCGGGGCCTTCGGCGTGGTCGTGGTGGCGTTGCTCGGCGCGCAGAGCATCGGCCAGCTCGGCGCGGGCAGCGCGCTGACCCTGTGGCGGACGGCCCCGGAGGATGTCGCGCCGACCGTGACCACGGTCGCGCTCGCCTCCAGCGTGGCCGTGTACGCGGGCGTCTACGCCGGGGCGCCCGCGCTCGCCGCGACCATGGGCACGCCGGGCGCCGCCCAGGTGATCCGCTGGGTGACGCTGAGTATCCTGATCAGCGGCCTGGTCACCGCACCCCGGGCGATGCTGCAGCGCCGGTCGCCGGGGACCCGGGTGGTGATCGAGCAGGTCGACAACTGGATCGGCGTGGCGGTCACGATCGCCCTGGTCGCCACCGGCCACGGGCTGATGGGCTTCGCGGTGGGCCGGATAGCCGGCAGCGCGGTCTCGGCCGTGCTGTTCATCACCTTCTCGCCCCGGGCGATGCGGATCGGTGTCCGGCGCGGCTCGGTCCGCGCCGTGCTCCAGGTCGCGCTGCCGTTCATGGCTTCGGGCCTGCTCGCGTTCGCGATCACCAACGTGGACCAGATCGTCGTCGGGCACATGCTGCACGCCACCGACCTCGGCTACTACGTTCTCGCACTGTGCGTGGCCAGCTGGCCGGTGACGGTGCTGTCCCAGCCGGTCCGGGACGCGGCGCCGGTCGCGTTCGCCCGATTCCGGCGCGGGCCGCAGATCGTGGGGTCGGCGTTCATGTCGTCCGCCAACCTGCTGGCGGCGCTGACCCTGCCCGTATGCGTGCTGATCAGCAGCCTGGCCGCGCCGTTAATACAGCTCATCTACGGACCGGCGTGGGCTCCGGCCGCGCCGGTCCTGGTCTGGCTGGCGCCGCTCGCCACGATCCGGGTCTTCTACGCCCTGGCCAATGACTACTTCGCGGTCCTCGCCTCGTCCCGGCGCGGGCTGATCTTCCAGCTGATGTGGCTGGTTACCCTGGTGCCGGCGTTGGCCGCCGGGGCTTTCGAGCGCGGCCTGCTCGCCGTGGCCGTGGTCAATGTCGCCGTGGCCTTGCTGTTCCTGGTGCCGTGGTTCCTGACCGAACTGAGACCCCTGGCCATCTGGCCGCGCATCCCGGGGGCCGGCCTGGCCGTGCCCGTGGCCGTGTCGGCCGGCGTAGGGCTCATCGTCTTTGCCTCACGGCGCCTGGGTCACGGCAGTGACCTGGAGGTGGGTATCGGCGCCGCGGCCGCGCTGGCGGCCATGGGCCTGCTCGCCTTCCGGCTGCGCACGGTGTACGTCGCGGTGCGGCAGGCCGGCGCGGGCGCGCAGCGGCGGCCCGGCCGGGTGGCCGACGTCATCGGCCCGGCCCTGGCCGTGGTCCTGGAGCCGCCGCTGTACCCGATGACCGCCTCACTGCGGCCCCGGGTACTGGCGCCCGGCGACCAGCCAGCTCAGGACCTGGAGAGCCGGGTCCGGTCCGGCACCCGGTGGAGCATGCTGAACACCATCGTGGTGCGGGTCAGCAACTTTGCCGTCGGGGTAGTGCTGGCCCGGACCGTGTTCGGCCCCTCGGTGTTCGGGCTGTACGCGGTGTCCCAGATCGTCCTGGCTGTCCTGCTGAGCGCCAACGAGCTCGGGGTGAGCGCGGCCATCATCCGGTGGGAAGGCGACATCCGGAGCTTCGCCCGCACCGTGGTCACCCTGTCCGTGGTGGCCAGCACCGTGATCTATGTCGGCCTCTACGCTTCAGCGCCTGCCATTGCCCGGCTGCTCGGCTCGCCGGATGCCACCTTCATGCTGCGCATCCTGTGCATCTGCGTCATCATCGACGGGCTCGCCAGCGTCCCGCTGGCCCTGCTGACCCGGGAGTTCGCGCAAGGCCGGCGCATGATGGTCGACCTGGCCAACTTCGTGGTCAGCACCGGAGTGACGGTCTGGCTGGCCTTCTCCGGGCAGGGCGCGATGAGCTTCGCGTGGGGCTCGCTGGCCGGCTGCATCGTCGCGCTGATCGTGGCGCTGGTGGCTGCGCCGATGTTCGTGCTGCCTGGCTGGAACACGCCGGATGCCCGCCAGCTGCTGCAGTTCGGCCTGCCGCTGGCGGGCGCGAGCCTGCTCACCCTGGGGGTGTTCAACGTCGATTCGGCCATCGTCGGCGCCACCCTGGGGCCGGCCATGCTCGGCCTGTATCAGCTGGCCTTCAACATCTCCAGCTGGCCGGTCAGCAGCATCTCGCAAGCCGTCCAGCGGGTGTCCTTCGCCGGCTTCTCGCGGGTCGCCGATTCCGGGAAAGGGCTGACGGATGCCTTCAGCCGGGCCCTCGGACTCCTGATGGCCCTGACCGTGCCCGCCTGCGTGCTGCTGGCCACCACCGCCGAGCCATTGATCCGCGCCGTTTACGGTGAGCGGTGGGTGGGTGCGGCGCACGCGCTGAGCCTGCTGGCCATGCTCGGCCTGCTGCGGGTGGCCTACGGGCTCTTCTACGACGCGATGGCGGCGGTCGGCAAGCGGAACACGCTGATGGCAATCCAGGGCCTCTGGCTGGTCACCCTGATCCCGGTGCTGCTGGTCGGGGCCAGGCTGGGCGGCATCACCGGGGTCGCCGCCGGTCACGTCGTCGTCGCCGCCGCGCTGGTCGGCCCGGCGTTCCTGTGGGCGTTGTCCCGGGCCGGCATCCCGGTGGGCTCGATGGCCAGAGCCTGCCTCCGGCCGGCCCTCGGCGGCGTGCTGATGGCCACGGTATCGCTGCTCATCATCCATGTGCTCGGGAAAGGCCTGCTCGGGCTCGCCGCGGCCATCATTGCCGGGATTGCCGTGTACGCGCCGGTGGTCTACCCGATGCGGTCGCTGCTCCGGCGGACCCCGGCACCGGCCGACGAACTTCAGGAGGTGAGCGCTGATGACCCGATCGACGACACCAGACGGACCGGCGCAGCAGCAGGCGGACCGGGTCCGTGACTGATCCCCGCCACCTGGTGTGGATAGCCTCGGTGCCGTGGGACGGCATCCCCGGCACCGAACGGCAGATGGTGACGGCGATGACCCGGTACGCCCGGGTCCTCTGGGTGGACCCGCCGCTCTCCGTGATCACCCCGGCCCGGCTGAGCGGCCGGGTGACCGGCGGGATCGTCCCATCGTTGTCCGAGCCGGCCCCCGGGGTCACCCGGCTGACCACGGTCGCCCTGCCTGGCCTGACCCGGCCCGGGGTGCGCGCCACCACCGCGCCGTTGCTGCGGGCCCAGATCAGCTGGGCACTGCGGCGGCTGCGGGTGCGGCCGTCCGCCGTGGTATCCGGGTACCTGGAAGACGTTCTGGGCCGGTGGGGTCCCGCGGTCAACGTGCTGTACTGCACCGACGACTACGTCGCCGGGGCAGGCCTGATGGGCCTGTCGGCTGACCGGCTCCGCGGCCAGGAACGGCTGGCGCTGGCCCGGGCCGATGTGGTGGCCGTGGTGTCGCCGACCCTCGCCGATCACTGGTCGGCCCTGGGCGCGGACCCGGTGCTGATCCCGAACGGCTGCTCAGATGGCGACCCGTGCCCGCCGGGGCAGGCGGCCGTCACCGGATTGCCCCGGCCGGTACTGGGCCTGGTCGGCCAGCTGTCCGAGCGGATCGACCTGGACATCCTGACCGCCCTCAGCGACGCCGGGTTCGCACTGCTCCTGGTGGGCCCGCGGGATCCGCGATGGGAAGCGGAGCGCTTCGCCGAACTGGCCGGCCGCCCTGCAGTGCACTACACTGGCCGGGTCCCGGCGGCCAGCGTGCCGGCCTACCTGGCCGCCATCGACGTCGGCATCACGCCTTATACCGCGAGTGACTTCAACCGGGCGTCGTTCCCGCTGAAGACGCTGGAGTACCTGGCCGCAGGACGGCCGGTGGTCAGCACCGACCTGCCGGGCGCCCGGTGGCTGCTGGAAGACCTGGCCCGGGCCGGCCTGGCCGTGGCCGGCCAGGGGCCCGCGGAAATCATCACCCTGGCCAGCACTCCGGCCGAGTTCGTCAGCGCGGTGCACCGGATGGTGCCCGGCCCTCGCGGGGGGAAGGAGCAGGCCCGGGGCGAGCAGTGCCGGGCTTTCGCCACCCGCCACTCATGGGCCCGCCGGGCGGACGCGCTGGCCGCGGCCATCGGGTTCACGCCGGCCGCGGCGCAACCGCGGCCGGGGCGACACGTACAGCAATCAGGCTAGTTGCCCAGATTCAGCCGCGAATTACCTGGCCCGCCGGATATAAGCCGGGTTTCTCAGTAAATTTGGTCACGCCATCACCTGGGTGGGCCAGCCGGGTGCGGCTGGCGGGACAGTGGCGGCAGGCATGGGGGTTTGCACACGTGAAGGTGCTCGTCTACCCGCACACGATGGAGATCGGCGGCTCGCAGCTGAACGCGGTCGAGATCGCGGCGGCGGTGCGGCAGCGAGGGCACGACGTCACCGTGGTCAGCCGGCCCGGGCCGCTGGTCGGGACAGTGCAGCAGCTCGGGCTGCCGCACGTGACCCTCGATCCCCGGGCCACGCGCACTCTTTCCCCGCGCGCTCTCAGCCACCTGACGGCGCTGGTCAGGGAGCGGCGCATCGACGTGGTGCACGGATACGAGTGGCCGCCCGCCGTGGAAGGGATCCTCGGCCCCCGGCTGAGGCTCGGCGTGCCGGTCGTGTGCACGATCATGTCCGGGGCCGTGGCCCCGTTCCTGCCGCGCGACCTCCCGCTCATCGTCGGCACCGAGGAATTGATGCGCCACGAGGAAGCGTCCGGCCGGTCCCTGGTCCGGCTGCTGGAACCGCCGGTCGACGTGATGTCCAACGCGCCGGGCACTGACGCCGGGCCTTTCCGCGCTGACCTGGGCCTGGACCCGGCGGTGCCGCTGCTGGCGCAGGTCTGCCGGATGGTGCCCATGAAGCTGGAAGGGATGCTGTCGGCGTGTGACGCCGTCGGCAGCCTGGCCGCCTCCGGCCCGCCGGTCCAGCTGGTGCTGGTCGGCGATGGCCCGGCC
>Ga0208589_1001112_pt1 | contig 11530 bp, 10 predicted proteins | sample NGESurshal092012_2_FD_184486 | JGI IMG/M metagenome (GOLD analysis project Ga0208589, IMG submission 184486) | Arctic peat soil microbial communities from Barrow, Alaska - NGEE Surface sample F53-2 shallow-092012 (SPAdes) | ecosystem: Environmental > Terrestrial > Soil > Wetlands > Peat ... | reverse complement strand
AAGAGCACGACATCCGTGCCGCGGCACGCGGCGGCATCTTGCCAGCCCCAGTTCGGCCGGGGAGGCAGGGTAACCTGCCGCCGTACCTCAGACATGACTCAATCTCCTCAACAAGCTCAGTGTGTGTGTTCCGCGTCCAGCCGACCCTCTTGTTCCGTCGGACATCTGGTTCGCCATGTGCGGCTTTTGCCCCGTCACAGGTATCCAACGCACTGCATCACCTGCGTGTTCCCGGGACCCGGGCAGCCTCAAGGCGCCCGTGACCGCCACGGGAGTAGCTAGAGGAGCAACCCTGCCGGATGAGCAGCGGCAACCGGGTGCCGCCCGCTCTGACACAACCAGTCCTGTCCACCGGACCGATGATCAATGATGCCATCCGCAAGGCCTGTTTCGCAGGCCGGATCGCGAATCCGCGGCAGAGATGTTGGACCCGGCCGCGCGGCCGGGCCGGAGGGGCATACCCCCAGCATGGGAGCGGTACCGCCCGCCCCGGCTCGTATCATAGTGCCGGGTTAATTGGACAAACCCGTGAGTTCAGCGCCACCATGGGCTCCATGTCAGCGTCGGACGCAGCCCCGTTGCCCCGGCTCGGCGAGGTGTTCTTCGACGTACGAGGCGACTCCCGCAGCATGCGGCTGAGCTGGTACGCCGACACGGGCGTGGCGGTCTTCAGCATCTGGCAGGGCGGTACCTGCACCGGCACATTCCGCCTGCCCATGGACGATCTGGCCCGGATGATCGAGGCGCTGCGCCGGGGCCCCCAGGGCCAGCGGGCCGGGCGCCGGGAGGTACCGGGCGAGGCCGGGCCTGAGGGGCCCGCGGGCCGGTCCCCGGCCGGGGGCGGCCCGGCGGGCCGCAGTCCCGAGGAGGGCCAGGCCACGGTCGCCATGCGGATGCCTGCCGGGTCAGGCGCGCCGCCGGGCCAGCGCCCGGATGGGCCGCGCCCGGAGCCGGGCTACCCGGCCGGGGCGCCTGGCGACTACGGGACGGGCCCGGGCCGGGCCTACCGCGGGGACTCCGGCGGCTACCCGGTGGACCCGCTCGACCCGGCCTACCCGGTGCCCGGCGGCCGGTACCAGGAGGAGCCGTCGACGGGCTCATACCGCGGCCCGGCCCAGGAATACGACACCGGCACGGGATATCCCGCGAACCCCGATTACCAGGACGGGCCAGGCCCCGGCGACTACCGGCGGGGGGCGGCGACCGGCTACCCGGATGTGCCCGCCACCGGCGACTACCGCGCGGCCCAGTCGGGCAGCCACCGCCGCGGCCCCGGCGACTTTCCCGGCGAGCCCCGTCAGTCCCGCTATCCCGGAGAGCCGGCCGCGGCGGAATACCGCGATGACGACGACCACGGCGCGTACCACGACCCCGGATACCCGGACGTGCCGGGCACCGGCGACTACCGCACCGCGCAGTCCGGCAGCCACCGCCGCCCGGCGGGCGGCTACCCGGGTGACCCCTCTTTCCACCCTTATTCCGGCCAGGCGGGCATTGCGGATTATCCCGGCGAAGCGCCCGCCGACGACTCCGGGGCTTATCCCGCCGGCCCGGACTATGGCGAGAGCTCCGAGTGGGATGACACAGCCGACCACTCCGTCGAGGACTATGGCAGTGAGCCCGAGGAATCCTTCCCCTATGGGCCCCCGCCCGGTAATCACGACCGCCGGGAACGGGGACGCTATCCCGGCCGTCATTGACCGATAGCCGCCCCTGCCCCGGGGCGGCGCCCCGGGACCCCGGCCCGGCCGGGCATCACCGCCCCGAATGGCGGTCTCCCTGGTTGCTGCTCTGCCCCTGTTTGGGTGTCGTTATGGTTGGGGCGCCCGTGGCGGGATATATTTGCCACCAGAGGAAGGGGGGCCTCAAGTGGCACAGAAGGTTTCCGTCACTTTTGCCTGTGACTACGACCAGAAACTGATTCCTGAGGGCCAGCATCACGCACGCCGGTTCAGCCTGGATGGCCGGGACTATGAGATCGACCTGTGCGCCAAGCACAGCCAAAAGTTTGACGACGTGGTTGGCCGTTACGCGGAGCACGCGCGCCGGGCGTCTGCCCGGGCGGGCCGGACCAAGCGCCGGACGACGGCTCACCGGCAGCACAGCGCCGCCATCCGGAGCTGGGCCAAGGAAAGCGGGATCGAGGTCAGCGACCGGGGCCGCATCCCGGCCGATGTCGTGGCCAGTTACGAGACGAACCACCACTGAGTGAAACCAGCACTGAGCCGGGGCATCATGGCGATCCGTACGGCGGCATGCCGTACGGCGGGTCGTCATGAGCCGGTTTGGCTGGTTCGCGGGCCGGTATCGGTTCCTCGGGCACCGGCTCTGATGCCCCGGGCCGGGGCCGCGCGATGGGCCCCACCGCGGCCGCGAGCACCTGGGAATTGGGCAGATGCAGCGTGCCGTCCTCCGTGTCCAGGCGCAAGTAGGTAATGCCTATCTCAGCCACCAGCCCATCGGTCACGCCACCCAGGGCCCCGGATTTGAGCCGGATAAAGTCCCCGACGTTGAAGGGCCGCGACAGCAGCAGCACGAGGCCGGCGAAAACGTTGGACAGGGTCTGCTGGCCGGCGATGCCGAGCAGGATCGTGGTCACCGCCCCGCCGACGAGGAGTTGCCCGATCGGGACCTTCATCAGCCCCACGCCCAGGATGAGGATCGTCACTCCGCCGATGAGCAGGATGGCGTAACGCACCACCGCCGCGTGCGACGCGCCAACGAGTGGGGACAGGACCTGCCGGGCCTTTCCGGCCAGGCCGACCACGGCCACCGTGCCGAAGAGGAAGAACGCCGCGATGCATCCCGCGGCCACAATCTTGTAGACGTAATGGCCGTTGCCGGTCCAGTCCTTGAAAGCCGTGTCGGCAGTACTGGCCACGGCGCCCGCGATGACGGCCAGCACCGCCGAGATGATGGCCCGCCAGGGCTGGGTGTGCACCCTGGCCTTGGCCACCTGCTCGTTCACCTTGGCCACGTGCTCGGCGAGGTCGAGTTGCCGTTTCTCGTGCAGATCCACGCGCACAATCCTGCCCGGGCCGGGAAACGCGTGATCCCGGGGGGCCTGCTTCGGCTCCCCGGGATCAGCTGACTGCGTACCGCTTAGCCCGGGCTTGCCCGGCCCGGGCTGGCTGAGTCCGGGCTCAGACGCGCGGGGCGACCAGTGGCCGGCCGACGGGGACGCTGAAGCGGCCGCCCATCCCGTTGGCGACGCCCGCCGCCGAGGCATACCAGGCGCACACCGCGGTGAGCACGCCGATGTACCCGCCGAACTTGACCGTGCCGCTGCTGCCCGAGAGGTTGCCGATGAACAGGATGACCTCGGTGGCCTCCAGGGTGAGGAACACGGCGAAGATCGCCGCGTTCACCTGCGTGCTCCAGATCAGCATGTAGGTGTTGAAGATGGCGAAGGCCAGCAGGATCCAGCCGACGTCCTTGCTGAACTCGTGCGCCAGCAGGGGGTGGGCCAGCAGCCCGTTGCCCACGAGCACGAAGTAAAGGCCGAGACCGATCCAGAAGCCGCCGTAACTGGAGAACGCGGTGGCGCCGAAAACATTGCGGTTGCGGAACTCCCACATGCCGGCCAGCAACTGGCCCAGGCCGCCATAGGCGAAGGCGTACCCGAGCCAGGCGAGGCCGCTCGCCGTGGTCATCCAGCCGGCGTTGAACGCCGACAGCAGGAACGTGGTCAGGGCGAAGGCAGCCAGTCCCAGCGGTGCGGGGTCAGCTATCCCGGACCCCACAGCGGCCACAGGAGCTGCTGGAGCTGCAGGTAGGTCATCGTTGACGCTCAAGTGATTCCTCCTGATGAGGCGGTGCGCTGCCCGGCCACCGGCAGGTAACCCGGAGGGCCGGGCGGTGCGTGGGTTGACTGAAGATCCCGGCGGCAACGACAGGGCAGGCTGGCGTGCCCGGCGCCCGGGCCGTAGCGGGTGTCCCCTGAACGGGAGAGAAAACCCGGATAAAACCGACCATCTAGGGACCTTCTTCCATCTTCACAGGCGGCTCAGCAGAACCACACGGAAGATCTGTCCTGAGCGTAACGCTGGATTCCTGCTTGGGGGAGACCCAGGTTTTTGCTTACGCTGGCGCGACCGTGCCGCCAGTTTGGCTGCGGGCCAGTACCCCGCTCAATCCGGTGCGGGTGGCCAGGACGTAGATCCGGTCCTGCGGGGCGATCACGTAGTCGGGGCGCGGCGACCAGTCGACGCCGTCGCCCGCGGTGCGCTGCACCGCGATGACCCGTACCTCGCCGCCGCGGTGGACGTCCTCGACCGGCTGCCCGGCCAGCTCGGACCCGGCGCTGACCCTCACGTCCGCGATGAGCAGCACGTGCCGGCCGACCGGGATGGTGCGCAGCACCTGGTGCTCCAGCATGGCGGCGGCGAAGGCCGGGGCGGCCAGGGAGGGGACGCTCCGCGAGATCGCATTCCCGACCGTCTTCTGCACCCGCCCGGCCAGGTCGTCGTCGGACAGCCGCAGGACCAGGCGCACGTCGGCGGCCAGGGCCCGGGCGTGCAGCGCCGTTTCCAGGTTCACGATGTCGCTGTTGGTCACCGAGACCAGGGCCTGGCTGGTGCGGATGCCCGCGGCCCGCAGGGTCTCCTCACGGGTGGTTTCACCGATCACCACACGCAGCCCCAGCTGGCGGGCCAGGCTGATGCCGGCCGCGTTCTCGTCCCGGTCCACGCAGACCACGTCGACACCCAGGTCGTGCAGCTGGCCGGCGATGCGGGTGCCGACGTTGCCCAGCCCGGCCACGATGACATGGCCGCTCAGTGGCCGTTCCTTGCCGCGCACTGACCCGGTGAGCCGGGCCCCGACGACGGCTGCGGTGACCACCGGCAGGAACGCCATCCCGTCAAAGGTGAGCATGAACTGGGCGACCTTCTCCGGGGCGCCCAGCCGGGAATTGGTGAGCGCCGCGCCCGCCGCGTCGAGGAAGGTCAGGTACAGCGCGTTGCCGGGGGAGTAGCCGCCGGCGGTGGCGAGCAGCACGAAACCGGCCACCAGGACGCCGAACAGGGCCAGGAACACGAACCCCAGCTTGTACCCGAAGAGGAGCCGGGGCAGGTCCGCAACGGCCCGCAGGGGCCGCCGGCGCTGCCTGGTCAGCGGATTGCGCGGGGTGCCGTCGGCCACGGCGAGCACCAGGTCGGCCTGGTCCTGGCCGGGAGGGAGCAGCCGGGGGACGCCGGGCGCCCCCGTCGTGTCCAGCCCGCAGATGAGGTTCGCGGCGCCGGCCTCGCCCTGGCGGGCCACGAACAGGGTGCGGCCAGCCAGCCGGACATGGCTCGGAGCGGGCTCCCCCAGCGCGGCGGCGACGAACGAGGGCGCGGCCATCGAGGAACTGGACAGCACCGCGCAGTCCGGGAAGAAACTCCGCATCCGCTCACCCAGCCCGGTGTTGAAGATGCGCATGACGAGCCTGAGGCCCGGGCTGACGTCCTGGGCGCGGAGCGCGGCGTGGAAGTTGGCCAGGTCGTCGCGCCCCATCAGGGCGATCGCCCGGGCGGACCGGGCCCCCGCGTCCGCGAAGGCGGTGCCGTCCAGCTCCGGCCGCTCGATGACCCGGACTCCCGGCAACCGGGCGATCAGCGGGCCGTGACCGCGCGCCCGGGCGCTGAGCAGCACCGTTACCCGCTCACCGTAGTTGGTGGTGAGCTCCTCGACGACCCGGTAGGCCAGCGCGTCGTCCCCGCACACGATCAGGTGGTTCCGGTCCTGGGCAAGTCGGCGGGGCACCGGGGGCACGGCGAGATCTAACCATAGCGGGGCGCACTTGACCATGCGGGGCACGCGGCGGGCGGCCCCGGCACCCGGGCGGCGGCGCCGGATCCCGGCCGCCGTGGGCAATCCGGTCACCCGGCCGGGGTCCGGTGCGACCGGTCCGGGGTATCCTCCGGATGAAAGGGGCGAATGACGGACAGGGGCTCGGGGAGGTCCGGAGATGACGGAAGACGGCGGTATCCGCGCCTCGGACGCCGACCGGGAACACGTTGTCGAGATCTTGCGTGAGGCGTACAGCGCCGGACGGCTGACCCTGGACGAGTTCGACGAGCGGACCACGGTCGCGTTCACCGCGAAGACCTGGGGCGGGCTCCGTGAGCTCACCCGTGACCTGCCTCAGCAAGCCAGGCTGGAGCTTCCCCGGCCGGCACCCCAGGTCAAGCCGGCCGGGGACAAGGCGCTGCCGGTGTCACCGCCACCCCCGCGCCGCCATCTCAGCCCGATGCTGCCCATCCTGGTCATCTGGCTGGGGATCGCGCTCACCGCCCGGGAACCCCTCGCCTTCATCCCGGTGCTGGTCATCTTGTTCACGCTGCTCAGGCTGGCCGCCAGGCCGTCCCGGGGCGGCCGGCCAGGGCCGGATCGGCGGCCCGGTGAGCATGACCCGGGCTCCGGCGACGAGACCGGCCGCTACCCTGACTGAGGACACCGGCCCGGGACAGCTCAGGGTGAGGCGAGGCGGCTCAGCTGCGGCGGGAGCTGGCTGGCCGCGCTGCGGTCCAGCAGGAAAAGCGTGCGCTGCTGGCCGCGTGCGCCTGCGGCCGGGACCTGGACCGGGCCGGCGTCGGACAGCGCCAGGCGGACCGCCCCGGCCTTTTCCTCGCCGGCCGCAAGTATCCACACCTCGCGGGCCCGCCGGATAGCGGGCAGCGTCATGGTGATCCTGGTGGGCGGCGGCTTGGGCGCGCCGCGGACCGCGACGACCGGCCGCTCGTCGTAGAGCGCCGGCATGCCGGGGAAGAGCGAGGCCACGTGGCCTTCCGGCCCGATGCCGAGCATCAGCACGTCGAAGGCAGGCACCGGGCCATGGTCCTGCGGCTGGGCCGCCCGCCGGAGTTCGTCCGCATACCGCGCGGCCGCCGCCTCCGGGTCGTTGCCGTCCGGCCCGTCCGAGCCCGGCATCCGGTGCACCCGGGCGGGGTCCGCGTCCACCCGGCTGAGCAGGGCCTGGTCCGCCTGTTCCTCGTTACGCTCGGGATCGCCGGACGGCAGGAAGCGCTCGTCGCCCCACCAGATGTCCAGCCGCTGCCAGTCCACCGCGCCGAGCGCCGGCGCGGCGGCCAGCTCGGCCAGTACCGCGGTCCCGATGCCGCCGCCCGTCAGCACCAGGTCCGCCGTGCCTGAGCTGGCCTGGGCGTCCACCAGCCTGGTCACCAGCCGGGCCGCCGCCGCCTTGGCCAGCAGGCTGGCGTCGTGGTGGACGAGGACCTCCGGCGTGCTCACCGCGCTTTGTCTTTGCGGGACGTGTCCGCGCTCGTGGCGGCCCGCTTGCGGCTGGTGCCGCCGTTGGGCTTGACCTGGGCCGGTGCGGGGACGAAGGGGGCGATGGTCTCCGCGTACACCTCATCGGGGTCCAGCCGGCGCAGCTCCTCGGACAGCAGTTCCGCGGTGTCCCGGCGGTGCAGCGCCACCCTGCGCTCGGGCTCGCCAGGCCGGCGCAGCAACGCCAGCCGGCCATCCGGGCGGGTCAGCGTCAGCTCCCCGTCACTGGTGTCGAAGATGACCGCGGTGACCCCGGGGCCGCCGGACACCCGGTTCTCGAATGGGACGCCGAGCCGCACGGACAGCCAGGACGCGATCAGCTCCGCGCTCGGGTTACCCCGCTCGGCCTCGACCCGGCCGCCGCGGATCGTGCCGTGCTGCTGGTCCAGCGTGGCCGCCAGCAGCGACCGCCAGGGCGTCGCCCGGGTCCAGCTCAGGTCGGTGTCCCCGGGCTTGTAGTGCGACGCCAGGCTGGCCAGGCACTCGTGCGGCGTGCCGGCCGCGGCGGCGTCGGTGATCCGGCGCTGCGCGAGCGCGCCGAGCGGGCGGCTGGAGGGGATATCCGGGGGAGTCCCGGGCCACCAGGTCACTACCGGCGTATCCGGCATCAGCAGCGGGGTGACCACCGAGTCGGCGTGCTCACCGAGCGCGCCGTACATCCGCAGCAGCACGACCTCGCCCGGCCCGGACTCGCCGACGCGGATCTCCGCGTCGAGCCGGGACCCGGCCTCCGGCCGCCGGGTGATCACCGCGAGCACCCGCATCGGGTGCTCGCGGGCCGCCTCGCTGGCTGACCGGACGGCATCGTACTGCGCCGCCTCATCCGTCACGATGACCAGCGTCAGCACCATCCCGCTGGCCGGGCCGCCGAGCCGCTGCCGGGCCTGCCGGATCGCCTCGTGAATCCGGTCAGTGGTCGTCTCGGCCAGATCGATCATCATCGGAGGCAGTCCTTTGCGCTCAAAGCCGTCTCCAGGTCCGCCCGTCGCGGGCCATCAGGGCATCCGCGGAGGGCGGGCCGGCCGAGCCGGCGGGGTAGGGTTCCGGCTTGCCGTGCTCAGCCCAGAATTCCTCGATCGGGTCGAGGACCATCCACGACAGCTCTACTTCGCGGTGCCGCGGGAACAGCGGCGGGTCACCGATCAGCACGTCGAGCAGCAGCCGCTCGTAGGCCTCGGGGCTGCTCTCGGTGAACGACTCGCCGTAGGCGAAGTCCATGTTCACGTCGCGCACTTCCATCGCCGAGCCGGGGACCTTGGATCCGAACCTGACCGTCACCCCCTCATCCGGCTGGACCCGGATGACCAGGGCATTCTGCCCGAGCTCCTCGGTGTCGGTGGCCGCGAACGGCAGGTGGGGGGCGCGCTGGAACAGCAGCGCGATCTCCGACATCCGGCGCGGCAGCCGCTTCCCGGTCCGGAGGTAGAACGGGACACCCGCCCACCGCCTGGTCTCCACCCCGAGCTTCACCGCGGCGTAGGTCTCGGTGTGTGAGTCGGGCGCGATGCCCTCTTCCTCGAGGTAGCCCCGCACCGGGAGTCCGCCCTGCCAGCCCGCGGTGTACTGCCCCCGGGCCGTCTCCAGGCCCAGGTCATCGGGCAGCGCGACCGCGGACAGGACCTTCTCCTTCTCGGCCCGCAGCGAGTCCGCGTCGAATGAGACGGGCTCCTCCATCGCGGTCAGCGCCACCAGTTGCATCAGGTGGTTCTGGATCACGTCCCGGGCCGCGCCGATGCCGTCGTAGTACCCGGCCCGGCCGCCGATGCCGATGTCCTCGGCCATGGTGATCTGGACGTGGTCCACGTAGCCGCGGTTCCAGATCGGCTCGTACAGCTCGTTGGCGAAGCGCAGGGCCAGGATGTTCTGGACCGTTTCCTTGCCCAGGTAGTGGTCGATGCGGAACACCGACTCGGGCGGGAACACGGCGCTGAGCGTCTCGTTCAGCTCGCGGGCACTGGCCAGGTCATGACCGAATGGCTTCTCGATCACCACCCGGCGCCACGGCCGTGGCCGTCCGGGGGGCGGCTGCGGCGGGGTGGACAGGCCGGACCGCTTCAGCTGCTTGACCACCACGGGGAAGAACTTCGGCGGGACCGACAGGTAGAACGCGTAGTTCCCGCCGGTGCCACGCTCGCGGTCCAGCTCGCTCACGCACTCCGCGAGCCGGTCGAACGCCTCGTCCTCGGTGAACTCGCCGGACACGAACCTGATGCCCTCGGACACCTGCTGCCAGACCGTGTCCCGGAACGGGGTCCGGGCATGCTCCTTCACCGCCTGGTAGGTGACCTGGGCGAAGTCTTCGTCCTCCCAGTCGCGGCGGGCGAAGCCGACCAGGGAGAAGCCCGGCGGGAGCAGGCCGCGGTTGGCCAGGTCGTAGATGGCCGGCATGAGCTTCTTGCGGGCCAGGTCCCCGGTGACCCCGAAGATGACGAGGACGCAGGGGCCCGCCACCCGCGGGATCCGCCGGTCCCGGGGGTCCCGCAGCGGGTTGGCCCCCGCGCCGGAGATGAGCGGCATCAGCCCGGACGGCTGGGCCAGCGCGTCCTGCTCCTCCTGGCTCATGTGCCCGCCCGGGGGCCGCTGGTCCCCGCCCGGGCCGTTCCCGGCCGTCTGGGTCCCGTCCGGGGCCGTGGTCGCCGAATCAGTCATCCTGCGCTCCGTCTGTTGTTACCAGGCGGCCCAGCGGTCAAGGCTTGCCCACCGCGGCCATGTTCGACTCGATCGTGCCGAGGAACTCGTTCCAGGAGGCGGCGAATTTCTCGACGCCCTCTTCCTCGAGCACGCTGACCACGTCGTCGTAGCCGATGCCCAGCCTGGCCAGGTCGGCGAAGACCTGCCGGGACTGGTCGTAGGTGCCGCGGATCGTGTCCCCGCGCAGCTTGGCGTGGTCCGCGGTGGCCCGCAGCGTCGATTCCGGCATGGTGTTGACCGTGTCGGGCGCGACCAGGTCGACCACGTACATGGTGTCGTCGAAGGCGGGGTCCTTGGTGCTGGTCGAGGCCCACAGCGGGCGCTGCACCTTGGCCCCGGCCTCCCGCAGGGCCTGCCAGCGCGGGGTCGCGATCCGCTGCTCGTACAGCTCATAGGCGAGCCGGGCGTTGGCGATCGCGGCCTTGCCGCGCAGGGCGGCCGCCTCGGGGGTGCCGATCTTGTCGAGCCTGCGGTCCACCTCGGTGTCCACCCGGCTGACGAAGAAGGACGCCACCGAGGCCAGCGTGGAGATGTCCCGGCCCGCCTGCAGCGCCTGCTCCAGGCCGGCCATGAACGCATCGATGACCTGGCCGTACCGTTCCAGGGAGAAGATCAGCGTGACGTTGACGCTGATCCCCTCGGCCAGGGCCGCGGTGATCGCGGGCAGGCCCTCGACGGTGGCCGGGATCTTGATGAACAGGTTGGGCCGGTCCACCATCCACCACAGACCCCGGGCCTCGGCGATCGTCTTCGCCGTGTCCTTGGCGATCCGCGGGTCGACCTCGATGGAGACCCGGCCGTCCACGCCGCCGGTGATGTCGTACACCGGCCGGAACACGTCGCAGCCCCAGCGGATGTCGTAGGTGGCGATCAGCCGGGCCGCCTCCTCGATCTGCACGCCGCGGACCGCCAGATCCTTGAGCTGCTCATCGTAGGCGTCGCCGTGGGCCACGGCGCTGGCGAAGATGGTCGGGTTGGACGTCACGCCGGTCACGGCCCAGTCCCGGATCAGCTCGGCCAGGTTGCCGGTCCTCAGCCGCTCCCGGCTGATGTCGTCGAGCCAGATGGATACGCCGGCCCCCGTCAGCTCGCGGAGGACCGGGTGAGACGGCTGTGGGATTGGCTGGGAGGTCATGAATCCTCGCTTCTCGTGTCCGTGCCCGCCGCGGTGCCCAGCCGGGCCAGGCTGGAGCGCGCGGCTGCTGCCACGTGCCCTGCGGTGAACCCGAACTCCTCGTACAGCTTCATGTAGGAAGCGGATGCCCCGAAGTGCTCCAGGCTGACGCACTCGCCGAACTCACCGGTGAACACGTGCCAGGGCTGCGCGACGCCGGCCTCGACGCTGACGCGCGCCCGGATGCCCGGGGGCAGTACTTCCTCCTGATAGGAAGCATCCTGGGCGGTAAACCATTCCACGCACGGCATGGAAACAACTCGTGTCGAGATGCCCTCATCCTGGAGAATGTCCCGTGCCGCGAGCGCGATCTGCAGTTCGCTGCCCGTCGCCATCAGGATCACCGTCGGCTCACCGCCCGCCCCTTCGGCGAGGATGTACCCGCCACGGGCT
>Ga0208589_1001110_pt1 | contig 11544 bp, 8 predicted proteins | sample NGESurshal092012_2_FD_184486 | JGI IMG/M metagenome (GOLD analysis project Ga0208589, IMG submission 184486) | Arctic peat soil microbial communities from Barrow, Alaska - NGEE Surface sample F53-2 shallow-092012 (SPAdes) | ecosystem: Environmental > Terrestrial > Soil > Wetlands > Peat ... | reverse complement strand
ATCGCATCTCATCTGCTTTAACCTGATTTCTATTTTTCATCAGGCAAATGTCCTAACTTCATATCGCACCGGGAATACGGGGTTGGTCAATGGGATACCAATCATTGTACTGATCCAACATCCAAAAGCATAGTTGGTATTTGGAGTGACATTTATGATTTCTCTCCACACAGTTCTTGAAGGGTCAGCGCCATTTATGATCATAAAATTTCCTTTACCGGTTGTATGATCGTGCCCGACGAAAAGAGTATGAAAAAATGTAGCGTCTGTACCAACTGAGTATCCATCGTTGGCAAGCGGAAATAAACAATTACCCGTATTACAATAAATATAATTTGTGAAAAAGCCGGTATTTCCTTGCTCAAAATTTCCATTACTCACGAGGTTGTTTGAAATATCTGTTGTAGTTAAATAATAAGTTATGGTACTGTCAACAGTACATATCGGATTCTGAATAGTTGTTGTACTTAAACCTTTTGACGGAGACCATTGGTAGGACAACGCAGTTTTTGCATTCAATTGCAATTGTGAACCACTACATACAATAGTGTCATTTTGTAGAATTTTGCCGGAGCAGACTTGTGCGTTTAGGCTGTTACTTACTGAAGAAACATAAAACAACAACAGTAAATATATTTTAATAAATTTCATAACTAACTTAAACATCAGGACTTAAAAAGAATCCAGATTCAAGACATTGGGTGTTATAATTTTCCAATTTCTTTTGTTCATTTCTAATTTATTTAAGTGCAAAAAATCCTCATTCATCTTTTCAGACAGATGAGGATTCGCTTTCATAACGCTATTGCTTTACAAATTTTTGATGATTGTTATTTGTTTTACTCTTCAACAATAAATCATATATTCCTTTAGGCAGATATTTTATATCTATAGAATATGGAGCATTACCGTTCAATACAATTCTTTGTTCCAACAATTTTCTTCCACTGGCATCAAATATCTCAAGTGTAGCGGCATCATTTACGCCGTTTGCCTGTATATATAAAATATCATTTGCAGGATTGGGAAATATTTTAAATAAATTATTATTAGTATCATTTTGTATAATAATTATTGTGCTGTAAGTGAAATTACCATCTATATCAACCATTCTCAATCTATAATAATTAGTTCCTGATAACGGTTGCAAATCTGTAAATGAATAATTCTCTGTAGATGCACTGTTACCACTGGCATTTACCTGGCCTATTGCAGAAAAATTATTTCCATCAGCGCTGCGTTCTATTTCGAAATATGATGTGTTAATTTCCTGTGCTGTTTGCCACTTCAAATCAACTTCTTTGTTATTTAAAGAGCCATAAAAATTAAGAAGTGTTAGTGGTAATGCACTATTAATTGAAAATGTTCTATATACTGGAGTTGCATCAGCAAAATACGCATCTCCGGATGATGTAGCTTCAATTGTAACTGTTCCTGTTCCTGTAATTGTAACAACACCATTTTGCAAATTTACTGGGCCGCTAATTAAATTAAAACTAACATCCTCACCTGAACTATTTGTAGCATCCAACGCAAATGGAACATCGGTTACTATCTTATCAGGAATGGGTGAAAAATCTATTGCATTTGGGAATAGAGAAACATTAACGAAATTGCTGTCGACAAATACTGGAACTTTAATTGTTATTCCATTATTTGTAATTAATAATGTGTCTGTTCCCGCACTTATAGCAGTTACAAGCCCATCCTGTGACACCTTAAATATAGTTCCACCTTTTTGCGATGAATACATAGTCCCTGTTGAGCCATTACTCAAATCATTCTTAATAATTCCGCTATTTGTTTTAAAGTAACCATTTACATACACTGAATTTTCTCTTATTAATGTATCCAATTTAATAATTTCAGGGGCAACAGACAAACTATCTAATACCCCACTTGGTGTTATTACAATATGGGAAGTATCTGCAAGGATGATACCTGTAGTGTCTCTCGCAATCAATACAATGTTTAGAGAGCCTGTATGTGAATTGTTTGGCAAAGTAAAATTTACAGAACCTGATGAAAGATCGGTTACTGGTATCCAATCGTCACCATCAATTATAAATAATGCGCTTGTAAGCAAAGCACCTCCTGAAGTTTTGAAACTTAACGTTAAGTTTGCACCACTATTTTGTTGATAAATAGTTCCTCTTACCGGTGATGTAATTTGAATTAACTGCATAGTGCTATCTATTCCTGCAATTCGGCTTGCTATAGAAGCTCTTTGATTCTCACTTGTAATAGTACGATTACGTTCCGTAGCCGTAGTACAATCTAAAGGGAATTGTGAAGGTGCCGGAAAACCAACGCTGAATTCTGTAGGATTATCTGATAACAATAATTCGATTACTTTGTTCTGTATCAAAGGGTTATTGGTTTCTGTGACATTTAAAGGCAAAGTATGTATGGTACCCCAAAAAAGAGTATCACTATTTATATATCCGGTTTGACTACTTAAAGGAACTAATAAATCGTTATCCAAAACACTGTTAGCACAAATAGAAGGTGCAGATAAAATTTCATTCAAAGATTTATTAAAAATCGTTATGCACAAATAATTTAAAGCATTGTATCCTAAGGTTTGTTCTTGAGCATTACCATTTCCTTTATAATTTGCAGTTATTGCGTATGTCTTAAAAGGTAACGTCTGTTGTAATGCTTTTATTCCTTCTGATTCGATTCCAAAATCTAAATGGCACGATCCTATTGGACGGCCTGCTGCTTTCATGAAATCAGATAATTTAATGGGAAATGTAATTGTACTCTCTCCAGTTAAAACAGGGACCGTAATTTCTACTATATTATCTTTATGATTCCATAATTCAGTACCAAATGGAGTACCTCTGTGCGGTGTCCCCAAAGTAATAAGTTTATGTACATATCCCTTTTGATAATTTGAAACATTTACAAATTCAGGCTGTTGAGATAAACTTCTGGTCATAAGACCTCCCATACTATGACCAACTACATCTACTTGTGCTACCGCAATTCCGTCTTTCCTTAAATCAGACAATGATTGTTTTATTGCATAATCCACAGATTCTCTTCCAGGAAGGCTTGCAGGAGAATTTGGATTAAATGTCCAGGAATTGAATGCTTTATAATTTGCTGCAATTATAGAAAATTTGTTTGCGAATAGTTTATCTGTGAAGCCTCCATCATCCCACACTGAAGGATCCGACCACATCCCATGCACTAAAACTACTGGAGGTGTTACGAGGTTTATACTTATTGAAGTTTGAGTTGATTGATCATCTGTTTGATAAACCTGTACAGTTATATTTCTTCCACCTGCCGGATTATTAACGCCATATCCATCAGGCACTTCATATACACAAACCGCTTTACCATTTTGTGGGGTAATTGATACTGGCAATGTTGAAGGAATTTGATTATCTAAACTAAAAAGAAATCCATCTTTCGGATTAGAAAGAGAAAAAGTAATAGGCACAGTTGCATCCGCTACCAGTAATAATTTTGTTACTCCATCAGTTGCAGCACCAATAACATTGGGATTAAGATTTATTTTTGATTGGTCTGTACTTAATGAGCCATCATCTAAAATCATTAAAGGATTCGGATCAATTATTTGGACGCTCGCAGGCTTAACGAAAATATTTACTTCATCGGTTCCAGTTACGCCTTTATCATCTGTAATAGTTAATTCAAAAACATAAGTGCCCGCCTGCAAATTAGTAATAACCGGTGTTTGGCTATTAGGGTCTGATATATCTCCCCCGGCAGGGCCACTCACTTTTGACCATACACCACTTACAATTGTTCCGGTTCCTGGGGTAGCACTTCCATTTAAAGTAACGGAATTTGTAGGTAAAGTAATAGTTTGATCAGGACCAGCATCTGCAATTGGTGGTTGATTGATAACAGGACATGCAATCTTATAAGCTACAATTCCCACCTGGCCACCACTGATTCCAGAGTTTACTGCAGCAGCGCCTGGAGGTGCATCTTCCTTATCATAGCTGTCCACATGATTATTAGTAAGAAAAGGATCACCTGGGGCAATGCCATTCGCCAATGTATCGATCTGTCCTTGTGTAAATGCTTGAGACGCTACAGCAAGTTCATCCATATATCCTTTGAAGGTGTTAGAAGTAGGATTATTGATTCCAAAGTAAATGCTTTTGCCGCCGACACACAGATAATTCAAATAGGGTGAATTGACTATCATACCACCGCTAAAAGTTTTAGAAGCAGTTAAATTTCCATTAATATAAAAATTACAAACACCAGTAGATTGAAAAGTAACCGCCACATGATACCATTGATTGGCTTTAGGTTTCACAGTGGAATTGATACTATCTAAAATTCCAGGGCTTGGCGCTGTATAAAGCCGAAACTTAAAATAGCCGTCTGAAGATATATAAAGGTCAAGACCGTCGTTATATTGATCAATCACTTCTCGTTGAAAAATATCCATTTCATTTCCCTGCCAAACAGAATCTTGTATTTGCACCCAGGCTGCCAGCGTATAGTCATTAGTAGGATATACGTTGCTCCAGTAACCATAATCTCCTTGATCTTTCAAAAAAGCGTAGTAGGCCCCGCAAGGATAGGTTATCTGTGAAAACGATTTTCCGCAGAGAAATAATAAAAAAAACAAAATGAGTGTAAAAAATTTTGTTTTCATGATTGTAAGTTTTTTGTGATGAAAGTTTTTTCTGAAAATGATTGTTAAGGAATATTATTGAAAGAAATTTTTGTGAATGAAATGGTATTAATAGCGGAATTAAAAACAGGCCGTTGGGTTTTGTTTAATGTTAATTTATCTTTTTCATAAGGTTTATCCTGCGCAAGACAACCATTAATGATAAGGAAAGCCGCCATTGCAATTTGGATAATGAACCATATTTTTTGTTTAGTAAGTTTCATTTGTTCATAATTTGAAATTGGGTTTTAAAAGAAATTGGGTTTTAAAATCTATTGCCTCACAAACTTACTTTCCTCTACAGCCCAAAACCAAGCGTTTAATCACCCATTTAATACCGTTAAATCACGGTATTAAATACACAGTTATAAATCAAACTCATATTCAAGAGAGGGATAAAAGCGGCTATGCGTAGGAAAATTTGGATAGGAAGAGCTAGTAAATCACCATTATGCTTTTTAATTCTTTATTTTTTATTAAAAGTTTTCAAACAAGTGAGCGATTTTATTCTCTCAAACTAATTATTCAAAAATATAAGCTTTCGGAGCCTATAACAATACAAACTACTTGGTATTTTTAAAACTTAGCGTGCAGAAATAGTCAGATAAAATTCTGAGTGTAGTGAAGTGACGAGAAATTCGGCTACCATAGTTTCGCCATTGAAACCGTAGCTATACCATTGCGGCTTGATAAATGAATATGTATTTTTCTGAAAGCTATTGTTTGATGGATCTGTATCTGGATTCGTTTCATTGCATTGCAGCATTTGTACATCATCAATAGTATTTATTATCCCTGTTTTTTTGTTACAATCGCTCAAAGCTTTTTCCAATTCATTTTTTGTAAAGAACAATCGCAAAGAAACAGGTTTCTTAGGTTGCTTATCAGTTTTGATGGAAAAGTTGCGTGGAAACAGTAATAATTTCTTCACAGTTTCGTCATTCAATGAAATGCTCCTTATGTCTTGCACATAACTGCTGCTGTAAGAAAAATCTCCTAATTGTTGGCTGCTTTTTAATTCTGCGCCTGCAAAACAATCTTCATTACTACATTCCTGGAATAATTGCCACTGCCCATTGTATTGTAAAGGATAGCTTGTTGTTTCATTATACTCGCCTGTCTCAGTTCTTACCGAATAATAGTATTCGAAAACATTCCAGTCGTTAAGATAATTTCCGCTATAATTTGTATCACCGGTACCCATATAAATTTTGCCATCTATACTACCACTAACAGCCCTGGTACTGCCAAAAGAATTAATGGGGTAATCATCTGCTTTTGCCCATGAGTCCCTGTCAATATTATAAGCATAAAAATCTCGTAGCCTTTTATCTATCTCATATGAACCACCACCTCCTGCTAAAAGACAGTTTGAATCAATATCATTACCACTAAGAAAATTTCTTTGGTAGGATGGAAGATCATGCTTTCGCTCCCACGTATTAGTATTGGGTATATACTCGTAAACAAAATTAAAATCTCTTGGTGCTCTTGCGCCTGCCACAATAAACCCACGTTTGCCTGTTCCTATTCCCACAGAAGCATGCAAATCGCCGCCTGCAAAGTCAGCTATTCTTTTCCAGCTATCCATAGTTGGGTCATAAGCATAAAAGTCGCGCGTGTTTCCACCATCATATCCTGTCCCTATATATGCTTTATTCTGTATAACAAAAACCGAAGCGTCTATTCTGGGCGTACCAGGGAAATCCTTTAACTTTTTCCAGGTATTTGTTTCTGGATCATATTGGAACATGTGTTTTTTAAATTTACCGGATGAGGTTCCGATCTCTGTTCCAAGTCCTGCATATCCTTTATTAAAAATTGAAAAAGCCACACCTGAAAAGCATCTTGAAGGTATTTCGGCCAGGCAGGTCCATGTGTCTTCATAAGTATTATAACACCAAAAGTCTTTTATAATTTCATCCCTGTATTCTCCGGATCCTATGAAAATAAACCTACCTATCGAAAAACAAAATCCACCGGCGCGGAGGCCAAATGGAACATTTTCTTTAGCAGTCCATTTATTTTTTAAAGGTCCATCTGCTAACAATGGAAGTGTTTTAGTAATTAACTGGCCCAAATTCTCCGGTCTTTGAAAATTTGAGTTTCCTGGATTAATGTGTGTGAAATTTTGTGTATCCACTGATTGAAAAGTCATTTTACCTTGTCCTAACAAGCTGTCCAATTCAATTTTTTGCAATAAGAATTTGAAATTTCCAGAACTCAGTTTATAAACAATAAGTTCAGCTATTGTTTTAGCGTCCCTTTCCTTAGCAAATGCCTGTAATCCCTCGATACAAGGAACTATAGGCTGATGTATATACACCTTCCCATTTACTAAAATATCAAAACCAAAACCCTTACCAACATTAAATAATTTATAACTAACCGAATCTTTAGATAAGGATATTGCATTACTTTCTCCATTTATCGCTGTTTTTCCTACTCGGTTAGTGCATGATAATAAAAGGCATACAAGAATAATTAAAGTAAATTTCACCATAAAACTATAAAGTCTTATTAATCGAATATAATAAATTTCCAGTGTTCAAGATAAGTAATAAAACATTTCAGTTAGCTAAAAACTTATTGGCTTTTTAAAGATTAATGTGTAGAAATAGCCAAATAAAATTCTGAGTTCAAAGAAGTGACCGGAAATTCAGCTACCATAGTTTCACAATTGAAACCATAGCTGTACCATTGTGGCTTGATGAATGAATATGTATTTTCCTGAAAACTATTGTTTGATGGATATGTATCAGGATTTGTTTCATTGCATTGTAGCACTTGTACATCATCAAGGTCTTTTATGATGCCAGCCTTCTGATTACAATCGCTCAAAGCTTTTTCTAATTCATTTTTTGTAAAAAACAATCTCAGGAAAACAGGTTTCTGAGGTTGCTTATCCGCTTGTAACAATGAAATGTTATACATAAATAAGCTTGAAGTTAGTTTATAAATGATTTCCCAAACTACAAACGAATTGGTATTTTTTTTAAATAGTTACTGTTCTATATTTGATTAATATATGAAACGGATTTCACTATTATTAATTTTTATTCTAGTTGCTTTTCAAAGCCTTGCTACGAATGATGATAAACCAGCTATCTTAAAACTTGGCACTGATCAAAAATATGACATTTCTAATTATATCTGCAAATATATTGAGGGCAGTAGTGAGTTATCACCCGAACTTGCTTTCCGTTTTTTTGAAGCCGATAAATTCAGGCCTTTTAATAAATCAAATAATGAATTCATCAATGATGGGTTGGTTAACAAGCGAAGCTGGATAGCGCTTACTGTTAATAATGCTAGGCCTTATGAATCCACAATAGTTTTAGAATTTATCCTTTCGGGCATCAATTCAGTAGAATGTTACACTGTTGATGAGAGGCAACAGATACAACCTTTGGTAAAATCAAAAAACAATAAAGAAATTCAATCCGAAGGATTGCTAGCTAAATCAATAACTTTCAATCTGAATCTTCAACCAGGTGAAAAAATCCTTCTGCTTATTCATTCGGTTAATAAAGGGCAACTGCTCTACATTCCTTCCATGATTTATGATTTAAGTTACCTAACTGAACTGGATAGCAACAGGCACAACTTTTTTGGTATATTTCAGGGTATTTTCTTTTTCATTATCCTGTTCAATCTGTTGCTGTATATTACCACGTTTGACAGGATCTATTTATTATATCTGCTCTATGCTTTTTTTATCAGTTTGTTTGCCTTAAATGAAGTGGGTACAGATATATATAGCTTGGCCTTTTTGCCTTTTATTAATCATTTTTCAGGTCAAACATTTTTATTCATAGGCTTTTCCACATGGCTTCTCCTAATGTTTCAATTCTTAAACCTTACAAGAAAAAATAAGGTACTTTACAGTTTGGCCATCGTATTAGCAATCATAGATCTCCTTATTGCTTTCATACCCAATATTGCGATGCTTTTAGGCTTTGGCAACAAGGTATCGTTCCAGAAAATCTATCAATCGGCAATTGGGATTTTTTTTGCAACAAATCTTCTGTTTATTGTAATTGCAAATATTCTCCGCTTAATAAACCGAAATAAACTTGCTATTTTTTATGCAGCTGCAAATATTCCAGTTATCGTTGGAACTATTATTTATTACAGTAACTATTATAATATCACCAATATCTGGTTTGGATGGTTGAACCCAATTGCTCTTGGCCTGAGTATAGAGACATTTCTGATTTCTTTTGGCTTTGCTTATCGGTATAACTTTATTAGCAAAGAAAAGCAACAATTGCTTTTGGATATCAATGAACAACAAAAGGAAAATACAAGGCAGATTATTGAAACACAGGAAACGGAACAAAAAAGGATTGCCGAAGACTTGCATGATGAACTGGGAGGCAATTTAGCTGCGATAAAAATGATAATGCAAAGTTTTAACCTTGAAAATCAAAAATCGCAGTTGCTCTCGATGCTGATTGATAAAGCTTCTGCTAATGCCAGGAACATTGCTCATAACCTGATGCCGCCTGAATTCAATGAGACTAACCTGAATGATTTGCTGGCTAATCATTTTGTAAGTTTAAACCAGGAAAGAAATATCAAAATTAGCTTTCACTCTTCAGATAATAATAATGGTCATTTTACTAAACAAGAAGAGCTTATTATTTATCGAATCGTATTGGAATTGGTCAATAATAGCCTTCGCCATGCTTTAGCAACAGAAATAACTGCTCAGCTTATTTATCATCCCAATCAACTTTCAATTATGGTGGAAGACAACGGCAAAGGTTTTTCAAAATCTTCGATGGATGGCATTGGGCTTAAAAATGTTCGTTCCCGTGTAAACTATCTTAATGGTACTCTGCATATAGATTCTGCTCATAATGGAACAACTATAATGATTCAATTACCATATAAAGTTAAAACATGAAAAAAGTAAAAATTATTATTGCAGATGATCATGCATTATTTATAAATGGCATGCAATTGCTGATGAAGGATGAATCATGGATTGAACTAATTGGCATAGCTAATAATGGCCGGGAACTATTGGACATTTTGCATAAACAAGCTACGGATATTGTTTTGCTTGACATTAATATGCCGGTAATGAATGGGCTGAGTGCTGTCCACTTTATAAAAGAAGCATTTCCTTTAATAAAACTGATTATTCTCTCTACCTATAATGAAGTCCATTTAATAGAAAAAGCAAAAGATCTTGGTGTCAATGGTTACCTTTTAAAAAACTGTAATAAAGAAGAATTATTTCAGGCTATACAAATTGTAGTATCTGGGCACGTATGTTTTCCATATCATCCAACAAATCTTGAAAATGAATTTGATGAAAAAGATGTTTTTTTGAAACAATTCAATATTACAAAGCGGGAATTAGAAATATTAAAACTGATCAAAAACAATTTTACCAATCAGAAAATAGCAGATAAATTATTTTTAAGCATCTATACAGTTGAAACACACAGAAAAAATATGATGCAGAAATTAGGGTTAAATAGCCCGGCTGCATTAATGAAGTTCATTATTGAAAATAATATTTAAACATTCTGTTTTTCCCCAATCCTTTTAATGTATAATCTTTTTCAGGATGATTTGCTTTTCCGGATTTTCCATGCCCTGGTAAATCAAAAGCATACAATGAAAAATTTTCTGTAAGATTTTTATTGGCAAATTGTTTCTGCCAAAATTCAGATGAAATAGAGGCCCCGTGAATAAATATGATTGCAGGATTGTTGAGGTTGCCTTTTTGTTTTACAAAAATTTTTTTGCAGGAATTTATTCCGATAAAAAAGCTTTTGATCTTTATCATCTTAAGTAACGTAATTTTTAAAATTGATTTATATCAGGAACTTAAATTGCAAAATAGTTCAAAGGCAGGAGGTTAAATCACGGTAATAAATAAAGTGATTGTTTTATGACAGGGACTTTCGCGAAACTGAGTTTTTAAAATTGGTTTGTACAGAACTAACTTATAAAGAAATTGCAGATAATGCCCTTTTACAATCCCTCTGCCATTCTACCCAATCCCAATGAATATTTTCCTGATATTATCATCCCCCAATTCAATCATTCTTAAAAATGAAAATCCTGGATATTTGTTGGTTTGCTCCATAAAAAATACTTCCAAAAAGATTCTTCAATATATCTTTGGTTTGGAAAAACCAGTTTCGAATTCAATCTTAAACTTCATCAATCAAATGAAAAAATATATCACCCTTTTATTATTGACAGCACTTATGTTTGGTAAAGAAGTTTCTGCGCAATCATTATACACCGCTCCGCTTGGGATTGAATCTTACACGTATAGAAACAGTTTCCCCGAGGATATCGTCAAAACATTAGACACAATACAAAGGTTGGGTTTTACCGAAATGGAAGGTGGTAGCTATGGCATGCCGGCAAAAGAATTTAAGCAACTGTGTGACGCAAGAGGTATTCATATCATCTCTACCGGTGCAGATTATAACGAATTGATTCAGTCTCCCGGCGCAGTAGCACACAGGGCAAAAAGTTTAGGCGCTAAATATGTAATGTGTGCATGGATACCTCATTCTAATTCCGGGTTTACCCTGGAGAATGCAAAAAATGCGGTAGCCGTTTTTAACCATGCCGGCAAAGTGCTAAAGGACAGTGGCATTATCTTTTGCTATCATCCTCATGGTTATGAATTTCAGCCTTACGGCGATGGCACTTTGCTTGATTACCTTATTAAAAATACCAATCCTGAATATGTTTCTTTTGAGATGGATATTTTGTGGGTGCAGTTTGGCGGCGGCGATCCGGTGGCGCTGCTCAAAAAATACGGAAACAGGTGGAAGCTGATGCATTTAAAAGATTTAAGAAAAGGAACCAAAAAAGACCTGAGCGGCGGTACGTCG
>Ga0208589_1001109_pt1 | contig 11555 bp, 13 predicted proteins | sample NGESurshal092012_2_FD_184486 | JGI IMG/M metagenome (GOLD analysis project Ga0208589, IMG submission 184486) | Arctic peat soil microbial communities from Barrow, Alaska - NGEE Surface sample F53-2 shallow-092012 (SPAdes) | ecosystem: Environmental > Terrestrial > Soil > Wetlands > Peat ... | reverse complement strand
ACTGTTTCGCTCGCTGGTGACGTGCGTCGTTGCTGGTCTGCACAGCGCTGGGGTGGTTGTGCCTCCTAAGCAGTAGGTCGCGCGTTCGAGTCGCGCTCGGGGCGCCCAGCTTCCCTTGCAGGTCAGGCCCGTTTTCCGGGCTCCTGCGGGTGATCCTCAAGAGGCTTGCTTCCGGTTTCGTGCCCGTGGCGTGCCCTATCGCCTGGTGGTGGACTCGCCGCCTGGCGCTTGCTGCCCCGTTTCAACTCCTCGGTGGCCAGCTTGCTGGGGGTGTCCGCGATCTGGTGCTGGCGTTCCTCGCTGCTGTGCAGGTAGACCAGTGCGGCCCGCTCGTTGTCGTGCCCATCCGTTCCATCAGCTCGCAGACCCTGGCCCCGACGTTGGCGGCCAGGGTGTTTCCGTATGTCTGAGATCACGGAAATGAATTGCGGGCAGACAGGCCGGAACGTGCGCGTCAGCGCGCCCGCCGGTGGCGCGTCACTGCCGTTCGGCAGCCCGGATCCACACCGACATGCGGGCCGGTTCGAGAGCCTTCTCCACGACGGCGGCCAGGTCGTCGCGAACAGAGTCCAGGTCGACTGCGTCTTTCAGCCGGACTGCGAACGCCGTCACGGTCTGGTCGGCGTCGTACCGTGCCCGGTTGAACCGGCGGTCTACCGTCCGCTGCACCCGGTGCCGCAGCGGGTTAAACAGCGCCGCAGCGGCCAGCGTGGACGCGGCCACCGCCACCGAACTGTGAAATCCCAGCACCTGGGTGGCCAGCAGCACCAGCCCGGCGTATACCCCAACCAGCACCCCGGTCACGATCGCATACGCCAGGGTCCGGCTGATGATCCGGTCGATCTCATACAGGCGGTACTTCAAGATCCCCACGCCGATGCCCACCGGCAGCGCGGCCAGCCCGATCCCGAGAATCTCTCCTACGACGCTGGTCGAGCTGGTCCCCAACGACACGGCGATCACGGCCAGGGTAACCGCGGCGCCGGTGGCCAGCCACTTCAGCTGCTGACGCCGCTGGCCCGTGGCGCGCCGCCAGCTAAGAACCTGGTGGGCCACGAACGACAGCACGATCACCAGGATCAAGCCCAGGACCAGTACCCCCGCCGCTGCGAGGGGCCCGCCGTGCGGCCGCCCGGTGCTGATCAGGTTGCCGGCGGCGTCGACGCGGACGTCATGACGGGCCACGGCGGTGACCGCCGGTGCAAAGGCAGCCGCCGACGCCAGCGCTCCGGCCACCGCATAGGCCCGCAGTACCCACCGCCACCGCCGCGCCGCCAGCCTGCCGTCCGGGAACAGCAAAATCACCACCGGGAACAACAGCAGCGCCGGTGCCCACAAGGGCGTGAGCAGCACGGCGACCGGGGCCAGCGGGAGGCCATGGTGGCCGAACCGGTAGTACAAGGCGGCATACCCGCCGCCAACGCCGCTCAGCAGGAAGACCACGATAAAGGTGATCAGGATCCAGCCGATCGGATTGCCCGACTGGCGGCGGGCCACGACGAAGCCCACCGCCGCGTAGACCACCGCGACGGGGACAATCGGCCCCGAGCCCAGGACCGACAGCTGACCGATCAGGGCGCTCAGCACCAGCGCGCCGGCCAGCAGCATCAGCACCAGGACGGCCAGGACCGTCGCCGTCCCCGGAGACGCCAGCCGGAAGCGGGCCGCGGCCGGTTCCGGCCCGCCTGCCGCCCGTACTCTCCCCATGTGAGGCAACGCTACGCCCGCGCCGTTCCGGGAACGTTACGGCGCGGGGCAGCCCCACACGGCATCAGCCGCGGAGTCAGACACGGGGGAACCCTTCGGATTGCCTAGCTTCACTTGATGCGCGACAGACCCTAGGTTTTCTTTTCCGTTCCGTTGAACTGCCTTGCGGGCAGGCTAGAGGTCTGGCCACTGATAGCTGGGCAGATAGGGTGATCGGCCGGCGATGAACCAGTTCTGCAGGTCCTGCAGCCGCTTGACCGCTGCCTCGTAGTACTCGGCTGCCTCGGGCCGGGGGAAGTCCTGGTGGCTGATGTGCCCCGGCACGAAGACTGACAAGTACCAGTAGCCCTCGGCCAGCCACCGGTCAAGCTGCTCGCGTGGCTCTTGCTGCGCGCAGGTGCGACGCATCGCCTGCTCCAGCCTGCTGAATGCGTCGCGGTCCCAGTGCAGGCCGGTCCGGAGCTGGAGAAGAAACGAGCCTTCCCCGGCACGGAACTCATGCCGGAGCAATTCCAGGTCATCCACGCTGCTCAGCATGGCAGAAGGGAAGGCTGGCGGGCATCGGTCAGCCTGGGCTAGCGGGCAGCGCATAGTTGGAGGCTTTGTGCCGCTGGATGTCGCTGCTGGTGGCGGACTGGGCGACTAACCGTGCCAGGGCGTGATTCGCGGCTGTGAATGTCACAGGATCTCGGTACGGTGTTGCCATGACCGCATACCCAGCGAGTGATCCGGGCTCCTATGAGGTGATCCACCTGGGCGGCGAAGCGGCCGCGATCGTGCCGCTTGGGGAGTTGCGGCAGCTCCAGGCGGTTCAGCGTCATGCGTCGCCGGAGCTTCTGGAGGAAGCCGAGGTCGAAGCCACGCTGGCGGAGCACCGGGAGTGGGTGGCGGCCGGGCGCCCCGGGGCGGTCTCGCACGAGGAGGCGATGGCCGAGCTGCTCCGCGAGCAGTGAGGATCGAGTGGTCTCCTGCAGCGCAGGCTTCGGCGTGGCGCTTCATGGAGGATCAGGACGGGATGCGCGCGATCGGCGTAGCGGTGGAGGTACTCGCCTTAGATCCCTACCCTCCGGCGGGTTTTCACCGAGGCGAGTACCATCGGCTGCGCGTGGGCCGGTTCAGACTCATCTATGTCGTTGATGATGACGTGATCACTGTGGAGCGCGTCGACCGGGCCGTATGACCCGGCGGAATTGACGAAATGGGCCAAGCGCTTCTGGCCGGAAGCTACCAGTGCCGCCGCTCATCTCGGCTCGATAGCCCGCAGGTGCAGGAACTGGGGGACTTTCCCTGGAGGCGCGCCTAACGACGGATATTTCGCCGACGTGGCTCATACTCAGATGGCTCTCAACCTTGGATCAATGATCGGGCCCTCATATGCATGACGACATCGTTCGCTGGCCGGACCGCCCGGTCACACCCGACCGGGTTGCGGTCATCACGGTCTCGTTCAACACGCGTGAGCTCACCGCGCTCTTGTTGTGGTCACTGCGACGGATTCTGATATGGGAGTCGCTCGAAGTAATCATCGTCGACAACGGATCGAAAGATGGATCGACGGAGCTCTTGGCGAGGATCGCAGCTGCCGGCGGGTGCCGCCTCGTCGCGAATGCGACCAACCGCATGCACGGCCCTGCGCTCACCCAGGCCATGTCCTTCCTTGCCTCGCGCGAGGCAGACCTCCCGCAGTGGGTTTGGGTCCTCGATTCCGATGTCGTGATCAGCCGACCCGATGCTCTCAAGAAGGCGCTTGAGAGGGCCGACGAATCGACGGCTGCGATCGTGGGCGAGTCGTGGTGGGACCAGTGGCACGAGACGGATCGTTTCCTTGCTTACTCCCTTCTGATCGATCCCGTCCGTGTCTGGCGCGACGGAATCGAGCCCTTCGTCGATGGGGGTGATCCGGCGTTCGATCTCCTCGAGTCAGCCAACGCCGCTGGCGAGACGCTCGCCGAGTTCTCCTTCGTGAGAGACCACTATGTGATCCACCGAGGCCGAAGCAGCCTCTTGGGAGTCTGGGAATCGGGCGATACCACGCACCCCGACTATGAGTGGACGCTCGAACATCACGAGCCGCACTTCGGTCTGGTGGCCGGTGCCGCCACCGACCACCAGGAACTGCTGAGGAGGTTTCGCGCCGAAGTTGGATCACTTGATGACCCGAGGGCGATCGCAGCTTTTTCTGGTCGGGCTTGACGGCTGCCGAAGCCCGGCAGAGTTGTTCGTGATGCCGGCCTCGAACCACCATCGCTGGACGGTCTCCATCCTCTCGCGCTCCTGGCCGGAGCAAGATCGTTCGGACAGCAACTGCCTGTGGCTGTTTCGCTCGCTGGTGACGTGCGTTGTTGCTGGTCTGCACAGCGCTGGGGTGGTTGTGCCTCCTAAGCAGTAGGTCGCGCGTTCGAGTCGCGCTCGGGGCGCCATCGAGATATTTGCAGGCGTCTTCACGGTTCTTGTCTCCAAAATGAATCTGTTCCGCGCGTCACAATATCTTTTGGCATTGAAAAACTCACCGGGTCCCCTAGTGCTAGTGATGAGCCATAACGAGAATCGTGATCACGATAGCTGTCACGGCAAGGGCGCCGATCCTAAGTCCCCATTTGAAGTACAACCACTTGAGTTGATTACTCGCTTGGTTAACGTATCTATAGGTATCCGATGTGGTGTTGGTTGTCTCCGTCCATGAGGTCGCGGTTGCAAGCTGTATCGCGGCCTCTATGTAGTTGGCGACTGAATTTACCGATCTGACGTCGTGGACTGTGCCGTCCATCATCGAGGGCCCGGCCATCCTCGACGCGCTGCGCCAGGTCCTGACGGTCAGCGACTGACCAGCCCGGGGCCGCGGGCTCCTCCGCCCGCTGCCCGCACCAGCGACAGCCCGCGGGCCTGTCCTCCTAGCTGCCCATTAAGCGGCTGTCAAGTGGCCGCCAAGGGCGGGCTGCCACTGTCATGGCGCGGCCTCACCCTGAGGCGGCCCCCGCACCGCCGCAGCCAAGGCGCGACCGGGGCACGTGAGGAAGCGGCCAGCGGGCTGGCCGGGAACTGGAGGTTGGCATGAGGCTCACGACCATGCTGGCGGCCGCGACGGCCCTGGCGGCCGGACTACTAGTGAGCGTCCCCGTCATGGCCGCCAGCGCGGCCAGTGCGCCCCACCCGGAGCGCGCCGCGGCGCAGGCGAACCAGCGTGAGGTGACGGTCCCACTGCGGCTGACCAGCGGTCAGCACACCATTTCCAAGCGGATCCGGCTGTCTCCGGCCGCCCGGCCAGAGGCTGTCCCAGCTGTGGCCGACACGCAGAAGAGCGTGAGCGTGCGGGTGGGCAAGAACAACTGTGGCGGGTTCAACGGCAACGTGTCGTGGGGCTTCGGCGACATCAACATCTGGGGGACCCTCTGGGACAACTGCGACGCCTACACCCCGAACACGACCGTCTACCTCTACCTCAAATTCACCGTCCTGGGGACGACGTACAACGATCCGGTCCAGTCAGTGAGCGGCGGCTCGACCGGGGTCAACGCCGGGAGCAACAGCCTCCTCGCCTCCCCGGGCGACATCTACGTCGACACCTGCCTGAAATGGAACGACGGCTGGGGATGCGGCCCGGCCCAGCACCTGTAGCCCGCGCAGAATGATCGGACAGCAGCGTCCCGGTGAAGCCCGGGAGGATATGGAGATTCCATGAGAGCCAACCTCGCGGTCGCGGGCCTGGCCGTAGTGGCCGCCGTCGCCACCAGCCCTTGCCTGGCCGCCTCGGCCAGCACCAACCCCCCCGCCACCGTTACCCGCCCAGGGCCGGCCGCCGTGGCCCAGGCGACCGGCCCGAGCCAGGCGGAGCCTGGCCTTGTCTTGCGGGCTGCGCGTGGCCACCATGCCGTGTCCGAGACCATCGGCGCCGCACCGCGGGCAGACCGGGTTGCAGCCGCCGGGGCCTCCCCGGACTGGAGTGTCAAAACGGGCGTCAGCGTCCGCGTCGGCAAAAACAACTGCGGTGGCTTCAAAGGTGAAGTGGAATGGGGGGCGGACTCGGGCGCCAACGCCACGTGGATGACTGTGTACGGTGATCTGTGGAGTAACTGCGACGCATACACAGCCAGCACGGTCTACCTGTATTTCAAGTGGAGCAACGCGGGCAGCGACCATAACGACATGATCGGTTCCGTGAACGCAGGCACGGTCGGTATCGACACCGACCAGAGTCACCCCTACGACGACCTGCTGGCCGCCAAACCCGAAGCCATCGATACATGCCTCAAGTGGAATACGGGCTGGGGGTGTGGCCCGGCCCAGAACCTCTGAATAATCCCGGCCACCCGGGCAACGGGCTGGGCCCAGCCGCCCGCGACGCCCGGCCGCCGGGCGGCCAGCGTCCCGGGCCGCCACTCGCGGCCCGGGACGCTGGCGTTGTAGCGTTGTTCCCCGGCGGGCCTCGCGTAGGGCCGCCGGGGTCGGTGGCCGCAGCGTCAGCTTGGGGGCGATGTGGAAAGCAGCACCATGCTGCGTATTCTCGGGCCGGTTGAGGCGTGGGCGGATGGACACTGGGTGAGCCCGGGCAGCCCGCAGCAGCGGCTGCTGCTGGCCGTGCTGGCCCTGCGTCCCGGCCAGGTGGTCCCGATAGGCCAGTTAATCGACGCGGTATGGGGGGCTGATCCGCCGCGTTCGGGGCGCAACGGGATCCAGGTCCTCGTGACCAACCTCCGCAAAGCCGTCGCCCACAGGCCCGGGATGGCGCTCACCCGCTGCGGCGAGGGGTACCGCCTCGACGCCGACCCGGGCGCGGTTGACGCAGCCCGGTTCCGCCACTTCGTGGAGGCGGCCCGTGACACGGACGATGCGGAATCGGCGACCGGGCTCCTCGACGCGGCTTTGGCGCTGTGGCGGGGACCGGCCTTAGCCGACGCCGCCGACACCCTCCGCGCCGCGCAGCTCCGCAGCGGCCTGGACGAGGAACGGCTCGCCGCCATGGAAGACCGCGCCGACGCGCTGCTGCGCGGCGGGCGGCCCCAGGAAGCCGTGGCTCAGTTGCCCGGCCTGGTCGCCGACTACCCGCTCCGCGAACGGCTAGCGGAGCTGCTCATGCTGGCGTTGTACCGGTGTGGCCGGCAGGCCGAGGCGCTGGCCACCTTCCGGGACACGCGCCGCCGACTCGTCGCCGAACTCGGCATCGAGCCCGGACCGCAACTGCAGCAGCTGCACCGGGAGATCCTCGCCGGTGACGTCACCGGCCCGGTGGCCGATCCGGGCCGGGTCACGGCTTCCACCGTGGTGAGCCGACGTTCCCGCGCGGTACCGCGGCAGCTGCCCGCGGCCACCCGTTATTTCACGGCCCGTGACGCGGAGCTGGCCACGCTGACCGGCCTGCTGGAGGAAACCGTCGGTGAGCCGGGTGGTGTGGTGGTCGGCCTGGTCAGCGGCATGGCTGGCGTGGGCAAGACCGCGCTGGTGGTGCACTGGTCGCACCAGGTGGCCGGGCACTTCCCCGATGGGCAGCTGTACGTCAACCTCCGCGGCTTCGATCCTTCGGGAACCCGAATGGCGCCCGCTGAGGCGGTCCGGTTGTTCCTGCCCGCGCTGGGCGTCCCGCCCAAGGAGCTGCCCGCCAGCACCGAAGCTCAGCTGGGGCTGTACCGCAGCCTGACCGCCGACCGGCGGATGCTGGTAGTGCTGGACAATGCCCGCGACGAACGGCAGGTCAGGCCGCTCTTGCCGGCCAGCCCCGCGTCCCTGGTGATCGTTACCAGCCGGCAGCTGCTGACCGGCTTGATCACCTCCATGGGCGCGTCGCTGGTGCCGCTGAGCACCCTGAGCGAGGCGGCCGCCCGCGAGCTGCTGCCAGGCGGCTCGGCTCCGGGCGGCTGGCCGGCCAGGAAGAAGCCGCCGCCGACCTGGCGCGCCTGTGCGCCGGCCTGCCGCTGGCCTTAGCGGTCAGCGCCGCCCGGGCGATCGCCCATGGCGAGCCGCTCGTCACGGTGGTGGCTGATCTGCGCAACGAGCGGACCCGGCTGCGCATCCTCGACACTGGCGATCCAGCCACCAGCGTGCACGCCGTGTTCTCCTGGTCGTGCCAGCAGCTGAGCCCGCCGGACGCCCGAGGGTTCCGGCTGCTCGGTTTGCACCCTGGCCCCACGTTCACGGTCCCGGCCGCCGCCAGCCTGGCCGGTCTCCCCCCTGGCGAGGCCAGCGCCCTGCTAAGGCGCCTGGTCCGCGCCCACTTGCTGGCCGAGTCCACGCCGGCCCGCTACACCTTCCACGATCTGCTCCGGGAGTACGCACGGCGGGAGTGCGAGGCGCTGCACCGGCCGGACGACCGGCAGGCGGCCCTCACCCGCCTATTCGATTACTACCTGGCAGCCTCGGCCGCAGCCATGGACACGCTGGTACCGGCCGAGCGGTACCGGCGGCCTGCCGCGCCGTCGCCGCCGGTGCCGCCTCCGGCGTTCACCGCTGCGGAGGTCGCGCGTTCCTGGCTCGACGCCGAACGCTGCGTTCTCACGGCCGTGGCCGCCCACAGCGCCAGCTCTGGCTGGCCCGGGCACGCCATACGGCTGTCCGCCGTGCTGTTCCGCTACTACCGGGACCATGGCGGCTACCTGCTGGACGCACTGGCGGTGCACGGCCATGCCCTCCGCGCCGCCCGGGAACAGGGCGACCAGGCGGCTCAGGCTGACGCACTCATGAACCTGGGCATGATCACTCTCAAGCAGAGCGCCCATGAGCGGGCGGTGGCCCAGATCGGGCGGGCCCTCGCCAGTTACCGGCAGCTCGGTGACCGCCGCGGCGAGGCGCGCGCGCTCGGCAATCTCGGCATGGCGCGCTGGCGGCTCGGCGAGTACCAGCAGGCCGCCCGGGACCACGCGGACTCGCTGCAGATCTTCCGAGCGCTCGGTGACCGGTTCGGGCAGGCCATCGAGCTCGACAACACCGGGATGGTGCTGGCCCGGCTCGGCCGCTACCAGGAAGCCGCAGATCATCACCGGGAATCCCTTGCCCTCCGGCGGGCCCTCGGGCACCGGCCGGGTGAGGCCCGGGCCCTAGCCAACCTGGGCGTGGTCCTGTCCTGGTTGGGCGACCATCCGTCCGCGGTGCGGAGCGTGGCGGCCGGGCTGGCCATCTTCCGCGACCTCAGCGACCGTCCCGGCGAGGCGGACGCGCGGAACGACTTGGGGATGGCGCTGCGCGGGCAGGGCCGGTTCGCCGAGGCGCTGAGCCAGCACCGGCAGGCTCTGCTGATGTTCCGTGACATGGGTGTCCGGCCTGGTGAAGCGGAGGCGCTCAACGGCCTGGGGGAGGCGTTGAGCGGCCTCGGGCGGACGGAGCAAGCCCGGGACCGGCATGCTCTGGCTCTGGCTGTGGCCCGGCAGACCGGCGACCGGTACCTGATCGCCAGGTCGCACGAGCTGCTGGCGGGCACCTGCCAGGCCGTCGGCCAGCCGGAACAGGCCCGGGAGGAGTGGCAGCTGGCCGTTTCCGGCTACCAGTCACTGGGAATCGGGGAAGCCACGCGACTGCAGACTCAACTGGCCACCGCCGGGCCGGTCGGCGCAGCAGTGGCCGGGAGCCCGGCGACCGGGGAGGCCGACGCCAGCGCGGGCCGGTAAGCGCGGGATGCCCGCGGGTGGCCCGCTCGGCGAGGGTAGCGCGCATAGAGGACGACCACGTCGTCCTCTATGCGCAGCAGCGGCCGGTCCTGGATCGGCAACATCTGTGACCGGGAAAACGCGGTCGGTGGTCTTCTCGTATTCGGAGGCGCCCCCGGAAATCATGCCGTAGAGCCGGTCGCGCTCCTCCCCTCCGTCACGACGGCCTGAGCCTGAAAGGACCTGTCGCCGAGCTCCACCGTCACCGACGGGTTGGCCCTCAGGTTGTGGAACCAGGCTGGATGCGTCGGGGCGCCCGCCTTGGAGGCCATCACGAAGACACCTTCGTATGGACAGTCACGCAGAGAGCCAATCTGTGTCATGCAGCTTGATGCCTGGGCCCGGTTCCCGTCAGGGTTAAATCGGGGTTTTCCCCTATGGCCAGGGACTGGCTCGCGCCGCCAGACTGGTTCATGCAGCTTGGCAAATGACGAAGCGGCACCAACCGCCCAGGTACTCATCGCGCCGGCGCTGGGCCTAGCCCTGAAACGGACAGGCTACCTGTCTCGGATATCCGAAGTGATCCGCAGAGAAAGCCGGCACAGCCATGCATGAAGACAACGAGGGCCGCCTTGAGGCGGCCGAGCAGCTCGCCGAACACAACCCCCACACCGCCGCCGAAGCCTTCTCAGCCATCGCCTGCGACCAAGAAGCTGGCGACGAGGTGCGCCTGTCCGCCGCCGAGCAGCTCGCCGCCGTCGACCCCCAGGCCGCCGTCAAAGCCTTCTCCGCTATCGCTCGCGACGGGGAGGTCGGTGATGAGGTGCGCCTGTCCGCCGCCGAGCAGCTCGCTGCGGTTGACCCGCGCGCTGCCGCCCCGGCCTGCCTGGCCATCGCCTGCGACGGGGAGGTCGGTGATGAGGTGCGCCTGTCTGCCGCTGAGCAGCTCGCCGCGGTTGACCCGCGCGCTGCCGCCCCGGCCTGCCTGGCCATCGCCCGAGACGCAGAGGTCGGTGACGAGGTGCGCCTATCCGCTGCGGAGCTCGCGGCCCTCGACCCCAGCGCTTGAACCCGCAGTTACCGGCCGGACGCCGGCGATGAATTATTCATTCGCCGGGCCACTGGATCTGGCCGACGAGCACGAGGTCATCCGGGGGGAGACCAAGAACGTGACGAGTCCTCGTGATGTCGGCCGAAATGCAGCGTGCGCAATAGCTTGGTTGCGTCAGCGGGCTCGCCAGGATGGCGTTGATATTCGATGGGGTCGACCAGAACAGCCGCGTTCATGAAAGCCGCCAACTCTTCCTGGCCTGGTGAGCTCAGGGTGGCGAAGTGCCGCCGCGCGGGGTCGTCGAAATCCCGGCGATACACGTAGGCGCAGGCCCCGCTGGGGCTGGCCGCCAGGTCGGTCGGCCAGCGTGTGACTTTGATCGGTAAGTGGCGGCAGATTCCCGGGTTATCTGGCGTGGCTGGCTTGGTCGACATGCGTACTCTACATATATAGACTGGCTTGCGTGAGGATGACCGGCCCGCTGCAGCGGGTGCTGCGGGCGTTCCTGGAGGATCTGCCAGCGCCGCGGTATGGCTATGACCTGATGAGGGCAGCTGGGGTGAAGAGCGGCACCTTGTACCCGCTGCTGGGCCGTCTGGAAGAAGACGGGCTGGTGAGCTCTGGCTGGGCGGTGCCGCAGATGGCGGGGCAGCGGCCCCGGCGGTATTACCGGCTGACCGGTGAGGGGGCCACGGTCGCCCGGGTGGAGCTGGCCCGGTTGTCTGCGGGCGGGCGGGCGCCGGCCCGGCCGGGCCGTCCGGTGCCGGGGAGCCTGGGATGAAAGGCGAGCGCGGGCTGCTGCGGGCCGGCGAATTCCTGGTGGCCCGCGCGGTCCGGCGGCTGCCCGCCGGGGTCAGGGACGAGCGGTACCGGGAGTGGGCCGCCGAGCTGCCCGCCATCTTGCGGGATCCCAGCCTGGGGCCGTCCTGGCGGCGCGCCGCCCTCATGCTGAGCTATGCCCTCGACACCATCCGCGCCGCCGCCCTGAGGCCAGGCCAGGACCGCTATCGCGGGGCCCACCGCGGCCGCGACCCGCGGGCTGCGGTCAAGACGGCCCGCTGGCTGCTGTTCCTTCCCGCGGCGCTGGCCGGCCTGCTGGCGCTCCTATCCCTGCAGCTGTTGCTGAGCTACCTGGTGTCCCTGGGCACCGGGCTGGGGCTGTGGCCAGCGGCCGGGGTCGCATTCATGCTCGTTATGATCGCTCTTCTGGCCAGCCGCTTTCTCCC
>Ga0208589_1001108_pt1 | contig 11561 bp, 6 predicted proteins | sample NGESurshal092012_2_FD_184486 | JGI IMG/M metagenome (GOLD analysis project Ga0208589, IMG submission 184486) | Arctic peat soil microbial communities from Barrow, Alaska - NGEE Surface sample F53-2 shallow-092012 (SPAdes) | ecosystem: Environmental > Terrestrial > Soil > Wetlands > Peat ... | reverse complement strand
GCCGCCGCATCGCGCCATTCTCGGCGACATAGAGCGAGATCGATCCGAGGTCGCCAGTACCGTCGAGCACCGCGATTGCGACAGGTTCGCCGCTATCGATGAACGGCGAGGCGGCATAGGAGAACCAGGCATGGTTGTCATGGTGCGGCATGCAGATCAGCGGCACGCGCTCCGAAAGGCCGAGCTGCCTGCCGAGAATCTTTGGCGTGCGGGTCATTTGTTCGAGGCGGCGGCTCTCGAATCCGGCGGCCTCCGTGGTGCGCAACAACCGCAGGCTTTGCGGAAATTCCTCCAGCACCGAGCGGGCCAGCGTGCCCGCAAGCGTCGGGTAATCCCAGGTCGTGAGCCATGCCGCGACGTCGCCGACGTCCCGTCCGATGCCGCGCAGCGTCGCGACAACGGCGTCGATCGAGGCCTGCGGATATTCCGTGGTGTGCTTGTTGCCGGAAAAACGCTCTTCCTCGTTGTTGACGATCAGCCGCGGGCCGTTTGCCTGCGTCACCTCGACCAGCGCCACGCCTGAATTATGCGTGCCCGGCGCTGCCAGCCCCGCGAGATAAACCGTCTCGCCGCGCGTCAGTCTTTCGCGAATCTCGGCAACGCGCCGGTCGGTAAAATCCGAGCCGAGCTGGTGAAAGCCCGCAGCCGCCATGGTTCGGGCCGCCAGCCACCGCGCGGCGCGAAATGCTGCGGCGCCGAGCCGGGGGTGTCGTGGGCCAATTCGTCTGTCTGGTTCCAAGCCGCAAGCCCTGTCGAAATACCGGTGCCGTCACGCATCAATCACAAATGGCGGCGGTCAACAATGCCGTTTCGTCCGGCGGAATTAGCGCCTTAAGTGGGATAAGCCGCCGCTTGCAAGCGTACGCCCGGCTTGCGAGAATTGGCGAAAGGCCCCGGACAAAAAAGAGACAAAACGGGTCACACAGCGGAGGGAATGATGCCGGTTCGTATCACACGCCATGTTGCCAGCCGTGTTGCATTGACGGCGATCGCCGCTGCTGCCATCGCGATGACCGCGACCGCCGCCAGTGCGCAGAAGAAATACGATTCCGGCGCCACCGATACCGAGATCAAGATCGGCAATATCATGCCCTATAGCGGGCCGGCGTCGTCCTATGGCGTGATCGGCAAGGCCGAAGCGGCCTATGTCAAGATGATCAACGACCAGGGCGGGATCAACGGCCGCAAGATCAATTTCATCAGCTATGACGATGCCTATAGTCCGCCGAAGGCGATCGAGCAGGCCCGCAAGCTGGTGGAGAGCGACGAAGTATTGTTCATCTTCCAGTCGCTGGGCACGCCGTCCAATTCGGCGATCATGAAATACATGAACTCCAAGAAGGTGCCGCAACTGTTCGTCGCCTCCGGCGCCACCAAGTTCGGCGATCCCAAGAATTTCCCCTGGACCATGGGGTTTCAGCCCAACTACCAGAGCGAGGGCCATATCTACGCGAAATACATCAAGGAACATTTCCCCAACAGCAAGATCGCGGTGTTCTGGCAGGATGACGATGCCGGCAAGGACCAGTTCAAGGGCCTGAAGGACGGACTCGGCGACAAGGTCAACATGATCATTGCCGACAAATCCTATGAAGTCAGCGACCCCTCGATCGATTCCCAGATCGTGGCGCTGCATGATTCCGGCGCCGATATCTTCTTCTCCTGGGCGGCGCCGAAGGGATCGGCGCAGGCCATCCGCAAGGTCGGCGAACTCGGCTGGAAACCCAAATTCTTCCTGGCCAACACCGCCACCACGATCGCCTCGGTGCTGAAACCCGCAGGCCTCGAATATTCGAAGGGCATTATCTCGACGGCGTATGTCAAGGACCCGACCGATCCGACCTGGAAGGACGATCCGGGCGTGAAGCACTGGACCGAGTTCATGGACAAATACTATCCGGACGGCGACAAGGCCAACGCCAATAACGCCTATGCCTACGTGGAATCGCAGGCGCTGGTGCAGGTCCTCAAGCAGTGCGGCGACGATCTGACGCGCGAGAACGTCATGAAGCAGGCCGCCAATCTGAAAAACTTCACCAGCGAGATGCTGTTGCCGGGGATTTCCATCAACACCTCGCCGGACGATTATTTCCCGATCGAGCAGATGCAGTTGATGAAGTTCAACGGCCAGACCTGGGACCTGTTCGGCGACATCATCACCGGCGAAGTCGGCCACGACGCGACGCGTTGATCGCATAGCGTTTTCGAGCGAAGTGGATGCCGGTTCGCGTCGGGAAAACGCGTCTTTAAAGGTTAAATCAGCCCGCGCTGAGGCGCACGCCGGCGCGCAAAAACTTCTGCGGATCGACCGCTTCGCCGTCGATCCGCGTTTCATAATGCAGGTGCGGGCCGGTCGAGCGGCCGGTTGAGCCGACGGCGCCGATCACCTGTCCGATCTTGATGGGCTCGCCGACCTTGACACCGATCTCCGACAGATGGCCGTAGCGGGTCGACAATCCGTTGCCGTGATCGATCTCGACCATGCGGCCATAGCCGCCGGCCCATCCGGCCGATGCCACTTTGCCGTTGGCGGTGGCGCGCACGGGATCGCCCGTCGCGGCGCGAAAATCGAGTCCGGGGTGCATCGCCGGGCGGCCGAGGAACGGATCGCTGCGAACGCCGAAGCCGGAGGTGAATTCGACCTCGCCGACCACAGGCTTGCGATACGGCACCTGCGCCAGCGTCCGGTTCAACCGATCGACCTGAGCGCGCGTGATATTGATGCGATAGAGCTGGCGTTCGAACGGACCGGCGTCGGCCGGCAATTTGACCGGAATGAAAGGGCCGCCCATGCCGGCGGCGCGAGGCGTGGCTGCTTCCAGTTGCGCCATGTCGAGGCCGAGATCCGAGAACACGCCGCGCATCCGGCGCATCCGTGATTCCATGCTGTCTTCGACCGAGTTGAGCGTTGCGAGCTGCTGGCTTTCGACCTTGTCGAGCGAACTCTGCAAACGGACCAGAACGCCGTCGACGCTGCCGGCTTTGGCGAATTTGGTGGCGGGGGCGTTGACGACGACCGGCGCGCGCGATTCGAGCCGCGCCTCGCGATCCGGCGGCGCCACGAAGATCACGGTGTCGCTGATCGGGGAGGGTTTTGGCGTACCGGACACGGGCGTTTCGTTCGTCGCGGCCCCGCTGCGCGCCGGTGGCCGGATCGAGCCGGTGACGTCGGGCATCGCGCCGAGCGCGGTCGCACGCGATTCCAGCGTCGTTTCGCGGCGCACGATCTGGTCGAGCTTCTTGTCGAATTGCTCCTGGTCGAGCATTTGCCGGCTGGTGGTGCGATCGACCTTGGCGCGCAGCTCGGCGATGCGATCCTCGTAGGCGTATTGCATTTCGGCCTGGCGTGCGATCAGCCGTGTCAGCACGTCGTCGCGGAACGCAAAATAGGTCGCGGTCGCAGCCGACCACATCCCGAGCACCGTCACGGTGCCGACCACGATCCAGAACACCACCGGGCCGAAACGCACCTGCTTGCCGGCGTGAACGATGGTGTAGCCGTTCTGCGCCTGCGCCGAGGGAGCTGCCGCGTGGTTCACCGCCGGACGCCGGGCTGATGTCCTGCCATGGTCATTTGGATGATGCTGAGGATACTCGGAATGATGACCGGTACGGTACGACATCGGCACTCCCGCGCCGGTCGGAGGAGGGTTCCGTACGGCTGAATTGACGGGGCCGATTTGACCTTGTCATGGTTAATTTTCAGGAAACGGAACCAGCCAACCGGTCGCCTGTCAGGCGCTTTGGGCCGCCGCCAGCACCTCGTCGGCATGGCCGTCGACCTTGACGTTGCGCCATATCCGGATGATGCGGCTATCGGGGCCGATCAAAACCGTGGTCCGAGATATTCCAAGGAAGGTTCTGCCGTACATCGATTTTTCACCCCAGACCCCATAGGCCTCGAGCATCGCATGCTGCTCATCCGAGGCGAGAGGAACCGACAATTGGTGCTTGTCGCGAAAGGACTCCTGGGCCTTGGGCGAGTCGGCGGAGACGCCGACCACGGCGGTCCGGTTCCCGGCAAAGGCCTTGGCGAGGCGGGTGAAGTCGATGGCTTCCCTGGTGCAGCCCGGCGTGTCGGCGCGGGGGTAGAAAAACAGCACCAGATTCTGGCCGGCGAAATCCGACAGCGAGACGGTCGTACCGCCATCGCGCGGCAGGTGGAAAGCGGGCGCCTTGGTGCCTTGGGCAAGCTCGGCGCGAGCCGTGGACGGAGTCGACGGATTCGTGGCCAACGGTGTCTCGGATTTCGGCGCGGCCGGTTTGGACGCCATCGGTTTGGACGACATCGGCTTGGACAAAATTGGCTTGGAGAGCGTTGAAGCCGGTTTGGGCGTCTCCTTGGCATCGGTCATCGGATTTGCCTTCGGGTTCTCCTTGGGTTTTGCCGCGGCTTTCGGCCGCTGCGCCTTTAACGCTTTGGACGCACCCTGATCCGATGCTTTGGCGGCGGGGCGCTTGCCGGCACTCGCGGCCGGTCTGGCGGCTTTGGCCGGCTTGTTCTTCGCGGCCGGTTTTGCAGCCGATCGCTTGGCTGCGGCGCGGGGCGCCTTGCGGGGGGCCGTTTTGGAGCCGTTCTTAAGCGTTTTCTTTTGCGTTTTCTTTTGCGTTTTCTTGGACATACGCCTTCCTTTCGTCGCTTTCGACGGCTCAATCATTAGGCTATTGCAGGCGATGTCCTGGCAAGCTCGAATCGCGTAGGCCGCTGGGCAAATCTGATGGCCCCGGGGTAAGGTTACAAGGAATTCGATGCACACGACCCGTCCGCTCGTTGAATGTGCCCCCGGCAATGTGTTTCTTGGACCGGCTCACGGGTAACGGTATCAATCGAAGGATTGGCAGCGATGCCGACACGGGAGCGCGCGTTGGGTATCGACGGGCGTGACCTTGGCGGCGATCAATCTTACCAGCAGCGCCAGCACCGAGAGGCAATGGCAAGGAACACGTCGCCCAAAGAATCCGGTCTGCGATCCAGTCTGCGTGCTGACGTCCAACCATCGCCGTTGGACGATGCCGATTGGGATCACGAGCACGACGAGGCGGCTCGCCACCGCGCGCGCCGGCTGTTGTCTCGCTCCAGTTCGAACTATCACCGGCTCGGCGACAGTTTTGGCGCGTTCGGCCGATGGCTCGCGGGCGAGCGCTGGGTAAAACGCGTCGCCATCGTGATCGGCGTGTTGATCGTGATCTTTGGCGGATGTTTTGGGGCGCTGTGGTGGCGGCTCGGCGCCGGTCCGATCAATCTCGATATGGCGACGCCGTGGCTGGCCGCGGCGATCGAGGAAAATATCGGCCACGACAACACGGTAGAGGTCGGCGGCACCCAGATCGAGCGCGCCGGCCGCATCCGCGTCGCGGTGCGTATCCGCGACATCATCGTCCGGGATCGCGACCACGCCGTCGTGGCGAGCGCGCCGAAGGCTGAAGTGCGGCTATCCGGCACGGCGCTGTTGATGGGACGGCTGCGCGCCGAAAGCCTCAATCTGGTGGACGCGACGCTCGCGGTGCGCATCACCCCGGACGGCTACGTCACCGTCTCCACCGGCGACAACGCGCGCCCGCTCGCAACCGGCGTCACTTCAAAGCGCGCGCTTGGTGTCCAGCCGCCGTCGGGCCAGTCGGTGCCAATGGCCGGTTCTTCCACGCCGTCTGCGCCCGCGGCGGCCGTGCCGCCTGCCGCGGCGCCTGCGGCTTCCGACAAGAGCACCGCGCCCAATGGAATGCTGGCCGGCCTCGACTGGCTCGACAGCCTGAGCCTGACCGGGCTCGACGGACAAAACCTCAACGAAATCGGCTTGAAGAACGGCAAGCTGATCGTTGACGATCAGCAGCGCGGCAATAAATGGAATTTCGACAATATCAACGTCAGCCTGCGCCGGCCGAGCGCCGGCGGAGTGGCGCTGACCATCGGCGAGGACGGCAGCCACGCCTGGTCGTTACGCGTCGCGGTCGGCGCGCCGGCCAACGGCGTGCGATCGGTCGACATCCGCGCCGACAAGGTTTCGACCTCGAATATCCTGCTGGCGCTGCGGCTGAAGGATTTGACCTACAGCGCCGATCTGCTGCTGTCGGGCGAATTGAAGGGCGAACTCGGCCGCGACGGCCTGCCAACCTATTTCCGCGGCAAGGTCACCGCCGGCGCAGGCACGATCATCGACAGCGACACCCCCGATTATCCGATGGGGATCGATTCGGCCGAAGCCGAGGTCGAATGGGACGCGGGACGGCGCGTGCTGCTGGCGCCGTTCAAGATCATCTCCGGCGCCAACCGCATCACGCTGCTGGCGCATCTGGAGCCGCCCAACGACAACGTCAACGACTGGCAGTTGGGCTTTAGCGGGGGCACCATCGTGCTGGCGGGATACGACAATGAACCGCCTTTGATCTTCAACCGCATCTCCATCGGGCTGCGCTTCGACACCGAAAAGCGCCGCGTGGTGCTGACGCAAGCCGACATCAGCAATGGCGAGATCGGGGTGGCCGGCTCCGGCAGCCTCGATTACTCCGGCGAGCCGCGGCTTCAACTTGGATTCGCCGGCACCCCGATGTCGGTGTCCGCGCTGAAGCGGGTATGGCCGACGCTCGTCGTGCCTGAAGTGCGCGAATGGGTGATCGAGCGGGTCGAGCGCGGCTCGCTTCAGCGCATCGAGATCGGCGTCAACTCGCCGGTGCACAATCTGTCGCGGCGCGGGCCGCCGATTCCGGACGACGGCCTCTCCGTCAACATGGTCGCGTCAGGCGTAACGCTGCACCCGGTCGACGATCTGCCGTCGCTGCGCGATGCCGATATGAAGGTCCACGTCACCGGTCGCACCGCGACCGTGACCATCGGGCAGGCCGTGGCCGATACGCCGACGGGGCGCAAGCTCAACATTTCGGATGTCGTGTTCGAGGTTCCGGACATGGCGCCCAAGCCGTCGCCGGCAAAAGTCAGGTTCAAGATCGACGGCCCGGTGCCGGCGGCCGCCGAGATCCTCGCCTCCGACCGCCTCAGTGAATTCGCAGGGACCCTGATCGATCCCAATTCGAGCAAGGGAACGGTGTCCGCCCTGGTGACGCTCGGCCTGCCGATCAAGCGCGAACTGACCAAGGCCGACACCACCTATACCATCACCGCCGATCTCGGCGGCTTTGCCGCCGACAAGCTGGTGATGAACCAGAAGCTCGAAGCCAATACCCTCAAAGTGGTCGCCAACAATCAGGGCTACCAGGTCAAGGGCGACGTCAAGATCAACGGGCAGCCGGCCCAGCTCGATTATCGCAAGCCGACCGACGGCGATGCCGACATCAAGCTGCTCGCGACGCTCGATGACGCAAGCCGCGCGCGCCTCGGACTGGATCTCGGTCCCGCGGTCAGCGGCGCCATTCCGATCAAGGTGACCGGCAAGATCGGTACCGACAGCCGCGTCGGCATCGATGCCGATCTCACCGCGCTGAAGCTCGACAATATCTTGCCGGGCTGGGTCAAGGTGCCGGGCAAGTCGACCCACGCCACCTTCAACGTGGTGCAGAAACCCAACTCGACGCGTTTCGAGGATATCGTCATCGAGGGCGGCGGCGGCGTCTCGATCAAGGGCGCGCTCGAGGTCGACCAGAACGGCGAACTGATGAACGCCAATTTCCCGACCTATTCGCCGTCCGAAGGCGACAAGGCCTCGCTGAAGGCCGACCGCAGCGCCGATGGTGTGATCAAAGTCACCATGCGCGGCGACGTGTTCGACGGCCGCGGCTTCCTCAAATCGGCGATGTCGAGCAAGGAAGTCGATCCCAAAAGCAAGACCAGGAATCTGGATTTCGACCTCGACCTGAAACTCGGGGCCGTGGCCGGCTTTGACGGCGAGGCGCTGCGCAGCGCCGATCTCAAGATAACGCGGCGCAATGGCACGGTGAAAAATTTCACGCTGAGCGGCAAGCTCGGGCGTGACACGCCGCTGACCGCGGATATGCGGGCCCGCACCCCGGGCGGACGCGAGGTGATCTATCTCGAGACCAACGACGCCGGCGCCTTCTTCCGCTTCACCGACACCTATTCCAAGGTGGTCGGGGGCCAGCTCGCGCTGGCGATGGATCCGCCGACCACCGAACCGCGCGCCAGCGAAGGTCTGGTCAACGTCCGCGATTTCACCATCAAGGGCGAGGCGGCGCTTGACCGGATTGCCGCGGGCGGATCGGGCGGCGTGCAGAACGGCGTCTCGTTCTCGCGGCTGCGTGCGGAATTCAGCCGGCAAAACGGCATGTGGACGATCCGCGACGGCGTCGTGAAGGGCCCGCTGGTCGGCGGCACCATCAAGGGCACGATCGACTACCCCGGCAACCAGGTGAACATGAGCGGCACCTTCGTGCCGATGTACGGGCTGAACAACATGTTCGGCCAGATTCCGATCGTCGGTCTGATCATCGGCGGCGGCAGCGACGAGGGCCTGATCGGCGTCACCTATGCGCTGGTCGGTACGCCGGGCCAGCCGGTGCTGCGGGTCAATCCGATTTCAGCGATGGCGCCGGGCGTGTTCCGCAAGATTTTCGAATTCAATCAGCAGCCGGCCAACCCGATCGAATTCCCGCCGAATAATTGAGTCTGATCCGGCGAAGCCGGATCAGACTCCCGATGCGGTAAGGCGGTTGCTCAGTAAGAGCTGGTCGCGATCGCTCTTGACGCGCCGACGATATGTCCGTCCGGAGCCTCGAGGATAACCGCGACCTGTTCGCCTTCCGGAAGTCGCTCGTCGAGATGGATCGGTGTTCCGCTCCAGTCCGCAACCGATCGGAACGACCGGACGATGTTCGCTTCCGCCATGGTGCGCCCTCGGTTTTCACCGCGGCCGATCGATGTCACATGTTCACGATCGAAGCCCACCAAAAGGACGCGAGCGACGCCTTTGCCTGCGCCCACGTCGATCGAAGCCTTGCCGTCCTTTGTCACCATGTGCACGTCGGCCACGGTCGCGCTCCCCACCCGCGCCTTCGCAACGGCTTGGCCGACATCGTCACGATCGGAGCCGACCAGACCGGTCGCGCCGTCCACGACGATCTCCGGCGTATAGGACCCGTCCCCAAAGCGGCGGCCGTACCGCTCCTGGCGATCTGTCGCAGCCTTCAGAGAAAAGGGATCCTTCCAGCCGAGATAGTCCCAATACGTCACGTGAAAGGCTAGCGCCAGAATGTCCGAAGGCCGTTTTGAAAGCTCATTCAGATAGGCATTGGCGGGCGGGCAAGACGAGCACCCTTGCGATGTGAAAAGCTCGACAACGACGGGGCGTTCCGCAGCCATTGCAATCTGTGGGGAAATCGCACCGAACACGCCGATAAGAACCAATTGCCATGATCGCATAACGAACCTCCGATGTTGCTCACGGAGAGGTTCGCTATCCCGGCGATCTCGTTACCGAACGCCCATACACGTTTTGTTGAAGCTCGGGCTGCAAGGCGACGCCGAGGACAAAGAATAGCGAATGGTGAGTAGCGAATAGGGAAAGTTCTGTTCGCTACTCCCGACTCGCCATTCGCCTTTCAAATCACGCCGCGCGTACGCCGGCCAGGAAGGTATTGACCTCGCCGGAGAGCTGCTCGGCCTGCTTGGAGAGGTTGGAAGCGGCGGTCAGCACCAGGCCCGCGGCGGAGCCGGTCTCATTGGCGGCCGCGCCGACGGCGCCGATATTGCTGGTGACGTCCTTGGTGGCCTGCGCGGTCTGGGTGACATTGCGGGCGATCTCCGCGGTGGCAGCGCCCTGTTCCTCGATCGCCGAGCCGATCGTGGTGGCGATGGCGCTGATCTCCTCGATCGTGGCGGTGATGCCCTGGATCGCCTCGACCGCTTCCTTGGTCGCGCCCTGGATCTGGGCGATGCGGGTGCCGATTTCCTTGGTGGCATCCGCGGTCTGGCTCGCGAGCGTCTTGACCTCGGCGGCGACTACCGCAAAGCCGCGACCGGCTTCGCCGGCGCGCGCAGCTTCGATAGTGGCGTTCAGCGCGAGCAGATTGGTCTGCTCGGCGATGCTCGAAATCAGTTCGGCGACGTGCTCGATCTGCTGCGCGCCTTCGGCCAGCGCCCGCACGGTGGTGTCGGTGTGGCGCGCGGTCTCGACCGCGCGGCTGGTGATGACGGCCGATTGTGCCACCTGACGGCTGATCTCGGTGATCGACGACGACAGTTCCTCCGCCGCCGCGGCCACGGTCTGGACCCGGGTGCTGGCTTCCGTCGCGGCCGAACCGACCACGGCGGCGCGCTGATTGGTGCGCTCCGCGGTGCCGGTCATGGATTTCGCGGTGGTTTCCAGTTCGGTCGATCCCGACGCCATCAATCCGACCAGCCGGCCGACGGAAGCGTCGAACCGGTCGGCCAGCGCGACCAGGGCCTGGCGCTTGTCGCTCTCGGCCTGCTGCTTGGTCGCGACCTGTTCGGCTTCCAGCGAACGCGCGGTCATGGCGGTCTGTCGCAGCACTTCCAGCGTCTCGGCCATGCGTCCGATCTCGTCGCCGCGTCCGGTTTCCTCGACCGGCTGGTCGATCGATCCGTCGGCGATGCGCTGCATCCGGCCCTTCTGACGGTCGAGCGCGCCCAGGATGTCGCGCGCGATCAGCCAGGACAGCAATCCCAAGAGCGCCATCAGGCCGGCGCCCATCGCGCCCAGCCGCCACAGCAAGGCATTCACGTCGGCGTCGATGTCGTCGGCATAGAGCCCATAGCTCATGAACGCGTTCCACGGCGCAAAGGCGCGGACAAAGGCCATTTTGCGCACCGGCACTTTCTGGCCGGGGCGGGGATAGAGGTAGGAGGTGACGCCGCCTTCGGGGCTGCTCTTGGCGGCCGCTAGCTGGGCGTCGGCGATGATGACGCCGTTGGAATCCTTGGCGCCGGTAATCTTGCCTTCGAGCTGCGGGTTGGCGCCGTTCAACAGGATCGAGGTGTCGGCATTATAGGCGACGGGATAGCTTTGGCCGTTGTCGAACTTCATCTGCCGGCCGCGCTGCCGGAACTGGTTCTGCGCCTCGGCCAGCGTCATTTTCCCGGCGGCGACTTCATCCTGCAGCGACTGGGCCATGCCGTACAGAAGATCGACGGCGGTGCGCATCTGCACGATCCGGTCGTTCATCATCCGGCTTTCACTCAGCGAGGACGACAGCGCGATGATGGCGCAGACCGTCAGCGCGGCGAGCACCACCATGCCTGCGAGTTTGGTGCGGATCTTCAATCGGCTGAGCAGGTTCATGACGGCCTCTGGTGAGCATTGTTGCCATAGCCGATATCAGGAACCTGCTTACCAATCGTGAACGCCGGTTAAGCAGCCGGTCGAGAGGCGATCGTGTTTCGAGTTCCGGTTGCGCCCATAAAACGCGTCACGCTTAGCGCCGCAGCGCCGGCACCACCAAAAACGGAATCATGCCCAGGACCACGGCGACCAGCGAGAACACGATCAGCAGATTGTAGCTGTGGGTCCAGTCGTGGATCAGGCCGCCGCTCCAGGAGCCGAACGCGGATCCCAGGCCGCTGCCGATCGAAATGGTGCCGTAGATGGTGCCGACGCGCTCGCCGCGGAAGATATTCATCGCAGTCGCCGTGAGCA
>Ga0208589_1001107_pt1 | contig 11563 bp, 9 predicted proteins | sample NGESurshal092012_2_FD_184486 | JGI IMG/M metagenome (GOLD analysis project Ga0208589, IMG submission 184486) | Arctic peat soil microbial communities from Barrow, Alaska - NGEE Surface sample F53-2 shallow-092012 (SPAdes) | ecosystem: Environmental > Terrestrial > Soil > Wetlands > Peat ... | reverse complement strand
GCTATTTATTTTTTCTGAAAAAGGGGTGGGTCAACATCACTGGAATGGTGGGTCAACATGTTCCGGAATGGTGGGTCAGCATGCTCCGGAATCTACATTCAACAGATTATTCTTTCAAAACTACGGAACTGCTTACGGATATCAATCAAATAAAAAAATAATGGCCATGTCAAAAAAGAATAAACAAAAAAATCCGGATACAAAAACTTCTAAAAAAAGTATGGTAGATCTTAAAAAGTTAAAGTCTTTTGGAATTACGAAAGATCCTGATGGGGAAGAAATAGAACCAATATCCGGAGAAGATATAAATGGGGGCAAAGACACAGATTCTACTACTGTAGTGTGTCAACAATGGCCTACAACCGGCGCTGCATAATTATGACTATTTATTCCGGGTAATATAAGAATGGAATGTCTATTTTCAAAAGGAAATTCAGATTTTACAAACAGTTGGATTATATGGACTGTGGCCCCACCTGTTTAAGAATGATAGCATCATTCTATGGGGAAGAGTATTCTTTAGAGTACCTGAGAGTCAATTCTTATATTACCAAAAACGGGGCCAGTTTACTCGGTTTAAGTGAGGCGGCCGAAAAAATAGGGTTTAAAGCTTTAACTGCAAAACTTACTTACAAGCAATTAGCCGAACAGGTGCCGCTCCCTTGCGTATTACATTGGAATCAGGAGCATTATGTTGTAATGTATGGCGTTGAAAAGAAATCTTTTTTTCGTAGAAGAGAAAAAATAGTTATTGCAGATCCAGGCCATAATCTCGTAAGAGTAGATAGAGATGTTTTTGAAAAGGCATGGATTAGTACTGCCGACAAAAAAGGGATTGCTCTATTACTGGAACCCACGCCGAATTTTTACAGGAATGACGAGGGTAAACAAATATCCAAATCCGGTTTCGGATTTCTTATAGGATATTTAAAGCCTTACAAAAGATACTTTGTCCAGCTTATATTGGGCATGCTCCTGGGAAGCCTCATCAGTATGTGCTTTCCATTTCTAACTCAAAGCTTAGTTGATTTTGGAATTAGTCGAAAAAATATTGGCTTTGTAAATTTAATCCTTCTTTCTCAATTAATGTTATTCCTTGGAGGAATTGCTGTTGACCTGATACGAAACTGGATATTGCTTCATATAAGCACACGCATCAGCATCAGCATCATTTCCAATTTTTTGATTAAGCTGATGAAATTACCAATTAGTTATTTTGAATCAAAAAATGTAGGTGATATTACCCAACGAATCCAAGATCACCATAGAATCGAAACCTTCCTTACTGGCTCTACTTTAAACACTTTGTTTTCCATTATTAACCTTTTTGTATTCTCTTTCATATTGGCAATTTATAATATTCGGTTGTTATGGATATTCGTCATTGGAAGTGTTCTTTCCATTCTCTGGATTTTCATGTTTTTAAAAAGAAGAAAAAGTATTGATTATAACCGGTTTCAACGAGCAAGGGAAAACCAAAACAGCTTGTTTGAAATTATAACAGGAATGCAGGAAATAAAATTGTACAACAGCCAACGAACCCGTCGATGGGAATGGGAGCGCATCCAGGCAAAATTATTTAAGGTAAATATCAAAAGCCTTTCTTTAGAACAATACCAGGAAATAGGTTCCACTTTTTTCACACAGCTTAAAAATATTCTTATAACTTATATCGCTGCGAAATTAGTAATTGATCAAAAAATAACGCTGGGAGAAATGTTGAGTATTTCTTACATCATCGGGCAGATGAATGGCCCTCTAAACCAGATTATAACTTTTATAAAAAGTATCCAGGATGCCAAAATAAGCCTTGATCGGTTAAATGAAATTCATAACAAAAGAGAAGAGGAAGACACCAAAGGCTCCATGGCCAAAAGTGACAGCAATTTTTCCGGTGTCCAGGAAAATAATTCAGATTTAATATATCTGAATTACGATTTATTTGCGAACAATCTAGGTAAGAGTAGAGGAGAAGGGATTACGATATCAAACCTTTCTTTCAGATATGGTTCACCCAAAAGCGCTTTGGTGTTAAAAAATATAAATATGCACATTCCAAAAGGAAAAGTTACTGCAATAGTTGGAGCAAGTGGCAGTGGTAAAACCACGCTTTTGAAATTACTCCTAAAATTTTATCCGCCATCGGGAGGGGAAATTTTAGTGGATGGGCTAAACCTGGAGGATATTTCTGCTCAGTTGTGGAGAAATAATGTGGGAACAGTAATGCAGGAAGGGTTTGTTTTTTCTGATTCTATCGCAAGGAACATCGCTATGGATGGAGAAAGAATAGATAAAGATAAATTGTTTGAATCTGTAAGAATAGCCAATATTTATTCCTATATAGCAAAGCTTCCGTTAGGCTTTACTACCCGCATCGGGAACAATGGTTCCGGATTAAGCGGAGGAGAAAAGCAAAGGTTATTTATTGCGCGTGCAGTTTATAAAGACGCTAAATATTTATTTTTTGATGAAGCAACAAGCGCTTTAGATGCGAACAATGAAAAAACAATTATGGAAAATCTAAACCAATTTTATAAAGGAAGGACTGTTTTGGTAATTGCACACAGGCTTAGTACCGTTAAAAATGCTGATCAAATCATTGTGATGAAAGATGGAGAAGTGGTTGAAGAAGGTAATCACAGCACTTTAACAAAAAATAAACAATACTATTTTGAATTGGTAAAAAATCAATTGGAATTAGGTTCTTCTTAATAATTTGAAATAAAAAAATATGTCTGAAAATATCCATTCAATTGAAACAAATAGTGCCGAAATGGAAGAAATCGTTGGCATTATTCCTCGCTGGATTATTCGTTGGGGCATTTCAGTTTTGTTTATGGTTGGATTAGCAGGAATAATTATATCCAATTTTATAAGTTATCCTGAAATTCTTCCTGCAAAAGTGATAATCCAGGCAGTTAATCAACCGGGAAAGGTAACAGTAAGCCGTGACGATGCCAACCAAATATTTCAATTCTATGTAAAAAATGGCGAACAGGTTTCGGCTGGCGATACCTTACTAACTAATAAAAATAAAAGTACAGGAAAAATAAATGTTACGATCACTCCAATGTCTGGAAAGATTTATATTTTAAATGAAGTTAGTGAAAAGAATACTTTGGAAATGGTGATTTTGGTAGTTCCAAAAATCTCGAAGGCACTTGTGAAAATAAATTACATTAACAAAGGAGCCGGCAATGTAAAAGTGGGACAAAAAGTAAGGATAGAATTATTCGGCTACCCCAGTAATGAATACGGATTTATCGAGGGTCACATTAGCTCAATACTACCTGTTGACATTAATGATATGCATCAGGCTTATGTTAAATTGCCAAGCCAAAAATTGATTACTTCCGATAATAAAGTAATTCCTATTCTTCCGATTATGGACGGTGATGGCGAGATTTTACTGGATGACAGAAGTATTTTTCAAAGAATTTTCGGAAGTGTATTTTGATATCGGTAACCTTTTATTGCCAACTCGTGAGAACACAAACCGGGAACGAATGTTTCCTATAATTTAGTCTCTGGATGAAACCAAGAAGGTTTTTTTAAGAACTAAAGTAATAAAAAGTTGAAATAAACCTTCTTGGTTTGCGCTGGGTCTTTTAAGACGCTAAGTTTAAAGTATTTTACAGCAAACTACTGTTTAAAAAATAATATCAGAGATGAACAGTACATTATTTAAAGACTATGGAAAAATTATTATCAGAAGGCCTTTGTATTCCTACCTCTCACTTTTTAATGAAGGCAATAAAACAAAAAACTTAAATGAGGTTATAGAATGCTTACTTAAAGATCCGGTTTTTATGGAGGCTATTTATTGGAGCTCTCCACAATTATACCAGCGGGTTGTAAATTTTAAAAATGGCCATTTCAAATCCGATAGCTATAGAGAGTGCAAGGAAAACAAGTTAAAAGTAACCTTGATGAAGTATGCCATCCGTGCGAGTTCCAGATGCACACCCTATGGAATTTTTGCAGGGAGCGCTATAGCAAATATTGGAAAAAGAGAATCGCCTCCTGTTGAAAGGATTGAACGCAAAGTGCGGATAGACGTTGGTTTGTTACTACAAATAAAAAGTGTATTAGAAGCCGATCCGTTAATATGGCCTGCGTTGCATTATTCAGTTAACAACTCATTATATATTATTCCAGGCCAATACCGTTTTATAGAAGCAATTCTTGAAAATGGAAAAACCCGGTATCAAATAAGTTCCATTGAAAAAACTGAATTCCTTGACAAAATCATATCTCTAACTAAAGTTAAAGCAGTTACGATTAAAGATATCCATGCTTTAGTAAATACAGAATTTGAATATGAAGAAATTAAAGGATTTGCCTTTGAACTAATAAAAAATCAATTTTTAAATAGTGAACTCCAATTGGGTGTTACAATCGAAAACAATTTTGAAAGGATCAAAAACATTTTAGAGCGATTGCCGGTAGAATGTATTACAGGAGTGAATAAATATATTAAACTCTTTTCAGGATTTGAAAACATTTTGAAAAAGTTTGCTAATCTTCCAATTGGAAAATTTCCGATAAAAGAAATAAATCAGTTAGAAATATTATTGGAAGAGATTGGGATAGCCGGGAAGCAGGAGCATCTATTTCAGGCTGATTTAAAACAGGTGATTCCTGCAACATTTCTTTTTCCTGAAGAGAGGCTTAATGAACTCGAAGAATCAATTGCTATTATGGGAAAATTAACCGAACGGGTTTCTCCGCACGATGAACAGCTTGAAAATTTTAAAAAGCGTTTTAGTGAGAAATACGAAACACAGGAAATTCCATTAACTGAAGCATTAGACCCGGAATTTGGAATTGGATTTCCTGTAACAAAAAGTATTGGAAATATATTTCATAATTCGCTAATTGAAAAAATAAATAGTGATCCAAAAACAAAAAAAACTGAAAAGATCAACGATTGGTTAATAGATAAAAATGAAGATTTTGAAAACAAAATTATTAAAGAAGGTATTCAAATAAATCAAAATGACCTGAGGAACTTTGACAATAAAATTGAACAACTCCCTAATAATTTTTCAGTGATGGGGACTTTACTTCCCGACGGGAAAATTTTACTCCATAGTGTAGGCGGCGCCCATGCCAATTCGCTATTAGGAAGATTTGCGTATTTGGATGAAAGAATGCAATCTCTTTGTCATTTTATTTCGTACGAAGAAAATGAAGAGAATACGGGTATCGTTTTTGCCGAAATAATTTATTTCCCTGAAGGAAGAATTGGGAATATTGCAAGAAGGCCTCCACTGTCGGAATACGAAATTCCCTTGCTTGCATCAAGCGCGTTGCAGACTGAAAAGCAGTTGCCAATAGAAGACTTGATGATATCTGTACAACAAAATGAAATAGTTATCAGGTCAAAGAAATTAGACAAGCGTGTTATCCCCAGGCTTTCCAATGCGCATAATTACTCAAATAGCCACATTCCTGCATATAAGTTTCTTTGCGCTATTCAATACCAGGGTATTTCGGGATTTAATATAAATTGGAAAGGTGCGTTCACAAACGAAAAACATTTTTTCCCACGATTATATTTTAAAAATATTATTTTTCATCGCGCTTATTGGTTATTTTACGAAAAAGATATCAGTACAATTATTAACAGCAACAATCCGGTTGAAAAGCTAAAGACTATTTGTATAAGATGGAGTATTCCTGAGTATGTAAGCCTTAGCCAGGGTGATAATGAATTATTTATAGATACTACCAATGATAGTTATTTACAGGTTTTGTTGGAGGAAATGAGAAATGCCAAAGTAATAAAATTAGTTGAGTGGCTTCATGCCGGTGATAAAAATTTTCGGAATAATCCTGACATCATTCAGTTTATTCTGCCTTTATCCAAAATCGCTCCGGCAGCTATTTCCCCTTTAGAAAAACATACCGTTGCCTCACATCCTGTTCAACGTACCTTTGTTCCGGGAAGCGAATGGCTTTATTTTAAAATTTACTGTGGCGCACAATTGTCGGATGATATCTTATTGCATGTAGTAAGGCCGTCCATCCTTTCGCTTTTAAAAAGAGAAATCATTTCAAATGCATTTTTTATTTGCTATACTGACCCGCATTACCACATAAGGTTCCGGTTACATTTATCCGGAAATGAAATTACAGAATCCCTTTCAATAGCGTTGAAATATGTTTATGATTTACTGCAACCCTATTGTGAAAACCGCTCCGTTTGGAAAGTACAATTAGATACGTATAAAAGAGAACTGGAACGTTATGGCGAAGATTCCATTTTGGATAGTGAAGATGCCTTTTTTCACGACAGTATGCTATACCTTCGTTGTCTGGAGCATGATGAATTTGCAAATAATGAACAAACCAGGTTTTTGGCCTCTCTTATAAATGTGGATCAGTGGCTTTGTTTCTTTGGGATGTCTTCACAAGAAAAAGCATGTTTTTGTAAAGAAATGTCTGATGCATTTGGCCTGGAAATGGAAAGAAATTTAAAACCGCATTTTGATTTAAAATACAGGGAAATGAAAAACATCGTATCTGACTTTTTTATTAACTTTGAATTTAACGATGAATTCTGTGAAAGAAATAAAAACCTTTGCCTAAAGCCGTTACCTCTTGAAAATGCTTCAAGTTATATTCACATGAGCATGAACAGGTGGTTTGCCGTCGAGCAGCGAAAGATGGAATATATGGCCTATGTTTTTTGCCTAAAATATTATAACCAACTATCGCATAAAATGGATAAATGATAATTCAAATAGAAAACATATCCTCATTTTTATAAATTACTATTGTTCTATTTTGTATAAAGCCGTATGAATTTAACCGCGCAAAAATAGTTTCAATTGAAATTTGATTTTCCACGATACAATATAAAAAAAGATGCAAGTAAACATCCTCAATCTTTTATTGAAAGGATTGCTTTGATTGATTTTGACAAAGTATATACAAAGAAAATTAAAATTTGCAGTCATTTTTTTATGTGGTTATTTTTTACGTTCCTATACTTTATTAGTCTAAGATTTGACTATACGTTCAATATACGTACTTCTTTAATCTTTACATATCGTACCATAATATGTAATGCCATTGTTTTTTATTTATTTTTCTATCTCATTATTCCATATACATTATTAAAAAATAGGGTAGTTTTAACGATACTTTCGTTACCGCTATTATTGATGCTTTGGCTGATAATTAATCATTATTTTCTCTGGATAATTTCAAAATATTTTATGGTTAATGATGTTTATTTGAAAAATATGGTTAATGCAAATGCAAATCTTACTTTGTTAGAGGTTGTTTCTCCAGAAAAGGTTTCAATCTATGCCATTGAAGTCATTTATTCCATCTCTCCGTTTTTCTTTACGAAAATTGTTTTTGATATTATTCGTTTTTATTCCAAATTATTTAAAACTGAAAGAAAAAATAATCAATTGGAAACAGAAAAGCGGCATCTGGAAACGGATTTTTTAAGAGCGCAGCTTAATCCTCATTTTTTATTCAATACGCTCAACAATTTATATGGCCTTTCGCTGCAAAAGGACAGCCAGGCCCCGCATACCATTATGCAACTTTCCAATATGATGCGCTATACTCTATACGAATGCAATACGGAGATGGTGCTTCTTTCCAAAGAAATTGATTTTTTAAAAAATTATGTTTCTCTCGAAAAAATACGTTACCAAACCAATAAAGAAATCATTTTTAATATTGACGATTCACAGGTGGATGATCAGAAGATAGCGCCTTTGCTTACCTTTACTTTCATAGAAAACGGCTTTAAATACGGATTAAAAAATAAAAGCGGTGGCTTCCTGAAAATTGATATTTCCTTTTTGGATAATTTATTTTATTTTTCCATTGTCAACGATAATGAAGAAAACCATAAGGAAACAAAAGAGTTTGGCGGAATAGGCGTTGCCAATATCAGGAAAAGGCTGGAACTGTTGTATGCCGGCAAATATGAACTGATTATAGAAGACAAAGGCGCGAGCTATTTAGTGTCTATGAAAATAAACCTCCAATGAAATGTCCCGAAAAATTAAATGTCTCATAATAGATGACGAGCCGATAGGAAGGAAAATAATTGAAAACTATGTTAGCCAAATCAGTTTCCTGGATTTGGTAGCATCGTGCGAAGATGCTTTTGAAGCTATGGATATTTTGCAACAACAGCTAATCGTCCTGCTGTTCAGCGATATACAAATGCCCAAAATAAACGGGCTGGAACTGGTGGGCTCATTGCCATCGTCTCCAATGGTTATCTTTATTACCGCTCACGAAAATTTTGCAATAAAAGGTTTTGACACTGGTGCTATTGATTATCTGCTAAAACCTGTTTCATTCGATCGGTTTTTAAAAGCGGTAAACAAAGCCCGTCAGCAAATAGAATTGAGGGAATCAAATGCACCTTCCTCATCCGAAAAGATACGCGACTTTATTTTTTTAAAGGTAGATAATAAGCTTATCAAAATTCAATATAAAAATATCCTGTATATAGAATCGGTGCAAGATTATATTAAGGTATTTTTTGGCGAAGGCAAAATCTTATGTTATTCTACCATGAAGGCTATTGAAGAAAAGCTGCCCAGTGATCAATTCTTTCGGATACACAATTCTTATATCATCCGTTTTGATGCCATAAAATTGTTGATGGGTAATACTGTAGAACTAATCAATGGAACCTCCCTACCTGTTTCTAAAAGCCACAAAGATAAATTGTTTGCTGTCCTTCAAATCAATAATAAATAGAACCTTCTACTGTGCTTTACACACTTTTCAAAATATAATATTACCCACCTGAATCGTGAAATAGCATCCAACCGTCTAAGATTCTTTCTCAACCATCGAAAAAATTTTTTACCATTTTGTACTTGTAACATTTTTGCGTAGTAAATATTTTTTTAACCAACAAAGTATTATATCATGTTACAAAATACACTAAGGACTGTTGAAAAAAAGCTGCTTATTAAAAAAAATATAATTGTGAAACTTGACGGATTGCATTCAAGTAACACTAAGAAATACGAGACGAAAACAAATAACCGTAATAACGAAGATACTATCACTACAATTTGGACAACAACATCCGGAATCAATCATTGATGACAATCAATTGCCTGATAATAGAAGATGAGCCTTTAGCGGTAGAGATATTGGAGAAGCATATTGAAACAGCTTTTTTTGGGGGAAAAGTCAATAAAATCCCATTCCTGCAAGAGGCCATAGAAATGATATATATCGAAAAGCCGGATTTAATTTTCTTGGATATTAATACCAAAGGCATAGATAAATATTATATCCAAAATATTTCAAAGGATATTCTTATCATATTCACCACCGCCTATCCACAGGTGTATATCGAAAAAACCCTTCAGATTGATTTAACCGGTATGGGATATCTGCACAAGCCGATAAGTTATCAATCGTTTATCAAAGAAGTGGAGCGAATGATAGGATAATTTCAAATTTAAGAGGTAGCCTCTTCAATACGAACCTTCTCTTTTTTTAATTTCATCAATTCCGTTTCTCTTTAAGGTTTTCTGTCCCATTGGTGTTTTTACGGCACTTATTGATGCATAAAAAAAAGAAAAAGGTAAAAAAAATTTTCAGTTAACGAATAAAGAAAAAAAATCGTCTAAACGAAAGAGTTTGGAGAAAGATTGAGACGTTTTAGATAAGGTTAGACGATGTTATTAGATTTTAGAAAGTTGACAGGAGAGATAATTTTTCATACATTTATTTTGCAGATCTTATTGTATTAAAAATAGCGCTATCCATCAAGACCTTTCCTTTATTACTTTGTTGTTGATATAACCATTCCCAGGCAGTCTTAAATTTTTCATTTTCATGTTGAATCAATAGATCTTTTAGAAAGAAGAAAGCAAATAATGTAATAATGAGTATAGCAAACGATTTTACAACGCTGCCAAATATAATTTTATAAAATTCCTGTTTATATGTTTCCGGGAAAAGCAGGATCCGCTTTTCATGGATCATCTGTTTAGGCTGTGCTTCTATAATAGTTTTAAGCCTTTGTAAATTTGTAATTACGAGCTTTGTCTCTTCCTCTGTACTGACATGGTTGTTGGATAATTTATTGTCAAAATCTGATAGCTTTTCAGAAAAATCTTCAATGGCTTTTGTAAGTAACCCATTATTGGTATTGAGCATTTTTTGTTCCTCCAATATCTCAGTCAGTACTTCCTTTAAAACTTCTTCGTTCATAGATGCAAACTTTTTTTGCGTTGTTGAAGGTTGATGTAGGTAGTTTGTTTTGGTGCATGGATTTGGTTTTGTTTGAGCTGCCCGTTGATCTTTTCCATGGAAAATCCTAATTCACTACCCTTGACTTTTACTGCTTGTTTATCAATAAAAGAAATTCCACGCCCTTTGATAATCTCATAACTATTGGCTTTTATTTTTCCGGCAAACTCATCAAAATCCTTTGAACTTTTTAGTGATTGGGCAATAACCGTTCTCAGCCGTTCCTTACGTTGATCATGTCTTGCTAGATTCTTTTGATCTCCGGATAAAAATTTAGTTGGGCTTAATACCTGGATCAGTTGAAAACGCTTTTCCATTTTGCGGCAGAAATCCGAAATTCTTTTATAACTATTACTATCCGGCAATGTTTTGCCATCGAAATTGATACGATTAACAACAATATGAAAATGTTGGTGCTCTGTGTCATTATGTTCTACAGCGATAAATTGATTCTTATCAAAACCTAAATCTTCAGCACAATGGTTGGCTATTTGGGAAAGCTGTTGCTTACTTAATTGCTCTCCGGGAGCCAAACTTAAAGTAATATGCATAACCGGTTTTGATTGCTTTACATTTAATCTTCTCACCTCATTTAACTGTTGTATCAATTCAACTTTATCGCCAAAGCATAAATTGTATTGTAAAATTTCTGCGCGGTTTTTCATGATCATTTTATCTATATCATTTTTCATCTTTTTATCTTCCAGGCAATACCGAAGGCAGCCACCAAAAGACTTTCCGATAATCACTTTTCCAATCATTGTAAATAAGATTTAATATCGTTTACTAATTGTTTTACCTGTTGTGATAAGAAGTTTAGTTCTGCTCTTTCTATAGCTGTAAGTTCATCATTACAATTTCGTTTATGAGCAATCTGATTCATGTTTGCCGCCACATGGTTTAAGGTGGCAGCAACAGCCTCCCTTTTTTGTGAATTCAAAAAAGTAAAATCTTTGGGCGAAACGGTGCTTTTAAAATTGGGTGAACGAAGTTCAAAGCCCCCGGAATTATTTTTAAATCCGATCGCATAAAACTGTTTCTCACGATTTATATAGGTAACCTGCTGACAATAGTTTTTGGCAATCTCCACAGGTATGTTTCTTGTTTCCAGGTAGTGACAAAGGATGGGATCAGTGAGTGGATCTGCTGCTATTAATTTTATTTTCTTTTCTACCACCTCTTCTGGTTTTTGTGTTGGCATTGCCTGCTGGTGAAAAGAAAAAAATTGCTTATGGGTATTTAGTTTTTCTAAAAATTCCTGCACACTACAATGATGTAACAAAATTCCTAAATCAACCAATTT
>Ga0208589_1001106_pt1 | contig 11571 bp, 7 predicted proteins | sample NGESurshal092012_2_FD_184486 | JGI IMG/M metagenome (GOLD analysis project Ga0208589, IMG submission 184486) | Arctic peat soil microbial communities from Barrow, Alaska - NGEE Surface sample F53-2 shallow-092012 (SPAdes) | ecosystem: Environmental > Terrestrial > Soil > Wetlands > Peat ... | reverse complement strand
CCAGAGGTGACCGAGCGCACGGTCCCCGCTGGACCGGTGGTGGTGCCCGACGTGGTGGAGAGGCGCTTCAGCCGACGCTGAGCACGGTGAACTTGCGCTTGCCCTTCGGCAGCGTCACCGAGATGCTGTCGCCGGGGCCGCGCCCGAGCAGGGCCACCGCGACCGGTGAGTCGGCCGAGAGCCGACCCTCGGCGGGAGCGGCATCGTGTGAGCTGACGATGCGCCACGAATGCTCGGCACCGTGCTCGTCGCGCACCTGCACCGTCGAGCCAAAGCCGACCACCCCACCAGCGGCCGGCGCCTCCTCGACGACGACCGCCGTGGCGATCTTCTCGCGCACCCGCGCGATCTTCGTCTCCAGGTGCGCCTGCTCGTTCTTGGCGTCGTGGTACTCGCTGTTCTCCTTCAGGTCGCCCCACTCGCGCGCCGTCTTGATCCGCGTGGCCATCGCTCGCCGACCGTCGCCCTCGAGCGCCTCGAGCTCGGTCAACAGGGCTGCGTGGTCGGCTGCGGTCATCAGCGTGGTCTCATCCATACCACGAAGCCTATTTGGTGGGACTGATGGGCGCCGTGACCGGCTGCTCGGGTGCGAACTGCGGCAGGCCCGTATCCTCCGACGCCGTGCAGCCACCCGCGATAGCGATCCGCGGCGCCGTCAAGCGCTACGGAGAGATCACCGCCGTCGACGGTCTCGACCTCGAGGTGCCGGTCGGCGTGTGCTTCGGCCTGCTCGGCCCCAACGGGCGGGCAAATCGACGACGATGCGGATGCTCACCGCGCAGACGCTACCGGCGGCCGGCGAGATCACCGTGCTCGGCTATCGGCTGCCCGATCAGTCCAAGCAGGCGCGCATGGAGATGGGCGTCGTGCCGCAGCTCGACAACCTCGACGTCGAGCTGACATGCCGGCAGATCCTGACGGTCTTCGCGCGCCTCTATCGCGTGCCGAGCTCCGCCCGCGTAGAGGCGGTCCAGCGCGCGCTCGAACTCGCGAACCTCGTGCCGCGCGCGGAGACGATCGTGCGCGAGCTCTCCGGCGGCATGCGCCGTCGGCTGCTCGTCGCGCGCGGGCTGATCCACCGCCCGAGCCTCGTACTACTCGACGAGCCGACGGTCGGACTCGACCCGCAGGTGCGCCAAGAGCTGTGGTCGCTGATCGACGGCCTGCGCACGCAGGGCGTCACGGTGCTGATGTCGACGCACTACATCGAGGAGGCCGAGCGGCTCGCCGACGTCGTCGCGGTGATGTCGCACGGCAAGATCGTCGCGCAGGGCACGCCGGCGGAGCTCGTCCGCGAGCACGCGGGCGAGCTCGTGATCGAGGTGTACGGTCCGCCGGAGCAGCTCGCCGAGCTGAGCGAGCTTGCGGCGAGCAGGAGCTGGCAGAGCCGGCGAAGCGGGCCGGCGCTCGCGATCATGCACGCCGAGCGGCTCGACGGCGATGCGCCCGATGGCGTGCGCCGCCCGGCGAACCTCGAGGACGCGTTCGTCGCACTGACGGGCGAGGAGATCGAATGATGAAAACGATGATCGGTGGACGGTTCGGATGAGCGTGCAGGCGGAAATCGACGGCGGCCGGCCGCGTGCGCGGCGCGTGGGGCGTCTTGAACCGGCGGCGCTCGCCGCGGTGATGAGCCGCGACATCGTGATCTTCGGCCGCTACTGGAAGGCGACGACGTTCTCCTCAGTCGTGCAGCCGACGATCTACCTGCTGGCGTTCGGGCTCGGCTTCGGCACGCTCGTCAAAACGATCGGGCACGTCAAGACGATCGAGTATGTCGCGACGGGAACTGTCGCTACGGCGGTGCTGTTCTCCTCGGCGTTCCCGGGCATGTTCAACACGTTCATCCGCTGGCAGTTCCAGCGCACGTACGACGCGATGCTCGCGACGCCGCTCGATGTCGAGGAGCTGATCACGGCTGAGATCCTGTGGATCTCGTTGCGTGCAGGCGTCTACGGGTTGGCGCCGCTGCTTGTCGGGTTCGCATTCGGGTTGCGGCCCGAATGGGGGATGCTGCTCGTGCCTGCGATTGGCTTCCTGACGGGCTTCGGCTTCGCGGCGTTCGGCGTGCTCGTCGCGGCGATCGCGAAGACGATCGACAACTTCAACTACATCACGAGCGCCGTGCTGACGCCGATGTTCCTCGTCGCCGGGACGTTCTTCCCGGTCTCGGCGCTGCCGGCCGGCGTGCGCCAAATCGCGCAGGTCAACCCGCTTTACCACTGCGTTCAGCTCGTGCGCGACGCGTCGCTCGGCGCCCTGCACGTCGGCGATCTCGGGCATGCGGCCGTGCTCTTGGCGTTCGCGCTGCTGACGTGGCGCCTTGCGATCTGGCGGCTCGGCACGCGGCTGATCGACTGAGCCGCCGCGGGAAAAGCTCAGCAAGCTCTGACGCTGCTCCTACACGTGGCGGGCACGCTGCGCAGATGAGCTACTCGCTGGAGTCGCCGGCGGGATCCGGGGCAGGCGGCGCCGGCTTGCCCGCGGCCGGCGCACCCACGGGTGCCGGTGGCCTGTCCGGCGGCGGCGGATTCGGCTCGGCAACCGGCCCCGATGCCTCGACGACTCAGGCGCTTGCCTACGTGAAGTCGCACGGTGGCGGCACGATCGCCGTGTCGAGCCAGTCGAGCGCCGCGGCGGCGATCGTCGCGAGCGGCGCGAAGATCGCCGGGATCGGCGGCTTCTCGGGCCGCGAGAGCGACGTGAGCGTGACGTGGCTCGCCGGCGAGGTGCGCGCCGGCTCGATTCGCTGGGTGCTCGCCGAACAGACCGGCACCCAAGCGGGGCGCGGCGGCGGCGGGCTGCCGGGCGACACGCGCGCCGGCTCGAAAGCGGCGATCGCGGCCGTCACGAAGGCATGCCGCAAGGTCACTTTGACGACGAGCTCGACAACGACCGCTGCCGGCACGAGCGGTAGTGGTCAGGCGCTCGCAGGCGCCAGCACCACCGGCTCCGCCGCGAGCGCGCTGTATGACTGCCAGGGGCGCGCCGACGCCCTGGCCAACGCCTGAAGCGTTCTTCGCGCCGCCGGATGATTTATTAGCCTGCGGCGTGTCCTGTAATCAGGCTGGTGGGCTTCGGAGAGGGCTAGCCTGGGAGGCCAAGCGGCCAGTGATCGCCCGTGGCGCTTGAGCGGGCAGGACTCTCGGCCGATGCGTCCAATACCAGGGCTTGGATCGAAACTTTTGGGGATTCGATGAGTCGTAATGGGTATTAGTGCCCGGGATTGACTAGGGAGGTCGGTATGAGGTTGTTCGGTGTCCGCTGTTCGTTTCTCGCGCTGTTTGTCGGCGTAGTTGTCGCCTTCGCAGCGCCCGCCGCTGCGCAGGCTGCCGTCGAAGTCGAAAAGTTCGTCGGCGTCAACTGCAAGGTGACCGCCGAAACATGCGGCGAAAAAGTTGTCGGCGCGGACATCTTCGGGGAACCGATCGCGGAAACGGTCGAACCTGACCCGACCGAATCCGAAGCGCAGGGATACCGGCAGGCCGCCGGCCACGTGCCCTTCGGCGTGACCGACTTCACGCTCAAACACACGGGAAGCCTGGCGACCGCGACGGCGGTGCCGACGGGGGTCGTGACCCACGTCCGGGTCGATGTCGCCGCGGGATTGGCGACGGCCCCGGCGGCCGTGCGCCAATGCACGATGGCCGAATTCGGGGCAGCCGAAGCGGTTCCGGGAACTGGCTTCTATGCGGCGCCGACATGCAAAGAAGGGCTGGGTCTGCACGGCACCGGACCGGAAAGCACCGTCATCGGACAGGAAACGGCGACCGTCTTCGTCGAGCCGTTGGCCGAAAAATCCCTTCCGCCGGACGTGACCCTGTCGGGCAAGCTGTACAACCTCGTCCAGCCTGAACCGCCGGCCAAGGCGCGCGCATCATTCTTCGGCGCGGCGCTGAAACTGCCGATCGGGCTGACCAAAGGCATCCTCGAAGAAATCTTCAAAAAATCCAAACCGGAAGTTGAAAACGCCCAGTACTACGCGCACACGCTCGTCGAAGGAAACGTCGAATGGGGCCAGGAAGCCAAGGGAACGGGCGTCGGCGACTACCACGACTACTTCGAAGTCAACGTCTCGCCGAGCCTCCCGGTTATCAGGTCGCGCCAGGAGGACTACGGCACGACGGGCAACGGCGCCTTCATCACAAACGCAACGAGCTGCCCGGGCGACAACGTCACCCACCTGTCGCTCGAAGGCGTGGCAATCGGCAGCCCGGCAGAAACGAAAGAACGACTTGAAAGCAGCGCTCGCGAAAAAGTCCAGCGGCCGTACGCGACCTTGCTCAGGCTCAATGGCTGTGGCCTCGTGCCGTTCGAACCGACTTTCGGTCTATCGGCGGGCACCGGCGAAAGTGGCTTTGACCAGCCCGACGGAATCAGCACGTCGGTTGGCTTGCCCCGCCGTCCGGAAGCCGAAATCGACACGGCACAGCTGAAGACGGCGACGGTGACACTGCCCCCGGGCATGACGCTGAACCCGTCGGCGGCGGCTGGCCTGACGGCATGCACGCCGGCGCAAGCGCGGATACACAGCGAAACCCCCGGCACCGGATGCCCGGCTTCATCGGCGCTCGGTACGGTCAGCCTCGACGTGCCGACGCTGCCGTCGGGCTCGTTGACGGGCAACATCTACCTCGGCACGCCTGCCGATGGAGGTGCGATCACCGCGCCTCCGTACATCATCTACCTGGACGCCGAGTCGGCCCGCTATGGCGTGTCGGTGCGCTTGAAAGGCGAAACCGAACCGAACCTCACGACCGGCCAGGTGACGACTGTCTTCCGGGAAAACCCGGAACAGCCGTTCACGACGGCGGTGCTCAACTTCAAGGGCGGCGCGCTCGCGCCGATTGCGAACCCGCTGACATGTGGGGCCGGTGCGGCTGAAGGCAGCTTCTTCCCGTACACCGAATTCGGCGCCAAAACGATCAGTACGCCATTCGCGGCGACGGGCTGCCCGGCGACGATCCCGTTCTCGCTCAGCCAGTCGACGTCCAACCAAACAGCCAACGCCGGCGGCAACACGAGCTACACGTTTAGCTTGACCCGTCCGGAAGGTCACCAGTACCTCGGCGCCGTCAAGACGACGCTCCCGGCCGGTCTCGTCGGCCAGATCCCGAAGGCGACGCAGTGCACCGAAGCACAGGCGAGCGCTGAACCGAGCCAGTGTCCTGACTCGAGCCAGATCGGGGTTGCTTCGGCGATCTCGGGTTCCGGTCCGACGCCGTTCGCGTTCGGTGGCGGCAAGGTCTACCTGACCGGGCCTTACCAGGGCGCTCCGTTCGGCCTGCTCATCACCGTGCCTGCCGTGGCGGGTCCGTTCAACCTCGGCGAGGTGAAAACGCGAGCCAAGATCGACATCGATCCATTTACCGCTCGCGTGACCACGACGGCGAACATCCCCACGATCCAGAGGGGAATCCCGACCCGTTTGCGCGGTGTGACGATCTCGATCAACAAGCAGGGCTTCCTGTTGAACCCGACCAACTGCAGCGCGCTTTCGACCGACTCGACCGTCACCTCGACGTTCGGGGCGAGCCAGAACCTGGCGACGCCGTTCCAGGTCGGCAACTGCAACCTGCTCAAATTCAAGCCGGCCTTCAAGGCGACGACCAGCTCGAGGACCTCGAAAGCGAATGGCGCGAGCCTTGAAACGACGCTGAACGAGGTGCCTGGCCAGGCGAACGTCAAGTCGGTCAAGGTGCAGCTGCCGAAGGCGCTTCCGTCGCGTCTGACGACGCTGCAGAAAGCCTGCCCGGCGGCGACGTTCGAAGCTGACTACCGCAACTGCCCGAGCGGCTCGTTCGTAGGAGGCGCAAGGGCGAACACACCGACGCTGCCAGGCAAACTGAGCGGCCCGGCGATCCTCGTCTCACACGCCAACGAGGCCTTCCCGGATCTCGACCTGGTGATGGAAGCCAACGGCGTCCGCGCGGTCCTCATCGGAAACACCGACATCAAAAACGGCATCACGACGACGACGTTCGCGTCGACCCCGGACGTGCCGGTGTCGAGCATCACGGTGAACCTGCCGCTCGGCGCGCACAGTGCGCTCGCGGCGAACGGCAACCTGTGCGCGAACCCGCTCGTCATGCCGACGACGATGACTGGCCAGAACGGCGTCGTGGTCAAACAGAACACGACGATCAAAGTCAACACGTGCGGCGTGCGCATCGTCGGCCACAAGGTCGTCGGCAACACGGCTTATATCACCGTGCAGACCTACGCCGCCGGGCGAATCAGCGGCAAAGGCGCTTCGGTCGCGACGCGCTTCCGCAAGCTCGCGAAGGCGCAGAAAAAGGTCACGCTGAAGGTGCCGCTGACGCGCGCCGGCAGCCGCAGGCACGGGCCGTTCAAGGTCAAGCTCCGCCTCGGCTTCGTGCCGAAGGCGAAGGGCCAGCCGTCGTCGGTCTCGTTCGTCACGGTGACGTTCCGCTGAGTCACCGCACGAGCGAAAGTCTGTCTGGAGGCGGCCAACCGGCCGCCTCCAGCGTTTAAGGACCGAAATACTGCACTTTCGTCTGTTGTCTGATGCCGCGCCATGCCCTAGATTGCGGGCCATGGACGTTGTCAGCGGTACGGATACCCCGATGACGTCGGCGGCCGACGCGGTCCTGGCCGGCGTACGCCGCCTCACCTCGCTTGCGGACGGCGCACGCGATGCTGATGCGGTCTTCCGCGCGCTCGCGCGCGAGCTGCTGCTCTCGCCGGGTGCCGAGGAGGTCCACGTGCACTACCTCAGCGAGGACCTGAACGAGTTCGTGTCCGTCTACATGTTCGAGGGCGACGGGCGGCTCAGCTACATGCTGCCGCGCGCCGAGCGCCCGCCGGGCGTGAGCTGGGTGGCGAGCACCGGGCGCAGCGTGCTGATTGCGGATGCCGAGGAGCTGCTCGAGAGCGTGCCGCGGCTTGTCGAGACCGGCGCGACCAGCTCGGCGCTGTTGATGGCACTCACCGAGCGCGGCGAGGTCAGCTCCGTCGTGATGCTCGTGCGCCGGCGCTCGCCGGCCTTCGACGAGGGCGCGGTCGAGCTTGCGCGGACGCTCGTCGACCAGGCGGCCACCGCGCTCGCGCTCGTGCAGGCGCGCGCCGAGGCCGGGACGGACGCCGTCGCAGGTTGCATGAATCACCGCGCGATGCGGCGGCGCTTGGACGAGGAGATCGTCCGCGCGACGCGCACTGGTAGCCCGCTCTCATGCATCTTGATCGACCTCGACGACTTCAAGCGGGTCAATGACGAATACGGCCATCAGGCCGGGGACACGGTGTTGCGCGAGGTCGTCCAGGCGCTCGTCGGCGAGTTCCGCGCGTTCGATCGCGTCGCGCGCTACGGCGGCGACGAGTTCGTCGTGATCCTGCCGAATGCCGACCTACGCAGCGCTGCGGCTGCCGCGGCGCGAGCGCTCGACCGAATGCGCGCGGTGCCTTCGCTTGGCACGAACGCGGGCATCTCGGCATCGATCGGCGTCGCGCAGTGGCACGCGCCGATGGGCGTCGACGAGTTGCTCGAAGCCTGCGATCAAGCGCTGTTGCGCTCGAAGCGCGAGGGCAAGGGCCGCGTGACGCGCGCGCCCGAGCAGCTCGCCTGAGCCGCACGCACGCGCCGTATTTGCATAGCGCCAGCCGGCTCTGCCGCGGTCGTCGCGACGCGCACGCCCGCAGCAATTCGCCGGCCGCTGCGGGGCCCGAGCATCGACGAAGACTCTGCGAGACTGCTGGCATGTCGCACCGTCCAGTCAGCACGCCCGGGAGATTCGAATGACGCAGAACAGCTTTGGCGCGAAGAGCAAGCTCGAAGTCGGCGAGCAGAGCTATGAGATCTTCCGGCTCGACGCACTGCAGCAGCGCTACGACGTCGCGCGTCTGCCGTTCTCGCTGAAGGTGCTGCTTGAGAACCTGCTGCGCACGGAGGGGAATGGCTCCGTGCAGGCTGCCGACATCGAGGCGCTCGCGAGCTGGGATGCGAAGGCGCAGCCGAGCAAGGAGATCGCTTTCACGCCGGCGCGCGTGCTGATGCAGGACTTCACGGGCGTCCCGGCCGTCGTCGACCTCGCGGCGATGCGCGACGCGATCGCGCAGATGGGCGGCGACGCGGCGCAGATCAACCCGCTCGCGCCGGCCGAGCTCGTGATCGACCACTCGGTGCAGGTCGACGCCTTCGGCACGCGCGACTCGTTCCGCTTCAACGCCGAGCGCGAGTTCGAGCGCAACGAGGAGCGCTACTCGTTCCTGCGCTGGGGACAGGGCGCATTCGACGACTTCTCCGTCGTGCCGCCAGACACGGGCATCGTCCACCAGGTCAACCTCGAGTACCTCGCGCGCGTCGTCTTTCCGAACGAGAAGACCGGGCAGGCCTACCCAGACACGCTCGTCGGCACGGACTCGCACACGACGATGGTCAACGGCCTCGGCGTGCTCGGCTGGGGCGTCGGCGGGATCGAGGCCGAGGCGGCAATGCTCGGCCAGCCGATGTCGATGCTGATCCCGCAAGTGCTCGGCTTTCGCCTGCACGGCGAGTTGCCCGAGGGCGCGACTGCGACCGACCTCGTGCTGACCGTCACCGAGATGCTTCGCGAGCGCGGCGTCGTCGGCAAGTTCGTCGAGTTCTACGGCGCCGGCCTCGTCGGGCTGCCGCTCGCCGACCGCGCGACGATCGGCAACATGTCGCCCGAGTTCGGCTCGACCTGCGCGATCTTCCCGATCGACGCCGAGACGATCACCTATCTCGAACTCTCCGGGCGCCCATCCGAGCAGATCGCGCTCGTCGAGGCGTATGCGAAGGAGCAGGGTCTGTGGCACGACGAGCACTCCGAGAAGCCGACGTTCTCGGATGAGATCGAGCTCGACCTCGGTGATGTCGTGCCGAGCCTCGCCGGGCCGAAGCGCCCGCAGGATCGCGTCTCGCTCAGCGAAGCGCAGCTCGTCTTCCGCGAGGCGCTGCGTGACTACGTGCCGAGCGACGGCGATCAGGTGGACGCGCAGGACGAGGCCGTCGCGGAGTCCTACCCAGCGTCGGACCCGCCGGCGAACGAGCCCGGGCACGTCGAGATCGTGGCGAGCGTCGAGGTACCGCAGCTGCCGGAAGGCGGCATGGCGACGGCGCTACCGCACAACGGCACGGCGACGAGCGTCACGAGCGACGGCGAGACTTTCGAGCTCGACCATGGGCACGTCGTGATCGCGGCGATCACGAGCTGTACGAACACGTCGAACCCGTCCGTGATGATTGGCGCCGGGATCCTCGCGCGTAACGCGCTCGCACGCGGCCTCGCGCGCAAGCCGTGGGTCAAGACATCGCTCGCGCCGGGCTCGAAGGTCGTCACCGAATACCTCGACCGCGCCGGGCTGACCGAGCCGCTCGAGCAGCTCGGCTTCAACCTCGTCGGCTACGGCTGCACGACGTGCATCGGCAACTCGGGCCCGCTCAGCGAGGAGATCTCGGCGGCCGTCAACGAGGCCGACCTCGCTGTCGTCTCAGTGCTATCGGGCAACCGCAATTTCGAGGGGCGGATCAACCCGGACGTAAAGATGAACTACCTCGCCTCGCCGCCGCTGTGCGTCGCCTACGCGCTCGCCGGCACGATGGACATCGACATCGTCGGCGACCCGCTCGGCCAGGATGAGAGCGGCGCAGACGTCTACCTGCGCGACATCTGGCCGTCCGAGCAGGAGATCGCGCAGACGATCGGCGAGGCCGTGCGCGCCGACATGTTCCGCAAGAGCTACGGCGAGGTGTTCGCCGGCGACGAGCGCTGGAACGGGCTCGACGTACCCGAGGGAGAGCGCTTTCAGTGGGACGAGCAGTCGACATACGTGCGCCTGCCGCCGTACTTCGAGGGTATGCCTCAAGAGCCGCAGGAGATCGCCGAGCTCGACGGTGCACGCGTGCTCGCGCTGCTCGGCGACAGCGTCACAACCGACCACATCTCACCGGCCGGTGCGATCAAGCGCGATGGCCCGGCCGGCGCGTACCTGCAAGAGCAGGGCGTATCGCCGCGCGACTTCAACTCATACGGCTCGCGCCGCGGCAACCACGAGGTGATGATGCGCGGCACGTTCGCGAACATCCGCCTGCGAAACCAGCTCGCGCCCGGCACCGAGGGCGGCGTCACGCGACATCTGCCCGACGGTGAGCAGACCTCGATCTACGACGCGGCGATGCGCTACGCCGAGGAAGGCGTGCCGCTCGTCGTGCTCGCCGGCAAGGAGTACGGCTCCGGCTCCTCGCGCGACTGGGCAGCGAAGGGCACGAAGCTGCTCGGCGTGCGCGCCGTGATCGCTGAGAGCTTCGAGCGGATCCACCGCTCGAACCTCGTCGGCATGGGCGTGCTGCCGCTGCAGTACCCCGACGGTGAGAGCGCCGCTTCGCTCGAGCTGAGCGGCGAGGAGGTCTTCTCGATCGACGGCATCGCCGATGCGGCCGGGGCCGTCGGCGAGGCGCAAGGGGCCGCGCAGACCGTGCGCGTGACGGCCGCGCGCGAGGGCGGCGAGCCGATTGCCTTCGACGCGCGCGTGCGCATCGACACGCCGCGCGAGGCCGAGTACTTCCGCCACGGCGGCATCCTCCAGTACGTCCTGCGAACGCTGCTCGCGCGATGAGCGATTCGACGCCGACACCGCCGGCGAAGACCTCGCCGGGCGCCTCGCCGGTGCTGCTCGAGCTGCTCGCCGCGCGCGGGCCGTCCGGCTACGAGCAGGCGCCGGCCGCAGTCTGGAGCGAGGCCGCGCGCTCGTTTTCGCAGGTCAGCACCGATCTCGTCGGCACGCCGCTCGCGCTCGTCGCGCCGAAGCACGGCTTCGAGTCCTCGCCGCGGCGGCTGCTCGTGATGGGCCACATCGACGAGATCGGCCTGATCGTCACGCACATCGACGACGAGGGATACCTGTGGTTCCGGCCCGTCGGTGGCTGGGACGCGCAGATCCTCGTCGGTCAGCGACTCGCGATCGATACGCGCGAGGGTCCTATCACGGGCGTCGTCGGCAAGAAGCCGATCCACCTGCTGCGCGACGAGGAGGCGAAGAAGGTCGCCGACATCCGCGACATGCACATCGACATCGGCGCGCGCGACGGCAAAGACGCGCGCGCGATCGTGCGGATCGGTGACGTCGCGGTGATCGACGCTCAACCGGTCGAGCTGCCGAACGGAAGGCTCACCTCGCGCGCGCTCGACAACCGGCTCGGCTCCTACGTCGCGCTGCAGGCAGCGCGGATCGTCGCCGAGGCGGGCGGCGGCGAGTGGGAGCTCGCGGCAGTCGCCGTTGCGCAGGAGGAGACGACGTTCGGCGGCTCGCGCACGAGCGCCTTCGCACTCGAGCCCGACGCGGCGATCGTGATCGACGTGACGCACGCGACCGACGCACCCGGGATCGACGTCAAGGAGAGCGGCAAGCACGAGCTCGGCTCAGGGCCCGTGCTGAGCCGCGGCTCGACGCTCAACCCGCGCCTCTCAGAGCTGCTGCACGACACCGCTGAGGCGGAGAAGATCGCCTTCACCGTCGAGGCGATCGGGCGCAACACCGGCACCGACGCCGACGCGGTTCACCTCAGTCGCGGCGGGGTGCCCACCGCGCTGG
>Ga0208589_1001104_pt1 | contig 11587 bp, 9 predicted proteins | sample NGESurshal092012_2_FD_184486 | JGI IMG/M metagenome (GOLD analysis project Ga0208589, IMG submission 184486) | Arctic peat soil microbial communities from Barrow, Alaska - NGEE Surface sample F53-2 shallow-092012 (SPAdes) | ecosystem: Environmental > Terrestrial > Soil > Wetlands > Peat ... | reverse complement strand
ATCCGACGCGCTTCATCGGCATGGCCTCGATCAGTCCGCATGACGGGATGCGGGGCGTGCGCGAACTCGAGCGCCTGGTCCGAGAGCACGGCTTCGGCGGATTGCGAGTCTCCGCTTTGTTCAACATGGTCCCGGCGAGCGACCGCCGCTACTACCCGCTGTACGCGAAATGCGTGGAACTCGACATCCCCGTTCGCATCTACAGCAACATGAACTACGCCACCGACAGGCCATACGACCTCGGGCATCCGTGCCACCTCGACCAGGTCGCCATGGACTTCCCCGAGCTTCGCATCGTCGCCGGATTGAGCGGGTGGCCGTGGGTCAACGAGATGGTCGCGCTGGTGCGCCGCCATCCGAATCTTTATTGCGATACCGCCTCCCACCGCCCGCGCTATTTCGGGGTGCCTGGTTCCGGATGGGAGCAGTTCCTGCAATACGGTAACACGTTGCTGCAAGACAAGGTCATGGTCGGCTTGTCGTGGGAGGCGTTCGGCATACCCATGACCGCCGTTGTCGAGGAATACGCTTCCCTCCCGCTGAAGGAAGCGGTCTTGGACAAGTGGCTGTACGCGAACGCCAGGCGCTTCTTCCGCCTGGGCTGACCCAAACCGGGCCTTGACTTCCGGCCATCGCGGGCGCCACTATCCAACTAGCATGTCAGTTCAGGACCGCATGCCGGGGGAGGTGGCCCGCATGGAAGACGGCATATTCGCGCAGGATCGCTATCGCGCCCAGCGCCGCCCGCTGCGGAACGCAAGTCCGCTCCCCGGGTGGTGCTACACGGACGAATCATGGTACGAGCGCGAGCTGGCGACGATTTTCCGCCGCGAATGGCTCTGCATCGGCCGGGTGGAACTGGTTCCGGAGCCGGGCAGCTATTTCACCATCGAGGTCGCCGGCCGCCCGATGATCGTCGTGCGCGACGCGTCGGGCACGGTACGCGTGCATTCCGCCATCTGCCGCCATCGCGGTTCCATCATAGCGGAGGGTGAAGGGAGGTGCCGGAGTTTCGTTTGTCCCTACCATAGCTGGACCTATGCGCTCGACGGGCGGCTGGTCGGGATTCCCGGCTCGCCGCATCCGCTCGCCGGCGTGGAGGACTTCCGCAACGAGGAGTACGGGCTCATTCCGGTGCGCAGCGGGAGCTGGGGCGGCTTCATATTCGTGACGTTCGACGCCGACGCACCGGAGCTGCTGGACTGGTTGGGCGACTTGCCGGAATTTCTTGCCCCCTATCGGCTGGAGGAGGCGCAGCAGACGCACCGCGACGTCTATGACGTCGATTGCAACTGGAAGCTCTGGTTGGAGAACGCGTTCGAAAATTATCACGTAGCGACGGTGCACCGGAAGCACTACGATCCGAGCAAGCCGCAGAACTGGCAATTCGAGGACACCAGGGGCCGGGGTCCGTGGGAGGCGATGTTCAGCCGCCGCAGCGTCGTGGCCTATTCCGGCCTGCCCGACATCGCGAGCCTCGATCCCGACCGTGCGGCGGGACTTTATCACGTATGGGTCAAGCCTAGCCTTCAGATCATCCTGACATCGTCGTACATGAAGTACCGGCAGTACCTGCCGCTCGGGCCGCACAGGCTGCGGCTGCACGAGAACTGGACCTTCCCGCGGAGCACGGTGGCGCGGCCGGATTTCGGCGATATCGTGGGACCGACCTACTACCACAAATATTCCGAGATCATTCGAGAGGATCTCGGCATCAACCCGAACGTGCATCGCGCGATGCGGACCGGCGCCTATCGACCGGGCCGGTTCTCGCTCGAAGAAGACCTCGTCCACCGCATCGCCAATTATGTGCTCGATCGCGTGGTGGGACTCGACGAGCCGCGATCGCGCGCATTGCGCGAGGAGGGGAGGGCAGGGGGATTGAGCGGGCCAGGCGATGACTGATCCCGAATTCCACGTGCATATCGAGAACTCGCGCACGCTGATGCCGGTGTTCATCGTGCGCCCCGATCAGTACGAGCCGGCGCTCGCTCGCCATCCCGACATCGCGCGGCGAATCCGTACCACGCTTGGCTACGACCAGGAGAACTGGGCCGACAACGCGCGCACGGCGGACGCGATTATCAGCTATCGCTTTCCCAAGGAGGAACTATCGGCGGCAGCGCCGCGCCTCCAGTTGCTGCAGATCCTCGGCGCCGGCGTCGACTACCTCCTGCCGCTGGATTGGCTGCCGGGCGGCGTCACGATGTTGACCAACAGCGGCGCGCATGTCCCGAAAGCGTCGCAATCGGCGTTGATGGCGCTGTTGATGCTGAACGCCAGGCTGCCGCGGTTGATGGAGAGCCGCCGGCGGCGTGAATGGAATCGCATCTTCACCACCACGCTCGCGGGCAAGACGCTGCTCATCGTCGGGGTCGGCGCGATCGGTGGGGGCGCCGCCGAGCACGCGAGATCGTTCGGCATGCGTGTGCTCGGGATCCGTCGCGGCGGCGGCGCGCATCCAGCGGTGGATGAGATGCACGGCCCCGATGCGTTGCACCGGCTGCTGCCGCGCGCCGATTTCGTGCTCGCCAATCTGGCGCTGACACCGGAGACGCGCGGCATCTTCGGGTCTTCGGAGTTCGCGCGGATGCGGCGCGGGGCCGGGTTCATCAACATGTCGCGTGGCGGCCTGGTGGATCCAGCGGCGCTGGACGCGGCGCTGCGCAGCGGCCAACTCAGCGGCGCCGTGATCGACGTCACCCTCCCGGAGCCGCCGCCCGCCGACTGGCCATACTGGGACACGCCCAACCTCGTCATCACGCCGCATGTGCTGTCCGACGATATCGAGGAGTACGTGCCGCGCACGCTCGATCTGTTCTTCGACAATCTGCGCCGCTTCTTCGCCGGCGAGAGCCTGACGGACGTGGTCGATCCGGCGCGGCAGTATTGAGGAGCGCGTGGTGACGCAGCCTGTCCACACATTGCTCCGTCCGCCACGCCGCCCCGGAACGGGCTGGCAAGCGGGGGAGGGGGCCTCGCGGGCGGAGCGGCTGATCTTCGTCGAGGGCGAGCACGACCTCGACGGCGACGGGAGCATCCGTCACCCCGACCGCCTGCTGGAACAGGCAGGCGCGGCGATGGAACGCGTGCACCGGGCGGTGGAATCGGTGGGCGGCCGGCCCGAGGATTTGGTGAAACTCGTGGTCTTTCATGCCGGCACTACAGCGGAGGACGAGGCCGAACTGCTGCGCCGGGTGCGGACGCACGTAATGGGCACGATCGCGCCGGTGATCTCCTTGGTTTCTCTGACTCGCCTTTGGCACGACGACATGGCGGTGCTGATCAAGGCAGTCGCCGTGGACAACTCCGACGGCGGCGCCCCGCGGGTCGCCGCGACACCGACCGACTCTCCGGGCTGGCCCTCGGGCGGCGAGTTTAGCCACGGAATACGCTGCGGCGAGTTCGCCTTCGTCTCGGCACAGAGCGCCAAGGATGCCGCCGGGCGGATGCAGCACCAGGACGACATCGTGGCGCAGGCGCGGCTCACGATCGCCAACATCGCGCGCGTGCTCGAAGCGATGGGTTGCGACCTCGATGACGTGGTGAAGCTGAACACCTGGTATCTCGGTGCCGGCACCGATACCGACTGGCGCCGCGCCGCCGAGGTGCGCAGCGGCGCCTTCCGCTTTCCAGGCCCGGGCGCCACCGGCGTGCCGGTGCCGCGTCGGTATCCCGATGGCGGGCAGATTCGCCAGGAATGCTGGGCGCTCCGCGGTCTCGATGGGGAGAGGCTGTCGCGCTCGCTCTCCTGGCCGCTCGGCCACTGGGACTGGCCGATGCGCGTGTCCTTTCAGCAGGGCGTTCGAGTCGGGCGCATGATCTTCCTGGGCGGCCAGTATTCGATGGACGAGCGTGGCCTCGCCGTCGATGCGAATGACATGACCGCGCAGATTGATCACACGCGCGAGTTCATCCGTCGCATCCTCGAGGGTTTCGGGGCTGGGCTCGAGGATTTGCTGGAAGTGACGGCGTTCTACAAGCACGCGGAGTCGCCGAGGGGTCCGCCGCTCGCCTGCCGGCGCTTGGGCTCGGCGGCCGTGCCGCTCACCGAGGTGCCCCTCGGCACCCTTGGTCTTGAAGGCGTCACCATCGAGGTCGAAGGATTCGCCGTGCTTCCGGACGGCGCGATATGACCGTCCCGTGGGAGAGCCCGGAGACGGGCGCGGCCGGCGCCTATCGCGAGATAAAGCGGCGGATCGTCAACCTCGAGTACCAGCCGGGCGAGAAATTGTCCGAGGCGCGGCTGGTGGCGGAACTGCCGTTTGGCCGCTCGCCAATCCGAAGCGCGCTGGGACAGCTTAGAAGCGAGGGCTGGATCGACGTCTCTCCGCAGAGCGGCAGCTTCGTCAAGGCGCTCACCGATCGCGACATCCGCGACATCACCGCGCTGCGGGTGATGCTGGAGATGCATTGCGCGCGCGTCGGCGCTGTCGGCATGAGCGAGGGGGAGCTTGCGAAGCTGCGCGCGGCATTTGGTGCCCTGGGTCCGTCGGCGGCGCAAGGCGACGTGGAGGCATTCATCGACGTCGACACTCGGCTGCACATGGCGCTCTATCGCAGCACGGACAACCGAATGATCGCCGGCATCCTCCTCGATCTGCGCGACAAGGTGCAGTGGATCCGCCGCGCCTGCGCGGTGTCGTCAGAGCGAGTGCAGGAAGGCTTCAGCGAGCTGGAGCAAATCTTTCGGGCGCTGCTCGCGCGCAATCCGGATGCCGCCGCGGCGCGGATGAGGACGCACATCGAGAGCAGTGCGGCGTTCTGCCGCATGGTCGACCACGCCGTGGGCCGGCGGGCGAAGGGTCCGGCCGGAGTCTCCGGATGAGCGCGATCCCCCTCGGCGACTTCAGGCGCGTCCGGGTGGCCGCCGTTCGCCAGGTGGCCTGCGACGTGCGCACCTTCGATCTGATCGCGGCGGATGGTCGGCCGCTGGCCGCGTTCACCGCCGGCGCGCATCTCCATGTGCAGGTGCCGGCCGGGCTGCTGCGGCAGTATTCGCTCTGCGGCGATCCGCGCGACGCCTCGCGCTACGTGATCGCGGTCAAGCGCGAGGCGCCCGGCCGTGGCGGGTCCGCCAGCATGCACGAGGCGGTCGAGACCGGCAGCGTGCTTGCGATCGCCGGGCCGCGCAACAATTTCCCGCTCTCGGCCGATGCATCGCACAGCGTCCTGATCGCCGGCGGCATCGGCGTCACGCCGTTATACGCGATGGCGCAAACGCTTCAGCAAGCCGGCCGTCCGTGGCGGATGCACTACTGCGCGCGCGCGGCGGCGCACGCGGCGTTTTACGAGGAACTCCGCGCGCTGCGCTCGGACGCCGTGACCCCTTATTTCAGCGCCGCCCCGATCCTCGATGCGGCCGCACTGCTGCGCGAAAACAAGCCGGGCACGCATGTCTATTGCTGCGGTCCGGCGGGGTTAATGCAGGCGGTGATGGATGCGACGGCGCACTGGCCGGACGAGCATGTGCATTTCGAATGGTTCTCCGGATCGGCGGACGCGGGGGCGCCCGGCATGGCGTTCGAAGTGGAGTTGGCACGCAGCGGCATCGTGCTGGCGGTGCCGGAAAACCGATCGATACTGGAGGTGGTGCGCGCGCGCGGCGTCGAGATACCGAGTTCCTGCGAGGAAGGCGTGTGCGGGACCTGCGAGACCCGTGTGCTGGCAGGGACGGTGGAGCATCGCGACCATCTGCTCTCGGCCGCCGAGCGGCAGGCCAACCGTTCGATGATGATCTGCGTCTCGCGAGCGCGGGGCGGGCGGCTCGTGCTGGATTTGTAAGGCGATCGCGCCGATCGCGCGCGATGGCGAGAAGAGGGAGGAACCAATGAACAAGATCGCGATCCTGCTCCTGGGGATGTTACTGCTCACCGTGGCGACGCCGGGCGTCGCGCAGACCTGCACGCCGAAGCTCGATCACCCGCCGCTGGCCCGCAAAGGCTGGCTGCTCGCGGCGATCAATCCGACCGTGGCGCCGATCCAGTACATCGATGACGAGGGAAACATCGTCGGTCTCGACGTCGATCTCGGCAACGCCATCGCCCAGCGGCTGTGCCTGAAGATGGACTTCCAGAACACCATGTTCGCGACCATGATCCCACTGCTGAAGGAGGGCCGCATCGACATGATCGACTCCTTCATGTTCTACACACCGGCACGCGCGGCGCAGGTGCTCATGATCCCCTATGGCGCCAGCACCCTCGCCATCGTCGTGCAGAAGAGCAACACCGACAAGATCGACGGACCTGAGTATTTCTCCGGCAAGACCTTCGGCCTGGAGCTCGGCACGGTCGATGTCGAGGATGCGCAGAAGGCCAGCGCGGCGCTGGTGAAGGCCGGCAAGCCGCCGATCGACATGCGTACGTTCGCCACCTACGCCGACGTTTTGCAGGCGTTGTCGGCAGGCCAGGTGGACGGGGCATTCATCGGCACCGAGCAGACCTACTGGTACAAGTCGAAGGGCCGCGACTTCTTCCGCATCGCGCTGACCGGCTATGACCCGCACGCCGAGGCGCTGGCGTTCAAGGATCCCACCGTCGCCGATGCGGTAGCGAAGGTGATGAACGAGATGCATGCGGACGGCAGCCTCCAGAAGATCTTCACGCCCTATGGCCATTGCCTGCTGCCCGGCCCGTACAAGGTGACGACCGGCGACATCCCGGCACCGGACTGCAAGCAAACGGTGCAAACGCGGTAGGGCGGGACGCAGGGACGGTTGCCCATGTGGGACTGGTCGAGTTTCCTTCATTATCTGCACAGCGCCTATCTGATCAGGGGCGCCGGGATCACGCTCGGGCTGTCGATCGCGGCCATGCTGCTCGGGCTGATCTGCGGGCTGGTCGCGGCGCTGATGCGGCTGTCCAAGAGCCAGCTGCTGAACCGGCCCGCCAAGGGGTACATATGGGTGATGCGCGGCACGCCGGTGCTGGTGCAGCTCATCATCATCTACACCGGCCTGCCGCAGCTTGGCATCAAGCTCGGGGTGATTTCCGCCGCCATCATCGGCCTCGGCGTGAACGAGGGCGCCTACCTCGCGGAGATCATCCGTGCCGGCATCATCGCCGTGCCGAAAGGCCAGTTCGAGGCGGCGAACGCGCTTGGCCTGTCGCCTTGGCGGACCATGCGCCTCGTCGTGCTGCCGCAGGCGCTGCGCATCGTTATTCCGCCCATCGGCAACTCGTTCAACGGGTTGATGAAGACCTCCTCGCTGGCCTCGGTGATCTCGCTCGACGAGTTGCTGCGGCGCACGGAAATGCTGATCCAGGTGCAGTTCCGGGTGCTGGAGATCTTCACCGTCGCGGCGCTCTACTACCTTGTGCTGACCACCCTATGGGGCTTCGTGCAGCAATGGATCGAGGCGCGACTGTCGCGGGCGTATGCCACCGTCGCGCCGGCGACCAACGCGGCGGCGGCCGTGCAGGCCGCGGCGCTTTCGCATGACGCGATCTGAGGGAGACATCATGGAGCGCATCCTACACACGTCGCAGGCGGACGGCGCGCGCGCCGTGCCGCGCATTGACGTGGACCGCATCCTGCATCCCCGCTCGGTCGCGGTCTTCGGCGCCTCCGACAGCATCGATAAGTTCGGCGGCCGCATCATGCACTTCCTGATCCGGCATGGCTTCGCCGGCGACATCTACCCGATCAATTTGCATCGCCAGGAGATCGCCGGGCGGCGGGCGTTCCCACGCATCGCGGAGGTGCCGGAGGCACCCGACGTCGCGATCCTCGCGGTGCCGACCGAGCGGCTGGTCGGTTCGCTGGAGGAGGCGGCGCGGGCCGGCGTCGGTTGCTGCGTCATCATCGCCACCGGTTTTGCCGAGGCGGGAGAGGACGGCGAGGAACGCCAAGCGGCACTGGTGCGCATCGCGACCGAGAGCGGGATGCGGATCGTCGGGCCGAACTGCATGGGACTGATCGTGCCGCATCACCGGATGGCGCTCTGTTCTTCAGTGGTGCTGAACACCGACACGTTGGGCGACGGCAGGATCGCCTTGGTGAGCCAGAGCGGCGCGCTGATGGTGTCGATCTTCGATCGCGCGAAGACTGACGGAATCGGGCTGCGCTACGGTATCTCGCTCGGCAATCAGAGCGATCTCGAGATCTGCGATTTCCTCGAATACCTCGCCGACGAGCCCGATACCGCGGCGATCTGCCTCTACATCGAGGGCCTGGTGGATGGCGTACGGTTTCGTGCCGCGGCGGCGCGCTGCCGCGCGGCGGGCAAGCCGCTGCTCGCGGTCAAGACCGGGCGCACGGAGGCGGGTGTGACGGCGGCTCGTTCGCATACCGCGAGCCTCGCCGGTTCGTTCGAGGCGTTCGCGGCGGTGTGCCGCGAGCAGGGCGTGGTACTGGCGGTCGATCCCGACGACATGGTGCGCGCGGCCGATTTTCTCATCCGCCATCCCGGGCCGCGAGCGCCGGGCGTCGGGGTATTGTCCGGCTCCGGTGGCGGCACTGGTATCGCGAGCGACAGGTTGACCGAGCTGGGAATGCCGCTCGCGTCGTTGGCTCCGACGACCTGCGCCGGGCTCGAGAAGATCCTGCTGCCGTTGCAGGCACGCAATCCTATCGACCTCGGCGGCCGACTTCAGGGCGACGACGTCGAAATCTCGGATGAGGCGACACGCCTGCTGTTGGCGGACCCTGCGGTCGGCAGCGGCTTGGTCGTGCTGACGTCGATGCCGTTCTTCGCCAAGCGCGCCGGCCTGATCGCGGCGGCGGCGCGCGACAGTGGCAAGGCGGTGACGATCGTGGTCACGCCAGGGTCGGCGGCGGATCCGGCGCGACGCGCGGTGTGCGAGGCGGGCATGATCAGCTTCGACCGGTTCGATGAGGGGCTCGCGGTACTGCGGCTGATCGCCGACCATGATGCGCTGGCTCGCACGCCGTTTGACACGCCCGTCCGCCCGGCGGGCCTGCCGGGCCCGGCGGCGCTGGCGGAGTTGCGCGCGGGTCCGCTGACCGAGGCCGAGGTTAGGCGCATGGTTGCCGCCTATGGCCTGCGCGTGGCGCGGGAGAGCTGGGCGGCGTCGGCGGAGGACGCCGGCCGCGCGGCTGAGGCGATCGGATTTCCGGTGGTGCTGAAGGCGGTCTCTCGCGATATCGTGCATAAGAGCGACGCTGGGGTCGTGCGTCTCGGGCTCGGCGATGCGGATGCGGTCGTGGACGCCGCCCGCGAGATGGCGGCGCGCGTTCGTGCGGCGTTGCCGGAGGTACGCCTGGAGGGTTTCTCCGTGCAGGAGATGGCGCGCGGCGAGGCCGAAATCATCATCGGCATCCGCCGGGACGTTCAGTTCGGGCCGATCGTGGTGCTGGGCCTTGGCGGGATCGCCGTCGAAATCTTGCGCGACGTCGCGGTCGCGCCGGCGCCGGTCTCGCGCGCCCATGCGCGCCGGATGATCGAAGGATTGCGAAGCGCGCCGCTGTTTTTCGGTGCGCGGGGCCGACCGGCGCTGGATGTGGAAGCCATCGCCGATGCGGTGGAACGGGTGAGCTGGCTCGCGCTGGACCTCGGCACGAGGCTGGTCGATCTCGAGGTCAATCCGCTGATCGTCGGCACCGTGGGCGCCGGTGCGGTTGCGGTCGATGCCCGCGCCACGTTGCTATCGGAATAGGGCCGGACCTGGTTTGACGTTTGCCTTCCAGCGGCGTCAGCTTTCCGCCGGAAGCATGCCGGTCGCGCTATCAGGTGTGCCCATAAAAGCTGACAGGGGGACGCCATGATTGATCCGAATGGGTTGCGCGATCCGGCGCGCTATGCCGTGGGCCGCCGGGGGCTGCTGGTGGGGTCGGTGCTCTCCGGCTCGGCGTTGGCGTTTCGCCGCGCATTTGCCCGCGAGAGCCTGACCATCGCCGACCCGGGCGGCGCCTGGACGCCGGCCTGCGAAGCGGCCTTCGTCAAGCCGTTCGGGCAGGCGGAGGACGTGGCGGTCAGCCATGTGGCGCGCGAGCACTACCCGACCGTGGAGATCAAGGCCAACGTCGAGACCACGACCTACACCTGGGACGTGGTGATCGCGACGGACGCCGACGTCTACGAGCTGTCGCCGCAGAAGCTGCTCGAGCCGCTGGACTGGAGCGGCGAGGACATGGCGCAGATCATGCCCGAGGCGCGCAAGCCCGATTGGATGGGCACCGACATCTACGCCACCGTGCTGGCCTACAGCACCGACAAGTTCAAGCAGAACCCACCGTCGAACTGGGCCGATTTCTGGGACGTGAAGAAGTTCCCCGGTCGGCGGGCGATGCACAAGCATCCGATCGACACGCTCGAGGAGGCGCTGATGGCCGACGGCGTGGCGAAGGACAAGCTCTATCCGATCGACATGGATCGGGCGTTCAAGAAGCTCGACGAGATCAAGCCGCACGTCGATGTCTGGTGGACGGGCGGGGCGCAGAGCACGCAGTTGCTGCAAAGCGGCGAGGTGGATTTGCTGCCGATGTGGAACGCCCGCGCGCAGGTGGTGATCGAGGCGGGCGGGCCGGCCGCCATCTCCTGGAACCAGGGGATTTTCTCGCTGGAGGGCTGGGTCATCCCCAAGGGCGATCCGAAGCTCGCGCTCGGCAGGAAGTTCATCCAGTTCACCGCCAACGCCAAGCGCCAGGCGCAATTCGTCTCGCAACTCGCGTACGGGCCGACAAACCCGAAAGCCTATGACTACATCTCGAAGGAGCGCGCCCAGTACCTGCCGACCGCTCCGCAAAACTTCAAGCTGATGGTGCAATCCAGCACGGAATGGTGGGGGAAGAACAAGGAGAAGGCGATCGAGCGGTTCAACGCATGGGTGCTGGCCTGACGGCACCCGACGTCAAGCTGTCGATCCGCGACGTCGGCAAGACCTACGACTCCGTCACCGCTCTTGCCGGCACCAGCCTGGAACTGGCGGCAGGCGAGTTCCTCACGCTGCTGGGCCCCTCCGGCTCGGGTAAGACAACCCTGCTGATGGTGGTGGCCGGGCTGGTGCCGCCGAGCGGCGGCGAGGTCTGGATCGACGGCAAGCTGGCGACCTACGCACCGCCGGACAAGCGCGACATCGGCGTCGTGTTTCAGAACTACGCGCTGTTCCCGCATCTGACGATCGCGGAGAATATCGGCTTTCCGCTGAAGATGCGGCGCCTGCCGGCGGGGCGCATCGCCGAGGAGGTGCGCCGCGTGCTCGACATCGTGCAACTGTCGCACGTCGCCGGCCGCTTCCCGCGCGAATTGTCGGGCGGCCAGCAGCAGCGCATCGCGCTTGCCCGCTGCATCGTCTATGGGCCGTCGATGATCCTGATGGATGAGCCGCTCGGCGCGCTGGATCGCAAGCTGCGCGACCAGATGCAGCTGGAGATCAAGAGCTTGCACGCCCGCCTGGGCATCACCGTGCTCTATGTGACGCACGACCAGGAGGAGGCGCTGGTGATGTCGGACCGCATCTGCCTGATGAACAACGGGCGCATCGAGCAGATCGGTACCCCGCAAGATCTCTATTTCCGGCCGCGCACGATCTTCGCGGCCGATTTCCTGGGTGAATCAAATATCCTCGACGGCGTCGTCACCGCGAGCGGCGACGAGATGACCGTGCGTGGCCCAGGCGACCTG
>Ga0208589_1001103_pt1 | contig 11599 bp, 8 predicted proteins | sample NGESurshal092012_2_FD_184486 | JGI IMG/M metagenome (GOLD analysis project Ga0208589, IMG submission 184486) | Arctic peat soil microbial communities from Barrow, Alaska - NGEE Surface sample F53-2 shallow-092012 (SPAdes) | ecosystem: Environmental > Terrestrial > Soil > Wetlands > Peat ... | reverse complement strand
GCCGCTGCGCTTGTAGCTCCGGCTCACGCCTCCGACAGTATCAAGACCGGAGTCCACCAGCAGCAGCCACCGTTCTGCTCCACGCCTCCTTCCGCAGTGGCTCAGACGAAGTACGGTAAAGTGCGCGGCTTCGTCTCCGGCGATGTCTTCACCTTCAAGGGTGTTCCCTACGGCCAGGACACGGGAGGAGAAAATCGCTGGCTGCCCGCCAAGCCGCCGGTACCTTGGGAGGGCGAGTATCCCGGCCTCATCTACGGAGCCAACTGTCCGCAGCGCCTGCACGACTGGCATAGCCAGGAACAGGTCTTTCTGCAGGACTGGGACGACGGCTGGCAGAGCGAGGACATGCTCAAACTCAATATCTGGACGCCCTCCCTCTCCGGCAGCCGGCCCGTCATGTTCTATATCCACGGCGGCGGATTTGAATTCGGATCTTCGTACGAGCTGCCATCACACGAAGGCGCAAACATGGCCCGCTATCACGATGTCGTTCAGGTATCGGTGAACCATCGCCTCAACGCATTAGGATTCCTCGACCTCTCCGAGGTTGGAGGCGCAGGTTACGAGGACTCCTCTAATGTCGGCATGACAGACCTGGTTGCTGCATTGCGATGGGTGCAGGAAAACATCGCGAATTTTGGTGGCGATCCCAATCGCGTGATGATTTACGGTCAGTCTGGCGGCGGCGGCAAGGTGGCTACACTGATGGGCATGCCATCGGCTCAGGGACTCTTCCACCGTGCGGCGATCCAGTCCGGCGGCAGCTTTTTCGGATCAGCAGACCAGGCCAAGGAACTGACGCGGCAAATGGTAAAGGATCTCGGCATCGCTCCGAACGACATCAAAGCGCTGCAGAAGATGGACTGGAAGGACTTGATGGCAGCTGCAGATGCGGCGCAGGGAAAGCTGCCCGCCGATCCCCACATGCCATTCAAAATGCATGGACCGCCGCGGCGCTTCTGGATGCCGATTCTGGATGGCCACGTTATTCCGACGAAGGCTTTTCAGGATGCCGCGCCCGAGATATCAAAGAACATTCCCTTGATGGTCGGCTCAGTGAGCGAAGAAGGTAACTCGATGGCGTCGCGTCCTACGGAAGCAGAATGGCGTGCCAACCTCATCAAGGCCTATGGCGAGGAAAAGGGCAAAGCTCTCGCCGATGGCATGAAGAAGGCGTATCCGCACAAAAGCGCCCGCACCCTCTCCTACATGTGTGGAGGAGGAGGTTTCCTCAACGGGCTCTCCATGCGCAACGGCGTGGTCCGTATGGCGAAATTGAAGTACGATCTGCACGCTGCACCGGTCTACACCTACTTCTTCACCTGGCAAACCGGCATGCTGGACGGGGTCCCCGGGGCCTGGCACACCTCCGACCTGCAGTTCTGTTTCGACAACACCCTTCGCTGTGAACAGGGCACCGGAAACACACCCGAAGCTCAGTCGTTGGCAAAAAAGATGGCCACCGCCTGGGCGAACTTTGCTCGTACAGGCAAGCCGGGCCAACCGGGCATTCCCTGGGAGCCGACCGACCCGGTCACCAACAAAACCATGGTCTGGGATAACGAACCGCGTATGGTTGACGATCCAGCCGGCGCATTGCGGAAGATCATTCTTTAACCGGCGACATCCGCAATTCAAGAAAAGTCAGAGGCCTGTCTGCAATCTGTATCGCAGACAGGCCTCTGTATCCCTGCCATGAAATCCGGAAGTCCGGGAATCCGAAGATATCTGCGCCTTGAAGACGCGGCAAGCTTCACGCACACACACCCACCGCGCTCAGCATCCGCCCCGCAACTCCTCTATCCGCCCGGTGCGAAAAGTACTTCCTCCCCCCGTCGGAAACAGCGCAAGCGGTACACTCTCCCACCACCCAAACCTTCCCCGCATCCAAACCCGCACTCACCAACTGCCGCCTATTCGCCTCCCACAGATCCACATGCAACTTCGACTCACCCAAAACCGGGTGCCCCATCTTCGTGGCGGCTTCATCGCCGATAAGGTGGGTATCGTGCGAAGCACGGCCATCGTCCCGTATCACCCGAAACAACTCCTCCGCATAGCCGAACCTCTCCCCAAACGCCGTCCGCACCTCCTCCCCCACCGCATAGCAGCAAGCCCCAATCGAAGGCCCCACCGCCGCAATCAAATCCTCCACCCGCGACCCGTACTCCTTCCGCATCTTCGCCACCCCACCCTCGACAATCCCCGCCGCAGTCCCCCGCCACCCGGCATGAAACGCCGCGACCACCCTCTTCCCCACATCCACCACCAGCACCGGAACACAATCCGCCGTCCCTACTGCCAGAAGCACCCCAGGCACATCCGTCATCAACCCATCGCCCTCCAACACCGCCTTCCCCTCGGAGGTTTCCAGCTCTCCCTCCAGCGCTTCCCTCTCCACCACATGAACCGAAGCCGAGTGGATCTGCCTTAAAGTCACCATCCGCCAGCCATCCACCGGACCACCTTTACCACCCAAATCACCATCCAAAGACCGTACAAAACACCGCCGATTTTCCGCCACCAAACCCGGCTCATCCTCCTTCGTCCAGCCTAGATTCAACGACTTACCACCATAAACCGTAGAAACCCCGCTCCGCCGCGTACTAAACCCATGCCGGAGCCATTCATACCGCTCCCAGTCCGGTATCCGCACGATCTCCGCAGCATCGCTCATAATCCCCTCATTCTAAAGCACAAAGCAATCTTCAAACTCGATAACATTTACACCCCATAACCGTCTACAATCAGATGGCGGAATCAGGGCCAATGAGCCTAATTCTCATAAAACCCTTTGATCACAACAAAAAGTTGCATCCATCCCGCAAGGTCTGTAAGATACGGCGATTGTAGACAAGAGAGCGAATGTGCCCAGCATAACCCAGCAATTTCTCCGTTCCCGCATCGGCAAAGTCTGCGTAGCCATCACTGGCTCTACTGCTGCCGAAATGCTCGAAAAAGCCAACACCGCCGTCAAAGAGACGCCCTTCGTCGAGTTCCGCCTCGACTATCTTGAGAAGCCCCTGCTCGCCCTGCCGAAGATCAAGCACTTCTTCGCCGACAACACGGCCGCCACCGGCATCGCCACCTGTCGCCGCGCGGCCAACGGAGGCAAGTTTGCCGGCAACATCGCCGCTGAAGTAGAAGTCCTCAGCAAAGCTGCGGCTGCTGGCTTCCACATCATCGACGTCGAGCTCGAATCCGCCGAGTCCATGAAAAAAGTGGACTTGCAAAAGCTTCGCGACACCGGCGTCGCCCTCATCATCAGCCATCATGACTTCCACGCCACCAAAGACCTTGAAGGCATCTACAAACGAATCATCCCTTTCCATCCAGACTTTATCAAGATCGTCCCCACGGCGAAGACGCTCTCTGACAACGTCACCCTGATGCGCTTCATCGAACGCATGGAAGACCACTCCAATATCATCGGCATCTGCATGGGTGATGCCGGCATCATCTCGCGCGTCCTCGGCCTCCGCGCCGGCTCCGCCTTCACCTTCGCCGCCGCCACGCCCGGCGAAGAGACCGGCCCCGGCCAGATCGCCGCGCGGACCCTCATCGAAACCTACCGCATCGACCAGGTTGACAATGCAACCAAAGTCTATGGAGTCGCTGGCAACCCCATTCGCAGTTCCCTCTCACCGATCATGATGAACACCGCCTTCCGTCGCGAGACCGTCAACGCGGTCTACCTCGCGCTCCAGGCCAACAAGCTCTCCGATCTCCTCAAGCTCGTCCACGACATTCCCATTCAAGGGCTCAGCGTCACCATGCCGCTCAAGCAGGAGATCATGGGGCACCTTGAGAAGACCGACCCGCTGTCGGCCAAGATCGGCGCCTGCAATACCGTCCTCCGCGCGCAGGACGGCAAGCTCTACGGCTTCAACACCGATGTCGCCGGCATCATCGGCCCAATCGAAAAGCGCATGTCGCTCCGCGGAGCCAAAGCGCTTGTTCTCGGTGCAGGTGGAGCCGGCCGCGCTGCCGTCTTCGGCCTTCGCGACAAAGGCGCAGATGTCTTCATTCTCAACCGCACGCCTGAGACCGCCCACAAACTCGCGCGCCAGTCCGGATCCAAATCCATCAAGAAGGACGCACTCGCCAAAACATCCTTCGATGTCATCATCAACTCCACACCCATTGGAATGGCCGGACAGAAGGGGAATCAAATCCTCGAAGCAAAAGACCTGAACACAAAGCTCGTCTTCGATCTCGTCTACAACCCGCTCGAAACGCCGCTCCTCCGTCTCGCTCGCCAGCAGAACATCCCCATCATCACCGGGATTGAGATGTTTGTGCAGCAGGGTGCGCGTCAGTTCGAGATCTGGACCGGCAAGCCTGCGCCCGAAGAGGAGATGTTGCGCGTGGTCATCCACGCTCTCCGCCAGGCGGCTGAAGCATCAGCAGCCGAAGCGGTTGAACCTGCTGCCAAAGCAAAGCCAAAGCCTAAACCCAAAAAGAAAGCTTCCTAACGAAGCGAAGTTGGGTCCGTGCAATGGATATCATTCGGTGGACGGTAGCTCCGAAAGCCTTGACGGCCCCTTCTGTCGGTATGCAGCCCAACCGTTACCTGCACATTGACTGAACGTGCGAGCCCGCCCATCCCAAAGCACTTAACTCGAATGCTTTGGAGATAGACCCCAAAGCTCTACTTCTTGCCTCGGACCACTTCCTTCGCCTGAGCAGGGCCATCTGCTGGGATCTCTGGAATCGGAGCGCTCGAAGCACCAGCAATCCCCAGCTTCTTCCGCAACTCCGTATCAACTCGCGCAAACACGTCCTTGTTGTCCTTTAAGAAGCTGCGCACATTCTCGCGCCCCTGGCCGATACGTTCGCCCTGATAGCTGTACCACGCGCCACTCTTGTCCACGATGTTATGCAGTACCGCCAGGTCCAGCACATCGCCCTCGCGCGAGATACCTTCGCCGTAAAGAATGTCGAACTCGGCATCGCGGAACGGTGCCGCCACCTTGTTCTTCACAATCTTCACCTTGGTCCGCGAGCCCACCACCGAATCGCCATCCTTAACCGCTCCAATGCGGCGAATGTCGATACGAACCGACGAGTAGAACTTCAGCGCCTTACCCCCGGTAGTCGTCTCTGGATTACCAAACATCACGCCAATCTTCTCGCGAATCTGATTGATAAAAATCAAACAGGTTCGAGACTTCGAAACCGTCCCGGTCAGCTTCCGCAGCGCCTGGCTCATCAGCCTGGCCTGAAGACCCATGTGCGAATCGCCCATCTCGCCGTCCAGCTCAGCCTTCGGCACCAAAGCCGCGACGGAGTCGACAACCAGCACGTCAATCGCATTCGACCGCACCAATGCCTCGACAATCTCCAGCGCCTGTTCGCCATAATCGGGCTGGCTCACCAGCAGATTATCGATATCCACGCCCAGCTTAGCCGCATACGCCGGGTCCAAAGCATGTTCCGCGTCTACAAACGCCGCCAACCCGCCGGCCTTCTGCGCCTCGGCGATAATCTGCAACGTAATCGTCGTCTTACCCGACGACTCAGGCCCAAAGATCTCAATCACGCGCCCCCGCGGCACACCACCGACGCCCAACGCTGCATCAAACGAGATCGAACCCGTGGAGATCACCGCAATCGGCACCACATCCTTCGACCCCAGCCGCATGATCGAACCCTTGCCAAACTGCTTTTCCAGCCCGGAAAGGGCCAACTCGATTGCCTTGCTACGGTCATCTGCCACGTTATATCTCTCCTCGGTGGGTAAAGGTGGATGGGGAAAACGGTGGGTTAAACTCCAATGCGGATTCTAGCATCAAAATCCGGGAAAGCAAATAAAAAGCGAACACGCCTACCGACGCAATAAATCAACCGGCTCATTCACGTCCTCAATCCGAAACAAACCAGCCAGCCCGGGGTGCTTCTCCGCGACCGTCTTGTACATCTCCCACGCCACGCGTCGATAGCTGAAGTGCCCAGCCACCCCGGACCGCAGCTCCGAGATATACAGCGCCTCAGCAAAATCCATCTTGAACATCGCCCTGCACCGCGTCCCCAGTGGCAGACAATACTGCGCCGACTGCGCCGACTCCGCCGACTCCGGCGCTCCCGAATCCCGCAGCCGGCGATACGCCACAAAGGCGGCATCCATAGCCGCCGAATACTCATCCGCGAGCCCAGCCGCTGCCAGCGTAGGCTGCCCCGGACAAACCGGCTCCTCATACCCATGAGCATCGGTATAGCCCTGCAAAAGTTGCACGCATCGCCGATGCCGGTGCATATCCCGAAACCCGCCAATATCCATCAAAATATCGAACCGGAAGCCTCGCCCCGCGCTGAACGCCCGCAGCAGCTCATCATGCCGCCCGCGATGCTTCACACCCAGCGCAATCACCTCACCCAGCCGAGCGCCACTCAAACCGCTCACATGCCCCCGCAACTGGCGGTACGAGTAATGGCAATGCGGATAGAGCAGCGAAGTCGCCAACTCCACCTCCAGCGACTCCTCATCATCCAGCAGATCCACAACCGGCGCAGCCCCAATCGCCTGCCCCTGCATCAACTCCGCAGCAGCAGCCGCCAGTTCCCGGCGACTCTGAGCCCGATACGCATTCGCCTCCGCGTACTTCACCAGCGTAGGAGCCGTCTTCACCGGACGCAGCAGCATCTCAGCAACGCGCTCCGCACAAGCCGCATCAACCGAACCGATCTCTTCGCATAAAACCTGCGCCGCACCCTGCTGGACGTTCCATGCCGGCTCCGTCGCCGCAACCCGCAGCTTCTCCGCAATCTGCCGCACCTCGGCAAACTCACTCGTCAGCAACCGCGAAACCTGCGTCTCCAGCGTTCGTGCATTCACAATCTGGCCCAGCGAAGTATTCGTCGCCAGCGGCAGCAAATACCGCCCTACATCAAACGCCCTGGCCTTCAGCGTCCGCTCATACGCCTCTGCCTTCATCGCCTCCGGCTGCGGAATCGCCGCCTTCAGCGCCGTCAGCATCCCGGCGCCCACGCGATCATACGCGCCGAACAGCGCCTCAATCGCCGCCGTATACGCACCCGTCTGCTCACCCAGCTCAGGAGTAAACCACCCCGACCGCCGAAAATTCTGGTAGCGCGTCGAACGCTCCTGCCCATCCCACCGCTGTTCATCCACCAGCTCAATCGCAGCCAGCAAACTCAGCCGTTCCACCGCAAACGGAATATGGGCCAGATCGGCGATCGACCGATGCCCATACTGAAAATAAAACGTATTCAGAAACTGTTCTGCTCGCTGTGCGCTAATCTCCGCCAACGACTCCTTCATCGTCAGCGCCGACCGCGAATACTTCGCCATCGCATATGCGAGCACTTCAGGGTCTGCGCCGTGGATCGCGTAGACATCGGTTTCGGGACTCTTCTTCTCGTTCTCAAACATGGAAGCTCAGAATACGTCATGTTCCTGAGGATGTTCACCCCATCCGATTCGTATAATGCAAAAGCAAGAGTCTTCGGAGGTTCATGAGCCATCTAACTGGTCGTATCGCACTCATTACAGGAGCTTCCCAAGGAATTGGCCGCGCCTGCGCCCTCCGCCTCGCCACCGCCGGAGCCTCCATCGCGCTCGCCGCCCGGAACACCGACAAGCTCGCCGAAGTAGCCGCTGAGATCACCGCAGCCGGAGGCTCCGCCCACCCCTTCGCGCTCGACGTCTCCAGCGAAGACTCCATCAAAGAGTGTGCCAAAGCGGTCATTGTCCACTTCGGCGGCGTTCACATCCTCGTCAACAACGCCGGCATCACCCGCGACATCCTCGCCCTCCGCATGAAGCGCAAGGACTGGGACGACGTCCTCACCACCAACCTCACCGGGGCCTTTCTCCTTACCCAGGCCGTCATGTCCCAGATGGTCAAAAACCGCTGGGGCCGCATCATCAACATCACCTCGGTCGTCGGCGAAACCGGTCAGGCCGGCCAATCCAACTACGCCGCCTCCAAAGCCGGCCTCATCGGCCTCACCAAATCCCTCGCGCGGGAGCTCGCCAGCCGCTCCATCACGGTCAATGCAATCGCCCCCGGATACATCGAGACGGCCATGACCGCCATCCTCACCGACGACCAGAAGACCGCCATGACCCAGCACATCCCGCTCGGCCGCGCCGGAACCGACCTCGACATCGCCCACGCCGTCGCCTTCCTCGCCTCCGAAGACGCCAGCTACATCACCGGCCACACCCTCGACGTCAACGGCGGCATGCACATGGGCTGACAGCACGCCCGTTCGCTATACTCTTGGGGGTTGGACGAGCATGGGGTTGCACGAGCGGAGGCCGACCTGGCTGTAGCACCCGAGGATCAAGCTCTCTACGCGATTGTCAGCGGGACAATGCCGGCGACGATCGATGAAGTCATCGCAACCATGCACAACATCGACGCCGCGCTCCCCGACGAGGACGGCCTGAAATGGTTTAACAAGATGTATCTGACCGTGACCGAAGAGGTCGATCTGCATCCGCCCGGCGGCGCGTGGAAAGATGCAGGCTGGCTCCTGACCCTCGATGTCGTCTTTGCAGGAATGTATCTCCAGGCGGCGGCCGGATATCTCAACGGGGAAGACACCGTGCCCAGCTCGTGGCGCGCCTTGATGGAGTCGCGGCACTCCCCCATCGACAGGATTCAGTTTGCGCTGGCCGGAATGAACGCCCACATCAATCGCGACCTCGCCCTGGCACTGCTCACGACCGATGCGCAGAGAGGCGTGACTCCGGCGACAGGCAGCCCCCAGCGTCAGGACTACGATGCCGTCAACCTGCTCCTGCAGACGGTGATGCCGTCGATCCTCATGATGCTCGCGACCGATACGCTGGGAGTGCTGGCGCAGGACACGGGCAAGGTAGGCCGGTTGCTGGCCTTCTGGAATATCTGCAAGGCGCGCAATCTGGCATGGGACTTTGCCGACCACCTGCGAGGACTGCCCCACGTCGCCCAGATCGTAGCCATGAACTCGCAGGGCCAGTTAACGGGCGTCCTCGGCCGCGCCATCCTCTCCTTCACATAACGTGAAAAGCCGTGAACGATCCGTTCGATCCAACAGGCGAGAAATGCAGGAAACGGGTTCCTATTTTTGTTGTCATTCCCGAAGGGAATCTGCGTTTCTCTCCGGGTCGCACCGAGCTACATCGTCAGGAACACCACGCTAGAGCATTTCTCTCATAGATGTAGTCGTTGCTTTTGAGCGCCAAAGGCGCGACTCATACCAGCCTGGGCCGAAGGCCTAGGAGATCGGCCAACGCAGTTTTGAGCGCTGAAGGCGCGACTCATAGATGCGACTACACCCACAAGAGAAACGCTCTAATGTGAGTCTTAAATCAACCACATAGATTTGTCATCCCGACCGGAGCGCAGCGGAGTGGAGGGAACTGCGTTTCCCTTGGCTTGCAGCGGGACACATGCTAGCGTCTCCGTAAATGAACTTCCGACTACACTAGAGCAAATTGCATATTGCCGTGCAGTAGCCTTGTAAGAGCCAAAGGCCCGACAACATACCAGCCTGTGCCGAAGGTCCAGGTTCACAGTGACAGAACATCCAAGGGCCAAAAAGGGTGCTGAAAAAGTCCGCCTTGCTTAAGGGCACCGGCTTCAGCCGTGCCATAAGCAGTGCGGCTTTAGCCGCCGAGGTACGCTTTTCCTCCCAAGAGACGACTCTTTCAGCATCCTCTGAAAGCCCGACACATCCTTCTCGCTGCACACCATCGAGGAATCTGCTCTGGGTTTGAGCTCAACCATTCCGTGCTTTTGGCTTCCGTTTCACGGATGGTTTAGGTACCTGAAACAGCTTGGTCATTCCCCTTTCAAAACGCTCCAAAGCTTCCAGCCCTGCGTGGTACTTGTGTTTCACTCTTCCCTAGCTAGCCTAGTACCAACAGAAATGTAGATTACAAAGTCGCCGTGAGGGCCCGAATGCTCAAAATCGTGGACAGACGGGCCCGTACATGGATGCTTGAGTATTGCGAGTACCTGCATGGCTACGGCGGCTTCATGCTCGTGGCCTGCCGCGACAGTGCAGCCAATACCGCCCCCGTTAGAGTTCCCGTTCTCACCCATGTATAAGATGGGGCCTAAATGAGTTTCCCGATCTTGCCAAGGAGTCCAACCCCCTCGCGCAAATATATTCTCCAACTTCAGTTGGAATCTGGAGATTTCACTATTCTCTGGGCTAGCGGTTGGATATTTTATGAAATAAGTCATCTTCCCATTCATAGGAACCGTTCTTAGGAGGTCAACCGCAGTCTTCTCATCATCTGGCAGAATTGCTCGGTCAGGTGGAGAAACCTTGCCTATGACAGTCAGGTCACGTCCGGCCTGCATACCACCAGGAGAGTTGGTCATCGTTTGTGTAATGGCATCATGACCAGCCTGGATCTGTGTGTTGCCTACTCCAGACTGTACAGCTTGCTGGCGGATTTTTGCTTTTGCCGTTGTTCTTACAGAGCGATCGGAAACCGCTGGAACTGGGGATGGTTCCTGTGAAGGCATAGGCGCAGGAGCCCGAGTTGTAGGCAGAACTGTGGTCATTTGAGAGGATGCTACAGGCGGGTGCCAAATCAACCAAAATCCCACTCCAAAAGCAAGAATCGCTCCGATCAACAGCATGGCGAGCCATGGAGAACGAAGTTTAGGGGGCTTCGCGACGCCCTCCGTTCTTGCTCTGAGCTCGCGGCGATCCCACAACTGAACCACCGTGCCAATAGTGCCGATGAACCCAAATATAAAAAAGAAGCCAGGCAAGATAAATCGTGTAATAGACATAAATTGCAGCTCGTAACCCTTTGAGAACATTATCCTCCCGCAAGGGCCTGTACGGCCAGAATGCTATTGCCGATACAATCCTCCAGACACCAAAAAGAACGAGGGCCCTCTCAAAATGAAAGCTACGCAGGAAGAGATTCGCATCGGCGGGCTGGCCATCCGGTTCCTCATCGAAGGCTCCGCTTCAGCGGGTTCCGTGGCCATGTTCGAGTTCGACGTTGCCGCCGGAGCCAAAGTACCCGCCGCGCACAGCCATGACGGCTACGAGGAGACGCTCTATGTGCTCGCGGGCGTGCTGACCATGACAGTAGACGGACGCCGTAGCGAAATTGGACCGGGCGATGTGCTCTGCATCACTCGAGGCGTGGTTCATCGCTTCGATAACCTTCATTCGACCGGCACAAAGACGCTCGCGGTCATCACCCCCGGCATCCTCGGGCCGGGCTATTTCCGCGAGATGGCCGCCGTTCTGAAGGCCGCGGCCGGTGGGCCGCCGGACCCGGCAGCGATCGCCGTAGTAATGCGGCGCCACGGATTAACACCGGCATCCGTATAGATGTACTGCGGTACACTGGGCAATACTCCATCGAAAGCCACCGTACCCGTGAATTCGTCGACCATTGTCATCCTTGATTTTGGCTCCCAGTACACGCAGCTCATCGCGCGCCGCATTCGAGAGCAGAACGTCTATTCCATCGTGTTGCCCTGCACCGCGCCGCTCGAAACCATTCAGCAGGCCAATCCAGCCGGCATCATTCTCTCTGGAGGTCCCTGTTCGGTGTATGACGCCGACGCTCCGCCGGCGGATGCGCGCGTCCTTGCTCTGGGCGTGCCGG
>Ga0208589_1001102_pt1 | contig 11602 bp, 8 predicted proteins | sample NGESurshal092012_2_FD_184486 | JGI IMG/M metagenome (GOLD analysis project Ga0208589, IMG submission 184486) | Arctic peat soil microbial communities from Barrow, Alaska - NGEE Surface sample F53-2 shallow-092012 (SPAdes) | ecosystem: Environmental > Terrestrial > Soil > Wetlands > Peat ... | reverse complement strand
TTCGGCCACGAGCACTACGCCGAGGACCTCGAGGACCTGGCCTGCGCCGGGGTCCCGATCCACGACCCGATCTCCGGGAAGGCCGTCGGGGCGGTCGACCTGACCTGCTGGCGCAGAGACGCCGATCCGCTGCTGATCGCGCTGGCCAAGACCACCGCGGACCAGATCACCCAGGCCATGCTGGCCGACAGCAGCGCGCGGGAGCTCCAGCTGATGCAGGAGTACATGCGGGCCTGCCGGCGCACCAGCGGGATCGTGCTGGCCCTGAACAACGACGTGGTCATGATGAATGAGTACGCCCGCCAGGTCCTCGACCCGGGCGACCAGGGCGTGCTGCTCGGCCAGGCGGCCGAGATGCTGGCCACTCAGCAGGCGGGAGCGGTGTCCGTCGAGCTGCCCAGCGGGATCCAGGCCCGGATGTACTGCCGCCCGGTCCGGGGCGATGATCACGTCGCAGGCGGGGTCGTGCACGTGAAGCTCATCGAGCCGGCCAGCCAGCGCCCGGCGGCGGACACCGCCGCCAAGCCCTCGATGTCCCTGCCCGGCCTGGTCGGCGGCGGCGCGCTCTGGCTGCGCGGCTGCCGGCAGGTGGAGTCCGTGTACGACTCCGGAGACTGGCTCGCCCTCGAAGGGGAGCCGGGAGTGGGCAAGCTGACCGTGGTCCGCGCGGTACATCAGCGCCGCAACCCGGCGGAACGCTTCTACGTCCTCGACGCGGCCGACGCCCCCGACACCGACTGGCTGCTCCGGGCTCGCCGTGAGCTGCTGGACGGCGAGGGCTCGCTGGTGATCCGGCATGTGGACGTGCTCAACGCGCGGCAACTGAACGCGCTGACCTCCGCGCTCCAGGAGGCCAGGACGGCCTCGCGGCAGCACGATCTGTGGGTGGCGGTCACCCTGGACCGCAGGAGCGCACACGGCGACCTGACCAAGCTGCTGCGCTTCTTCCCCAGCACGGTCGAGCTGCCGCCATTGCGCCATCACATCGAGGACCTGCACGTCCTGGTCCCGTTCTTCGTGGCCAAGCTGGGCCAGCACGGCCGGCTGACCTGCTCGCCCGAGGCCATGCAGCTGCTGCTGCGCTCGAAGTGGCCGGGCAACACCGAGCAGCTGTGGCAGGTTCTCAGGCGTGTCGTGCAGAAGCGGCGCACCGGGTCGATCCAGCCGGCCGACCTGCCCCCGGAATGCTGGACGGTCAGCAGGCGGCTGCTGTCCCCGCTGGAGTCCATGGAGCGCGACGCGATCGTCCAGGGCCTGCTCGACTACCAGGGCAACAAGGTCAAGGCGGCCAAGTCACTGGGGATGTCCCGGGCGACCATCTACCGGAAGATCCACGAGTACGGCATCGTCACCCCAGCTAGCTAGCCACGGCCCAGCTGACGGCTAGGATGAGCTCGTGCACCGGCTCTTTCCCATCACCCCGCCGCCCCGCTCCTGAGCGGGGTGCCGCGCACGTGCGTCCAGCCGGCTAGCTGACGCTTGCTCATTGCTGGACCGCTCCCTTTTCCTTCGGGCGACCCCACCCCGCTTCCGCGACCCCTTTCCCCTTCTCGTCGCAGGAGCGATTGCTCATGTCTGTTCGCACCACTGTGCCCGCGGCGGCCCGCCGCCGGCCCGGAACCGGCCTGGCCTGCCTGGTGGCGGCCGGGCTGCTGTGGGGAACCGGCGGCCTGACCGGCCACCTGCTGGGCCGGAGCGCCGGCCTGTCCGCCCTGGCCGTGGCTGGCTACCGGCTCACCACGGGTGGCGTGCTGATCATTGGCTTCCTCGCGCTGACCGGCAGGCGCTGGCCCGCCGGGCGGCCCGCCTGGACCCGCATCGCCGTCATCGCCGGGCTGGCCGCCGTGTTCCAGAGCAGCTACTTCACAGCCGTGTCGCTGACCTCGGTCAGCCTGGCCACCCTCATCACTATCGGCAGCGCCCCGGTCCTGGTGCTGGCCGCCGAGCGGCTGGGAGGCCAGCGCCGGATCGGCCGGCTCGCGGGCAGCGCTACCGGCCTGGCCCTTACCGGCCTCGGCCTGCTGGTGGGCCTGCCGTCCGGCGGTTTCGCTGAGACGGCGGTGCTGGGCAGCGCAGGCCTGGCGGTCCTGGCGGCCGCCGGGTTCGCCACCCTCACGCTGATCAGCGTCCGGCCAGTGAGCGGCCTGGACGACCTGACCGCGACGGGCTTCGGGTTCGCTCTCGGCGGCCTGGTCCTGCTGCCGGTGGCCGCGGCCACCGGCGGGGTCAGCTTCACCCCTTCCCCGGTCAGCCTCGGGCTGCTGGCGGTGCTCGGCACCGGCCCGACGGCCGTGGCCTACACGCTGTACTTCCGCGGGCTGCGAACCGCCCCGGCGGGCATCGCCGCGCTGCTGTCCCTGCTCGAGCCGCTTACCGGCACCATCCTGGCGGCGCTGATCCTCGGTGACCGGCTCGGGCCTACCGGGATTGCGGGCGCCGTCATCCTGGCCATGGCGCTCGTTCTCGCCGCAGTGGCCGGCCAGAGGGCCCGCCGCGACGACGCAGAGCGGGGTAAGCACGGCGAACGCCGGCCACACGGCCGGGCCGGTAAAGGTGCCGGCCGCCAGGGCCCGGGCGGCCGTGACCGCGTACTAGAGCGGGTTGAGGTGGGCCAGCACCCTCAACCACTCCGGCCCGAGTGAGATCCAGCAGTACCCCGCCGAGCCGCAGCACGGGCAGGTTCAGCCGGTTGATGACGGCGGCGATGCCGTTGATGTCCCCCGTCGCCAGGGCGGTAGCGATGGAGAAGGGCCGGCGGCCATCAGCCCACCTTGGGGGCGGCGAGCGATGACAGTAGCTCGTAGCCGACGTGCGCTGCGGCGATCCCGGTGATCTGGGCGTGGTCGTAGGCGGGTGCGACCTCCACGATGTCGGCACCGACGAGGTTCAGCGCGGCGAATGAGCGCAGCGCGGCGAGCAGTTCCCGGCTGGACAGGCCGCCGGCCTCCGGAGTGCCGGTGCCGGGAGCATGTGCCGGATCCAGCACGTCAATGTCGACCGACACGTACACCGGGCGGTCGCCGACCCGCTGCCGGATGCGCTGCACCATGCCGGGCACTCCCAGCTGGTCGACGTCCGGGGCGGAGATGACCTGGAATCCCAGCTCGCTGTCCTGAGTCAGGTCACTGCTGGTGTACAGGGGCCCGCGGATCCCTATATGCAGGCACCCCGACCGGTCGAGCAGGCCTTCCTCCGAGGCCCGCCGGAATGGCGTGCCATGAGTGTAAGCGGCACCGAAGTAGGTGTCCCAGGTGTCAAGATGAGCATCGAAGTGGACCACGGCCAGCGGGCCGTGCACGGACGACAGCGCCCGGATCATCGGCAGGGCGATCGTGTGGTCGCCGCCGAGCATCAGGATGAAGGGCACCCGCTCGAGCAGGGCGCGCGCCCCCCGCTCGATGGCGCCGATCGCTTCCTCGATGCTGTACGGGTTGACCGCCAGGTCCCCCGCGTCGGCCACCTGCTGGCTGGCGAAGGGTGACGCCTGAAGCGCCGGGTTGTACGGCCGCAGCAGCCGGGAAGATTCCCGGATGTGGGCCGGCCCGAAACGGGCGCCTGGCCGGTAGCTGACCCCGCCGTCAAACGGCACGCCGAGCACGGCCGCATCGGCGTGTGCCACCTCGTCGATGCGCGGCAGGCGGGCGAAGGTGGCCTCTCCGCCGTACCTGGGCACGAGCGTGGCGTCGACCTGCCCGGCAATCTCTCCCGTGATGATCCGCGGAACAGGCTCGGTCATGTCATCCCCACATCCCAGATCCTCGCCCCGCGCCGGGCCGGTACCTGGCATCAGGGTGCCCTCAGGCGGGCTTCTCGCCTTTCGTCCCGGCCACGGCGTCGATCGCACGAAGCTCGCGTTCGCTCGCGTTGATGGCCGACGCCTCGGCTGCCACGTCGAGCGAGCGGGACAGCAGCAGGTATACCAGCCCGGAAACGACCAGCCCGATCAGCCAGGAGTAGTCCACCCGTTGGTCAGGTGGCGGGGGAAGGGACCCGTGTACGAAAAGCCGGCGATCGGCGGCAGCACCATGAACGGGATCTCGGCCACGAAGCCGGCGAAATAGGCGGTCAGCCCGCGCCAGCCCCACGATCCGTAGGCGCCGTCGGGACGGAAGATGTCGGTGATCGCATAATGGCCGTGCCGGACAAAGAAGAAGTCCACCAGATTCAGCGCGGTCCACGGGACGAGCAAGTACAGCATCAGCGTCAGCGAGTTGAGCACCGCACTGACGGCGGTGTCGGACGCACTGGTCGAGATGCCGGCCCCTATGGCGTACCAGATGACGGCGAGGACGACGACCGTCACTGCCCGCCAGACTCTGCTGGTCTGGATCTTCTTGAACGAATCGATGCCGGTGAGAACCGTCAGCATCCCGCCGTAAGCGTTCATTCCCATCGTGGCGAGCAGCGCCGTCGCGGACAAGAACGCGGTGATCGAGCCGAGCGGCGCGGCCACGTTGTCCCCGACCCGCTGCAGCCCGACCAGTCCATCGGACACGCCAAGCCGGGTGGCAAGCCAGGCACCGAGGGCGATCAGCCAGATCGCCGACCCTGACGCGCCGAAAAACACCGCGGCGATGATTCCGCGCGGCGACGTCTTTCGCGGCATATAGCGCGAGTAGTCCGACACGTAGGGCGCGTACGTGATGTTGTACGCCGCGGCGACCGAGAACTGGGCCATGAACGCGGTAAAAATGAAGCTGCCTCCGGTGTGCGGCGTGACGCCGCCCGCATGCCCGACGAGGATCGCCACCGAGATGATCGCGTAGCACGGGAACGAGATGACCAGCAGGAACCGGAAGACCCTGTGGACCCAGTCGTAGCCGAAGATGGCCAGCGCGGCGGCGAGCACCGCGGTGATGATCGCCACGGCGCCGGCGCTCCAGCCGAACGCGCCATGCAGCCCGCTGGCCATCAGTACCTGGTCGGCGACGTTGAAGGCCATGTAGGTGAACAGCACGGCGAACAGGGCGACCACCACGCCGCGGTAGCCAAGCTGGGCCCGTGTCTGGATCATCTGGGGCAGCCCGAATACGGGGCCCTGGGTAGCGTGGAAGGCCATGAACAGCGTACCGAACCCGATGCCAAGGGCGCCGGCCACGATCGACCAGCCCAGGGACAGGCCGAGCGAAGGGCCGACGAACCCGATCGGGATCGTGAAGTACTGGAAGTTCCCGAGAAACCACAGCATGGTCTGCTGCCAGGTCTTGCCGTGCCGCTCCGCGTCCGGGATCCAGTCGATCGAGTGCACCTCGATCTGGCTGCGCAGCCCGCCCTCAAGCTCCTGGATCGCGGCTTCCGTCCGGGACTCTGCAGCCATGGCATCTCCTAGCCCGACGTGACCTGCTTGCCCGCTATGGTCACCAGATGGTTCATGGCTGTCAACTCTTGTTTCATAACGACTTCCGCTGTCTTATTGAGATGCCCCAGGCTGCTGTCCGGCGTGCCTGACCTGGAGGAGGAGAACTGGTGCCCAGCGCCAGCAGCGGGAACGGCGAGCGAGATGCCGACCCTGACGTCACGCGCATCGGTGCGCAACTCCGGGCGGCCCGGCTTGCCGCCCGCAAGAGCATGGCCGAAGTTGCCGAGCAGGCCGGGCTGACCAAGGGCTTCCTGTCCAAGCTGGAACGGGATCTTGCCAACGTCTCAGTGGCCTCGCTTATCCGGATCTGCGCGGCACTGAACATCTCGGTCGGCTCGCTGTTCCAGGCGTCGAAGGGAGAGGTGGTCAGGCGGGGCGCTTACCAGCCGATCAATTTCGGCGGAACAGGGGTCCGGGAGTACCTGCTCACCCCGTCCGGCGAGAAGCGGGTGCAAGCCATCCTGAGCTACATCGAGCCAGGTGGCGGCAGCGGGGACGAGCCCTACTCGCTGCCGGCCGACGTGGAGTTCGTTTTCGTCCTGGCCGGGCAGCTGCAGATCTCCCTGGCCGGGGAGGACGTGACGCTCGAGCGGGGTGACGCCTTCACCTTCCCGGCCGGCAGCCAGCACACCTTCCGCGGGATCTGGGCCGCCGGCCGGACCCAGGTGCTCTGGGTGTTCTCGCCCGCCCTTCCCGACACCACCTCCTGCTGACCGTCGTTCCGCGAGCATCCAGCCCGGCGGCGGTACGGGCCGGCTAGGCCACGTTCTTGCGCGCGGGCAGGTGACGGCGGAGGAAATCCTCGGTGCGCCGCCAGGCCCGGGCCGCCGGTTCCGGCTGGTGGAACATGGGCGCCTTCCGGTTATGGAAGGCGTGCCCGGCCCCTTCTTCCACATAGATGACGACGTTGGGCCGCCCGGCCGCCGCGTCCTCCACGGCCTGGACCTGGTCCCGTGCGATGTACGGGTCGCTGCCACCGAAGTGGAACAGCAGCGGGGCCGTGATCTGGTCCAGCATCCCTAGCTGCTCCGGCACGGCCGAACCGTAGAACGAGACGACCGCGTCCACCGGCGTCTGGGCGGCTACCAGGTAGGCGATGGACCCGCCCAGGCAGAACCCGATGATGCCGATGCCGCCGTCCACCTCGGGCAGCGCGGCCAGCGCCCCCAGGGCGGCGATGGAATCCGCGACCCCCTGGGCGGCGTCGAACCGGGATCCGATCGCCAGCGACGAGGCCAGGCCCGCGTCGTCGTGCACGGCCTGGTAACCAGGCTGCAGTCGCCAGAACAGGTCCGGCGCGGCCACCACGTATCCCAGGCCGGCCAGATCCTCCGCCACGGCCCGGATGTAGTCGCTCACCCCGTAGATCTCCTGGATCAGCAGCAGGCCGGGGCCACTGCCGCTGTCCGGAACCCACACGGTCAGGTCAAAGGACCCATCGGCGGTGCGCACCGGGTCCACGCGCTGCTGCATGGCCCCGATCTTAAGGTGACGCGCCTTCAGGTGGCCACGACCGCGAAAGATGCGGGCGGCATGCTGAGTTGCTCCCCCTCGATGCTGACCCCGGGGCTGGTGGCGGCGAGCACCGCGGTCCCCGGCGCGCCGAGCGGCACGAGCAGCGGCTGCTCGCCCAGGCTGGCCGCGACTCGCAGCCGCCCGCGGCACAGCACCAGCCAGCGCTGCACCTCGTCGTAATCGGCCCCCATCCGGTCCAGCCGCGGGTCGGTCAGTTCCGGGTACGCCCGGCGCAGCGCGATCAGCTCCGTGTACCAGGCCAGCATCTCCTGGTACCGCGGCGTGTCCCGCTCCGCCCAGTTCAGCTTGGACCGCAGGAAGGTCTCCTTGTCCTGCGGGTTCGGCACCTCGGCCGGGCCCCAGCCGTGGGCGCCGAACTCCGCCCGGCGGCCTTCCGCGACCGCCGTGGCCAGCCCGGGATCGGTGTGGTCGGTGAAGTACTGCCACGGGGTGGACGCGGCCCACTCCTCGCCCATGAACAGCATCGGCGTGAACGGCGCGGTCAGCACCAGGCCCACGCCCACCTTGACCAGGTCGGCGGACAGCCCGCTGGAGATCCGGTCGCCGGTGGCCCGGTTGCCGATCTGGTCGTGATCCTGCAGGTAGCCGAGGAACCGGAAGCCGGGGATCCGGAGCAGGTCCACCGGCCGGCCGTGGGCGCGGCCGCGGAACGAGGAGTAGTTGCCGTCGTGGAAGTACACCCGGGTGAGGGTCTTGACCAGGGCCCCTATGGAGCCGAAGTCGCCGTAATAGCCCTGCCGTTCGCCGGTGATCGCTGCGTGCACCGCGTGATGGAAGTCGTCGCTCCACTGGGCCGCGAGGCCGAACCCGCCGGCTTCCCGGGAGCTGACCAGCCGCGGATCGTTGAGGTCGGACTCGGCGATGAGGACCAGCTCCCGGTTCAGCAGCGTGCCGAGCGCCTGAACCTCCACGGCCAGTTCCTCGAGCAGGTGGAGCGCCCGGTGATCCTCGAAGGCGTGCACGGCGTCGAGGCGCAGCCCGTCCAGGTGGTAGTCACGCAGCCACATCAGCGCGTTGCTGATCAGGAAGCCACGGACCCCGTCGGAGCCGGGCTGGTCCAGGTTCACCGCAGGCCCCCAGGGGGTCACGTGCGCGTCGGTGAAGTAGGGACCGAAGTCAGCCAGGCGGTTGCCGATGCCGACGTGGTTGTACACCACGTCGAGCAGGACGGCCACCCGGCGGGCGTGGCAGGCGTCCACGAACCGTTTCAGCCCGTCCGGGCCGCCGTACGGCTCGTGCACGGCCCACAGGTGGATGCCGTCGTAGCCCCAGCCGTGCTGGCCGGGGAATGCCGCCACCGGCATCAGCTCGATCATGTCCACGCCCAGATCGCAGAGATGGTCGAGCCGCTCGATCGCCGCGTCGAACGTCCCCTCCGTGGTGAACGTGCCCACGTGCATCTCGTAGATCACCGCGCCGCGCAGCGGGCCGGCCCGCCAGCCCCGGTCGGTCCAGCGGAACGCACCATGATCGTAGGTGCGGCTCGGCCCCTCGCTGCCCAGCGGCTGCCACGGGGAGCGCGGGTCCGGCAGCGGCTCGCCGCCATCCACCCGGAACGCATAGTCGGTCCCGCCGGCGGCCGCCTCCGGCACGTCCGCCTCCCACCAGCCCGGGGTGGCGGCCGGGTGCATGGGCTGTGGCGGCCCGCCGCCCATGGCCTGCGACCCCAGCTGTACCTCGACCCGCTCGGCTGTCGGGGCCCAGACCCGGAACACGCTCACTCGGGTACCTCAGAAATCGATGTCAGCGGCACGAGGAGGGCCACGGGAAGACGTTGCAGAAGAGCAGACAGCAGCGGGCGCGCATCCTGATGGGTGGCACCGGTCAGCAAGTCCCGCCAGGGGCCGGCGTGCGGCAGGGGCAGCGCGGTACCGGCCCAGCCGCCGCGCTCGCGCAGGCCGGCGGGCAGCCGGGTGGCCACGGTGACCGCATGTCCTCCGCGGGCGAAGCTGACCGCATGCCGCGCGGCCGGGCCCTCGGCGGCCAGCGGGGTGTACTCCCCTGCGAACCAGTCCGGGTGGCCCCGGCGCAGCCGCAGTGCGGCCGCCGTGACCAGCAGCTTTTGCTCGTCGAGACCGGACACGGGAGCGCCGGCGTCCAGCGCGGCGAGCAGGTCCTGGCCGCGGGCAAAGTCGGCGGGCGCGCGGTTGTCCGGGTCGACCAGCCGCAGGCCGGCCAGCTCGCAGCCCTGGTAAGTGTCCGCCACGCCCGGCATGGTCAGCTGCACGAGCTTGGCGCCGAGGGCGTTGGCGCGCGCGTCGCCCTCCAGCCCGGCCACGAACCGGCCGATCTGCCCGGTGAGCTCGTCGTCGTCCAGCACCAGTTCGGCGAAGGTCAGCACCTGCGACTCGTACTCGGGGTCCGGGTCGGTCCACGAGGTGCGGCTCTTGGCCTCGCGCATCGCCTTGCGCAGGTAGCCGGTCAGCCGCTCGGCGTCCAGTGGCCACCCCCCGGTCAGGGTCTGCCACATCAGGTACGCGGTGTCCGGCTCCGGTGCCGCCCCGCTGGCCAGCGCCATGGCCCGCTCGTGCCAGCCGGTCACCTCCGCCGTCCAGGCCTGCGGCATCTCGGCCAGCACGGCCAGCCGGGCCCGGACGTCCTCCTGGCGCTTGGTGTCGTGGGTGGACAGCGTGGTCATGCTGGCGGGCCAGTCCCGGGCCAGCCGGGCGGCGAACTCGTGGAACTCCTCCGGGCTGGTCCCGAAGGTGTCCGGGTCGCCGCCGACCTCGTTCAGCGCGGCCAGCCGGGACCAGCGGTAGAACGCGGTGTCCTCGACGCCCTTGGCCATCACCGGCCCGCACACTTGCTGGAACGCCACGATGAAGCGAGCGTGCTCCCCGCCGGCGCCGCGGCCGAGGGCGAGGTCCGCCACGGCGTCCAGGGCGGCGTGCAGCCGCGCGGGCAGGTGCGGCCGGGCGGCCGCGGCGGCCCGGGCCACAATGGCGGCCGAGACCGGCGGGGCCGGCTCGCCGGGCACCACGTACGCGCGGTAGACCGGCATCGCGGTGAGCAGCTCGGCCAGCACGGTAGTCCGGTCGTCCAGGCTGAGACCGCCCAGGTCAGGGTGTCCCGCGTCGCCGGCCAGCCGGGCCAGCCGGGACACCTCGGCCGCCAGGGCCTGGCCGGCCTCCTCGCGCTTGGCGGCCTCGGCCACCCCGGCGAACCGGGCGGGCCCGGCGGTGAGGCGCTCGTAGGTGGCGGTGAGCGGCGCGGCGCCGCCCGGATCGAGGAACAGGCCGCCGATCACGCCCAGCGCGTCGTAGCCGGTCGTCCCGGCACACGGCCAGTCCGCGGGCAACTGCTCCGGGCCGGACAGGATCTTCTCGGTGGACACCCACAGGCCGCCGGTGCGGTCCGCGAGCCGGCGCAGATAACCACGCGGGTCGGCGAGCCCGTCCGGATGGTCGACCCGCAGCCCGTCGATGAGCCCCTCATCCACCAGCCGCAGGATCACCTCGTGGGTGGCCGCGAACACCTCGGGGTCCTCGACCCGGACCGCGATCAGCGAGCTGATGTCGAAGAACCGCCGCCAGTTGAGCTCCGTCGCCGCCAGGTGCCAGTCGGCCAGCCGGTAATGCTGGGCGGCCAGCAGCCCGGGCAGCGGCAGGTCCTGCGTGCCGGGCCGGACCGGCAGCACATGATCGAAGTACCGGAGCACTGGCTCGGCGCCCCTGGTGTCCACCTTCAGGTCACCCAGGCAGTCGCTGGCCGGGCCACCGAGGACCGGCATGAGCAGCCTGCCGTCCTGCGCGGCCCAGTCCACGTCGAACCAGCCCGCGAACGGCGACCCGGTACCGTCCCGGAGCACCGACCAGAGCGGCCGGTTCAGTGACTCGGGCACCGGGACCGCCATGTGGTTGGGCACGATGTCCACGATCACGCCCAGCCCGTGGCCGCGGAACCGGGCGGCCATGTCCCGGAACGCGGCCTCGCCGCCCAGGTCCTCGGACACGCGGGAGTGGTCGACCACGTCGTAGCCGTGCGTGGAGCCGGGCGTGGCCTGCAGGATCGGCGACAGGTACACGTGCGTCACGCCCAGGTCCGCCAGGTACCCCGCGATGGCGGCGGCGTCAGCGAATCCGAAACCCGGCTGGAGCTGAAGCCGGTAGGTGGAGTTGGGTGCAGGCCGGGAGTCAGACACGCCCGAGGACCTGCATGGAGCGGCTGGGGATGGCGACCGCGTCGCCGGGCTTGGCGGCAGGCGCGTCGGTCAGGGCGCTCAGCGGGAGCGCGGTGTCCAGGACCTTGACCCACTGCTCCCCGTACCGCTGCGGCGGGATGGTGAACTCCAGATCCAGCTCGCTGGCGTTGAACAGGAGCAGGAACGACTCGTCCCTGGTCCGCTCGCCGCGCGGGTCGGACTCGGTGATCGCGTCGCCGTTCAGGAACACGGTGAGGGACTTGGCGAAGCCCACGGCCCAGTCGTCATCGGTCATCTCCTCGCCTGCCGGGGTGAACCAGGCGATATCCCCCAGCTGATCCGGCCCGCCGCTCTTGCCGCGAACCGCCGGGCCGCTGAAGAAACGGCGGCGGCGGAACACGGGGTGCTCGACGCGCAGCCGGATCAGCCTCGCGGTGAAGTCGAGGAGGTCCTGGTCCCCTTCGTAGCCGTCGGGCATGGGCGCGTCCGCCGACGGCGGCCAGTGCACCCAGGAGATCTCGGTGTCCTGGCAGTAGGCGTTGTTGTTGCCGTGCTGGGTGCGGCTC
>Ga0208589_1001101_pt1 | contig 11610 bp, 9 predicted proteins | sample NGESurshal092012_2_FD_184486 | JGI IMG/M metagenome (GOLD analysis project Ga0208589, IMG submission 184486) | Arctic peat soil microbial communities from Barrow, Alaska - NGEE Surface sample F53-2 shallow-092012 (SPAdes) | ecosystem: Environmental > Terrestrial > Soil > Wetlands > Peat ... | reverse complement strand
CGGGTGCTGGTCCCGGTGCCGCTGCTCACCCCGCGGCTGTCGTCGCTGTGGGTCGGCCTGGTCACGCCGGTGCCGTCCGGGCTGGCCATGCCCCTGGTGGAATCACTGCGCAACGAGGTGGTGTGCGCCGAGCACGACATCGTGGAGTACGTCCCCGACCCGCCGGATGGCCTGGTGCCCATCGCCGAGGCCCTCACGCTGGCGCTGCGGCACACCAGCGAGGGGGACGTATCCACCCGCTGGTCCTCCGCGGCGACTCCCGGCGCGCCGAGCGACCCGCTGCCGAGCGACCCGTCCTGGGCGGGCGGCTCCCTGTTCGTGGACGACCGCAGCAGCGTGGTCCCGGCCTCGCCGGAGGCGCTGTGGCAGGTCATCGAGGGGATCGGCGGCGAGACCGGCTGGTACTCGTTCCCGCTGGCCTGGGCCGTACGCGGGCTGATGGACCGGCTGGCGGGCGGGGTGGGGCTGCGCCGCGGCCGCCGCGACCCGAAGCACCTGCTGATCGGGGACGCCCTGGACTTCTGGCGGGTCGAGGCGATCACCCCCGGGTCCCTGCTCCGGCTGCGCGCCGAGATGAAGCTCCCCGGGCTGGCCTGGCTGGAATTGTCCGTGGAGCAGGACGACGAGGGCCAGACCACCTACCACCAGCGGGCCATCTTCCAGCCGCGCGGCGCGGCCGGCATCGCTTACTGGCGGTCGATCTCCCCGTTCCACGGCGTCGTCTTCGGTGGCATGGTCCACAACATCGCCCAGGCCGCCGAGCACGCCAGCCCGTGGGGAGTCGTCGCCGCGGAGAATGCTGGGCAGGGATAAGTGCCGTGGCCGCACGACGAACGACGCCGGACATGCGAAGCGGCCACCGGCCAGGTGTTCCGCGGCGTGGCTGCCGCGGAACACCCGGCGGTGGCCGCATGGCCTCAGCGGGTTAGACGGTGGTACGACCCCGGCGGGTCAGCGCGTCCACAGTAACCGCTGCGACCAGCACCAACGCCGTCCACATGAGCTGGGCGGAGGCGGTCAGGCCGAGCAGCTGAAGGCCGTTGTAGATCACGCCGACGACCAGGCCGCCGAGCACGGCATCCATCATCTTGCCGCGCCCGCCGAACAGGCTGGTCCCGCCGATAACCGCGGCGGCCACCGCATTCAGCACGTTCTGGCCGCCGTTGACGCCACTGGAAATGGAGCCAAGGTAGGAGGAGTAGATGATCCCGGTGATCCCGGCGGTCATGCTGCACAGCGCAAAGGCCGCGACGCGGATCCGGTTGGTATTGACGCCGGCCCGCCTGGCCGCCTCGGCGTTACCGCCGATCGCGTAGATGTAGCGGCCGAACCGGGTCCGGCCGAGCAGGACGGTATAGATCACCAGGACCCCCAGCACGACCAGGACCACGTAGGGCAGTCCGCGCACCGCGAGCAGGGTATGGCTGCGGTTGGTGTTGCCGACCAGGACGACCACCACCCCGGCGATGGCCATCACGGCGATCTTCAGCAGGGTGATGCTGACCGGGGGAGCGACAAGGCCGCCAACGCGCCGGCGACGGTCCCGCAAGAACATCATCAGGCCGGCCAGCGCGACGATGGCGATCATCACGATCCAGCTGGCTGCGGGGCTCAGGCTGCCGGCCTCGATGTCGTTGATCACGTTGCTGTTCAGGTTGATCACCCCGCCGAGTCCGATCTTCCCGGTGGCGCTGATCAGGTACAGCAGCAGGCCCGACAGGCCGAGGAAGCCGGCCAGCGAGACCACGAACGAGGGCAATCGGAGCCGGGTGATGATGAACCCCTGGACCGCCCCGTAGGCCGCGGTGGCCACCAGGCAGGCCAGGATCGCCACCCACCAGGGATAGCCCTTGGCTAGCAGGAACAGGGCGACGACCGCACCGCAGGCGGCGGTGAAGCCGGCCGCCAGGTCGATCTCGCCGAGCAGCAGCACGAACACCTCGGCCATGCCCAGCGTGATGATGAACGCGGCCTGCGTCATCAGGTTGACCAGGTTGCCCGCGGACAGGAAAAGGGAGCTCTTGAGCTGGAAGATCAGCACGATGACAACCAGGCCGATGATGACAGGGAGTGCGCCGCTCTCCCCGCTGCGCACGCGCCTGAGCAAGATCCGCGTGTACTCGCCGACCGAGCCGGCGACCAGCTCAGCTGACGCTCCGGCGGCCGCCAGGTCTTCCGGGCTGGCGGACGAGCCCTCGGTGCTGACCGCGCCCTGCTCTGATTCTGAATTCGTGGATGTCATGGTCAGCCCTCCGGGCCGCTGTCAGGGATGCGGGCTCCGTTGTCCGCCCTGCGGGTCCGGTGCGAGGCGCCGGTGGTCATCAGATCCACAGCGGACGCGGTGTCGTACTCGGCCAGGGGCCCGGTCGAGACCAGACCTCCCAGATACAGGACGGCGAGCCGGTCCGCGACCTGGAACACATCGGTCAGGTTATGCGAGATCACGAGGACGGCGATGCCGCGCTTGGCCAGGCGGCCGATCAGGTCAAGCACCAGTGCGGTCTGGGAAACACCCAGCGCCGCCGTGGGCTCGTCCATGATCACAAGCTTGGCGTCCAGCATGACAGCCTTGGCCACCGCGACCGCCTGCCGCTGCCCACCGGACAGTGATCCGACCGGCTGGCGGATATTGCGTACCGTGGTGACCCGCAGGTCGCTTAGGGTCTGCTTGGCCGTGGTCTCCATCGAGACCTCGTCCAGCAGGAGGTGCCGGCGAACCTCGTGGCCCAGCAGCATGTTCTCGACAATGTCGAGATTGTCACAGAGGGCGAGGTCCTGGTACACGGTGGCGATCCCGGCGTCGGTGGCGTCGCGCGGCGTGCGGAAGTGCGCCCGCTTGCCCTGCCAGAGGATTTCCCCGTGCGACGGCTCCCAGATTCCCGAGATGGTCTTGATGAGTGTTGATTTGCCGGCCCCGTTGTCGCCGACCAGGGCAGTTACCTGCCCGGCCGGGATATCGAGGTCGATCCCGCTGAGCGCCTGCACCGGGCCGAAGTTCTTCCCGATGCCGCGCAGCTGCAATAGCGGCCCGTCCATGGTGGCAGTTCCCTCACTCGTGCCGGACGAAGCCCGGCCCGCAGGCGCGGGCCGGGCTCCGTCTTCGTAGCTACCTGTCACTGCTGGTGCCCAGGCAGGTTCTCTGGCCCCACGTCGTCAGCCAGTAATTCCAGCGGACTTGCACGCCGCGGCGTACTTGCCCGCGCACAGCTGGGAGGCCGGAACGAACTTGTCCGCGATGACGGTCGAGTTCATGTTGCTCGTGGTCACCCAGGTCGGAGGCAGAAGCACGGACTTCACGGCCACCTTGGCCTGCGTGTCCTCGGTGGTGCCGTTGACCAGGCTCGCCGGCGGGGTAACCCCGGCGCGGGTGTACATGGCCAGCGCGGCGGCCGCCTCGGCCTCCAGGTAGATGGGCTTGTACACGGTCCCGCACTGGTAGCCGGTGAGGATGTTCTGCAGCCCGGTCAGCGTGGCGTCTTGGCCTGTGGTCGGGAAGGTCTTGGCCTTGATGCCCTGGTTCTGCAGGTAGTGGATGATCGGCGCGCCGTTCTCGTCGTTCGGGATGAGTGCGGCGTTGATGTTCTTGTGTGCGGTGTACTGCTGCTGGAACTCGCTCAGCGCGGTCGGCGGGTCCCAGGTGCCGGCCGGGTTGCTGACGTCCTTCCAGCCCGAGCTGAACTTGGGCGCGAGCACCCCGTCGTAACCCTGGGCGAACAGGGTCGCGTTGTTGTCGGTCGGCGCGCCCTTCATGACGATGACCTGCGGCGTCTTCACGCCCCAGGCGGCGGCACAGGTGATCAGGCCCTGGCCCATCAGCTTGCCGACGTTGACGTTGTTGAAGCTGACGTAGTACTTGCGGTTGCCGCCGAGGACCAGCCGGTCGTAGTCGATGACCGCCACACCGTGCGCCTTGGCGTAGGTCTCGATGTGCGCGCCGACACCGGAGTCGAGGGCGTCCACGACCAGCACGCTGGCGCCCTTGGTGATGGCCGTCTGAGCGTCGCTGAACTGCGTCGCGTCGCTGCCCAGGGCGTTCTGCACGCTGTACTGCGACGAGGTGAGCCCGGCCTTCTGGAACGATTCCTTCAGGTAGGGCGCATCGAACTCCACGTACCGGGTGGACGACACCGTGTCCGGCAGGATCACCGCGATGTTGCCCTTGCCCTTGGCGGCCAGGGGCTTGAGTGTGGCCATGGCCGAGAAGGAGTTGTTGATCTGATTGAGGGAGAGCTGCGGCACGGCCGCGCCGGAGCTGCTGCTGCTGCTGCTTCCGGAGGCACCGGAGGGTGAGCTGCTGCCGCAGGCGGCGACGACGAGGGCCGCGCTGCCGGCCACGGCCGTCAGCGCGACTTTCTTGGTAACTGAATGCAAAGGAACCACCTCGCTGTGGGCGGGGACATGTCGGGACGTGTGGCCCGGCGACTCGCCTCGGTCGCCGCACGTCCCCATCTATCTGGGGAAACAGTAGGACGACGAGGGTAAACAGAGGCGTAAACATCCCTGTAACGTCATGAAAAAACTGTTAATAACATTCGAGGGTAATATATGGTTATCGCTCACATTCGAATCTGTGTCCAGTGTGAGATTGGCCCGAGACCGGGCTGAGACCGGCATGGTCTAGCGCTGACCTCATTCCGCGGCGATCCGGTAGCCAGCCCGCGGCTGGGTGAGGATCACCGGATCACTGCCGTCCGTTTCGAGCTTGGCCCGCAGCCGCCGGATGTAGACCCGCACGTACTCGGTCTCGGTCTCGTAACCGCGGCCCCAGACCCGGCGCAGCAGGTGCGCGTGGGTGAGCAGCTTGCCGCGGTTAATGGCCAGCTCGCGCAGCAGCGCGAACTCCGTCGGGGTGAGATGAACCGGCATCCCGTCCCGGCGGACCTGCTGGCTGGCCAGATCGATCTCCACCTGACCGATGGTGATCACCGGCGGGACGCTCTGCGGGGCGGTGTCGGCCGGGCGGGTGCGGCGGAGCGTCGCGGTGATCCGGGCCAGCAGTTCCTCGATGCTGAACGGCTTGGTCAGGTAGTCGTCCGCCCCCATGTTGAGCGCGGTGACCTTGTCGCGTTCGCCGCCCCGGGCGGAGACCACGATGATGGCGACCGAGGAGCGCTCCCTGATCAGCTGGCACAGCTCGAACCCGTCGATCTCGGGGAGCATGAGGTCGAGGAGCACGATGTCGGGGTCCTCGGTCTCCAGCAGGTTGAGCGCGCGCAGCCCGTCCCCGGAGACCACGGTGTCGAACCCCCGCACCGACAGGTTGGACCGGATCAAGTCCACGATGTTCGGGTCGTCCTCGACCACTAGGGCCCGGGTGGTCCCGGTCTGCTTGAGCATCTCAGCCAGCCCCCCTCGCGGGTACCGGCACGGTCCCGCTGGCCGTGCCGGTGTCCTCGGTGCCGTCGGCGGCCGGGGCGTCGGCGGCCGGGTGCTCGGGGTTTTCCACCGGCAGGCAGATCCGGAAACAGGTGCCCCGGCCTGGCTGGACCAGTTCCATCTGGCCGCCGTGGGCCTCGACGATGCCGCGGGCGATGGACAGCCCCAGGCCGGATCCCGAACTGGGAGAGCGATGGCGGCGCATCGGCTCGAATGGTGTCTGCGCGACGTCCGCGGGCATCCCGGGTCCGTTGTCGGCCACGTTCACCACGACTGTATCCGGGCCATCGAGGCTCGCGGTGATCGTGACCCGGGTACCCGGCGGGTTGTGGCCGACGGCGTTGCTCAGCAGGTTCACGAAGACCTGCTCCAGGCGGTCATGGTCGGCCCAGATGGCGGGCAGGTCGGCCGCGCACCGCACGCCGACCAGTAGCGCCCCCGAAGGCGGCAGGCAGGCGATCGCGGCGTCGAGGACCAGGGGAATGTCGCACCAGTCCCGCTGCAGCTGGAGGATGCCGGACTCGATCGCGGAGAAGCGCAGCAGGTCGTCCACGAGACGGCCGAGCCGGGACGACTCGGCCGCGATCCGCGTCAGGAACCGCTGCTCGGATTCCTCATCCCAGGTCACGTCGGTCTGAAGGAGGCTGGAGGCGTACCCCTTGATCGCGGTGAGCGGGGTACGGAGCTCATGACTGAGCCGGGATAGGAAGCCCCGCTGCAGCTCCCGGGACCGGCGCAGCGCGGCGGTCTCCTGGTTGGCGAACCACGCCTCCTCCCGCTCCAGCGCCAGCCGCAGCGAGTGGGCGGCGTCTTCGAGGAGGGCCGCGGAGTCCGCGGGCAGCGGCCCGTCGTGCCAGCGGGCGACCAGCGCGGCCTCGCCCTCGGGGGCCGGGAAGGCCACCGACAGCAGGCAGTCATCGCCGTCGCGGCTGGGCTGTGCGGCCACATCCTGGCCGGCCCGGGCGAGGGCTGCCGCGGCTGCCTGCAGGACGGCCGGGCTGGCGGCCGCCGGCGGGCCCTCCGGCGGCTCACTGCGGGCGGAACCCGGGTCTGCCGGGCGGGCATCCGGGTCTGCCGGGCTGGCACCCGGGTCTACCGGGCTGGCGGCCGCCCGGCAGGTGAGCGGCCCGTCGGGTCGCTGGTCCAGCAGCGCCACCTCGTCGGCCTCCAGCCCGCGGCGGAGCAGCTGGAGCGCGATGCGCAGCCCATCGGCGACCGGGATGGGGCCGGCCAGGGTCTCGAGCATCTCCCGGATCGTCTCCAGGACCCGGTTGCGGGAAGTGACCTCGTCCAGCAGCCGGTCCCGTTCGATAGCGCTGGCCGCGTACCCGGCATACAGGGTGGCCAGGTCGAGGTCGTCGCGCTGCGGCTTGCCCGCCGTGGCGCGGAAGACGGTGATGACGCCGAGGATCCCGCCCGGGCCCATGACCGGAACCGACCAGGAACTCGCGACCTTCGCCGACCTGGCCAGCTCGGCGAACGCGGTCCAGGCCGCCCCGACCTGAACGTCTTCCTCGATGATGGGGCATTGCGCGCTGGCGGCCAGGCCCACGGGACCGCCCGCCGGGCCCAGTGGCAGCTTGGACCAGGCAGACAGCAGCGGGGGTGCCAGGCCCAGCGATGCCGCGCACACCAAGCCGGAGTCCGCCTGCAGATGGATGCATAGCCGCTCGCTGCCCAGCGCGGCACCCAGCGCGGAGAGGATCAGGGACAGGCTGGACGACGGGTCCGCCGACACGAGCCGGTCGGTGAGGCCGTGCAGCCGGGTCAGCTGGCGCCGGGCGGACGCGTCCACCTCCTGGCCGGACAGCAGGGCCACGACGTCACCCGGATGCACCTCGCTCGGCGCGACCTCGGCGACGAGCCGGCCGTGCCGGAGCACCGCGATCCGGTCGGCCAGCCGGAACATCTGGCTGATGTCGTGGCACGCCAGCAGGACCGTGGTGCCCTGCGCACGGACCCGCGCGATCAGGTCTTCCACCAGGGCCGATTCCTGCACGCCCAACGAGGCGGTCGGCTCGTCGAGGAGCAGCAGCCGCGGCCGGTGCGCCATGGCCCGGGCCACCGCGACCAGCTGACGCTGGCCGCCGGACAGGGACCGGACCGAGCGTTCCGGGTCATGCAGCGGCACACCCAGCTGCTCGAGAAGGGCCCCGGCGTCGCTGCGCATCCGCATGCTGAACAGCAGCTGGCGCCGGCGCTCGCGGCCGAGCATCACGTTGGAGGCGATGTCCAGGTTGTCGCAGAGGGCCAGGTCCTGCCAGACCACCGAGATGCCCTGGCGCTTGGCGCCCTGCGGGTCCGCCGGGACCGGCCGGCCCTCCAGCGCGATCACGCCCGAAGTCGGGGTGATATCCCCGGCGATGCACCGGATCAGGGTGCTCTTGCCCGCCCCGTTCTCACCAGCCAGCGCGACCAGCTCACCTGCCCGCACCGTGAGATCCACCCCGTCCAGGGCGGTCAGCGGGCCGAAACGGACCCGGAGCCCGGACACGGCGAGCTGCACGGGCGCCCGCGATGCCGGGGACCGCGGCCCCGGCGCTAGCGGGGCTGGCGCTGGCTGCACGGGCTCACCGGAGGGCGGCGGGGGACGCTCATATGTCCCATTCTCGCCGGCATCGTGGCTGCTCACTACCTCTCGGGGCATCCCGGGCGTAACGCGGCTTGACTCCGTACCTGACTACGGCTGTTAGCTTGCGGCCATGGCTGGGTTGACGATCGGGAAATTCGCCGAATCCGAAGGAGTCGGCGTCGAGACCGTGCGGTTCTACCAGCGGCGCGGCCTGCTGTCCCGGCCCCCGCCGGGCAGGTCCGGATTCCGCGAGTACAGCGACGACGACCGGTGGCGGCTGGCGTTCATCCGCCGGGCCCGGCGGCTCGGCTTCACGCTGGCCGAGATCAGCGACCTGCTCGGCCCCGCCGAGGCCCGGTCCACCGGCGAGATTGTCCGGGCCGCCGAGGCGAAGCTCGGGGCCATCGCGGACCAGCTCGGCGAGCTCGCCCGGCTGCAGTGCCGGCTGCGGCGCCTGGTCCAGGTCTGCGCGCACGGCAGCAGCGACGATTGCCTGGCCCTGCAGCTGGGCGACGGCCAGCCGGGGGACGGGGAGCTCGGCGGCGGGCACGACCAGCTCCCCACCAGCGCCTGACGGGCGCGATGCGAAAGGAAGGCCGCCGTGACCATGGTCCGGGCCGTGACCGACGACAGCTTCGAGGCCGAGGTGCTGGGCAGCGCGAAGCCGGTGATCGTGGAGTACTGGGCGCAGTGGTGCGGCCCCTGCCGCCAGCTGGGCCCGGTGCTCGAGGCCATCGCTGCCGAGCACGCGGACGCGATCGACGTGGTGAAGGTCAACGCGGACGAGAACCCGCGGACCACTGCGAGGTACGGCGTCATGCTGGTGCCCACAGTCGCCGTGTTCTGCGCGGGTGAGGTGGTCAGGCAGCTCGTCGGGGCCCGGTCCAAGTCGGCGATGCTGCGCGAGGTCGCCGACTTCCTCTGACGGATGCCGGCGGCGTCCGGTTCTGCTGGTGCAGCTGGTGAGAATGCTGGCTGATGGGCATGATCACCGTCGTGTCCTACTCTGCCCTCACGCATCTCGAATGTTCCCGCTGCGGCACCCGGTACGACGCCGGCCAGGTGCAGGGCACCTGCTCGTGCGGGTCGCCGCTGCTGGCCCGCTACGACATCGCCCTGGTCAGCGCGCAGCTCAGCCGCGAGGACATCGCGGGACGGCCGCCTGACCTGTGGCGCTATCACGAGCTGCTGCCGGTTTCGGACGCCAGCCGGGTGGTGAGCCTGGGTGAGGGCATGACCCCGCTGCTCGCGCTGCCCCGGCTGGGCCAGGCGCTCGGGGTGCCCAGGCTCTGGATGAAGGACGAAGGGCTCACCCCCACCGGCACCTTCAAGGCCCGGGGTGCGGCCGTCGGGGTGTCCCGGGCCGCTGAGCTCGGCATCACTGGCGTGGCGATGCCCACCAACGGCAACGCGGGCGCGGCCTGGGCGGCGTACGCGGCCCGGGCCGGGCTGCGCAGCCTCATCGTGATGCCCGCCGCCGCGCCGTCCATCACCCACGCCGAGTGCGCGGCAGCGGGTGCGGAGATCTACCTGGTCGACGGGCTCATCGGGGACGCCGGCGCGCTGGTCGCCGCGGCGCTCCCCGGCCGCCCCGGCTACCAGGACGTCTCCACCCTCCGGGAGCCGTACCGGCTGGAGGGCAAGAAGACCATGGGGTACGAGATCGCCGAGCAGCTCGGCTGGCGGCTGCCGGACGTGATCGTCTATCCGGCCGGCGGCGGGGTGGGCATCATCGGCATCCACAAGGCCCTGGGGGAACTACGCGACCTGGGCTGGGTCGACGGCAAGCTCCCCCGGCTGGTGGCGGTCCAGGCCAGCGGCTGCGCGCCGATCGTGACGGCGTTCGCCAGCGGCGCCGCCGAGAGCCAGCCCTGGCCGGACGCCCGCACCGTCGCGTTCGGCATCACCGTCCCCAAGGCGCTCGGCGATTTCCTGGTCCTCGACGCGGTACGGGGGACCGGGGGTACCGCGGTCGCGATCGACGACGACGCGCTGCTTGCGGACCAGCGTGAGCTCGCGCGGCTGGAAGGCAGCCTGATCTGCCCCGAGGGGGCCGCCTGCGTCACGGCCGTCCGGCAGCTCCGCGAGTCCGGCTGGCTGGGGGCCGGCGACGAGGTGGTCGTGCTGAACACCGGCACCGGGCTGAAGTACCCGGACCTGGTGGCCGTGCACCTGCCCGTGCTAGCGCCCGGCGACTCCCTCCCCGAGCCAGCGGCGGAACCGCTGCTGCACGCCGAGTGAGCAGTCGTGCAGAAATCCGGCCGGGTGATGTGTGCGCGGGCCGGTCCTGGGAAGCTGGCGGCCACGGGCCTTCGGCTACAGGAGGTTGTTGCCCATGACCTACGGCGGCAGCGTCGCGCTCATCGTGATTGGCGCGATTCTAAGATTTGCCATCAGCTACTCGCCCGCGAACGTGAACCTGCAGCTCATCGGGGTGATCCTGATGATCGCGGGCGCCATCGGCCTGATCGTCTCTCTGGTGTGGATGTTCGGGCGCAGGCGCCGGACCGTCACGACGACCAGGACCCCGAACACGACCGAGGTCTACGAGGAGCGTCGCTACACGGAGCCACCAGTCTGAACCGGCCGTTGCGGCAGTTAGGCCAAGCCCCCGGGACGGATTATCGTCCCGGGGGCGTTTGATCTCCGGAACTCCCCGTTCTCGCCGGCCTGGCCGCTGAGCCACCTGCCGGGTAGGTAGCCCCTGGTCACCGCAGGGTCGCAGCATAGAATCAAGATCCACGACGCGGCTCAGCCGGGGAGAGAGCATGGCGCGGTCCATCTGGTCGGGATTCCTGAGTTTCGGGCTGGTGAACGTCCCGGTGGGGCTGTACCCGGCCACCGCGGACCAGACGATCCACTTCAACCAGCTGCACAAGGACACGTCGCACCGGATCCGGTACAAGAAGGTCGACGAGGTCACCGGCGACGAGGTCGGGACCCAGGACATCGTGAACGGGTTCCCGCTCGGCGGCGGCGAGTACGTCGTGGTCACCCGGGACGAGCTCAAGGAGGCCGCGCCGGGCAAGTCCGAGACCATCGAGATCAGCGACTTCGTGGACCTGGACGAGATCGACCCGGTGCATTTCCGGCAGACCTACTACCTGGCCCCGCGCGGCAAGGGCGCGGACCGTGCCTACGCGCTGCTCCGGCAGGCCATGCACGAGACCGGCAAGGTCGGTATCGCCACCATGGTCCTGCGGGACAAGGAACATCTGGTCGCCGTCCGTCCCGGGGACGACGTACTGATCCTGGAGACCATGTACTTCGCCGATGAGATCCGCTCGCCCCGGGAGGAACTGGAGACGCTGCCCGAGGACGCCAGCTTCCAGGGCCGCGAGCTGGAGGTGGCCAAGAGGCTGGTCGAGTCGCTCACCGTGCCCTGGGAGCCCGGCGAGTACCACAACACCTACCGGGCCCGGGTCGAGGAGCTGATCGAGCGCAAGCGGGAAGGCCAGGCGGTGGTGTTCGAGGCGGAACGACCCAAGTCGAACGTCATCGACCTGATGGCGGCCCTGGAGGCGTCGGTCGCGAAGATGGGTCCAGACGCGGCGGGCGGCGGCGAGTCCCGCGACGCCGACACCGGCCCCGGCGCCGGCGGTTCCAGTGCCGGCGGTTCCAGTGCCGGCGGTTCCAGTGCCGGCCGGTCCGGGGCCGGCGGG
>Ga0208589_1001100_pt1 | contig 11617 bp, 10 predicted proteins | sample NGESurshal092012_2_FD_184486 | JGI IMG/M metagenome (GOLD analysis project Ga0208589, IMG submission 184486) | Arctic peat soil microbial communities from Barrow, Alaska - NGEE Surface sample F53-2 shallow-092012 (SPAdes) | ecosystem: Environmental > Terrestrial > Soil > Wetlands > Peat ... | reverse complement strand
CTCCGGTATGACGGTGGAGGATGCGGCGGAGCGGATGAATGTGCTGCGGCAGTGTCTTGAGGAGCCGAATGTCTCGGACAGCTTTCGCGTTTTGTGGGAGCAGGTGCTCGAAGACCTGCTGGTGGGCGGGTTTGGTGCAGTGGAGATGGAAGCGACGGGCGATGCGGCGAGGCCATTTCATCTTTGGGCTGTTGACGGCGCGACGATTCAGATCAATACGAAGTGGGATGGCGATCCGGAGAAGCCAAGGTATGCGCAGGCTACAGGCCAGCTTGGGCAAGATGGTCAAGTTCCTTTGCTGGATAACGAGCTGATGTATCTGAGGTTGAATCCGCGGACGCACACTCCGTTTGGTTTGGGACGGCTGGAGGTGGCGTTTGAGACGGTGAACCAGTTTTTGAGCGCGACTCGGTATGCGGGAAAGCTGGCGAGCAACTCCGTGGCGCAGTATGCGCTTTGGCTGAATGAGGCCACGCCGGAGCAGCATGACCGGCTGATTCGGTGGTGGCAGGACGAGATTGAAGGTACTGGGCGCGTGCCGATTCTGAGCTGCGAGCAGAAGCCTGAGGTGCTGCGGTTTGCGGGTGGAACCGATGCTGATCTGCGTTTGCAGTGGCAGGAAGCGCTGATCACGATGATTGCGAATGCGTTTGAGTTGCCGCCGATGCTGCTGGGATTGCAGGGCAGTGTGAATCGGTCGACTGCAGGCGAGTTGGCGGATGAGGCGTTCCAGAGTGCGGTAGTGCCGGTGGCAAAGTTGCTGGCCGAGCACATTACTCGCGATCTGTTTGCGAAGAAGCTGGGGTGGCGCGAGTTTGAGTTCCACTTCAACGACCTGGAAAGCAGAGATGAGATGGAAGAGGTTCAGATACAGACCGAACTGCTGAAGGCTGGTGTGTTGACGGTGGATGAGGTGCGGTCGATGCGCGGGCTTGGTCCGCTGAATCCGACGGAGGCAATGTGAAGGTAACGATCGACAACCTGAATGGAGCGGGCGCGGTGGACTATAGCGCCGCGCTGTGTGCCGATGGACCGCTGAAGATCGAGCGTGTGCTGAATGCCCCATCGCGGTGCGGCGGTCTGCTGGATGTAAGCGATGCGGCATTGGCCGTGCCGGTGCGACGGGGACGTATGGTGGTGACGTCGGAGAGCGGGACAGTCTTGTTTACGGGTTATATTGCGACCGATCCTGAAGCGATCTACGCAGGGACTGGTTTGATGGGGCCGGTTTACCGTTATGCGTTCAGTGCGATCAGCGATGAGTGGCTGCTGGATAAGCAGGTGTCGTCGCCGAGCGGAGCGGGGTTGGCGCAGAGTGGCGGGCAGTTATTGAAGACACTGACGGACCGCGTGGATGCGAGGTTGTTTACAACTACGGGCGTGGAGAATGGGCTTTCGGTTGGGATCTTCGAGCCTGTGCTGTCGGATAGCTGGTCGACGAATGCTGGCGGTGTGGCGAGCGCTACCTATGCGGCGTATCGCGTGTTGGATGGTGCGCTGACGATGCAGCCGGCAGGGACGGTGACTCATACTCTGAGCGATGGAGACGGGACGCTGCAGATTGCGGCCTTGCAAACTTCCGCCGTGAAGGAGCTGGCCAACGATGTGACCGTCAGCGGGGCGATGGAGCCGACGGCCTATGTGACGGAGACGTTTGCCGGAGATGGAACGACGACGGCGTTTCAGCTCTCGGAAGATCCGTTTAAGCCGAAGGGGTCGGCGACGGCTTCTCAACTGCTGACGGACAGCTTCAATGAGAGCACGATCGACACGCAGATATGGGAGATTGCCGATCCGGGGTCGCATCTGGGATTGACGGCTGCTGGTCTGACGATGACTGGAGGGAATGGCTTCGACGGGCAGACGACGTTGACTGCGATTGACGCGATAGAGATGGGCGGAACGCTGGTGATCCAAGCTGGCAGCGTGCAACTGGGCGGCACGAGCACGGGGATTGTGGGCGGGCTGTACTCGGGCGCCTCCGCGAGTGCGAACTGCTTTGTGGGCTATAACGTGCGGCAGAGTGGAGGCTCGACGGTTGTGGTTCCGTTTGTGAATGGGGCTGAGGCTGGAACGGTTTATACGCTGGTCTCGGGACATACGTATACGCTGCGGATTCGGCTGCATTGCGTGGAGGCGCAACGAGTACGGCAGGCTTACTACGCGATGGTTGATGGCGCGGTACAGTCTTTTGGGGGCGGTTTGGTGTCTGCACCGATGGCTGTGGTGTTTGAACTGCAGGATCTTGGAGTGTCTTCGAATACTCCGGCGACGCTGCTGTACGACGGAGCCGTGGCGAGTTCGCCGGCGAGCTGCAGCTTTGTTGCGGTGAACAGCGTGCAACTGGTGGGCTCGATGGGTTACTGCCGGGTTACGCAGACTGGGTCGGCATGGGTGGTGAGCACATTGCCCAGCGGAACGAAGTATACGCGGCTGATTGGCGTCGCGGGCGAGGGCGTCGATTGCAAGGTTTCTTCGGCGGGCAAGGTTACGTTTTTCGCGGGGCGAGTTCCCGTTGCCGGGGAATTTGTAACGGTGTTGTATCGTACGCAGGAGCGGGCGGTGGCGCGGCTGGCGAATACGACGAGCGTGGCGGCGGAAGCTGCAGGCGGCTTTCCGGGAACTGCGCAGTGGCTGGGCAAGGTATTGAAGCCGATTGCGCGTAGTTCAATGGATTGCGAGAGTGCGGCGGCGGCGGTGCTGAGTATTTCGGCGAGCCGCGCGGCGGCCGTTGCAGGAAGCTATGCGGCTGTGAATCCTGTAGATGTTTGGCCGGGTGATGTGCTGGCCATTACAAGCAATGGACAGACGATGAGTGTGGTGGTGCGGCGCTTGGATATCGCGAATGGTGGAGCGTATCCAGAGGTGCTGACGTATCGGATTGCGTTTGCAAACGATTGGGCGGAGGGGCTAGGGCTGACGCTGTCGGAGGCGATTGCCGCCGATGCGCTGCTGCCACAGGCGGCGTTGAGTGCGCCAGGCAATGTGCTTGCGAACCTGCAGCAGTTGCAACTGGTAAGTGCGACGGAGACCGCTCTGCAGGTGGATGCTGGAACGGCTCCGCCTGCGGGCGGTGGGTTTGAGGTGCGGCGGCGGGAGGGAAACTTCGGTCCAGGTGTCGATCAGGACCTGGTGCTGCGAAGCCCGGTGCGGAGTTTTTCGATTCCGCGCGGGGCGCAGATTGAGCATTACTACGTACGGATGTACGACGGGTCGAACCCGCCGTTGTATTCGCGATTTTCGAGTGCGGTGTTTACGGATCTGCCGGTGAGCTAGCGGGGTGGGCTATGACGGAGTTTGAAGGACAGGTTCTCGCGGACCTGAGTGTATTGAAGAGCCAGATGGACCAGTTGATGGGGATTGGTCAGCCGGGAAGGCTAACGCAACTGGAGGAGCGCGTGGAGCGGCATGAACGCAGCATGCAGCGCATGAAAGGTGTGTTGGGCGCGGTGGGAAGCTTACTTACGGTGTTTCATCTGGCGCTTGATTATTTTCGGAAGTAAGCATGGTGTAACAGGAGAGTAATCGATGGATTTTTTGAAGACGTTTTTGCGCGGGATTGCGTTGCTGCCCAGTGTGCTGCAGGGGACTGAGGCTCTGTTTGGGATAAAGACAGGAGAACAGAAAAAGGCGGCGGCGCTCGAGATTGTTGGTTCGGCCATCAACATTACGGATGCCGTGACGAAAAAGCATATTGCCGACTCCAACCGGTTTACCGAGGGGTTAAGTACCATTATCGACGGCGTGGTGGAGTGCCTGAATGCAAGTATCTGGGCGAAGCAATAGAAGAAGGAGTTTGCCGGGCTGGGCATGGCGTTCGTGGCATAAACCGTATAATCAAGGCCATGAGCGCCGAGCCGCAGGGAAAGATTCTGGTTGGGGTCGTGATGGGAAGCCGCAATGATTATGCGGTGATGCGAGGCGCCGTCGAGGTGCTGAAGGAGTTTGGCGTAGCGCACGAGGCACGGGTAGTTTCGGCGCATAGGACGCCGGATCTTTTGTTTGAATATGCGGAGACAGCGGTGCCGCGTGGGTTGCGCGTGATTATTGCCGGGGCGGGCGGCGCGGCGCATCTACCTGGAATGCTGGCGGCGAAGACCGTGGTGCCGGTACTGGGTGTGCCGATCGCAGCGACGACGCTGCAGGGGCAGGATTCGCTGCTGAGTATTGTGCAGATGCCGAAGGGCATTCCTGTGGGGACGCTGGCGATTGGAGCGGCGGGAGCGATGAACGCCGGGCTGCTGGCCGTGGCGATTCTGGCTACGACGGATGGAGCACTGCAGGAGAAGCTGATTGCATGGCGCGCTGCGCAGCGAGATGAGGTTTTGGGGCAAGTGCTTTCTGACAGCGAGGCTGGCGCGTGAGCACTGGACGGTTAACGGCAAAGCCTATTCTGCCCGGGGCAACGATTGGGATCTTTGGCGGCGGCCAGCTTGGCAGGATGACGGCGATGGCGGCGCGTGAGATGGGGTATCGAATTCAGGTGCTGGATCCCGATCCGGAGTGTCCAGCAAGATTTGTGGTGGACGGGTGTATTGAGGCAGGGTGGGATGATTCGCGTGAGGCGGCGAACCTGGCGCGTGGGTGCGATGTAGTGACGCTGGAGATTGAACAGATCTCCGCGGCGAGCATGGAAGCTGCCGCAAGCTTTGCGCCGGTAAGGCCGGCCGGGGCGATGCTGGCCGTGATTCAGGACAGAGTGGAGCAGAAAAATTGGCTGCGGCGGAATGGATTTCCTGTTGGGGAGTATCGCGCTGTGCGGTCGATGGATGAGTTGCGGGCCGCGATTCGAGAACTTGGCGGGAAGTGTTTCTGCAAGAGTGCGACGGGTGGCTACGATGGGCGCGGGCAGGGTAAGGTTGGGTTTGCGGCTGGCGGTTTGTTTGAAGATGAGGTGCGCGGCGCATGGCAGGCTCTGGGCGAGGGACCTGGGGTTGCAGAGAAAACTGTTGATCTGGAACGCGAGATTTCCGTGCTGGTGGCGCGTGCGCCAAACGGAGAGGTAAAGGCTTATCCCGCTGCATGGAACCACCATGAAGAACAGATTCTGGCGTGGAGTGTGATGCCTGCGCCTTTGCCAACGGCGATGGCTGCGGAGGCTCGCGAGTTGGCGGATGCCATTGCGGATACGTTTCAATTGGAAGGTGTGCTTGCGGTTGAGATGTTTGTGACGACCAATGGAAAGCTGCTCGTGAATGAGCTTGCTCCGCGGCCGCACAACAGCTATCACGCAAGTGTGCGGGCGTGCGCGACGAGCCAGTTTGAACAACTAGTGCGGGCGGTGTGCGATCTTCCGTTGGGTAGTGTGGATGTGGTGCAGCCTGCCGCGATCGCGAATCTGCTGGGGGATTTGTGGATTGGGCCCGACGGCAGTGCGAGGGAACCACACTTTGACAGGGCACTCTCTGTGCCGGGAGTGAGGCTGCATCTTTATGAGAAGCATCGTCCTCGCAAGGGGAGAAAGATGGGGCATCTTTCGGCTGTAGGGATGACGGCGGATGAGGCTGTGGAGCTGGTCTTGCAGGCCAAGGCGCTGCTCTAAATCGAAAAGGAAAGCGCAGCAGACGGAACCAGGTCTACCGCGCCTTTTGTGGCTTCAAGATGCTGCGATTAGCCGATATCTTCGGACCAGTTTTCTAAGTATGCTTTGAAGTCGGACATGAACTTGCCTGCGTCTGCACCATCGACGATGCGGTGGTCGAAGCCAAGGGTGAAGCGCTGGATCGAGCGGATAGCGATGGAGTCGTTGCCGTCCTTGTCGGTGAGAACTTCAGCCTCTTTGTTCAGGCCGCCGATGCCGAGGATGGCGCTCTGCGGCTGATTGATGATCGGCGTGCCGAACTGCTCGCCGAAGATGCCGGAGTTCGTGAGGGTGAACGTTCCGCCGGAGATTTCGTCGGGCACGAGCTTCTTACCTCGGGCGCGTTCGGCGACATCGACTATGGCGCGCGCAATGCCGAGGAAGTTCTTCTCCTCCGTCTGCTTGATGACCGGGACGATGAGGCCCCAGTCGAGTGCGACGGCGATGCCGATGTTGATGTTCTTGTTGTAGCGGATGGCCTCGCCCTCAATCGATCCATTGACGATGGGGTGTTTGCGCAGAGCGTGAATGGCAGCGCGCGTGATGAACGGCATGTAGGTCAGCTTGACGCCGTTGCGCTGCTCGTACTTGGACTTCTCCTTCTCGCGAAGCTTGACGATGCGCGTCATATCCACCTTGAAGATCGTGTGGACGTGCGGGCTGTTGCGCTTGGACTCGACCATGCGCTGCGCGATGATGGATCGCATCTTCGACATGGGGACGAGTTCGCCGGGCCGTGGCTGTGGGGCCGCCGGCTTTGCAGCCGCTGGAGCGGGTGCGGAAGCAGCGGGGACGGGTGCGGCGGGTTTCGCACCGCCTTCAAGATGGCCAAGGATGTCCGTCTTGGTGATGCGGCCAGATGCTCCTGTGCCGGGAACATGCGACAGATCGACGTTGTTGTCCTTCGCAATTTTTCGGACGAGCGGCGAGGAGCGAACATGCTCGCCTTCCGTTGCGGCAGCAACAGGAGGAGCGGCCACCGGCGCCGATACAGGCGCTGCGGCAGGAGCGGCTGCAACCGGAGCAGGAACAGCAGCCGGTTTGCCTGCGGCTCCGCCGATTACGGCAACGACCGTGTTGATTGTGACGGTTGAGCCTTCTGGAACCTTGATCTCCGTGAGCGTGCCAGCGACGGGCGACGGAATCTCGGCGTCCACCTTGTCGGTCGAAATCTCGAAGATGGGCTCGTCACGCTGAACGGAGTCGCCGACCTTCTTGAGCCACTTGGTGATGGTGCCTTCGGTGATGGACTCGCCCATCTGCGGCATCAGCACGTCGGTGCCGGGGCCCGCGGCAGGGCTTGGAGCTGCTGCAGCCGATGTTTCAGCTTCTGGCGCAGGGTTGCCAGCCGGCGCGCTTTCGGTCTTCGCGGGAGCCGGAGCAGCGGTCGAGCCGCTTTCCTCAATTACGGCGACGACAGTATTGATCGTGACAGTGGTGCCCTCGGCAGTCTTGATCTCTTTCAGGGTGCCCGATGCGGGTGACGGAATCTCGGCATCCACCTTGTCGGTCGAAATCTCGAACAGCGGTTCGTCGCGCTGGATCGTATCGCCTGGCTTCTTCAGCCACTTGGTGATGGTGCCTTCGGTGATGGACTCGCCCATCTGGGGCATTACTACATCGGTCGGCATGAACGTTTTTCTCCCTAAATACAGACGGAGGACTGACTTTCGCCCGCTCCAGCCTGCTGCGCAATCGAGACATACTCGTATCGGATTATACGGCGATAGGCGGTTTACCGGGCGAACGGTGCGGTAAGCGAACGCTCTATACGGACCCTGCGAGCAGCTCTTTGAGCGAGTTACACCAGAGCATCTGCCGTTCGAAGATGCGGCCAAAGTTGCGAGCGGTGGCGTTCCTTGCGATCTCCATGGTTGGCTGACGCTCGGGGTCGGTTTCCAGCTCCAGGCTGGTGACGGGACGGTTGGTGATGCCACACGGAACGATCCACTCGAAGTCTCGTAGATCGGTCGTGACGTTCAACGCAAAGCCATGAGATGTAACACCCTGCGAGACATGCACTCCGATGGCCGCAATTTTTTTCTCGGGAATGCTGCCCCCGGCCAAGGTCCAGACGCCGGTCAGCTTGCAGATGCGTTGTGTCATCACGCCGAAGTCTCCGCAGGTGCGAATCAGGACTTCTTCAAGCAGACGAACGTAGTCCACGGGGCCAAGATGCGGGCCTTTCTTGCCAGGAAGATCGCCGCGCAGGTCGATGATGGGATATCCCACAAGTTGACCAGGCCCATGGTATGTTACGTCGCCTCCGCGATTGATCTCATGCAACTCGATGCCGCGCTGCTCAAGAAACTCATCCGATGCAAGCACATTGGAACGATGCGCGTTACGGCCAAGCGTGAGAACGGGTGGGTGCTCCAGCAGGAGAAGCGTGTCGCCGATGAGATTTTGCTTTCGTGCGGCGACGACCTGCTGCTGGATGGCAAGTGCTTCGGCAAAGGGGACGCGACCGAGATGGAGAAGGTTGATGTGCATCAGGAGGGTTGTTCGCCAAGGCCGAAAGTCTTTAAAGCAATTCGAAAATGACTATGCGAATGTGTTACGTAACATGTTGCCCTAGTACAACGGAGCACAATGTAAATCAATTGTGTTTGTTATATCTGAAGGAAAATATCCTCTGCTCTGGCAACTATCGTCTCCGCTGCCCCAGATTCATGATCTTTATACGTCTGGTAACCAAGATACATTTCTCCGAGTTTGTCCCGGTTATCTCTTAAGTACTTCCGAATAATAGTTTCGAGCATCAATCGATCTTCTGGAACTACGAAATGGAGGAAGGTTGCATCGCCACGCATTTCATAAAGAGTCGCGAAAGCAAGTGCCAATGCTTTCTCTTCTACCGTTCGGTGCCTCCATCCAGAAATGGGCGGATTACGATCTGGCCATTTGCTTCGCCATGTTTTATAGCCGTTGAGGAGCCTTGAAGAAAGATAAACAGCGAAGCTAGTTCCCACGCCGGCGGCAAATGCGTTAGCTGGATCAAACACGAGTTACCCCTCCACCTGCCAAACGCTTCTAATTCCATTCAAAAACACTGCACCGGATATGGACCCACAAATCCGATAATTTCATCAAATTCAAGGAAGGCCGTCTCGCCCGAAACCTTGTTCTCTAGCTCAAAAGAGTGTCTTAAACTATTAGAAATTGGCACAATCTTGACGATTTTCCAGTTAGGGTGCAGCTTTTTGCTAAGTGCATCTTTGTGAACGATAAGCTTTTCGGTATGCATACATGAGTCCTCTCCGTTAAAGGAGTCTGCACCGAAAGCTAGCGTCATACAAGCGACATACAAAATATATTTTTCAAACGTTGACGGCCATACCTTCAACACTGCTGAAGGCATCCAGCAATGCTTCGGCAACCGTAGGATGCGCATGGATCGTAAACATCATCTCCTCGACCGTTGCTTCGAGTTCGAGCGCGGTGACTGCTTCGGCGATGATCTCTGTCGCATACGGCCCAATGATGTGTACGCCGAGTATCTCGCCATACTTCGCGTCGGTGACCACCTTGATAAAGCCATCATGCGCGTCGAGAATCGTCGCCTTGGAGTTGCCGACGAACGGGAACTTGCCCACCTTCACCTGATAACCCTGCTCCTTGGCCTTTGCTTCTGTCAGGCCGACGCTGGCGATCTGCGGATCGGTATAGGTGCACCCGGGAATGCGCGTCTTGTTCACTGCCTTAGCGTATTTGCCAGCCATTCTCGCGGCAACAACCAATCCTGCCATGCTGCCGACGTGCGCCAGCTGCGGCAGGCCTGCGACAATATCGCCAATCGCGTAAACGCCTGGCTCTGTGGTCTCCATCCATTCGTTCACGAGTATGAATCCACGATCTGGCGTGATCTTCGTCTTGTCCAGACCAATGTCGACGGTGCGCGGCGAGCGGCCAACCGCCACCAAAACCTTCTCCGCCTGCTTGCTCTGAGGTTTGCCGTTCGCGTCGGTAAAGGAGACGAGCACACCGTCTTTGTTCTTCTCGATCTTCGTGTCCTTCACCGAAAGGTTCACATCGATCTCGCGCTTCTTGAACAGCCGCAGCAATTCTTTGCTGATATCCTCATCCTCCGCGGGAACCATGCGCGGCAGCATCTCGAGAATCGTTACCTCCGCACCAAAGCTGTTGAAGATCGAAGCAAACTCCACCCCCACAGCGCCCGACCCGATCACCACGAGCGACTTCGGCATCTGGTCGATCTTCAGGATCTCGTAGTTGGTCAGGATGGTGTCGTCTGCCTTGTAACTCGGCAGCATGCGCGCATCCGAGCCCGTCGCCAGCACAACCTTCTTCGCCTTTACCGTCTCAGTCTTGCCGTCGGCAGTCTTCACTTCGACGGTATGGACGCCATCCTTCGCCGGTCCAGTGAGTCGCCCAAATCCCTTGATCGCATTGATCTTGTTCTTCTTCATCAGGAAGTCGAGACCCTTGGTGTGGCGCGAGATCACGTCGTCCTTACGCGCGAGCAAACCCTTCCAATTCAGCTTCGGTGTCGCGACTTCGATGCCGTACCGATCAGCATGTTTCAGGTGGTCCCATATCTCAGCCGAGAACAGCATCGCCTTCGTCGGAATGCAGCCCCACAACAGGCACGTTCCGCCCAACCGGTCATTCGCATCAATCAGCGCAGCCTTCAGCCCATACTGCGAAGCGCGAATCGCACAGGTGTATCCAGCCGGTCCGCCACCAATCACAACAACGTCATAGATCGTATCTGCCAAGGGAAATCTCCATTCCTATGTCTCTACAAAAATTCTAGCTTACGCTTGCTGTCAAGTGGGCCGCGGAGCGATGCAGCCCGCAGCCCACTCATTTCGCGCTACCCTTGCCGTAGCCTGCGCAACAACACTCAGCCGGCCCAGGGGATGGAAGCCAATGAACCCAACGAACTCCAAACCAAGCATGATGGTCCTTCTCGCCGTACTTTCCGTGTCTCTTTCGGCCATGACCAGCATGGCGCAATCTCCAGTAAACAAGCCAGTTGCAGCCAGGACCGCCGATAAAGTCATCCTCGATACTGACATCGGTGACGATATCGACGACGCCTTCGCGCTCAGCCTCGCGCTCGATAGTCCCGAGCTGAAGATCGTCGGCATTACCTCGGCTTGGGGCAACACCGCTCTGCGCAGCCGCCTGCTCGATCGCATCCTCTGCGAGACCGGCCGCGAAGATATTCCGGTCTACACCGGCGTCCCCACCAAAACCACGACGAGGTTTACCCAGCAAGCCTGGGCCAGCCAAGGCATCGAGCATCCCCATTCTGATGCAGTAACGTTCCTTCTCAACCAGATCCGCCAGAACCCGGGCCAGATCACTCTCATCGCCATCGCCCCCCTCACCAACATCGGAGCAGCGATCGACCGCGACCCAGCCACCTTCCGCAAGCTCAAGCGCGTCGTCCTGATGGGCGGCTCCATCTATCGCGGCTACGACGACTTCGGCTATACCGCTGCCCACAAGCCCGATGCCGAGTACAACATCGCCATGGACGTCGCGGCCTCGCAAAAACTCTTCACCTCAGGCGTGCCCATCTATATGATGCCGCTCGACTCTACGCAACTGAAGTTCGACAAGACGAAACGCTCACTCCTCGCCTCGATCAGCACACCCCTCACCGATTCGTTGCAGATCCTCACCGCCGAGTGGCAGCGCAACGCGCAGCAAACCACCCCTACCCTGTACGACGTAGTCGCCACCGCCTACGCCATCGACCCCGAAACCTGCCCCACCACCCCGCTCCACATCGAAGTAGACGACGAGGGTTTCACTAGAATTGCGCCGGGCGCATCGAACGCCAACGTCTGCCTCGAACCCCACACCGACGCCTTCTTTAATCTTCTGATGCCCCGTCTGCTCAATCAGAATCTAACCGGAAGTCAGGCCTGCATTGTTGCAAATAAAAAATGACAGCACGAGTACTATGCCAGCACTTTCGCCGCATCCTTCGCAAAATAAGTCACAATAAAGTCTGCGCCCGCCCGCCGGATCGAAATCAGCGACTCCATCATCGCGCGCTCC
>Ga0208589_1001099_pt1 | contig 11629 bp, 11 predicted proteins | sample NGESurshal092012_2_FD_184486 | JGI IMG/M metagenome (GOLD analysis project Ga0208589, IMG submission 184486) | Arctic peat soil microbial communities from Barrow, Alaska - NGEE Surface sample F53-2 shallow-092012 (SPAdes) | ecosystem: Environmental > Terrestrial > Soil > Wetlands > Peat ... | reverse complement strand
AAGCGTATCCGAAGCCGGGCCTGCTGCGTCGCAAGGACACCGAGACTCCGATCCATGGCCCGGTCAGCCTGTTCGAGGCGGTGACCGATGCCGGACGCAAGGGCGTATCGCTGCAGCGCTACAAAGGCCTGGGCGAGATGAACCCGCCGCAGCTGCGCGAATCGACCATCCATCCGGATACGCGCCGGCTGGTGCAACTGACCATCGGCGAGAACGACGGTACCGCCAAGTTGATGGACATGCTGCTGGCGAAGAAGCGCGCCGGCGATCGCAAGGCGTGGCTGGAAGAGAAAGGCGATCTGGCGACGCTGGAGGTTTGAATCGGTGCAGCCACTCGCTGCCTGCGGAACGTGACCCCTCGACGATCACCCAGGATTCACATCGCTGAATTTTCATCAACATGAGTGCATCCGGAGCTATCCAGGCATCGTATCTCCACACGCTTCCAATCCGGCAAGCGGAAATGACTTTGGAGAAATAATATGAAGATGAACCATTCCATGCGAACCCTCGCTTTCGGCCTTTCCATCGCCTTGTCCGCCGCCGTTGTGCCGATGGCCATGGCCGCTCCGTCCGGCGCGATGGGTTCGATGGGCATGCACAAGGACCCGATGGTCGGCGGCGCCATGATGTATGCGTCGAAGAACATCATCCAGAATGCTTCGCAATCGAAGGACCACACCACCCTGGTTGCCGCCGTGAAGGCTGCCGGTCTGGTCGATACGCTGTCGGGCCCCGGTCCGTTCACCGTCTTCGCACCGACCAACGAGGCATTCGCCGCGCTGCCCGCCGGCACCGTCGACAATCTGCTGAAGCCGGAAAACAAGGCGACACTGGTCAAGATCCTCACTTACCATGTTGTGCCGGGCAAGATGACCTCGCATGACCTCGCAAAGGCGGTGAAGGCCGGCGGCGGCAAGGCCGTGCTGAAGACCGTCGAAGGCGATTCGATCACCATCGGCATGGACGGCAGCCAGTGGACGGTCACCGATGACAAGGGCAATGTCGCCGACATCACCATTCCCGACGTGATGCAGTCCAATGGCGTGATCTTTGTCATCAACAAAGTGCTGATGCCGTAACCCGTCACAACACCTGAATCTGCCCGCCGCCCCGATTCCCTCGTCGGGGCGGCTTTTTTTGTGGCAGTGGCGGCGTTACTGTGCTCATGGGTTCCCTTGAGCACTCCTCCATGGCCTTGCTGCCACCACTCGATCTGCAGCGCTGGATCGACGAACACCGTCATCTGCTGAAGCCTCCCGTTGGCAACAAGTGCATCGTCGACGGCGATTTCATCATCATGATCGTCGGTGGACCCAACGCGCGCACCGATTATCACCACGACGAAGGCCCGGAGTTCTTCTACCAGCTCGTAGGCGAAATGGTGCTGAAGGTGCAGGATGATGGCCGGGCGCGCGACATCCCGATCCATGCCGGCGAGATCTTCTATCTGCCGGCGCGGGTACCGCACTCGCCGCAGCGCATGCCCGCATCGATCGGCCTGGTGATCGAGCGCCGCCGCATCAGCGGCGAGAAGGATGGCCTGATGTGGTTCTGCGAGCGCTGCAATCACAAGCTGTACGAGGAATATTTCGTGCTCGACAGCATCGAGCGCGATTTCCCGCCGGTGTTCGATCGCTTCTACGGCTCACACGAGGCGCGCACCTGCAGCGCCTGCGGACACCTGAATCCGGCGCCGGCGAAATACATGTAGGAGCGCACCCTGTGCGCGATTGCTTTTCCGCGACGTGACGAAGAGCATCGCGCACAAGGTGCGCTCCTACCGATGATGCATCAGCCATTTGCGCGCCATGCGTCGCAGTGACGCATCGAAACCAGCGTCTTCGGCCACCTCCGTCACCGAGCGCCATGCCAGCGCGTGCGATTCCTCGTTGACCGCGAAGCGTTCGTCCACGCCAGCGCGCACTAAATAGCGCACGTCGTAGTGCCAGTGTTCGGGTTCGTTCGCTCGGGCCGCACTGCGTTAGCCTGGAGCGAACGCGAACGGCGAAGCCGGCCCGCCAGGGTGGGCCACAGGGATGTGGCCCATAATGCGATGCCGGTCGATATCGAAGATGCCGTCTTCAATGCGCAAACCCGCCAAGCCGGTTTCTTCGTGCGCCTCGCGCAAGGCCACACGTGCCAGATCGGCATCGCCGCCGGTATGACCTCCCGGCTGCAGCCACCGGTCCAGTTTGCGATGATGCATCAGCAACACCCGCGTGCCATCGGCGCTGACCAGCCACGCCGAGCCGGTGAAATGGCCCTGCTCATGGCCCCGCTCGAACACCCGGGGATGGGACTGCAGGAAACCGGCGAACAGCGAAACAGACCCGGCTTCGTCCGGGCAGCGCATGGCGTAACTCCGGAGATCGACCAGTATCCGCGAAAAATCTGCTTGCATGACTTGTGGCATGGCGCGGCTGGACAGCGCGCATTCTAGCTGCGTCGCAGCTTGTTCCCCTTCTCCCGCTCCGTTATGGTTGCGCGTCAGGTCGGCTCGTCGCGTCATACTCGTCGCGGTTTCGGACGAGCGTGGCATTTGTTTTCACGGGGAGTCACCACATGCTTTTCAAGCGCATCAAGCCACTCGACCAGATTCTCGCCACCGCCGAAAAGAAAAGCCTGAAACGTCAGCTCGGCCCGATCCAGCTGACCCTGATGGGGGTCGGCGCGATCATCGGTACCGGCATCTTCGTGCTGACTGCCGAAGCCGGGCAGAAGGCCGGCCCGGGCATGATGATCGCGTTCGTGATCGCTGCCGTCGTCTGCGCGCTCGCCGCGCTGGCCTATGCCGAGCTGGCCGGCATGATACCCGTCGCAGGCTCTGCATATACGTATACCTACGGCGTCCTCGGCGAAGGGCTTGCCTGGGTCGTGGGCTGGGCACTCATACTGGAATACACCATCGCTGCCAGCACGGTATCCGTGGGCTGGTCGGGATACGTCAATGGGTTGTTGGCAAGCGCAGGCCATGCATTGCCGGAGTACCTGCGAACCGGCCCTTTTGATGGTGGCAGCTTCAATCTTCTGGCTTTTCTGGTGGCTTTGGCCGTGACTGTATTGCTGGTGCTTGGCACCTCGAAGTCTGCCAAGGTGAATGCGGTATTGGTCTCGATCAAGGTTGCCGCCCTGATCGCTTTCATCGTCATCACATTGCCGGCTGTGCATGATTCGAACTTCCATCCGTTCCTGCCCAATGGCTGGGGCAGCCCCATGGGTGGCATCGGCGTGCTGGGTGCCGCGGCGTCGATCTTCTTCGCCTACGTCGGTTTTGATGCCGTTTCCACCGCGTCAGAAGAAACCAAGAACCCGAACCGGAACATTCCGATCGGATTGATTGGTTCGCTTACCGTATGCACCATTTTTTATCTTCTGGTCGGCTATGGCGCAGTGGGCGCTGGCGGTTCGCAACCGATGATGGGTCCCGATGGCCTCGCTCTGCAGCCAGGCACACCCGCAATGGCTGCCGCCTGCAAAGGCCTGCATGCGCTGGTTTGCAGCAAGGAGCCGCTGGCGTACGTGTTGCACTCCCTGGGCTCGGACAAGATCGGCTATCTGGTGGGGGGCGCGGCCAGCATCGCGCTGCCTTCGGTCATCCTGATGATGATCTATGGCCAGACCCGCATCTTTTTCACGATGTCGCGCGACGGCCTGCTGCCGAATCGCCTTTCCACGGTGCATCCGCGTTTCCACACGCCGCACATACTGACCATGATCACTGGCAGCTTCGTTTCGTTGTTCGCCGCGATATTCCCGGTCGGCCTGCTCGCGGACATCACCAATTCGGGCACCTTGTTCGCTTTCATGATGGTGGCGATTGGCGTGATGATCCTGCGCAGGAAACAGCCCGCGCGACCGCGGCCTTTCCGCACACCGCTGGCTTGGATCGTCTGCCCACTGGCGGTCATTGGCTGCCTACTGCTGTTCGTGAACCTGTCGAAGACGGCGATTTCGGTGTTCTTCATCTGGGCCGTGGTCGGCCTGATCGTTTACTTCCTCTACGGCTACCGCAAGAGTCACTTGGCCAACGGCACCGAACCCAGCTGATACAAACGCAGTATTGTCTGATCCACCGACCGGCACGGTAGACACCGTGCCGGTGCCATATCCGGAACGCCCATGCTCAAGCAGCTGCTCGCGCGCAAGACCAACTTCTCGAACGACGGTGACGGTGACGGCCCGGCCCTGAAGCGAACGCTGGGTCCCTGGGGCCTCACCGCGCTCGGCATCGGCGCCGTGATCGGCGGCGGCATCTTCGTGATCACCGGCCAGGCAGCCGCCGAGCACGCCGGCCCGGCGATCGTGTTGTCGTTCGTGATCGCCGCCATCTGCTGCAGCTTCACGGCGCTGTGCTACGCCGAATTCGCCACCCTGATCCCGATGTCGGGCAGCTCGTATTCCTACGCGTACGCCACGCTGGGCGAACTGGTGGCCTGGTTCATCGGCTGGAACATGGTGCTGGAATACGGCGTGTCGGCCTCGGCCGTCGCGGTCAGCTGGACCGGCTATTTCACCAGCCTGCTCGATCATCTCGGCATGCATCTGCCGGGCGTGCTGACCAATGCGCCGCTGGCCTATACCAATGGCCATCTCGTGACGACCGGGGCGCTGTTCAATCTGCCCGCGGTCGCGATCGTGCTGGCGCTGACCTGGCTGTGTTACGTCGGCATTCGGGAATCCAGCGGCGCGAATCTCGCCATGGTGATCCTCAAGGTCGGCCTGATCGTGATCGTGATCGTCGCCGGCTGGCATTACGTGAACCCGGCGTATTGGCATCCCTTCATCCCGCCGAACCAGGGTCCGGAAAAGTACGGCTGGTCTGGCATCATGCGCGCGGCGACGCTGGTGTTCTTCGCCTACATCGGCTTCGAGGCCACCTCGACCGCCGCGCAGGAAGCGCAAAACCCGCAACGCGATCTGCCGATTGCCACGCTGACTTCGCTGGCGATCTGCACCATCTTGTACATCGGTGTCGCCGCAGTGATCACCGGTTTGCTGCCCTACGGCCAGCTCGACACCGCCGAATCCGTCGTCACAGCGGTCAGTGCCCATCCCCAACTCGGCTGGCTGCGTTGGCTGGTCGAAGTGGGCGCGCTGATCGGCTTGTCATCGGTGATCCTGGTCATGATCATCGCGCAGCCGCGCATCTTCATGATCATGAGCCGCGACGGCATGCTGCCGAAGGTGTTCGCCAGGATTCATCCGCGCTATCGCACGCCTTACATCAATACCGTCATCACCGGCCTGGGCATCGCGGCGCTGGCGGCGGTGTTCCCGCTCGAAATACTCGGCGATCTCGTGTCGATGGGTACCCTGATCGCCTTCGTTGCCGTCTGCGCCGGCGTGCTGATCCTGCGCCACACGCAACCTGACCTGCCACGCACGTTCCGCGTGCCATGGGCGCCGGTCACCTGCGTGCTTGGCGTGCTCAGCTGCCTCGGCTTGCTGTACTGGGAAAACTGGTACCAGTGGCTGCTGCTCGGTATATGGACGGTGATCGGCATGGCGATCTATTTCGGCTATGGCCGCCGACATAGCCTCCTGCGCGGCCAGTCACAGACGTGATCAGGCGGAAAAGTCGTCAAATTCGTCAAACGGCATTGAAAATCACTGAATATCTCCAATTTCCGTGATATCGGCGCTAACTGCGTTGAACTGCCACTTTCCTGAATGCGATCGAGAATTTTCGCATAACTTATTGTTTCAAAAAGATTTAACAAGACTATTCGATAGAAAATTCCGCGGCTGATCGCCCATTCTCTTGCGCCGGGAGTATGATCTTCAGTCCGCGGGTTGATCACTTGGCAGTGGGCCCCGGATCGCCGCTCGGCGCGTCAGGTAGGTCAGCTCCTCAGCCTGGCGCGTCGAGCAGCACTTTAGCGGCTCGTCACCGCACTCCCGAGTTTCTCCCTCCTCCGCAAATCCGCCACGCGTTGCATGTGTGCACAGCGGCTGCGCGTCACGCACACAAAAAAAGAGCCGGCGATATGCCGGCCCTCGATGAGTCAGGTGAAAGACGCGATCAGGAAACGATCAAGCCTTCTTCGGCGTGTGCGATATGCACCAGCCTTTCGAATTCACCGACTTGCCCGGGAACAATTGGCACGGCCCGCGACCGGTGGGACCGCCGGAATAAAACTGGCAGTTCGCGCAGGCATCGCCAGCCTTGTGTTTCGGGTTGGTCGTCGTGCTGGCATCTTCCACGTATCCCAGAGCCTTGGCGGTCGGGTCGGTATCCGACAACGCTGGCAGATCGGCAGCCCGCGCAAAACGCGGCAGGCCACCGATGACGACGGCAGCCACCGTGGTGCCGGCAGCCACCTTGAGGAAGCGACGGCGCGATTCGATATCTTTCTCGTTTGACATGGAGTGCCTCCGTTGGTGATCCGCACCAGCGCACCCTGCGCCGGAATTGCACTGATGGTACGCCCGCCACCGCAATCTTTCCTGACTTGCGAGAATGGCTCTCATTCCGACCAGGTATCTTCCCGGCGCATGCTATAGTTGATGCTCATTTGGACGTCCAAACAGCATGAGCCAGAGCCTGCCCGCCACGATCCCCGCCAGCGTCTTCGCGTCAAGCGCGGACGCCATCGCGGACACGGCGCGCGAGCTGGCAGCACTGGGCTGGACGCCGGCCACGAGCAGCAACTTCTCGATGCGGATCGATGCGGATCACGCCGCCATCACGATCTCCGGCCGGCACAAGGGCCGACTCGACCGCGACGACATCATGCTGATCAATCTGCATGGCAACGCCGTTGGCACGGAGGCCCGGCCCAGCGCCGAAACCGCGTTGCATGTCCATATCTATCGGCGCTGGCCGGAAATGAGTGCGGTCCTGCATACCCACTCGCGCACGCAGAGCGTGGCTTCCCGACTGTTCGCCGAAGATGGCGTGATCCGCCTGCAGGGATGGGAGTTGCAGAAGGCGATCACCGGATACCACACGCACGAGAGCGTGCTGGAGATCCCGGTATTTCCGAATACCCAACACATGCCCGAACTGGTCGCCCGGGTCGACGCTTGGCTGGACGCGGGCAAGCCGCTGCATGCTTACCTGATCGATGGCCACGGCATCTACACCTGGGGCCGCGACATGGCTGAAACCCGGCGCCATCTGGAAGCACTGGAGTTCCTGCTCGGTTGCGAACTGGACCTGAAAAAATTGAGGGCATCATGAGCCGCCTGCGCATCTTCGACGAGGCACAATCACAGACACCACTGGGTGTGTTTCACGAACATGCCGCCATCGCCCGCGAACTGGGCAAGGTCGGCGTGCGTTTCGAGCAATGGGAAGCCAGCCAGCCGATCGCACCCGGCGCCAGCCAGGACGAGGTGATCGCCGCCTACCGCAGCGACATCGATCGCCTGAAGAACGAGAAAGGCTATCAGGCCGTCGACGTGATCAGCCTCACACCCGATCATCCCGACCGCGAAACGCTGCGCCAGAAGTTTCTCAGCGAACACACGCACAGCGAGGACGAGGTGCGCTTCTTCGTCGCCGGCTCCGGCCAGTTCACCCTGCACATCGGCGGCAAGATCTACGACATCCTGTGCGAACAGGGCGACCTGATCGGCGTGCCGGATGGCACTCGTCACTGGTTCGACATGAGCGAGGCGCCCTACTTCGTGGCGATCCGGCTGTTCACCAACAAGGAAGGCTGGGTGGCGCAGTTCACCGGCGACGACATCGCCCAGCGTTTTCCGCGAATGCTGCCGCACAAGGTTGCGCAAGGCTGAGGCAAATACCGGATCGGCAGATGTGAGAGTCAGTTGACGCAGCACGGCTTGCCATTCGTCTATGCTGGGCATCCTTTTCCTGCAACTGCCGTCATGATCGAAATCCGCGCCATCGTCACCGATATCGAGGGCACCACCAGCTCGATCAGCTTCGTCCGCGACGTACTGTTTCCGTATGCGCGCAAGCGGCTGCCGGCCTTCATCGAAACCCATGGCGACCAGCCCGAGGTACTTCACTGGCTGCACGAGGCCGCCAAGGAAGCCGGACTGGTCGAAGCGAGCCGGCAGGACATCATCGAACTGCTGCTGCAGTGGATCGATGAAGACCGCAAATCCACGGCGCTGAAGGCCTTGCAGGGCATGATCTGGAAAGACGGCTATGCGGCCGGCGACTACCGCGCCCATTTGTATCCCGAAGTCGCTGCCCGACTGCGCGAATGGCGCGCCGACGGACTGCGCCTGTATGTCTATTCCTCCGGCTCGGTGCCGGCGCAGCAGCTGCTTTTCCATTACAGCGACGCCGGCGATCTGACCCCGCTGCTTGCCGGTTACTTCGATACCGAAACCGGCCCGAAACGCCAAGCCGAGTCCTACCGGCGCATCGCCGAGGCGATCGGCGAGCAACCCGGGCATATCCTGTTCCTGTCCGACATCGAGGAGGAACTCGACGCAGCGCAGACGGCCGGATTCCACACCGGCTGGCTGGTACGACAGCCGCAGGAACTGCCAGCCGCACCGCGTCATGCCGTGTATCACGATTTCGACGCGATCCAACCCTGAAGCTGCCGCGCGAACCCGACCATGCGTAGTGTCCTGACCATCCTGCTCGCTTTCGCCGCCGGCGTGGTGCTGATGCTGTGGCTGCCTGTCCGCCCGACACAGCCGGCGGTCGCAGGCCATCCTGCCACCGCGACGACCGACACGATCGCAGCCGACGACAATGGACCGGCCGACTCGGCATCCACGGATGCCAACGCGAACAACACGGACGACTGGCCCAGCGCAGGCCCTTCGCCGGAACAGGTGCTCTACGCGCAACCGCGCATGATCCGCGAGGCGCTGGCAAAGCTCACCCCGCGCGTGGCGGGCAAACCGAATCTGTACCTGGTGACGTTCGCCGGCGACGGCGGCGAAGACGTGTTCCGCAACGAGGCCGAGTACGCCGCCCAATTGTTTGCGGGACGCTTCGGCGCCACCGCGCATGCCGTGGTGCTGGAAAACAATCCGGGCACGCTGGCCACCTACCCGCTGGCCAGCTGGAGCAATCTTGAAGATACCCTCGATGGCTTGGGCCACGTGATGCAGCCGAATCAGGACATCCTGATGCTGTACGTCACCAGCCACGGCGACGAGGATCACAACCTGCTGGTCGACATGGATCCGCTGCCGCTGGATCAGATCGGCGCCCCGGATCTGGCCGGCATCCTGGCCAAGCACCCGTTCAAGTGGAAGGTGCTGGTGATCAACGCCTGCTACTCCGGCGGCTTCGTGCCGCCGCTGCGTGGTCCCGGCACCCTGGTCCTCACCGCCGCCCGCAGCGACCGCAGCTCATTCGGTTGCGGCAGCGATTCGGACATCACCTACTTCGGCAAGGCATGGCTGGTCGATGCACTGAACCGCACACCGGATTTCATCGAGGCATTCAAGCAGGCCAGCGGCGAGATCAGCCAGTGGGAAAAGCAGGACAAGCTCACGCCGTCGGAACCGCAGATCGATATCGGCAGCGGCATTGCGGATCAGCTCGCGCTGTGGCGCAAGGGTTTTACGCCTGGGCCGGCGGTGGCGTTCAAGCCGGCGGTGCCGGCGACTGCCAGTACGGCGGCGATAGCGCAGTAGTTCGTTCGTGCATCTCACAAACTTATGAAGGGTGCATGCAACCAGATTGATTGATCAATGTCTTGTACGACCAAGAGCAGAACCCGTCATAAGTAGCTCTGATCCGGCTCCTTGGCTTTATGCACCCGACTAGATCGTTAGCGAGGTTTAGTCGAAAACTCTTGCTTTGTCGTACTGCGATTGTAGCGAGCCGATCATCTGCGTCCCCGCATCAATCACGGCCAAAATGACGACGATGTCATCGTCGATCACGACGCGAGCGAATTCCCAAAGTAGCGTGCCTTTCAACGGCTCCCCTTCGGCAGCGAAGGGTTTCTTACATGCCCCGTACTGAACCTCCCGGCGGTTGTACAAGTGTTGAAGCTGTCCTTCGATTTCCATCGGGCAAAGTCGAAGTACGACCGGAAACAAGGCATCCATGAACACCGCTCGATGAGCCTCACCCAGACGGCTAAGTGCTATGCGGCTTGTAACATGCATCGCGAAGGCAATGACCTCTGCAAATGTTGGCATGAGTACACCCATGTTCCGATCGGCATAGTCGGTCGGGTGAACCACACTCAACACGGCTGCGGCGTATTCTCCCGACACCTTCCAGAAGGCTTTGCCTGCCAGCTCAGCCTTCGTTTCTATGGGTTTAGTACGCGCCTGGAAAGGCCACATCGCCAACTCCCAAATTGGTCTTTGCTGATCATCTTAGGCGGAAAGTGTCGTGAGTCGAGCGTGGGCAAGACCGTGCCGGACGCAGAACAAATCCGCGCGGCATATCGCCACGGAGCCATAATTACATATTGCAATAGGGCATTTTGCCCTGTATGATGAGATACATTATGACGCGAGAAGAATTTGACACGCTGCTTGATCGCCTAGGACTGTCACAGGCTGAAGCGGCGCGGTTGCTTTCGGTCGATGCTCGTACCGTGCGGCGATGGGCAGAGAAGCCAGCCGAGATGCCTGGTCCGGCGGAACAGGCCCTCCGAGCGTGGTGTGCACTGCATCGTTTCGGTCTCCCATGGTCACCCGATAGCGTGGATCTCGCACAGCAGGATCCTGAGCAGATTGCCAAGCACAGACAGCATGCTATCGATCTCGATGCCCTCCTCACAAAGGTCGCCGAGCGCGGCGGCCCTGCGGCACCTTGGCAAGTAGACCTCAATCAGTGCCGGGCGAAGCTTGGACCATTAGAGGTTAGCTTTTACCGCCTGTCGAACGGCGGTTTTTCCCCACAGTCATACCGGAGAAAGGACGGTCCGGCTGACCTGCAAAGGGATTGGCCATTAATCGAAGATGCATGTGCACATATCGCCCAAGCGATCAGTCACCAAAAGCCTCAATAGTCTAGGGCATTGCTTGCATGTGCCGCGTCTGAAGCTTTTGGACCACCTGCGCCAAACCGAGTCCGCGTGCCCGCAACACCACCGTGAGATGAAAGATCAGGTCGGCCGCCTCGCCAAGTAATTCGGCGTCACCCTGCACCACAGCAGCCAGAGCCGTCTCGACACCTTCCTCGCCAACTTTCTGTGCCATCCGACGCATGCCGCCCTCGAACAACCTGGTGGTGTAACTCCCCTCGGGACGTTCGGCATGGCGTTGCGCAATCAACGCGTCAAGCTCAGCGAGGAAACCCAACGACGGCTGCACGGCTTCGCCGAAACAGCTGGAGGTGCCCAGATGGCAGGTTGGCCCATGCGGCTCGGCCTGCACCAGCAAGGTGTCGGCGTCGCAGTCGATGCGGATACCCTTCAGTACAAGCATGTGGCCGGAGCTTTCGCCCTTGGTCCACAGGCGTTGCTTGCTGCGGCTGTAGAACGTCACCTTGCCGCTGGCCTGCGTCTGCGCCAACGCCTCGGCATTCATGTAGCCGAGCATCAGCACCTCGCCGCTCAGCCAGTGCTGCGCGATCGCTGGCAACAGGCCATTGCCCTTGGCCCAGTCGAGGCGGCTGAAGTCGGTGTTGTTGTCTGTCATATCGATAGCCTTGGCGAGAGTAATGAGTGCCGCTCCGGCTCCCTCTCCCCCAAACAGCCTCATCGTTTGGGGGAGAGGG
>Ga0208589_1001096_pt1 | contig 11670 bp, 9 predicted proteins | sample NGESurshal092012_2_FD_184486 | JGI IMG/M metagenome (GOLD analysis project Ga0208589, IMG submission 184486) | Arctic peat soil microbial communities from Barrow, Alaska - NGEE Surface sample F53-2 shallow-092012 (SPAdes) | ecosystem: Environmental > Terrestrial > Soil > Wetlands > Peat ... | reverse complement strand
CGATGATCGCCCACGGGAGCCATTTGAGGATTTTGCCGGACTGTCCGTCCACGGGAGCGGTAACGCTCGCCGGAAACTCCTTGGGATGTTCCGCCAGGGGGCCGGAGGCGGGCGACGCGGTCTGGGTGCTGTTGGTCATTCGTAAGCCGTTATACTTCACCCATCACCCCTTAGCAATCACCCTGCCGGTCGCGGAGGCCTTAAATCGCCTGAAAACGGGCCTGTATCTACTAAAGTGGTAGGGAATGACCCACCGATAAGGAAAAAGTTTTCACTCTTATGCTGCTATTCTGCAGCATGAAGACTTGTTCGGAGGCAATCCATATTCCAATGTGCGGAGGGTATTGATAACAAGTTCGGTTCTTCCTATGGATGAGAGTGTACATGCTCTGTATCTGTCTATGTTTCACCTTTTAGGAGAAAATAAGAGGCGAAGAGCGGGTTTGGCACGAATAGTGCTAGAGAAAGTAATAATGGCGAATGGTAAAGCGAACTTCCCCGCCGTGAAGAGATTTCCTATCTCGCTCGGTCTATTGAATAGACTTTGCCGGCTTGAAAACGGCACCCCAAAGATGGCAAGGAAAGATCGGGGCGAATTCGAGACGTGTTTTTGGGCAAGCAAGTGAAATGGCACGTAGACGCATCAGACTCAAAAGGATGAGTCGAATTTCGTAGTGATAAAGGATGGGAGTTACAGGATGAAGTGGATCTTTACCATGCTGGCTGTGGTGATGCTGTCGATACCGGCGGCGGATTGCGCACAGGGACAGGCGGCCGGGGCGTCTCAAGCCGGGACGTCTCAAAGGGTTGCGGCTCCCGCGGAGGCACCTTCGCCGACACTCGATCCAAAGACGTATGTGATTGGCGCGGATGACTCGCTTCAGATAACAGTCTGGAAAGAGCCGTCGTTGTCCGGGACCTTTCCGGTGCGGCCGGATGGGATGATCTCCCTGGTTTTGCTGGGAGATGTACCTGCGGCGGGCAAGACGGCGGAGCAGTTGAGCCAGGATATAGCTGAGCGCCTGAAGAAGTACGTTCAGGACCCCCTGGTTACCGTGGTGGTGCTTGCGGTGAACAGCCAGAAGATCTTCGTGATCGGTGAAGTAGGGCATGTCGGTGGAGTGATGCTAACCCCGGGGATGACGCCGTTGCAGGCGATTGCCTCGGCGGGCGGACTGACGACGTTTGCCAACGAGAAGCATGTCTATATTTTGCGTGGCATACCCGGCAAGCAGCGGAAGATCCCGTTCAACTACAAGAAGGCGCTTAAGGGCGATAACAGTCAGAATGTTTCGCTCCAGCCTGGCGATACGATCGTGGTGCCATGAGGAGCGGAATGAAGGTTGGGATATCGATATTGACTTTGACACTGAGCCTGGGCGCTGTCGCGTATGGGCAGGCTCCCCCGGAGGGGGGCGTCTCCGCGAATGCGAACGCGACGCCGGCAACGAGCGCATCACCGAGTTCTCTGTTCAGCTATCCTACGCTGGATGGAGCCCTGCACTATGCGGTGAGCGCATCGCAACTGGTGCAGTATGGCTATTTTGGCCCGGGCAATGCGAGTTACTCCGCGGTTTTATCGGGAGATGCGAGCTACACTTCGCTGCGCCCGAATACGCCGTTCAACATGCTTTTTGCGGGGGGTGTTTACATTCCCGAGTCCGGGGGACAGAGTACCTCGCCGTTTGTCGATCTGGAGGTTTCCCAGGGCCTGGTTGCGAAGCAGTGGGTGTTTGGGATATCGGACTCCGTGAGTTACCTGCCTGAGTCTCCCACTACGGGTCTTTCGGGGGTTCCTGGCGTCGGGGATATAGGGACGTATCCGATTATCGGGCCAGCGTCGGGACCGGCAGGCGGGGTATTGACAGAGTCGGGAAACCGAGTTAGCAACAGCGTAGAGGGAAGTGTAGAGCGGCTTTTGACGGGCAAGACTTCGGTGAGTGGCTCGGGCTCCTATTCGATCCTGCGTTTTCTGAATGGGGATGATGGGTTTGACAACTCACAGGTAGCTGGTCAGGTAGCGGTGAACCATCGGCTGGATGCGCGAGATACGATTAGCGCCAACGCGGTTTATTCGGTGTTCGAGTTCGGCCCCGGAGCGGGGAGTATCAGCCTGACGAGCCGGGGGATTAATGGCGTGTTTTCGCGGGAACTGAGCCGCTTCTTTTCGGTGAATGTGTCGGCTGGTCCGCAGTGGATCAGCAGCTCCGATGGCAATCTGATCCCCAGCACCGAGGGTGTTGCGGTGAGGGCCGGGTTGTCTTACCAGTACAAGCATGCGAATGCCGGGATCGGCTATGCGCGCGGGGTCAATGGCGGCTCCGGCGTGCAACTTGGCGCCCTGGCGAATACCGTTTCCGGCTTTTTCTCGGAGGAACTGACTCGGCAGTGGCTTGTGTCCGGCAATGCCGCATATACGCATACGTCGACGCTGGCAACGGGATCGGGGACGCCTCCGCCAGGGTTATTGATTCCCCTGGGCGGAAATTTTTCAACCGGGTATGGCGGACTTCAGCTAACGCGCAGCCTGGGAAGAACGCTCTCCGCTTATGTGAGCTACACAATCCAGGATCAGAATTACGACGCCGCGTATACGGGCAGAACTGCATTTAGCGGCACGTCGCAGACATTTGGAATTGGCATCTCGTACAGGCCGCTCGCAACGCGCCTGGGGGACTTTTAAGGAGTAAGTATGCTTGGTCATCGCCCACTCACGCCGGAAGACTACATGACGATCCTGAAACGCCGATGGTGGGTGATTTTAATACCCGCGGTGATTCTGCCGATTCTCGGTTTTGCGATCACCTATGTTGTACCGCCGCTGTATGTGTCTCAGACGCTTGTTCTGGTGATGCAGCAGAAGGTTCCTGAATCCTATGTAAAGCCTGTGATCTCCGAGGACCTGAACGAGCGGCTGGCAACGATGAAAGAGCAGATAATGAGCCGCTCGCGCCTGGCACCCATTATTGAGCGATTCAATCTTTATGGGAACAAAGGCATGTCGATGGACGATCGGATTGACCTTACGAGAAAGGCCATTGGGATCAAACCGATTCAATCGGATATCGCGAGGACGGGCGGGCTTCCCGGGTTCTACATCTCGTTCACAGCGAACGACCCGCGGACGGCGCAGCTTGTGTGTGGGGAGATTACGTCGCTTTTTGTGAGTGAGAGCATTCATGCGCGCGAGACATCGGCGGAGGGAACGACAGACTTTCTGAAGGGGCAACTGGACGACGCAAAAGCCAAGCTGGATGAGCAGGCCGCCAAGCTGGCGAGTTTTCAGCAGCAGTATGCGGGGCGGTTGCCGGGTGAAGAGGCGACCAACATGAATATGATGTCGACTCTGAATAGCCAACTGGATGCAGCAACGCAGGCGCTGACACGGATGGAGCAGGACAAGAGCTACGAAGAGGCGCTTCTGGCGCAACAGGTGGCTCAGAGCAGCCAGTCTCCGGAACAGAAGCTGGCGCCGCAGACGCAGCAGGCGGAGTTGCAGGCTTTGTTGAATGAGGAATCGAGTCTGTCGGCGCGTTATACGGACGACTATCCGGATGTCGTTGCGGTGCGCAAAAAGATCAAAGATCTTCGTGCGCAGATGGCAAAGACGCCGGCACCGGCGAAGGTTGCCGCGGCAAGTACAGCGAGCCAGAGCGACTCGCCAGCCGTGCAGCAGCTTCGCGCGCAGCTGCATGCGCTGGATATTGGCATTGCAAGCAAGAAGCGCGATCAACAGAGAATTCAGGGTCAGCTCTCGATGTATCAGGAGCGGGTCTCTTCCTCGCCGCAGGTGCAGGAACAGTTCAAGGAAATTACTCGGGACACGCAGACGGCGCAGCAGTTTTATGACGATCTGTTGAACAAGATGAACCAGTCGCAGATGGCTACGGACCTGGAACGACGGCAGCAGGGCGAACAGTTCAGCGTGATGGACGAGCCGAACCTTCCGGAAGAACCTACATTCCCGAAACGGGGCGTATTCGTGGGCGGCGGACTGGCAGGAGGAATTCTGCTGGGGTTATTGCTGGTCGGTCTGCTGGAGTACAGGGACACGGCTTTGCGTAGCGAGCGGGATGTCTGGGCCTTTACCAAGTTACCGACGCTGGCTGTGATTGAGTTCAGCTTGGCGAATGGTGCGGTTGAACCTCGCCGGAGGTGGTTTGGTCGGCACAAGCCAGAGATTGCAGCGGAGAGAAATTCGCTGATGAATGCGGGTCGCTAACGATGTATAACAGTTTCTTCAAATTGCAAAGCAGTCCGTTTGGGACGAGTCCGGACCCAAGGTTTCTGTACATGATGCCGCATACGCGCGAAGCGTTGGCATGCCTGGAGTATGGGATCTCGGCGCGCAAAGGTTTTACGGTGCTGACTGGAGAGGTGGGCACGGGGAAGACGACGCTGTTGCGTCGGGCGCTGAGTTCCTTTAGCAATCGCCGCGTCTCGACTGCCTTTGTGTTCAACCCGCGTCTCGACGTGCTGGATTTTCTGGAATTTGTGCTGACGGACTTTGGTATTATTCCGGCGACGCGGACCAAGTCGGGGATGCTGCTTCAGTTGAATCGCTGGCTGATCGAGCGGTTTCGCATGGAAGAGACCTGCGTTGTGGTGGTTGATGAGGCGCAGAATCTTTCCTGGGACCTGCTGGAAGAGATTCGGCTGCTGACGAACCTTGAGACGTCTTCGGAGAAGCTGCTGCAGATTGTTCTTTCGGGTCAGCCCGAACTGGAAGAGAAGCTGCGGCACCCGAGTGTTCGGCAATTGAGGCAGAGAGTTGCGTTGTGGTGCCGGACACAGTCGCTGACGGAGAGCCAGACGCATGCGTATGTGGCCGAACGGTTGCGTATCGCTGGGGCAAGCTGGCCGCTGTTTTCTCTGGATGCGCTGGACCTGATTCACCGTTACAGCCGCGGGATACCGCGCATTATCAATCTGGTGTGCGAGCACTCGCTGATCGTAGCGTTTGTGGAGCAGGTGGAGCAGGTGACGGCGGCGATGGTGGAAGGGGTTGCGGCGGAGCTTGAGCTGGAGACGCAGCCGTTCCTGATATCGACTGCCGCAATGGGCGGCGGAGGGGCATCCCCTATAAGTACAGTCGACGAAGGCCGTCCTTTTGTGCCATCGTTTGATGGAGAAACCACTGGAAGGCGAGATCGATGAGCCGGATATACGAAGCATTACAGAAAGCTGAGTCCGAACGAGCCTTGGAACGTGCTCCGGAACAGAGTGAGCGGGAAGAGCCGATCGAGTCCGCACGCACGTTTTCCGGGATGGACAGGCCGGCCGCGGTGGCCGCGGTGGCCGAGGTCGAGTTCGAGACTCCTCTCGCTTCTGCTGGCGGAACTGTTGAGGATGCTTCGTTTGCTGCAAAAGCAGGCGGCGGAGCGCTTCATCTGGAGGCGGTGGCGAAACGCCCCTGGTCTCCTTCTCTTGCACAGCTCCCGTCCCTTTTGGAACGGGGCCCGGCGGTTGAGCAGTTTCGGAGCTTGCGGTCGCGGTTCTTCGAGTTGCGGGATATACGCCCGCTGAAGACGATTCTGGTAACGAGCGGTATGCCGCAGGAGGGCAAGAGTTTCGTCTCGGCGAATCTCGCGTTGAGCCTGGCCCGGCATAAGAACAGCAAGGTGCTGCTGATTGACGGGGACATGCGGCGGTTCACGCTGCATCAGATTCTGGGATGCGAATCGCAGCCAGGGCTGGCGGAGTACCTTGGTGGGAGAGCTGGAATGCTGGATGTGATGCAGCGTGCAGAACCGGCGGTCGATGCGAATAACCCCTTTCCGGCGGCCTTGACGAACGTGACATTTATCCCCGGCGGCAATGGAGGGGATCGCGCTGCGGATCTTTCGGGCAGTCCACGGTTTGGCGAATTGATTAAGGCGGCAGCCCCGTATTTTGACTGGATCGTTGTCGATTCGTCGCCGGTGATTCCGGTTTCGGATGCGGTGAATCTGGCTCGGGCGTGCGATGGTGTGCTGCTGGTAGCGCGCGGCGGTGTCACGAAGTTCCCCGATGCGCAGCGCGCACAGAGTGAATTAAAGGCCTCGAACGTTCTGGGCTTCGTTCTCAATGCGGTACATGAGGCGCCCAAGGTTGGCGATTACTACGGTTACAGTGCCAGCCAGGACTAAGAGGAGCAACCTGACACGATGATTCGGCTTTTCCACGTTTACTATCCGACCCGCAGTATCGTCCTTCTGTTGTGTGAGGCGTTGATTGTAGGCGGCTCATTCCTGTTGGCGACGGTATTGATTGTCGGGCCGGATACGTATCTTGTCCTGAACTATGAATATGGCTGGATCAAGATTATCTGCCTGACGGCGCTGACGCTGCTTTGCTCGTACTATTTCGATCTGTATGAGCCTCAGCGCATCTCGGCGCGGTGGGAGATCTACTTTCGGTTATTGCTGGTCCTGGGCTTTTTGTCCTTTCTGCTTTCGGCGATCGTATATCTATATCCGGAAATCGATATCGCACGTTATGTGATGTTGGTTGGCCTCATCTTCTTGACTGGGGCGCTGGTGGCCTGGCGCAGTGTTTATGCGTGGCTTCTGGGACGGAAGATGTTTCGGGAGCGGGTGTATGTGCTGGGATCAGGGGAACGCGCCCAGATGGTGGTGCAGACGCTCCATACGCGGCGGGATGCGGGCATGGAGGTTGTGGGCTGGGACAACACGGTACTCGAGAAGGCTGAGCGGAGAGAGGCATTCAATGCAGCGTTAGCCCGGTTCCGCGGACCAACCCCCGGGGTGGACCGGGTCATTGTTGCGCTGGAGGACCGGAGAGGCGAGCTGCCTCTGCGTGAGCTGCTCAACCTGCGGTTCGACGGTGTGGTGATCGAAGAAGCCGGAACCTTGCTGGAACGGTTGACGGGAAAGCTTTATCTGGATGGTCTGCGGCCCAGCAGTTTTATCTATAGCGAAGGATTTAACGTGAAGCCGTCGCAACAGATTGCGCGGCGGATTGTTTCCACGTTGACGGCGGCCACTGGGCTGTTGCTGTTTCTCCCCTTTTTCCCGTTCGTTGTTCTGCTGGTGCGGCTTTCTTCTCCGGGGCCGATCTTTTTCAAGCAGACACGCGTTGGCATGGGCGGTCGCAATTTCTCGGTTTATAAATTTCGGACCATGCGGCAGGATGCCGAGGTGGATGGCGCGAAGTGGGCCAGCAAAAACGATCCTCGCGTGACCAGCTTTGGCATGTTTATGCGCAAAACCCGTCTGGATGAAGTGCCACAGCTTTGGAACGTGCTGCGGGGCGATATGGGTTTTGTCGGGCCGCGTCCGGAACGTCCGGAGTTTGTGCCGTGGCTTGCCGAGCAGATTCCTTACTTCGACCTGCGGCACATGATCCGGCCGGGACTGACGGGGTGGGCCCAGGTACGTTATGGCTACGGCGCGACGCTGGCCGAGGCGCGAGAGAAGCTGGAGTTCGACCTCTACTACATCAAGCACATGTCGGTGGGGCTCGATCTGCTGATTATGTTCGAGACGGTAAAGACAATTTTGCGGCGGCAGGGGTCGCAGTAATTTTCGATCTGATCGGCAAAGAAAAAGTCCGGCTTGCGCCGGACGTTGCTTTTCTGCTGGCTTGAATGTTCTAGTAGATGCGGGTGCGGGACGAGAGTGCGGGCTTGAGGGTCCGTTCCTCATTTTTCTTGATGAGATGAGGCATACGCAGCGGTCTCGGCGGTACCTCCGGCATCCCAACTTCGCTGAGTTTATAGAGCAGGGAACGATAGCTGATCTGGAGCCATTTTGCTGTTTTCTGGCGGTTCCAGCTATTTTCTTGAAGCACTTTCAGGATGATTTGTCGCTCAAGATCCTGAGTGGCCTTCTTGGTGATGTTCTTGAGGGAGACGGGTTCGCTGAGGTCGATTTCGGTGACGATGCCGCTGCGGGGCTCCTCGGGCATCATTTCGGCGACAAGGGCCTCTTCGCTGCCGATGAGGACGTAGCTGCGAATCAGGTTTTCCAACTGGCGGATATTTCCTGGCCAGTGGTAGTTCTGCATCAGGCGGACGGCACTCTTGGAGAGCAATTCCGGTGTAGTGTGGAAGATATTTGCATAGTGCTCGATGAAATAGTCGATCAGGACGGGCAGATCAGCGATGCGCTGGCGCAGGGGCGGCAGATTGATGGTCACCGCGTTGATGCGGAAGAGGAAATCCAGCCGGAAGGTGCCGTCTTCGACCTGATTGCGAAGGTCGGTGTTGGAGGCCGAGACGAGGCGGGTCGCGATGGACCGGGGCTCGTGGCCGCCGACGCGGACGAAAGTGCCGTCCTGCAAGACTTGCAGGAGCTTGGACTGGACCGCGAGGTCCAGGCTGCCTACTTCGTCGAGGAAGAGGGTTCCGTTGTGCGCCTGTTCCACTCGGCCAAGTTTTGTGGACATTGCGCCGGTAAAAGCTCCCTTTTCATAGCCGAAGAGTTCAGTTTCGAGCAGCGAATTGGGGATGGCTGGGCAGCTAACTTTGACAAGCGAACCCTTCGCACGCATAGAGAAGGCGTGCAGGAGGCGGACGCAAAGCTCTTTTCCGGTGCCACTGTCTCCCTGGATGAGAACCGGGACATCGGTCTCTGCAACACGCTCCAGTTTATTTTTGACAGCCTGCATTGCTGCAGTCTTGCCGAAAATAATCTCCAGAGGCGGCAGATTAAGAGCAGCGGCGGATTCGGTATGGTGAACCAAGGTCATTTTTTCCTATCATTTCGATCAGTAACCGCAACTCTGCAATGCAGGGTATAGAGCACGCAGGCCGCCATTCCTTAGCGTAGTCGAGGAAAATGTTGAGGCAATCGATAGTCTTGAGACGAGAAGGGGAAGGTGCATGACTTTAAGATCGGCAAGAATGCCCATAAAAATCAATGATTTCTGGTTGGAGGGGGGCTGTTTACTGAAGTAATAATGCGGGAAAATAATTTATTTTTAAGTTTTGAGGGAAGGATTAGCATGTAAGCTAAAGCTACTTGGAGTGGAGGAATGGAAAACCTTTATCTCTTTTGTCGGCAAAAATTGTTAACATTTTTCTGTCATGGTCTTCTTAATTCGATCTAGAATCTGCTGGTAGTGGTTTGTGAAGGCTCCCCACTTCTCAGCCGGATTGAAGGTTAGTTGTCAACGTTGACCCGAGAGCGCACGGAATCCGGGTCTATTGAACCGCAAAGTCTGGGCACAGAATCCAGGCCAGCGTATAGGGGTTTTTTATGTTAGATTCGCTCTCGTATTCGGGTCCTGCTTTGAAGTCCAGTGCAAAATCGCGTCTCCAGGTTCTTATTCTTGAGCCAGATCTGGCTGTCCTTGATTATCTTCGAATGGCATTGGGAGGCCGGTATTCGCTGAGCCTGTTCTCGGATGAACAGACGCTGCTGGACCGGTTGGAGCAGAGAGAGTCGCCTGATCTATTGCTGCTGGCATTGCATTCGAATCGCGATCCGCTTCCATTGTTGACGAATATTCGGTGCTCGAAGCCGAACCTTCCGGTGATTGTGCTTTCGTGCTCGTCGGAGCTGCGCGACCTGGAGATGGTGATCCGGCTGGGCGTGCGCGGGATTGTGATGAAGCCCTTTGTGGGTAGCGATATAGAGCAGGCGATTGAAGAGCATCTGGCGGCGGTGGAGAAGAAGGTTCCTGCTGCGGATGCATTGAAAGAGATCCCTCTGAACGAGTCGCACTCATTCGTTCGGTCCAGCAAGCGGATGCGCGATTTGGAATCACAGGCCGCACTGGTGGCGCGCGCGGACATTCCTCTGCTGATTCTGGGAGAAAGCGGGACTGGGAAAGAGATTCTTGCGCTTTATACGCATAAGATGTCTTCGCGCAGCCAGAATATCTTTCTGAAGGTAAATTGCGCGGCTGTTCCTGCTGACCTTCTTGAGAGCGAATTGTTCGGCTATGAGCAGGGTGCGTTCACTGGAGCGGTGAAGACCAAGCCCGGCAAGTTTGAGGTTTGCACAGGTGGAACTATTTTTCTCGACGAGATTGGCGAGATGCCGGCCATGCTGCAGGCGAAGCTGCTGCAGGTGTTGCAGGATGGGACATTCTCTCGGCTGGGCAGCCGTTCTCCCATGAAAGTGGATGTTCGGGTAATTGCTGCCACGAACATTAATATGAAAGAGGCGATGGCGAACAAGACGTTTCGCGAGGATCTCTATTACCGGTTGAATGGATTTACGCTGAGCATTCCTCCTTTGAGGGAACGACGTGAGGAGATTCCCGTGCTTTGTGAGTACTTTATGCGGAAGGGCGCGAAGAAGTATGGGCGCGATCCACTGACGTTCTCGAAGGCGCTGCTGGATGGCCTGATAGAGCACACATGGCCGGGAAATCTGCGCGAACTGGAAAATGTGGTGAACCGTTACCTTGTTCTGGGGGAAGAACAGGCTATTCTGGATGAGTTGTCTCCCGCGAAGGCCTATCAGGGGGCCTCAGCACAGACGGCCGAGATTCCAAGCGGCGCTGGGCTGAAAGCGATGGTGCGGAACCTTAAGGGTGATGCAGAATCGACGGCAATTGCGCAGGTATTGGAGGGTGTTGGATGGAATCGGAAGGCTGCGGCAAACGATCTTCAAATCAGTTACAAGGCGCTGCTGTACAAGATCAAACAGTACGATCTGTCGCCGCGAGATCACGCGTAGCCACTCAGGGTGGCGACGAGGAAGTGTCTGATTCGCATAGGGTTGTGGTTCGGTATGAAGATCGCGCGGTGCGGGGATTTGCCGAGGTAAAAGAACTGGGCTCGATTGAGCAGTTATTGCGGAATGATCCCCAGTATCCTATTGATTCTATTCGGTTAAAGATACTCGAAACAGGAGATGTGGAAGAAGTGCCCACGAAGGACGCCAAGGCGGTGTTCTTTGTGAAGACGTTCGATGGCGATTTGCGGCATAGAGCCCTGCATTTTCATGAACATGCGCCGGTTGTGGAAGGGCTCTGGGTGCGGGTTTATTTCCATGACAGCGAGATGATCGAGGGGATCATCAGCAACACGCGGGAGTTTGTGCTGGAGACTGGATTCTTTTTGAGGCCTACGGACCCCAATGGAAACAATAGCTTGGTGTATGTTTTGAAGGGTGGTTTGAAGGATTTCCATATTTTGGGTTTGAGAAGTTTCCCAAAAATATGATGGGTGGCTGATGGGTGGGGAAAAGCAGCGATTTTGGGCGTTTTTCGTTGGGGTTTTGGAAAAATGCGTGCGATCGACGTGGTAAATGTGTGGTGAAGTTGTGGTGTTTTGTGTGGTGAAGATGGTCAGGGGACGGTCATCTTTTTTGGTTTGAAAAACCGCCAACTTTTGGGAAATTATTTTTGGGGCTATTAGGAGCGGTTTGCGCGTGGCGTGAATGCCCACCTTAGGCGAGGGTCGCTAACAACAGGCTTTCGGTCAGGAGCTGCCGGATGATTCTGCTGCGCATTGCACCCAGAGCTGAGCGGACGGACATTTCCATTTTGCGTCCCATTCCGCGGACAAGGAGCAGGTTGGCAATATTTGCGCATGCTATCAACAGCACCAAGCCGGAGATCCACATCAACAGATGCAGTTGCGATTTGTATTGGTCCTGCATGCTTTGAATGCCTGCACCGCCGGGCGTGAGCGTGATGTGGGCCTTTGCCAGCAGAAGCTTGCCATGTTTCGATGAGAAATCTTTGTGCGGTGCGTAGATCTGCCGGAGCAGG
>Ga0208589_1001093_pt1 | contig 11700 bp, 12 predicted proteins | sample NGESurshal092012_2_FD_184486 | JGI IMG/M metagenome (GOLD analysis project Ga0208589, IMG submission 184486) | Arctic peat soil microbial communities from Barrow, Alaska - NGEE Surface sample F53-2 shallow-092012 (SPAdes) | ecosystem: Environmental > Terrestrial > Soil > Wetlands > Peat ... | reverse complement strand
TTCAAAGAAATATTCGGTAAAGGGCTTTATGAATATCTTCATGAAGGCGCTATGCTCAAAGCAAGGTCTCTGCTGGAAAATACCAACAAAACTATCAAGGAAATTAGCCACATAATTGGATATAAACATCCTAACAATTTTTGCGCAGCCTTTAAGAAAAGATTTGGAAAAGCTCCACGGAAATGGAGAATAGATCACTTATAAAAATGTCCGGTTGCATACCTTTTTAGACTGGTCTCATATCTTTTCCACTCTACCTTGTGCAGGTAAATAAAGCCAAAAGTGAATGCAAAATGAATCAAAAAACAGCAATAGAAATTATTTCTTCATTGTTGATACTTTTATTTGTTTATGCAGCTTTAAGCAAACTTTTTGAATACAGCGGTTTTAAGGTACAATTAAGAAATTCAGAATGGCTCAAACCTTTTGCGGGAATAATTGCATGGCTTGTACCGGCTATTGAATTGGCCATCTCTTTGATGCTTACTGTTAAGGTTACACGAATATTGGGATTGTATGCATCATTGATACTACTATTGGTTTTTACTTTATACATAGCAGGTATGTTATTGTCAGGTATGCGTCTGCCTTGCTCCTGTGGAGGCATTATTCAACAATTAAGCTGGAAGCAGCATTTACTATTCAATTTATTTTTCCTGCTTCTTTCTTTAATTGGAATTGTATTTGAAAGAAAACAAAAACTAATAACAAACTATTTAAATAGAACAGCATAAAAATATTATTGCAATAAGGCACATCAGTTCTGCAGACAGATGTGTAACAAGGCCAGCGCGAGGCCACGGTATTTTAATTTAATAATTTTAAAAAAAAACAAAATGAAAAAGTTTAAAATTTCAATGTTTGCTTTAATTGCCATTGTTATGGGAATTGCAGCAAGCGCATTTACAAGCCCGGCCATTCATTCAAACAAAAAGCCGTTAGTCACCACATGGTTCCAGTTTATGGGATCTGATCCTACCAATGTGGGCCAAGTTCAGAACTATCTGAATTATCAGTACGTTAACGGTTCACCTTGTAGTGGATCAAGCAAGATTTGTGCGGTAGATGTCGATGGCATTGCATCTCCGGGACAAAATCCCTCAAACGCTTTTTCTCCTACTTTAAAGAGTGAATTGCAAAATGTAATTCTTCATGGCAATTCTTATGGTGATATTTCCAAAAAACCATAAAAGGGAAGCTAAGGGGGCTGCCTTTTGAAAGGCAGCCTCTTCTTATTCATTTTGTTCTATTCCACTCAAATCTATAACTATCTTTGGAATGAGTCCTACATATCGCGGGTCACCAGGTAATAACGTATAAACTGTTCCGTTCAGTTCCCTTGTCAATGTAACTGCAAAGTTAGGATCCTGGTTCAACCTTTTTAAATCAGTTAACCTTGTGCCTCTAAACAATAATTCTTTTCTTCTTTCTTCAAGGATTGTACTAAGCAACTCAGAAGAATCAGTGGTTGTAACAGGAACAAAACCTCCTATTCTGTATCTTTTGGAAAGTAGGTCATTCAAATAAGTGAGCGCATCTGCCGTTTTGCCCAATCTCGCACAACATTCCGCCTTTATTAAATATTGTTCATCTGTAACGATACCGGTAAAGCAATCACCCCAGTTTTCACTTCCGCCATCATAATCACCTTTAAAGGAATACGTGCTATCCCCATTATCAGAAAAGCATATCACCTTCCTTAAATCATTTTCACCATAGGAACGGTAAAAGTTTGAGTCGATTTTGCAAATGGATGGAGATAAGGGATCCTGAGTTAATGAAATTGCCTGGAAAATTACTTCGCTATTAAACCTGTTTATTGGATCAGCAGCATTACTATCCAATGAATTATAGTCAATCAGAGTATTGTATAATTGAAGGCATGAGTCTGCATAGAGATTTGCATTTGTATAATCCTGCATAGTGAGATAGGTGCGAGCCAAAGACCCGTAAGCCGCAGCTTTGACAGGTCTTGTTTTAAGTGAAGAGTTAGTTGGCAATAGTTCAACAGACTGTTTAAAATCACTTATGATTTGGTCGTATGTTTGTTGTACTGTTGCTCTTTTTGATGGTACTTCAAAATCTGTTACAAGCCTTAAAGGAATTCCAAGGTCTGTACCCGCAGTAGTTTTATCATACCCTTTTGCAAAAAGTTGTGCTAATGAATAAAAATAAGAAGCCCTGAAGAATAAAGCTGAACCTTTAATCCCTTGAGCAGTTATTTGTTGTGAGGGCGAAATAACAATATTTCCTAAAGTTTCCAGGATAAGATTACAGGTGAAAATATTGGTATAAGGTTGTGACCAGTCGGCATCATTGTGATCATCCTTTTGCCAAATGTAATAATTGCGTTCATAGGACCAGTACATGGAAGCCCAGTCTTCTGGATTCAAATAATAATTATCTGCTAAAATCTCTCCTCCTCCTGTGAACTGTGAGCTCATTGCTGAATAATTATCAAGGAGTCCCTGCAGGTCTTTTAGAGTAGAAGGTATGGCGAGTGTGGCATCTGGTTTTGCATCAAGGTATTTTTTACAGGAGACTAATGCTAAGACAGACAAAACTATGAGGCCAATTTTTATTGTTTTCATTTTAAAAAGTTTATTGATTTTAAAAATTAGTTGTAATGCCAAATGAAGCGCTTGGAGGTGTTTTCAGTCCGGTAGGAAATTCCGGGTCCAGTCCCACTTTATTGGCTTTCCAAATTAAAAGATTGAGATTCGAGAGGTATGCAAACAGTTCAAACCTTTGAAATGAAAACCTTTTCAATGCCTTGAATGGCAATTGATAGCTTAGTCTGATATCACTCAAACGAATGTTGTCCGCTTTTTCAACATTAATATCTGCATATTGATAAAAGGTCTCCCGGCTATTATCAACAGGATAAAGCAGTGCAGGCACATTGGTAATTTTTTCATCTCCCGGCTTTTGCCATCTTTTACTGTATTCCGGATTTCCTTTCCCATAATAAAACAGATTGTAATCGTTCAGGGAAGGCTTTCTGAAATAGTACCCCAATTTATAGGTAATATTGAAAGATAAACTTAGGTTTTTGCAGGAAACAGTATTTCTAAATGCACCAAAGAAATGAGGAATTGCTGAGCCCCCTATTGATTGATCAACTAAGGGTGTGTTTTGGATGGCATAATAATCACTGCTTTTTTTCCCATTTACATATCCAAGTGGATTTCCTGTAGAATCAAGCCCGGCCCATTTATAGCTTACAATCAGGTAAGGCTCATATCCCTGAATCGGATTTATGTATTGTCCATCGCTGGTATAGCCGACGGTATAAGCGTCTTCATCGAGATATTTTGCAACCTTGTTTTTCACAAAACTGAATATGAAATTTGTTTCCCATTTAAACCCTTTGGTAGCAATATTCACGGAGTTAAAAGTTATATCCCATCCATGTCCCTTAAGATCGGCGGAGTTAGTAAAAATATTATAAGTGCCGAGTGTCGGATCTATTGATTTGCTTCCAATAAGGTCCGTTGAATTCTTTCGATAATATTCAATGCTGCCGGATATCCGGTTACTGAAGGCGCTGAAGTCCATACCAATATTGGCCATTCCAACTTTCTCCCATCGAAGGTCTGGATTAGGATAGTTTTGAATATAATTATAAGGAACATTAATAATCGGTTGCCATGCAGCAGGATTACTACGGATGGTAGTGAGAGCTGACACGGTATGACTTACATTACCCCCATATCCATAACTGGCTCTTAGTTTTAAAAAAGGAAGCCATTGCAAATGATAAAATGATGCTGACGAAATATTCCATCCCGCACCGGCAGACCAAAGAGGAATCCATTTCTGGTTGGCATTAACACCAAATAGGTTCGAGGCATCCTTTCTAAAACTGGCTGAGAAGTTATATTGCCGGTTATATGTATAATCTGCATTCGCATATACTGATACGTAACGCTCTAGAGTAGACGAGAAACCGTTTCCGGAAGGAATTGTCGAGTACCCGGCCACGTTATCAAAAGTAGGGTAAGGATTTACGTAATCCACATTTGTAAAATTTAATTTGTCATCATAACCATACGTCCGGTAAGTAGCGGAACTATTTTGCGTCTCTCTTGTTTCTGCACCTGCAATAGCATGGATACTGTTTTTTGTACCTGCGCCTTTATTAAAATCCAGTTGGCCTCTCCACGCATATCCTTTGATTATATTCTGACCTGCGTCAAGGATACTGCCATAGGGAACAATATAGGTAAGGTTCGTTCCGTCATATTGGGTAAATTGATTAATAAGATTACTTGCCTCGAATGAGTTTACCCCATAAATGGTTGATGAATTTGCCTGGGTGTTCTGGTATTGATATTTTATTTCTGCGGTGAGCGCCTTTGAGAATGAATACCGTAGGCCTATATTGGCGATCAGGGCATTCGTGCCTGTATTCCTGTTTACATTTTTTAATTCATTCAAGGGTGAATATTTCCAATCAAGCAACATCCCTTCACCTGCTGTGTCCGTAAAACTTCCACTGTATAAGACATTAATGGGTAATGGATTACCGGCAGCATCAGCCAGTTGTGTATAAGGATATAATGCAGACCCGTTTCCAAATATTGAAATATCATTGTAACCACCGGGACTGTTGCTTATTGTAGTGTTCTGGGTATAGTTTGCGGCTACGTCTAATTGTAAATTTTTAACAGGGATATACGAATTATCGGTACGAAAAGTAAATTGGTCATCTCTGTCTCCTACCAATGTTGCCAGGTTCCTGTTATAGCCCCCGGAAACCATGTACTTAAAAGTTTTACTTCCACCACTCAGGTTCAGGTTATATTGCTGCAATACTTCAGGCCTGTATAAATATTTTTCAAAGTCATTTCGGACATCAAGCGGTCTAAGCATATTAATCTGGTTATTCGCATCAGCCTCTGTAATTGTTCCGGCCCTCTCTTTTGCCAATATTTCTACAACCGGACTTATGGGAGGATAGTTATAGGTATTGTTTAACGAGTAATCGTAAAACCCCTTATTAAAAAGAAATTGTTCCACATCAATATAATCTGAAGTGGACATATTTTTTTGAGTGAAGAGATCAGGCTTTGGGGTAATAGTCAAATTGCTAACGAGTGATAGTCTAACCGGCTGGTTAAACTGCCCTTTTTTTGTAGTAATTACAATCACGCCATTTCCCGCTGTGGCGCCCCAAATACTTGAAGCAGCAGCGTCTTTGAGAAGCGTTACACTTTCTACGTCATTCGGATTTATGTCGTTTATATCGCCTTGATAGGGGAAGTTATCAAGAACAATAAGAGGCGAAGTGGAGGCAAAGCCCAGACTACTGATTCCTCTTAACTGTAATGGTGCATCTGATCCCTGCCTGTTATCGAATAGTAAGGATCCTGCGATTCCATCCAGCCGGGAAAGGATTGATGTACTCGTGCTTCGGTTAAACAGATCTTTATCTATTTTCTCAAACGAACCGGTTGTGCTTGACTTATTCATTTGCTCATAACCTGTAGAAACAGTTACGTTGTTCAGAGTTACGGCGATTTGCGAAAGAATAATCGTAAAAGGCTCACTGCTTAAAGAATCGGTTTTTAATTCCTTTGTGGTGTAACCAACATGGCTGATGACGATGGTATGGCCCTTAGGAACCCATAAGGAAAATGAGCCTTTATCACCAGATGTAGTTGAAATTTTAGTACCCTTCACTATGATGGATACCTCTGGCAACGGTTTTAGTTCCGCTGCAGATATAACGGTGCCATTTATGTGCAGATTTTCCTGTGCATGCACCCTCTTTAGACTGATAAACAGAATTGCAAAACATATAATTATTTTCATTTCAATTTTTTTAGAGTTATTAAAAATTATTTGGATTGTTTTCTTCGAGTAAGAACATATTGATTGTTCTATAGGCCGTAATTATTTTAAGGCCGTAGTCCTTTAGTTTTTTTCGGAGGGTGGGAATATCGATCAATTCATTAATGCTGATACCATGTAATTTCAATTCTCCACAGCCACTTTCATCTATAACCGGCATTGCTCCATAATGACCATTAAGATCAAATACAACACTTTGCAAAGACTTTCCATTTTCAGCATTATACTTTTTTACAGGATTAGAAATACCGGATGTATTATCACGAACAATTACCAGGCATTGAACCTCTTTTTTTTGCATTGAACCGTTAAGTTGAAAATAAAAATTCAGGTCGCGGACTATTTTTCTTTTTATAGAATCCAAAGAAAAATCAAGGGGGAAAGACCCTTCATAACAGTAGGTGTTCTTTCTTATCCATTCCTGTGTGAGTTCTCCTCCGGGCTGATAGGCATAACGTGAGGTATCCGAAACATGCAGAGATATAAAAGCAGGCCGTAGCAGGCCATCATAAAGGATGTCTGTATAAAGTGCAAGAACCGGTACATTGATAAATGAGATCCTGATGACATCATTAATTGTGTCTCTTACAATATTATACCTCCAGGGTACATTATCCATATAAGATGTGACCACACTATATGAAACGTGGGCCGGATAACTAAAGTCAGGTATAATTGATTCGTTAAGGTGAAGTAAAGGCCGGTCATATTGAAAGGCAGTGATGTCGCGCTTAACAGGAAGAGATATTTTCTGATTTTTCAGTAAATGGTCTAAATTGGACGCAGTAATGTATTCCGGGTAGGTAATCGCTTTTACGACCCCATTCATTATTATTACATCATGTGAAATATAAGTGTGTGGAAATAGTTGGGAAAGAATGGTGTCTGCAGCGATAGCGGTGAAATTCAGATTGACTATATTTTTTCTTTTTAAAAATGATTGTACACTTACTTCTGATTCTGCTATTACAAGAATGATCTTTAATTTATCGCCATATTGTTTTTGCAAAGAATCGAAACGTGGCAAAGATTCTATACAACTAACACAGCCAGTTGACATAAAATCCAATACGACCACCTTATTTTTAAAGTCTGAAAATTTTGCCATAGGCTTTGAATAATTAATAATAGTACCGAGCGAAATATCCGGAACTGTATCCCCGATAGAGAGTGGCCTGACTGTTTGGCTATTGCTCAGCAAAGGCCATAGAAATATCATGAAGCAATAAATCAGTTTCATTGCAATTGGTTTTATAGATGAAAGAATGGTTGAAAATTATATGGCATCAACCGCCCTATGTTGGGTCCTTTGGCTTGCGCTCAAATAAAATTTTGAGCCATTTAATAAAAGGATTTATATGCTGGTTGCTCATAGAAAAATTAATTGGTATCCCGTGAATTTTTAACTTTTATATCAGATGGTAACCGCATATAGCCACGGGAAGGGACTTTAATTAGCTGCCTGTCAAATATTTTTGCCTGGATATGATAATAACAATTGTTCAATACATCTGTTTTTAAAACCTGCCTCAAATGTTCGGAAGGCACTAATGCATTTAAATCATATTGACACTCTAATACTTCCTGAACAATTTTTGCCGCAACGGTTTCGTCCTGCACCAGGCGGCGGGCATAACGTTGCAACAGAATTGAATAGCAGGAAGCCTCCTTTATAAAATGTTGCTGATCGTTTTGCATGGATAAATATTTTTAGATAAGTGAATCGAAATTTAAAAAAACACCGGCAGCCGGTAGCCGGGTATTGGGCCGGCAACCATGCTTTTATAAACCCACATGAGAAGAAATGTTTAAAAAGCCTGCCGGTGGATATAACATTAATGGTTATACGCATTTTAGACTACTATTCCGGGTTTCTTGGTTTTTGGTTATAATGTGATTGTATTATCCTTCGTGCATCATTGGAGATTTGCCACTGCCTGAGGAGTAAAAACATTCGGTAAGATTTGTAGCGTTGGTACAGGTAATGACAAGGTAATGCAATAGATTTTTGAATATGCCTGTAATAAGTTTTAAAATAGATAAGCGCATCACCATGGAGTATAGGATGGGATGCAGGATCTTTTGATACTGCTCTGGAAAGTAATTGATATGTATGCCTTGAACCCAAAATATAAGCTTATTACCTGTTAAAAAATAAACCATACCAATTGAGTTTTTAAGAAGAGACTTTATTTATCTGCGCTTTAGAAAAAGCAATTAGAAAAAAAGGGCGCAGGTCTCGACTTATCGATTTGAGGCCCTCGGAGAGCCATGGAACGAAAGAGGAAAACCCACGCCCCGGGAGCGTGAGCCATTCTACTTTTCGTCTCGTTCCAAATTGAAATTTCCGAGGTTTCAAATCAAGACTCCAAGCGAATTGCTTCAATAATTTTATGAAGAATCGCAAAAATAGCATTCAACTTAATGAATCAAAAAATAAAGATAAATAAAATAATGACATAAACGTCATTATTTTAATAATTCTTTCAAAGGAATTTGTGCCAACAAAAATGGCCAACTTAAAAGATATTAAATTACTTCAAAAGATTGCTCTCATTCTCAAAGAATTAAGAGAAGAAAAAAAATTGTCTCAAGAAGAAGTTTATAATGACACTAATATACATATTGGTCGAATTGAAACAGGTAAAGGGAATATTAGCGTTAGTACTCTTGCAACCTTATGCAAATATTATCAAATTAAACTTTCTGATTTTCTTAAAATGGTTGAAAAGCAAAAGTGAATTTTTAAGAAAAATTACGTTTGATCTTTACTGTTATGCTAATGTCAAAATACAATATCCTTAGGCAAACTAAGGATAGCTCTCTTTAATTACTCAAACACTCTCCGGAATGTGGAGAAATGTTAGTAGCAAAATTTTAGGAGTTAAAACTTTTTTGGCGAAACGATATCAACAGCATGGAGTAAAAACTGTTAAAAAGGCTCTGTTATAATTCTGCACTATCCATGCTTTATTCATGCCTTTGATTAGGAGTATCTATGGAGTATCTTATCCTCGTGTTTAGTCCTAAAATAGCTGTACGGATAAATATTTTAGATCATACGAAAGTGGAACTATTTAACAATCTCTTTTAGTATTTACAATAAAATACCTTGTTCAATGCAAGCTTTAGAGTAAAACAAATTTGAACCTTTAAATATTTCAATTCCTTGTTTCATGGCAAAAGAAACCTTTCCTCTTTTTCTACCTCTCATTCTAGTGCCAAGTGTGTGGTCTCACCCGACATTACACAATCATAATTTATCAAAAGTCCGGTGTAGATATCAAATGGAAAAGGAGAAATACCATTTTCACTTAACAAGGATCCGAGCGCCAATGCACAGGCTGAGCCCTATCTTGTAAATGTCTTTGTCTTGCGACATGGACTGGTCGGTATCCTTCCGCACAAGCTATATTTTTAGCTTCAACTTGAGTACGAAATGTTCCGTGAACTTCTTTTTCATTAACGACGATAACATAATGTGAAGTTGGTGTAAATGCACTTGAAGCATGCGGTCTATGTTCAATAAAAGCGGCTGGCATAATAATTCTTTTGTCAACAAATATAGGATATTTCGCGCCTACATACAATAAGGTACAAAGTATTGTATGTAGCATATTTTTGAAATTAAAACCGTCACAAAGATGGGATATTGCTATTGTCCTATTATTAATCTCACTAATTCTACAATTAGTAGAGCTATTGAAATCCCTATTGCCCACTTAGAGCGTTTATCTACACTTGGGTAATCTTCAAATATCTTTTTTGCATTTTCTTGCTCATACCATTTTAATGTGATTTCTGTATCTAATTTTTCCTGTTCTTTAACGAAAGATGAATAAGAAATGAATGATATTCCTTTCGGAGTTATTACTATATTAGCTGTTTTAGTATCTAAGTAAATAAATTTCTTTTCATAAACTAAAAAAGATATTACTGCATCATGTGGACTTATGCCAGTATCAACTTCCACCTTTGTTAAGTGTATCAGATAATGAACCCCTCCTGCATCTTTTTTATAAATATTGTTGAAATTCCTGTCATGAGTACCCACTGTTCCTGCGATGGAGACCCAGCTTTGAGAGAGCAGTAATTGTAAGAACTTTTATAAGGTCAAATATACATTATGAAGTTAAGTTTCGGGGTATATTTTTTTCTTTCTTTTTGATTCTCCTTTTAATTCAACCCGATGTACCTGGGCTGTCATCCTGTCCATAATGGCATCAGCAAGTGTAGGTTCATTTATATATTCATACCACTTGGATACCGGCAATTGTGAAGTAATGATAATCGATCTTTTAGCATACCGGTCTTCCAGTATTTGCAACAGAGCCAGCTTTACATCCTGGTTTAAAGATTGTAATCCAAAATCGTCCAGAATGATCAGTGTTTGTCGTTCCAGGTAATTTAAATATTTGATGTAGGTTCCGTCCAGTTTTGACAAATTGATTTTTTCAACAAGCCTGTTCATATTGAGGTAAGTAGTCCGATGGCCTTGTATGCATGCCTGGTGGCCTAGCGCACAGGCCAGATAACTTTTGCCACATCCTGTAGCTCCCGTGATCAGGATGTTTTCTCCCTGCCTTAAATAGTGCCCTTCGAGCAAGGTTAGCAGTTGCTGTTTGGTGAAGTTGCGTACGGCAGAACATTCCACCTCTTCAGCTACCGCGGGTAAACGCAGTTTGGCCAGCCTGAGGTAATAAGCAGTTCGTTCATTGTTTCTTGATAATAGCTCCGCCTGTATAAGTTGCGCTATCAACTCATGTGCTTCGAGTTGTTGATGGATGGGTAATTCCAGTTGCAGAGAGTAAGAACTTTGCATACCATGGAACTTTAATTGCTGCATTTGTTGCAGAGTTTCATTTGTGTTCATTGCTGTTGGTTTTATTTATGATTCAAAAATGGTGTTGAAGAAAGTGTATTTTAAGAGCGTATTTTAGACAGATGATTTTGCAAAAATCATCTGTCTAAAATACGCAAGCCCGCGGCAGGCGTTAAAGAGCCCGCACTCAGTGATAGTTCCCCGAACCGCGGATGTTGTCATGTTCCGGCAGAGGGGTATTATCAAAGAGTAAAGGTTGTTTGTCGAGGCCTTTGGCCAGGATGTTTTTGATCATGGTGTAATTGATTCTTGTAGCATTGGAAGCCCTTTGACAAGCAGCCTCAAGCCGGACAGCGGTATATTTTTTTTCAAGCATCAACATTCCAAAACAGGCTTTATAATTCTGCTCTATGTAGATACTATTATCCAGCATGTGTTCAGCAGCGTGCCTGGTATACCGGCCTATTCTGGCAGCTTGCAGCAGCAAGCCTTCCTTTGTCCAACCCTTTATCTGGTGCATGTGCAGGTGGTTGGGTGGCATGTGTTCTGCAAGTGTGGTATAGGCTTTACTGATGCTCTTGCGAAAGTGCAATGCAATACGCTCATACTCATAATACACTTCAACAGTGGCGTTGTCATAGAGCACTTTTACTTTTTTTCCCACATAGCCGTATGGGACGCTATAGTACAAATGATCTTCTGTTATCTGTATATGATAATTGCGCTGCACGGTTACCATTGCAATTTTTTTATGAGTAAAAGTTTTCTCAGGTAAGTTCTTCAGTGTGCCGCGTTCATATTGCTCAAAAAAATACAGGCGGCTATATACCTTATTTTTATAGGGCTTGTTATTGAGCAGGCGGAGCTGCCCCTCTATAGCATACTGGAGTTCTTCCAGGCTAAAAAAATCAGTATTACGCAAGGGTGGAGATTACGGTCAAAGTTTACCAGTATTTCAGTAGCAAAGTTTACCACTTGCAAGGATTTGTTGTAGCGATGTAAATTTAGTTTTTATTTTTCTT
>Ga0208589_1001091_pt1 | contig 11719 bp, 8 predicted proteins | sample NGESurshal092012_2_FD_184486 | JGI IMG/M metagenome (GOLD analysis project Ga0208589, IMG submission 184486) | Arctic peat soil microbial communities from Barrow, Alaska - NGEE Surface sample F53-2 shallow-092012 (SPAdes) | ecosystem: Environmental > Terrestrial > Soil > Wetlands > Peat ... | reverse complement strand
ACGCCACGCCAGCGGCCACCCGCACGAGGCCACCCACGGAGAAGCGGAGAAGAGGCGACATGACGTGCAGGCCTACACGGTCGAGCAGGTAGCGGAGATGCTGCACATCGGGCGAGACAAGGTCTACTGCCTGCTCCGCACCGGCCAGCTGCGCAGCATGAAGATCGGCAAGCTGCGCCGGATCACCGACCGGCACCTGGCCGAGTTCGTCGCCTCGCTCGAAACCCCGCCCAGCCACCGCGACGGCCACCACAACGTCGGACGGCGCGGTAGGACCACACCCAGGCACCACAAGGGAAGGAGGAAGACCGATGAAGATGATCATCGGGAAGTACGAGGCCACCATCTACCCCGAAGGAGACGGCTACACCGGCGCCATCAGCCTTGGCTTCGACGCCGCGGGCAGACGCCAGCGGGTCAAGCGGAAGGGCCGGACCAAGGCCCAGGTGAAGGACAAGCTCCGCGAAGTCGTGGAGGATTTAGCGGCCGGGGTCACCGCGGCCGAGGGGTACACGGTCGCCGACGCCATCAGCGACTTCCTGGACCAGGGAATGAAAGGCAAGTCCCCGGAGACGGTCAGCAATTACCGGTCGCTGGCCGACCACCACCTGATCCCGCAGATCGGCGCGGCCCGGCTCAAGAAGCTGACCGCCGACGAACTGGACCGCTGGATGGACGAGCGGGCGGCCGAGCTGTCGAACCGGACCCTGCGGCTGGTCCACCAGATCCTGGAACGGGCCATCCGGCACGCCCAGGCCCGGGACAAGGTCCGCCGCAACGTGGCCAGCCTGATCCTCGTGCCCGACGGCCAGGAGGGCCGCCCGTCCAAGGCCATGACCCTGGACCAGGCCGTCCGGCTGCTCGACCATGTAGGGCCAGGCAGTCAGCACCGGCTCGCCGCCTACGTGGTCGTGTCCCTGCTGGCCGGGGTCCGGACCGAAGAAGCAAGAGCGCTCCGATGGTCTGAGGTGGACCTGGACGAGGGCACGGTGGCCGTCTACCGGTCCGTGCGGGCCAAGGGCGACACCAAGACCCGCAAGAGCCGCCGCCTCCTCAAGCTGCCCACAAAGGCAGTCGAGGCGCTCAGGGAGCACCGCAAACGGCAGGCCGCCGAACGGCTCCAGGCCGGCGGGAAATGGGAGGACCATGACCTGGTCTTCTGCCGCGGGGACGGCGCACCGCTGGACCGCTGGCAGGTCCGCCGCGAATTCGCCGCCATCACCACAGCCGCCGGGCTGGGGGACACCTGGGCGCCACGGGAGCTGCGGCACTCGTTCGTGTCCATCCTGTCCGCCCACGGCGTCCGCATCGAGGACATAAGCGACCTGGTCGGCGACAGCGGCACGACGGTCACCGAGTCCGTCTACCGCCACGAGATCAGGCCCGCGCTCACCACGGGCGCCACGGCCATGAACAAGATCCTCAGCAAGAAGCGGGCCAGAACGGCCTAGCCCGTCACGCAACGACACCAGAAAACACCAACCGGGGTGGCTCCCCGCCTGGCTCCCGAAGATCGAAAAGGGGTCCCGGACCAAGATCCGAAACCCCTTCTGACCTGCTAAGCAATGGTCGGGACGGCCGGATTTGAACCGGCGACCCCTTGACCCCCAGGACTACGGACTAGGCGTTTCCGCTGATCAGTCCAGTCACAGCGGGGGAGTGGTGGGTGTGCCGACATGCTGGTTGTCCGGTCGGATGCATGCCGTGTGGTCCCCAGATGGTCCCCAGGGCAGAACCGCTTGCATGCCACCAGCCAACCTGTCCGAAGATGTGGCTGACCTCGGAAGCCTTGCTCGTAGCGTCCGCAGTGGGCCTCTGCGGTCCGGGCCTGTTGGTGTCGGCGGTGGGTGTCAGCCCAGATGCCGATCGACTCCTGGCAACTCACCAAGCCCTTCAAGCGTCTCCCACACAGAGCAGTTGAAGCGCCTTGACCGAGGGGAGCTAACTTGAGTTACCTGGCCCGAGCGCTACTGCGCGAATGGGAAGCGTCCAACCGCCGGATCGCCGCAAAAGCCAAGCGGCCGGTCGGCATGATGAGCTTCTCCCAGGCGATGACACCCGAAGGCAGGGCGGAGTTTAAGTCCATCTTCAGCGGACGTAGCCAGGCCCGACAGGTAACCGTACCGACCTCAAGTGGACCCAGCAAGGCAGGGACAAAGGCAGAGGATGTTGCCGAAGAGGCTGGCGCAATGAGCATTTGGGTTGTGAATGCCAATCTCTCTACTAGAGATAAGTCCAAGTTGTTCGCCGCGTGGAATGGCCTTACCGAGGATGAGCGAGACCGGTATCACCGGATGGCCAGGGCATGCATCACTGCATCTGAACACGTCAAGAAGAGAGATTCATCACTGTAGCGGTTGGCGGAAGGCGTGAGCGCGATGAGCAGTGATCCCTCGCTTGTAAGGTACGTCCACGTTGTCGGAAACCGTCGCTGGCCTGGGTGTCCGCCTCTCCCCCGATCGGGTGAAGTAGGCGGGAGTCCGGCCTCGTTGTGGTCAGACGTGGTGGTCAGCTCGGCGACGGACCCAGCTCGGCCGCGATCTGCTGCGTAGAAGATGCGAGCTCGCCGACGTGGTGGGGCGTCTGAGTTGAAGTAGTAGTTCGGCCCAGCGGGTGTTAATCTGCATTGACGATTGGCTTTGCGTCTGCTTTGGTCGCTCTATATATCTGAATTTCCTATTGAAGGAACACCTGCAATGACTAGCACTTCTGAACCCGAGTGGGTCCTGATGATCCCGTTCATAACAGCACCGGGCTTCCCGCTTAAAGAGAGCCACACTGTGACACTCGGCGGGCTCCACGCGGAAGTGCGACCGGCCGCTTTCGATTACACACAAATTACAATTGACGGCATTAGATCTGCGCAAGCAGCCTTCGATCTGTTTGAGTCCATGCGAATAGGCATGCTAATAGCGAGCCTGAATATTAATTGGGGAATACGGGTTCTACCCAATGTGCGGATCCTGGAAAGTGATTCGCCCATGCCGAATGAGCCAGATGTACCGCTGATTTATCCGAAGGGCAAAAATCTTCGTCGTCTGGTTGGCCATGTTGGTGTGATACAAAAGAACCCTGATAAGGTCCTTCCGAAGTTGCTCGAGAGCCTTGAAATTGGGCTAAAACTGGCGTCGGCCCGAAAGGCAATGACTGATAATCTGGTAAAACTTGCGATCGAGCTATACGTAGACACGTATTTCGAGACTTCTGACTCGGCTCGCTTTATCGGATTTGTTGGCGTCCTAGAGGTATTGAAAGACAAGGATTCATCTTCGGATGCAGCGACAGCTCTGATTGACAAGTGGCGCCAAGAGGCAAGTATTCTGACTCATGAGGAAGCAGACTCCATACAGAGTAGCCTTGCGAATCTGAAGTCGATCTCGATCTCACGAGGTATCGGCTCCGTGGTGAAGCGTCACCTTGGCCAAGATCGAGTGAAGGAAGCCCGAGATTTGTATACGGCCCGTAGTAGCCTCGTTCACTATGGGATACGCCCAACTGATTCTGCCGATACTGTACGCCGCACTCAAAAGCTGGTGACAGAATTGCTTGCGCATATTTTTATGGTTGGTTCCCGCTAATTACATATAGCCGATTACAGCTATACCAAACAACAATCTGCAGCTGGGCAGGCATCATGTCAGCCTCAGACATGAGTCTGCACAGACAGCTGTTAGCACTGCGGGCCAGAGCGCACCCCTGGTTCTGACCGCTTGTATGCCCCATATCCAGCCACGATGTCCAGGACAGTAGTTGACCTGGGAAGGCATCTCCACTTGAGTCTATGGCGGGTCATCATTCGCCAAGCCCGCTGGTGTCGGGTCTGGGTGTCACCAGTTGCCTCGCCTTTGATTACATGAAGCGCCCCCATCATGACGCACTGTTCTGGGAGGCTAAGCCAAAAGCGTCTCAGAAGGGGGTACATATGCCTCTAACCTGGATACCGGGGTTGTATGGACCGGCGCGTGACATTAGCCAGGCACTTGCGGGAAGACGGCCTCCGAGGCTTAAGCAGCAAATCGAATCGACCCATCTGGGCGGTAAGACCTGGATTAGGGTCACGGCCTGGTGCCAAGGCAGTAAGCCCGTTAGCGTCCGAGGCTGCTTCGCTGAGCTATATGTGCACGCATACGATGCGTGCGTGGAACCCTATCCCGTGCGCATGCGTGTCATCCAATTCTCTCCGAGCGGAATCGTCAAACTAGCTCCTAGTGAGGATCCGGTTCACTGGGAGGCACAGGTCGCTAATGATCAAGTACGACGCATATCTCGCGAACACAATGCAGCAGAAACTTTAAAAACATATGGTGCTCGTGGCCCGAAAATACAGGCAGAATTGCTAGAAAGAGAGCAGTCGCAGTGGGCGAAGCGCGACAAGTTCCTCTGGCGATTGGTCTGTGCCCTCGGCGGTCCTGAGAGTGTTGGTATTAGAGCTGTGATCGAGACGACGGACGGTAGAAGCATCGCGACCGCGAGAGTTGCAGTACCGCCCGCGCCGCCGATTGCCGAACGGATGAGTGATGCCGTGACTGTGGTTCGCCAAGCGACCCGTAATCGCTCGAAGGTTAGCGAAGCATCATCCGCTACACGTGCCCAGGATATAGAAAGACGCAGCTAGCGCCCACCTGCCAATGACCAGACCTAGCCATCCTTCCGATAGGCGCCGATCGAGCCGGGGAAGATCAACGTCAAGAGTGGCGCTTGCGCCATCGCGTGCGACGCGCGTAGCGCGCTCTTGATGGTGATCTTGCGCGGTTCAATGCTGGGTCGCCGGGAGGATGGCAGCCTTGTGCGCGGCGCGTGGTTGCGCTGGGTCGTAGGGACCTCCAGCTGCGCGGTCGGTGCTGGGGGCCTGGAGCGCGCCGACGCCGCCGTGGCCCGAAGGGCCTAAGAGCGGCACGAGGCGCCCAGGGCATCACGCTCCCCCGGGGTAACCGCGGCCTGCGCCAGGCTGGAACTGCCCCACGCTTGGGTCTGCGCAACTTCGCGTGCCGCTGATCTAACGCCAGCTGACGCCGGGGTCCGGCGCGCTTGCGCGCCCTTGAAGGCGTACAGAAACTCTGCACAGATCCGGTGCCCGAAGGTGTCTAAAACTGACGGCCATCGTTGACATCTGGGGTCTCTGATAACTAAGGAGACTCATGTGAACGAGCGTGAGCGGGACAAGAACGCCGCCCGGCGGCTGGCCATCTTGCGGCACGCCGGGGAGGTCACCGGCAATGTGGCACTGACCTGCCGGTACTACGGGATTACCCGGTAGGCCTTCTACCTATGGCGGCGCCGCTATGAGGCTGGAGGGTTAGAAGCGCTGCGTGACCGCTCCAGGCGGGCCGCGCAGGAGTAACGCGGTGCGGATTCCCCGCCGGGGCAGGGCAAGATTGGCCTATGACCAGGTTCGCTTCTTATGACGGCACCCGGATCGGCTACCGCACCCTCGGCGATGGGCCGCCGCTGGTCTGCCTGCCTGGCGGCCCGGGCCGGACGTGCGAGTACTTCGGTGACCTGGGTGGCCTGAGCCGGTCCCGGCAGCTGATCATGCCAGACACCCGAGGCACGGGGGAGTCGGCAGACGCGAGCGACCCGCTGAGCTATCGCTGCGACCGGCTTGCCGGTGATGTGGAAGCGCTGCGCGCCCACATCGGCCTGGACCGCATGGACCTGCTGGGACACTCGGCCGCAGGCGACCTGGCCACGCTCTACGCGGCTGCCTTCCCGCAGCGTGTGGCGCACCTGATCCTGCTGACGCCTGGCCTGGATGCGGTCGGCGTCGAAGAGACAGACGAGCAATGGCGCGCGGCGCTCGCGCGCAGATCGGCGGAGCCGTGGTATCCAGCGGCGCTGGCTGCGATGGAAAAGGCGGAGACCGAGGACGAGTCGATGGAGAACCGGCGCGCATACATGCCGTTCTACTACGGCCGCTGGGACGACGCGGCCCAGGCTCACGTCGATGCCGGGGTCAGCGAGCGCTCCCGCCCTATACGGGACGGCTTCCGCGCCGAGGGCGCCTTCAACCCGTCCAAGACCCGCGAGGCGGTCAGCCGGCTCACCGCGCCTGTGCTGGTATATGCGGGCGAGCTCGACGCCGCTCCGACACCGCAGACCGCCGCAGCGGGCGCGCGCTGGTTCCCGAACGCGACGGTGACCGTTCAGCCAGGGGCCGCGCACTTCCCATGGCTCGACGACCCGGCCTTCTTCACCGCCGCGATCACCTCATTCCTAAGCTGAGCGGCGGCCGTCATCGACGTTACCTGCAACGGGCCAAATTCACGGTCAACATCTAGGAAAACGCGTTGCACTAAACATCAGCCTCGGATGAGTCGATCACGTTCTACCTGGACGGGAACCAGTACTTCAGCGTGAGTGAGAGCCAGATCGGCACCTCGACCTGGCAGGCGGCCTTCGACCACAACCTGTCCATCATTTTCGACCTGGCCATGGGCGGCGGGTACCCGAACGGGGTCTGCGGCTGCACCACCCCGACCAGCGGCACGACGTCCGGCGCCACGATGAGCGCGGCTTACGTGGCGGCCTACGAGACGGGCGGCGGCTCGACCGGCACGGGCGGTTCGGGCGGCTCGGGTGCCACCGGACCCATCGTGGGATACGGCGGCCTGTGCATCGACGACCGCTCGGCGAGCACCGCGAACTTCAACCCGGTGCAGGTTTACACCTGCAACGGCGCCGCGGCTCAGCAGTGGACCGTGGTCCAGGCGGGCAGCACCCTGCACGTCCTGGGTAAATGCCTGGATATCAACGGCGGCGGGACAGCCGACGGGACCACGGTGGACCTGTATGACTGCAACAGCACAGCCGCGCAGGTCTTCATCCCGCAGTCGAATGGTTCTCTGTATAACCCGCAGTCCGGCAAGTGCCTGGACGATACGGGCTGGTCCACCACACCGGGGACCCAGCTCCAGATATGGGACTGCACGGGTAACGCCAATCAGCAGTGGAGCCTGCCCTGACGTGCGGCCGCGGGGCCTTCCCGGCCCCGCGGCAGTCAGGCTGCCCCGCCTGCCCGCTACCCGGCGCCGGCTTCGGGCGGCCGAAGCCGGGCCTGCGCCGATGCAGGCCCGCGGTTGGTCAGGCGGAGACGCGGGTGGCGAGGATGCGGCGGATGTCCGCCGTCTCCTCTTCGCTGTGCCGGTCCAGGATCGCGCCCAGGTCGTTCAGGTCGGCGGCCGAGGTGTAGCCGGACAGGTCGTGCTCAAGGGCCTTGCGTGCGGCGCGTGCCGCGCGGGCATCCCGAAACTCGTCCCGGACGGTGGCCCACATCTGGGTCACCGGCGAGGTGTTGCTTTCCATTTCGTCCTTCCTCAGGGTTGGTGACTTCGCTTACTAGTGTCACCGAGCAGCATTCATGCGTCCAATGACTAGAAATCAACTGACCCATGAGCGTTCGTCATGTATGGCCTTCAGCGGCCACAACACGCGCCGGCGTCCTGGTCGCGCTACCGTAAGTTCATCCGGGAATGCGGCCGGGCCGCCGGTACGGCCCCGGCTGACCCGCCTTGCTAGGCAGCGCTGGGGGCGTCATGGATAAGGACCTGGTCGATCGCGTCACGGACACGGCCCAGCGGGTGGTGGCCAGCGGGGCGATCTCGGCGAACGGGCACGGGAACGTCAGCCTGCGTGTCCCCGGAGCGGACGAGATGTACTTCACCGCAGGCCCCTCGCTGCGCAATCATCGCGCCGAGGCAGTGGTGCGAGTCGGGCTGGACGGGACCTTGCGGGAAGGTGACCTGCCGCCCATCCAGGGTGCCGTGGTGGCCATGCATACGGCCATGTACGCCGACCAGCCGGAGGTCGGCTGCGTCCTGCACACCCACTCGCCCTATGCGACCGCCTACGCCGTGGCCCGCCGGCCCATCGGTTGCTGGGTGGAGGCCCTGGCCATGTTCGGCCTGGCGGCCGGCGTTCCCGTCGCGGACTATGGTCCCCGGGGATCGCAGGAGGCGATCGCTGGTATCCGGGCCGCGGTCATCCCGGGAGTGCCCGCGGTGCTCCTGGCCAACCACGGCGTGCTGATCTTCCACCGGTCCCCGGAGCTGGCTATCACGGTCGGCGGGGTGGTCGAGGAGGCCGCCCAGGCCGGCGTCAACGCGGCCGCGCTGGGCGGCCCAGTCGAGATCGCGGAGGACCTGCGGGCCGCGGCGCTCCAGCGGAGCATGACCTTTGCCGACCGCGGCACGGTGCGTGCCTGAGGCGGTGGCCGGCACAACCGTGCGCGCCTCAGGCGCGGCGGGCTCAGGAGACGGGATCAGCGGCCGGGGCTAGCGCTCCAGCGTTCCCTTCGGCCGTGAGATCCGGCCCGGGCGAATCCCGCACATTCCAGCGCCCGGACACGCAGAGCGCCACCAGGGCGATCGCCGCGGCCAGCATGATCACCGGGGCCATGATCCGGACCGCGGCGTGGTCGGCGAGCCGGAGCAGGTGGCTGTGCTGGAGATACGGGTTGCCGGGCATGTTGGCGATCGTCCCCGCGGTCAGCCGGGCCAGCACCAGCCAGTCCAGCCGTGAGGCCGGATAGAGGACCAGCACGCAGATGAGCATCGCGTCATACCAGGGCAGCTGGTAGGGCCACAGGAATAGCCACGCCGCGCAGAGGGCCACAGTGGGCCGGATGGCGGGGCGCTCGGCCGCCCCCGGCGGCAGCCGCCGGAGGGCCAGGATCGCCACGGCGACGACCACGAGAGTGGCGAGCATCCCGAGGTCGTGATGCCAGCCGTGGGGGAGAAAGACCCGGTAGAAGTTGTCGGCGCTGCTCTGGTTACGCCTGCTGAGCAGGGCCCTGACCGCGGGCGTCCCGAAGTAGGCGTAGCTGGGCACGAGCACCGCGAGCGCAGCCACGGCCGCCACGGCCAGGGCCAGGAGGGACCGGCGCAGGGCCCAGGCCGCCCCCAGGCCGAACAGCACGTAGTTGATCTTGATATCGGCAGCCATGCCCAGGAGGGCGCCCGCGGCCGCGACGCGCCACAGGGCGGGCCGGGGCGCGGTGTGCTGCTCGCCGAGCACCAGCAGCCCGAGCAAGCCCGCCACGACCGCCAGCACGTCCAGGTGCCCGGCCGCGACCAGGTCCCAGAGCAGCAGCGGGTTGACCGTCCAGAGTAGGTGGGCCCGCAGCCGCTGGGCTGGCTTGTGCCGCAGCAACCGGTCCAGGACCAGGGCGACGGCCGCGAACGCGAGCGAGTCCCACAGCTTGAGCCAGAATGTGATCCGGGCGGCGGAGGCGCCGCCGAGCTTGGCCGCGAGGAACTGCTCCATGGTGGCCAGCGGCCCGTAGACGCTCACGTAGCGGTCCCATATGCGGGGGACGGAGTGCGCGAACGCGTTGTGCAGATGACGCAGGTTTATCGGGGTGGTCACGTACGGGCTGTGGCCGAGGGCCATGAGACGGCCGTATGTCGCGTAGTCCAGGGCGTCGGTCGACCCCACCGGCGGCAGCACGGTCAGCACCGCCACGGCGATCAGGCCGGCGATGAGCAGTACCCGCGGGTTCAGCCGGGCCCCTCGGCTGATGGCGAGGAGGCCGGCCGTCACACCGCCGGCGCCGAGCAGCGCGGCCAGCCACAGCCCGTAGGTGACCAGGTCCGCGGACACATGCCTGACCGCCAGCTCCCACGGCGGCCCGGACGCCGGCATCACCAGCGGTGGCAGCATCCAGCTGCCGCGGACCAGGCAGACGGCGATCATGATCAGGAGGGCGATGCCGATCCCGGCCGCGGCCACCAGGGTGAGCCCGCGACTGCGGCCCGCGGAGACCCCGCCGGCGGGGTCGTGCCCCGCGGGCCCGGCCGGGTGGTCAGTGCCCGGGTCAGGGGCCGGACCGGCGGCCAGGGCCGTGAAGTCGGAGGCGCGGCGTGCCTCGGGTGCCGCCAGGTGGCTCTGGGGCTCCAGGGCAGGAATTTCTCCCGTGGCGCTGGTGTCGCTGCTCATTGTCCCCTGGCGGTCGGTGCGGCTGATCGTGAGGTGCCAGGCGCACATGACGACCGGCAGACGTCGAGAATAGCCGGAACTTCGCCATGAATGGGACAGAAGCGAAAGATTTGTGAGCACGCTAACATTTGTTCTGTATCCGCAACGTATTGCCCGATAGCGCGGCAAGAACTTTTGAGTTACCAAATTTCTGCTTCCCCATTACCTTCATGAGGGTGCCTGCGCGCCCGCGGCCCGGCCCCAGGGACGGCCTGCCCGCGCCCCCGCCCAGGCCACGGCGCAGGCCAGCCTGTCCAGGCCATCTGGCGGGCTGCCTGCCCAGGAGCAGGCATGACGCCCCAGCGCCCGGTGCGTCCACCCGGCGGGGCCAGCCGCCGCCGGATCCGCGGCCGCGGCCGCCCGGCGAACGAATCTTGCTGACTCATGGGGCGGCTGGTCTAAGAGTGACTCGTGAAGCACCCGGCGTGGCCGGGGAGGGCAGGACCGGAGCGCGCCGGAGGCCGGGGCGGGGCGCTAGCGGCGGACCGCGCCGGTGACCAGCCACTGCGAGGACCTGGCCCGCAGGGTGAGCGTGACGAAGCGGGCTACCAGCCAGAGGCTGAACGCCAGCCACAGAGCGACCAGGCCGGCGTGCTGCGCGATCACCAGCGCCGCGCCGACCGCGAACACGCCGCCGGCCGCCAGCCCGGCCAGCGCCAGGTAGTCCTGGTCCCCGGCGCCGATCAGCACGCCGTCGAGCACGAACACCACTCCGGCCACCGGCTGCTGTGCCGCCGCCACCAGGAGCACGGCGGGCAGCAGCCGCCGGACGTCCGGCCCGGCCGAGAAGATACCGGGCAGCAGGGGGATGGCCGCGGCCAGTACCAACCCGAACACCACCCCGTAGACCATGCCCCAGCCGATCATCCGGTTGGTCGCGGCCCGGGCGCCGGCCACGTCCCCGGCGCCCAGGTAGCGGCCGGTGATGGCCTGGGCCGCGATCGCGATCGCATCCAGGGCAAAGGCCAGCAGGGTCCAGGCCCGGAACGCGATCTGGTGCGCGGCGATGGCCGCGTTTCCCTGCCGGGCGGCGATGGCGGTGACCACGATCAGCACCGCCTGCAGCGCGATCGTGCGTACCACCAGGGACACGCCGCTCATGGCCGCGGTCCGCAGGCCGGTGAGATCGGGGGCGAACCCCACCCCGGCCCGCCGGGCACCCCGGGCAACCATGGCCAGATAGGCGGCGGCCGCCGCGGTCTGCGCGCAGACCGTGCCCCAGGCGGAGCCCGCGATACCCCAGTGCACCCCGAGCACCAGGAATGCGTTCAGGGCCACGTTGAGCACGTTGGCTGCCACCGCGACGGTCAGCGGCGTCCGGGTGTCCTGCAGGCCGCGCAGCACCCCGGTACCGGCCAGCACCACCAGCATGGACGGCGCGCCGAACAGGCTGATGCGCAAGTAGGTGGTGGCCTCACCACTGACGCCCGGCGAGCCGCCGAACGCGTGCACGATCTGCGGCGCCAGCGGCCACGCGGCCGCCAGGACCACCATGCCGATGATGCCCGCCAGCCACAGCCCATCGACTCCCTGCCTGATGGCCGCCTCCCGGTGCCCCGCCCCGAGCTGCCTCGCCACCGCGGCCGTGGTCCCGTAGGCCAGGAAGACGGAGATGCCGACCAGGGTGGTGAGGGCCTGGCTGGCCACGCCGAGCCCGCCGAGCGGGGTGGTGCCGAGCCGCCCGACGATCACCGAGTCCGCGAATAGGAAGAGCGGCTCTGCGACCAGCGCCCCGAAGGCGGGCACG
>Ga0208589_1001089_pt1 | contig 11725 bp, 9 predicted proteins | sample NGESurshal092012_2_FD_184486 | JGI IMG/M metagenome (GOLD analysis project Ga0208589, IMG submission 184486) | Arctic peat soil microbial communities from Barrow, Alaska - NGEE Surface sample F53-2 shallow-092012 (SPAdes) | ecosystem: Environmental > Terrestrial > Soil > Wetlands > Peat ... | reverse complement strand
CGATCGCCTCGGCCTCGTCGTCGAACCGCGTCAGGCTGGCGAATTCAGCGGCACGCTGTTCCAGCGCGAGCATCAGCGCGCGGTTCTGGATGTTATAGCCGAACTGGTCGAGGCCGATCTCCTGCGAGGAGAATTTCACCTCGGGAGCACGGATCAACCGCCCGGTGTCGTCGACCAGCCGCATCGTCTGCAACGGTGCGGCCTGGTCCCGGCAGCGCGGCCAGACCTCGAGCCGCTCCAGGAAATCGACGGTCGCGCCGAGCAGGGCGGTGGTGCGGTTATCCGCATAAGGCACGCGGCGGGCGATCAGGCCAGTCTTGGCCCCGGCCTGTGCCAGCGCGACCGCCGCCGCAACTCCGGCGGGACCGCCGCCGATCACGACCACGTCGAAGGGGTTGTTGGCATCGTTCATATCGGGACAATTGACATTCCCTGCGGCATTTTCAAGCCCACGCGGCGGGGCCGGTTTGTCGCGGATTTGCGCGGCCGAACGCCGCAAGTCGCCGTGTGCAAAGGCTCGCGATTCCTGATAGCACTTCGGCTCAAATGGACCACGCCAATCAGCAGGATTCCTCTCCCGCCTCGCCGCGAGCGCGGGCCGCTGCCTTTTCCGTGCATGTCTTTACGGCGCTGGGCGCCGGCATCGCGCTGATCGCGCAACTGGAGGCCGTGCGCGAGCACTGGGCGGCCATGTTCGCCTGGCTCGGGATCGCATTGGTGATCGACGCGCTCGACGGCCCGATCGCGCGGCGGCTCGACGTTATCAGGGTGCAGCCGAACTGGTCGGGCGAGGTGCTCGATCTCGTGGTCGATTTTGTTACATACGTCTTCGTGCCGGCCTATGCGATCACCGCGAGCGGCCTGCTGCTGCCGTTGGTCGCGCCGCTGCTCGGTATCGGCATCGTGGTTTCGAGTGCGCTCTATTTCGCCGATCGGCGCATGAAGTCCGAAGACAATCATTTTCGCGGCTTTCCGGCGTTGTGGAACGCCGCGGCGTTTTATCTGTTCCTGCTGCATCTTTCGCCGGCGATCTCCAGCCTGATCGTCGCCGGCCTGATCGTGCTGACTTTCGTGCCCTTCCATGTGCTGCACCCGGTGCGCGTGGTGCGGCTGCGCGGGCTGACGCTCTCGCTGGTCGCGATCTGGGCCGCGCTGGCGATCTACGCGCTGGCCAACAACTTCGATGCCGGCGCCATCGTCACCACCGCGCTATGTGCGATCGCGGCCTATATCGTTGGAAGCGACGCCGCGATCCGGCTGTTGAGGTCGTTCTCGGCATGATTGGATTGTGGACCACTCCGGAAGCCTGGGCAGCACTGCTGACCCTGACCGCGCTCGAGATCGTGCTCGGCATCGACAATGTGATTTTCCTTTCGGTGATGGTGTCGCGGATTCCGCAGACCCAGGCCAAACGCGCGCGGCAGATCGGCCTGGCGCTGGCGCTGGTGTTCCGCATCCTGCTGCTGAGCCTGCTGGTGTGGCTGATCGGGTTGACTCAGGACGTGTTCGCCGTCGCCGGGATCGGCTTTTCCTGGCGCGACATCATCCTGATCGGCGGCGGCTTGTTTCTGATCGCCAAGGCGACGCATGAGATTCACGCCGAGGTCGAAGCCGGCGACGAAGGAGAAAGCGAGGCTGCCTCAAAAGCCGGCGCGTTCGCCTGGGTAATTGTCCAGATCATCATCATCGATCTGGTATTCTCGCTGGATTCGATCATCACCGCGATCGGGATGGCGCAGGATCTGCAGATCATGGTCGCCGCCGTCGTCATCGCCTGCTTCATCATGTATGTCTCGTCAGGCCCGGTCGCCAAATTCGTGGTGGAACATCCCACCACCAAGATGCTGGCGCTGGCGTTCCTGGTGCTGATCGGGGTGGCGCTGGTCGCCGATGGCTTCAAGTTTCATATCCCGCGCGGCTACATCTATTTTGCTATCGCGTTCTCGGCGCTGGTCGAACTGTTCAACGTTCTCGCGAAAGCCAACCGCAGGAAAGCCGGTAAACAGGGGTCGAGTTGACAAGGCCGCCTCGATGGCTTTCGATTCAACGGATTGAATGCCAGGCGATGCTGCGGGAGGAGACGAAATGACAAAAGCCGTGCGCGTGCACAAGGTCGGAGGCCCGGAAGCGCTGGTCTACGAGGCGATCGATGTGACGGCTCCCGGACCCGGCGAAGTCCGTATCCGCCAGCATGCCGTCGGCCTCAACTTCATCGACGTCTATTATCGCGCCGGCCTCTACAAGGCGCCCGGCCTGCCGTTCATTCCCGGCAACGAAGCGGCCGGCGAAGTGCTGGCGGTCGGTTCCGGCGTGACCAATTTTCATCCCGGCGATCGCGTCGCCTATTATCATAATCTCGGCGCCTACGCCTCGGAGCGCAACATTCCCTGGGAGAAGCTGGTCAAGCTTCCCGACCACATCACCTACGAGCAGGCCGCCGTGCTGATGTTGAAGGGGCTGACGGTCTGGTATCTCCTGCACAAGACCTTCAAGGTCGAGCCGCATCATCGGGTGCTGATTCACGCGGCCGCCGGCGGCATCGGCCTGTTGGCCTGCCAATGGGCAAGGGCGCTCGGGGCGCATGTGATCGGCACCGTCGGATCGAAAGCCAAGGCAGACCTTGCGCTCGCCAATGGTTGCGATCACGTCATTCTCTATAACGAGGAGGATTTCGTCGCGCGCGTAAAGCAGATCAGCCGCAACGAACTCTGCGACGTGGTCTATGACGGCGTCGGCAAGACCACATTCCCGGGCTCGCTGTCCTGCATCAAACCGCGCGGACTGTTCGTCAGTTTTGGCAACGCGTCCGGCCCGGTGCCGCCGTTCGCGCTGACCGAACTCAACAATCACGGCTCGCTGTTTGCGACCCGGCCCAAGCTGAACGACTATATCGGCACCCGCAAGGAATTGCTGGAAGGCGCCGACACGGTGTTCGCGGCTGTCATCAATGGCAAGCTGCATGTGCCGATCAATCACGCCTACGCCCTGAAAGACGCCGCCAAGGCGCATATCGATCTCGAGGGCCGCACCACCACGGGCGCCGCGATCATGCGGCCTTAGTTTTTCATCGTCATTGCGAGGAGCGATCGCGACGAAACAATCCAGTCCTTGCCTTGAGGCTCTGGATTGCTTCGCTTGCGCTCGCAATGACGAAAGTCGTCGCTACGCTACCAGCCGTGCAGCGCCCGCTTTGGTCAAGATACCGTCGAGCCCGTCGATCATCGCGTCGATCTCTTCGCGGCTGACGTTGAGCGCCGGCATGAAGCGGAGCGCGTCCGGCTGCGGTGAGTTCAGCAGCAGGCCTTGCTCGAACGCTTGCGCGACGATCGAGGCGCCGATCGGCAGCTTGAGGTCGAGCGCGAGCAGCAGCCCGCGGCCGCGGACTTCGCCGAGGCCGTGCCTTGCGGACAGCCGTTGCAGCTCGCTCTCGAGGTAAAGTCCGGTCTCGACGGTCGCTTGCAGGAATTTTGGCGTCACGACCTGTTCCAGCACGGCAAGTCCCGCGGCGCACATCAGCGGGTTGCCGTTAAAGGTGCCACCCTGATCGCCATGTTCGAAGCAGGAAGCCTGTTCCGTCGCCAGCAACGCGGCCAGCGGCACGCCGCCGCCGATGCCTTTGCCAAGCGTCATGATGTCAGGCTCGATGCCGGCATGCTCGTAGTGGAACAGCTTTCCGGTACGGCCCATGCCGGTCTGGATCTCGTCGAAGATCAGCAACAGGCCGTGCTGCGTGGTCAGCGCGCGCAATTGTTGCAGGAATTGATCGGTCGCGGGCCATACGCCGGCCTCGCCCTGGATCGGCTCCAGCATCACGGCCACGGTCTTGTTGTTGATCAGCCGCTCGACCGAACCGACATCGTTCAGTTGCGCTTTGCGAAAGCCCGGTACTTTCGGCTCGAACAGCGGTTCGAAGGCCTTCTTGCCGGACGCCGACATGGTCGCCAGCGTGCGACCGTGAAATCCGCCGGCAAAGCTGATGATTTCATGCGCGCCATTCTTGTGTAGTGCACCGTATTTGCGCGCGAGTTTGATCGCGCCCTCATTGGCTTCCGCGCCGGAATTGGCAAAGAACACCTGATCGAAGCAACTGTTCGCGACCAGCGCCTGTGCGAGTTTGAGGCTCGGCGCGTTGTAAAAGGCCGGGCTCGGCGTCAACAGCAGCTTTGACTGTGCGGCGAGCGCGTCGGCAATGCAGAGCGGGGAGTGGCCGAGACAATTGACCGCCCAACCCTGCACGAAGTCCAGATAACGTTTTCCGGTGTCGTCCCACAGCCAGGAGCCTTCGCCGCGAACGAACACGGCCGGCGGGCGCACGGTGATGTCCATCAGTGCGTCGAACGGATGGGTGGCGATGGTCATGTCGAACTCCTCTGAGGTTTGGGGATGAAAACGCAGGCCGAAACGCGAGAAGGCCGCACTTTTGAGGGTGCGGCCTTCTCGAAAACTTTGCTGAGCTATCTAGCTAATCAGCGTTGTCGTCGGACACGGCGCGACCCATCATCGTCGATCGAGCGACGACGGAAAGCTGCGCGGAGGTGGGTCCGGGTGAATGTCATGACGCGGCCATACAGCCGAACGGCCGGTGGTGTCAAGAGCCGGCTGTCACAAGCGCGCGGTCAGAAGCCGACGACGGTGCCGTGCAGGTCATACTCGTCGGCGCGTTCAATCCGGGCGGTAACGATCTCGCCGACTCTCAGCGGGCGACGGCTCGAGAGGTGCACCGCGCCGTCAATCTGCGGGGCGTCCGCCTTGGAGCGGCCTTTTGAAACGGTCGGGCCGACCTCGTCAATAATGACCTGCTGCCGCGAGCCTACCTTGCGCTTGAGCCTGCGCGCCGAGATTTTCTGCTGCCGCGCCATCAGCGCATTCCAGCGTTCCTGCTTGACCTCGTCGGGCACCGCAGGGCCGATCGCATTCGACGGCGCTCCCGCGACCGGTTCGTATTTGAAGCAGCCCAGCCGATCGATTTCGGCTTCCTCGAGCCAATCGAGCAGATAGGCGAAATCGGAATCGGTTTCGCCGGGAAATCCGACGATAAAGGTCGAGCGCAGCGTCAATTCAGGGCACTGCTCGCGCCACTTCTGGATCCGCGCCAGCGTCTTTTCTTGCGCCGCGGGGCGCTTCATCGCCTTGAGAACTTCGGGACTGGCGTGCTGGAAGGGGATGTCGAGATAAGGCAGCACCTTGCCTTCGGTCATCAGCCCGATGACTTCGTCGACGTGCGGGTAGGGGTAGACATATTGCAGCCGCACCCATGCGCCGAGTTCGCCAAGTTCCTTGGCGAGGTCGAAAAACCTGGCGCGAACCTGACGGTCCTTCCACGGGCTTTCCGCGTATTTCAGATCGACGCCATAGGCCGAGGTGTCCTGCGAGATGACCAGCAATTCCTTGACGCCGGCACTGACGAGCCGTTCCGCCTCGCGCAGCACGTCATTAGCCGTCCGCGACACAAGGTCGCCACGCAGTTTCGGGATGATGCAGAAGCTGCAGCGGTTGTTGCAACCCTCAGATATCTTCAGATACGCGTAATGCCGCGGCGTCAGCTTGATGCCCTGCGGCGGCACCAAATCGAGGTGTGGATTGTGCACCGGCGGCAGCGCCCGATGCACCGCATCCAGCACGCTCTCATATTGCTGGGGCCCGGTGATCGACAACACGCCGGGGTAGGCGGCCTCAATCTGCTCGGGCTCCGCGCCCATGCAGCCAGTGACGATCACCTTGCCGTTTTCGGCCATCGCCTCGCCGATCGCGCCGAGCGATTCCTGCTTGGCGCTATCGAGGAAGCCGCAGGTGTTGACGATCACGATGTCCGCGCCGTCATGCTTGCGAGCGAGTTCATAGCCTTCGGCACGTAACCGGGTGATGATCCGCTCCGAATCCACCAGCGCCTTGGGACACCCCAGGGAAACAAAGCTGACTTTGGGCGCGGCGGCCTGCGACATTGTGTTCCAACTGCTTGATTGATCGGCAGGAACTAGTCCCAATTGCTCATAATTACAAGGCTTTGAGCGGGTCTTCGGCATGCTATGGATATGCCAGCGGAACAGAGTGATCGATGGGCGCAGAGTTTCCTCCGAAAGAGCCATCCCCCAAGATCGTCATTGTCGACGAGAGCCCGATCCGCGCCGCGATCCTGGAAGAGGGATTGCGCGAGGCCGGTTTTACCGGCGTGGTCCACATCAGCGAGATGCAAAGTCTGCTGCAACGGATCTATGCGCTCGATCCGGATGTCATCCTGATCGACCTGGAGAATCCGAGCCGCGACATCCTGGAACAGATGTTCCAGGTCAGCCGTGCCGTGCGGCGGCCCATCGCGATGTTCGTCGATCAGAGCGACGCCGCCTCGATCCAGGCTTCGGTCGACGCCGGGGTTTCCGCCTATATCGTCGACGGCCTGAAGAAGGAACGGGTCAAGCCGATCCTCGACCTGTGCGTTTCCCGTTTCAACGCGTTTGCGAAGCTGCAGGACGAACTCGATCGCGCCAAATCCGCGCTGGAAGACCGCAAGGTGATCGACCGGGCCAAGGGAATCCTGATGAAGCTGAAAGGCCTCACCGAAGACGAGGCTTACGTCCTGCTGCGATCGACTGCCATGCGAGAGAAAAAGAAAATCAGCGAAATCGCGCAGTCGATCCTGACGGCGTCCGAGCTGCTGAAATGAGCCGCGCACTGCATATCGGCTTCATTCCGCTAATCGACGCGGCGGCTTTGATCGTCGCGGTCGACAAGGGGTTTGCCAAGGCCGAGGGGCTCGACGTCACGCTGGCCCGCGAAGTGTCATGGTCCAATGTCCGCGACAAGCTCAATATCGGCCTGTTCGACGCCGCGCATCTGCTGGCGCCGGTGGCGATCGCCTCGAGCCTTGGTGTCGGCCACGTCAAGGTGCCGATCGTGGCGCCGCTTAACCTTGGCCTCAACGGCAATGCCATCACCGCATCGCCGGAGCTGCATGCGGCGATCCTGCACGAGCTCGAAGGCGATCGGTTCGATCCGATGGCAACAGCGCGAGCACTGGCGCGCGTGGTTGCGGCGCGGCGCAGGAGCGGCGCCGAGCCGCTGACCTTCGGTATGACCTTTCCGTTCTCCACCCATAATTACCAGTTGCGGTTCTGGATGGCCGCAGGCGGCGTCGATCCCGATGAAGACGTTCGGATGGTGGTGCTGCCGCCGCCCTATATGGTCGAGAGCCTTGCAAGCAAGCAGGTCGATGCATTTTGCGTCGGCGATCCCTGGAATTCCATCGCCGTCGATCGTGGCGTCGGCTGCATTCTGCATTTCGCCTCCGACATCCTGCTGCGTGCGGCGGAGAAAGTGCTCGCGGTCAGGCAAAGCTGGGCCGAGCGTAACCGGGAAGTGCTAGCCGCCCTGATCCGGGCCGCGTTCCACGCCGCCGAATTCTCCGGACAACCCGAGAACCGGGCCGAAGTCGCCCATATCCTGGCCCATCCCGACCGCATCGGCGTGCATCCCGACGTCATCGAGCGCACCCTGGCCGGCCGGCTCAATATCTCGGCGGACGGAACGGTGCGGGAAAGCAGGAACTATCTGCTGATAGGGCGCGACGGCGCGGCTCGCCCAGATCCGGTGCAGGCGGCATGGCTGTACGCGCAGATGGCACGCTGGAAGCAAACTTCTCTCAGCCGCGCAGCGCTGGACGCGGCCATGGCCGTGTTCCGGCCCGATCTCTACGACGCGGCGTTGGGCCGGTCGGCTGCCGCCGGGGCCTTGGAAAGTACGGAACAGATCGGGGCGTTTGCGGGTCCAACATTCGATCCCGGCGATCTGCAGACGTACTTGGCCGCATTCGGTAAGCCTGAAAGCACGAAAGGCTAGATATTAAGCAAAACGATTCGAAGGCCATATTTTGAGCAGTTGCTGCCCTGAGCAGCATGAATGGGGAATCAAAACATTCATTTCCCTACATATCGTCATCAGCCTATCTCTCTGTTCCAACATATATTTTTAGGAATTGCTGCACTGGCACACGACTTGAATAGGCGTGATAGCCAGCTGCCGTCGATGCCCGCTGGATTTCCGCAGCAACGAAGCTCACCGGAATGTTCTGACCTCCGACGCGGCACTGCCCTCCCGCGCCGGCATCCGGGCACCACACCCATTCCTCGTTGTAGCTGCGCCGGCGCGCGGCGATTGGAGCCTTGTTATGGATTACGCGAAACCGGCCGACGTCGTCGCTGCGATGGTCGATGCCAGCCTGAAGAAACTGGCGTTGGCGCCACGCGACCTGCTGATCCGTGGCGCGCTTTCCGGTGCACTGCTTGGTGCGGCGACGACGCTTGCCTTCAGCGGAGCCATCACCACTGGGCAGCCGTTGGTAGGCGCAATCATCTTTCCCGTCAGCCTTGTGATGATCGTGCTGCTCGGCCTCGAACTCCTGACCGGAAGCTTCGGGCTGCTGCCGTTGGCGCGCCTTGAGGGCAAGGCGTCATGGAACGCGATCGTCGTAAACTGGTCGTGGGTGTTTCTCGCAAATCTGCTTGGCAGCATGGCCTATGGCGCCTTGCTGGCGATCGCGCTGACCAACATGGGCACGGTGGCGCCCGCAGGTATTGCCGCCCGCATCATCCAGGTCGCGGAAGCCAAGACGGTTGCCAACGAGGCGATCGGCGCGGCCGGCATGGTCAGCGTTTTCGTCAAGGCAGTCCTCTGCAACTGGCTGGTCTGTCTCGGCGTCGTGATGGGGATGACTTCAAGCTCTACGGTCGGGAAGATCGCGGCGATCTGGCTGCCGATCTTTCTGTTCTTCGCGCTCGGGTTTGAACATGCGGTCGTCAACATGTTCATCATTCCGACCGGGATGCTGCTTGGCGCCAAGGTCAGCGTCTATCAATGGTGGGTCTGGAACCAGATTCCCGTGACGCTCGGCAATCTTGTCGGCGGCTTCGTATTCACCGGGCTTGCGCTGTACGCGACCTTCAAGCCGGCAGGAGAATTGGCGACGGAGTCGTCTTCGCTGGCATCCCAGGTTCCTGCTGAATAACGAAAGCCGTTGCACGTCATGAAGCTCGAAACAACGTCAGCCGATTTCAGCGACGAACAAAAGCGTTACCTGGAAGGCTTCATGTCCGGCCTGCAGGTCGGGCGCGTCGGCCGCAATGCCGGTCTCACGGGCGGTTCAAGCGCGCCCGCCGCCAAGGTGGATTCCGAGCCTGTCGGTCCCGATGCGCCGGGGCTGAAGGCCCAGGACAAGCTTCTTCGCGACGGCAAGAAGCTTTCGGACCCGGAAAAATTCAAGCGCGAACAGAATCCGTTCGATGCCTATGAACGCCTCAAGGAGCAGGCGAAAAATAACGCCGCGCCGACGCCCGCGGACAATTTCCGCTGGCGCTATTACGGCATTTTTTATGTCGCTCCCGCGCAGGATTCCTACATGTGCCGGCTGCGAATCCCGAATGGCATCCTGAAGCATTGGCAATTGGACGGCCTTGCCGGTCTGGCTGAGCGCTTTGCCGGCGGCTATTCGCACGTCACTACCCGCGCCAACTTTCAGCTCCGCGAAATTCCGCCAAAGTACACCGTCGGCTTGATCGAGGGCATCCAGGATATCGGACTGTGCTCGCGCGGCTCGGGCGCCGACAATATCCGCAACGTCACGGGAACGCCGACTGCGGGAATCGATCCAGTCGAATTGATCGATACCCGCGAATACGCCCGCGAGTGGCACTACCACATCCTCAACGATCGCTCGCTGACGGGATTGCCGCGTAAATTCAACGTTGCCTTCGATGGTGCCGGCACGATTGCGGTGCTCGAGGACACCAATGACATCGCGTTCGCTGCCGTCGAGGTGAAGGATGGTTTTGGCGCCGCGCCCGGCGTTTGGTTCCGGCTCGGAATCGGCGGCATCACCGGCCACAAGGATTTTGCCAGGGAAACCGGCATCATCGTCCGGCCGGAAGACGCCACCATGGTGGCCGATGCCATCGTGCGGGTGTTCATCGAGACCGGCGATCGCACCAATCGCCTGAAGGCGCGCATGAAATACGTGCTGGACGCGATGGGTTTGGATAAATTCCTGCTCGCGGTCGAAGCCCAATACGGCAAGCCGTTCACCCGCGTACCGCCGGAAGCGATCGCACCGCGGCCGGCTTTTGACCGGCTGGCGCATATCGGAGTTCACAAGCAGAAACAGGACGGTTTGAACTGGATCGGGGTGGTTTTGCCGGTTGGCAAGCTGACCTGCGAGCAGATGCGCGGGCTCGCAAAGATCGCCGGCGACCTCGGAGACGGCGATATCCGCCTGACGGTCTGGCAGAACCTGCTGATTTCAGGAATTCCCGACGAAAAGGCCGGACTTGCGATTGCTGCGATCGAGGCCATCGGGCTTGCGGTTGAGGCCTCGTCGATCCGCGCCGGACTGGTGGCATGTACTGGAAATGCCGGCTGCAAGTTCGCGGCATCGGATACCAAGCGACACGCGGCCGAGATCGGCGACTGGTGCGAAACGCGGGTGCCGATCGAGACGCCGATCAACATCCATCTCACCGGCTGCCATCATTCCTGCGCTCAGCACTACATCGGAGACATCGGCCTGATCGCGGCCAAGGTCCCTGCTGGAGCCGACGACGATACCGTGGAGGGCTATCATCTGTTTGCCGGCGGCAGCTTTGGGCCGGGCGCCGATATCGGCAAGGAAATCTATCGCGACCTCAAGGCGGAGGATGCGCCGAAAACCGTGGAACGGCTGTTGAAGGCCTACGTCGCCAACCGCGCCTCGGTCGACGAGACGTTCCTTGCATTTTCACGCCGCCACGATGGCGAAAGCCTGAAGAAGATGGCGGAGGCGGAGAGCTCCACATGAACCAGTTGACCGCCCCGCCACGGCTCGAAGTCATTCCGGAAAATGCGCCGTTCTCCGACGCCCAGCGCAGCTGGCTCAACGGTTTCCTGGTCGGGCTGTTGCAGCTCGACGGCTCGGTGCCATTGTCGCCGGAGCAGGGCGCTGCCCTGTTGCAGGGCGCCGCCGGCGACGTCGATGACGGCGAAGCCCCGTGGCACGACCAGACCAAGCCGATCGCCGAACGCATGAAGCTTGCCGAGGGCCGCCCGTTGCGGCGACGGATGATGGCCGCGATGGCGCAGCAGGACTGCGGCCAATGCGGCTATAATTGCAACGACTATTCGGAAGCGATCGCGGCCAAAAGCGAGGCGCGCCTGAATCTCTGCGTGCCCGGCGGCAAGGAAACCGCGCGCATGCTGAAGGCGTTGCACGAAGAGCTTGAGAGCGCGCCTCCGGCTTCGCCCGGTACAGCCGCGCCTCAAGTGGTGACTGCGCCTATCCCCACCGGCGAGGCCGGCCGTTCGCGCGAAAATCCGGTCGCCGCGACCTTCGTGTCGCGTCGCCTGCTCAACAAGGCGGGATCCGAAAAGCAGACCTGGCACATCGATTTCGATCTGTCGGACTGCGGCCTCGATTATGTCGTCGGCGACTCTTTCGGCATCTTCGCCAAGAACGATCTTGGCAACGTGGATCAGATCATCGCGCTGCTGGGCGCCTCGCATACGACCGAGGTCAACGGCAAGACCCTGCGCGACGTCCTGATATCGGACGTATCGCTGGCGCCGGCGCCGGACACGCTGTTCGAGCTGTTGTCGTTTATCACCGGCGGCGCCCAGCGCGAGAAGGCGCGTGCTCTGGCGCAAGGCGAAGACCCGGATGGCGACGCCGCGACGCTCGACGTGATGGCGGCGCTGCAGAAATTCTCCG
>Ga0208589_1001085_pt1 | contig 11746 bp, 10 predicted proteins | sample NGESurshal092012_2_FD_184486 | JGI IMG/M metagenome (GOLD analysis project Ga0208589, IMG submission 184486) | Arctic peat soil microbial communities from Barrow, Alaska - NGEE Surface sample F53-2 shallow-092012 (SPAdes) | ecosystem: Environmental > Terrestrial > Soil > Wetlands > Peat ... | reverse complement strand
CGCACCCGAGGTCGCCGAGGTGATCAGCGCGTGCACGGCGGTCCGGCTCTGCTCCGGCGGTTACTTCACCGCCGCCCCGGGCGGCGTGTTCGACCCGTCGGGCTACGTCAAGGGCTGGGCGGTCGAGCGCGCGGCCGCGATCTTGTCCGCCGCCGGGTCATCGAACCACCTGGTCAACGGCGGCGGCGACGTCCAGTGCGCAGGAGGCCGCCCGCGCAGCACCCTCGCCCCGGCCCCCTCGCCAGACTCGCCCGCGTCTGCTGGGCCGTCGTCCCCGGCGCCGGGGGAGGAGCCGGGTTCGCTCACAAGAACCTCCGTGGTCAGACCTCTTCTGTTTCAGAAACGTACCGTAGGGCCGCTGCCGAAAGAGTGTCAAACAGGACCCTAAGATCCCGTATACCGCCTGGACAAACTACCGTAGAGCCGGTCAAATTATTGACACACAAGCAGCGCCCTGACTAGTGTCCCCGACACGCAGTGGTCAGACCTTAGACGACCGTCCGAGTTCCGATGGCAAGGAGGCCGCCGATGCCGGACAGGGCTCTACCGGGTACGCCGGCGCAGGCACCGGTACCGCCACTCGCCCGCGACTATGAGGACGGCCGGATCGACTGTGCGAACGTCTACAAGTGGTTCCCGGGCGGCATCGTCCTTGAGGACGTCAGCCTGCGGGTCGAGGCAGGCCAGTTCGTCTGCATCGTCGGGCCGTCCGGCTGCGGGAAGACCACGCTGCTGCGGATGATGGCCGGGCTGGCGGAAGTCGATCACGGGCAGGTCAGCATCGGCGGCGCGCCCGTCACCGGGCCGAACCGGCGGGTCGCCGTGGTCTTCCAGCACTTCGGCCTGTTCCCCTGGAAGACCGTGCAGCGCAACGTGGCTCTCCCGCTGCACCTGGCCAGGACGCCGCGGGCCGAGGCGGAAAGCCGGGTCAGCGACGCGATCCGGACGGTCGGCCTGAGCGGCCACGAGCACAAGTACCCGGCGCAGCTGTCGGGCGGGATGAAGCAGCGGGCCGGGCTGGCCCGGGCCCTGGCCACCGCGCCGGACGTGCTGCTCATGGACGAGCCGTTCGCGGCGGTGGACGCACAGGTCCGCGAGGTGCTCCAGGAGGATCTGCTGGCCCTGCGGGCCCGGCTCCGGCAGACCATCGTCTTCATCACGCACAGCATCGACGAGGCCATCACCCTGGGCGACCGGATCATCGTGATGGGCACCCGGCCGGGCCGGATCGTCCGTGACGTACTCGTGCCCATCGAGCAGCCCCGCACCATCGCCCAGGTCCGGCGGCACCCGGCTTACGCGGGCCTGCGCGAGGAGATCTGGCAGCAGCTGCGGCAGTCCGCTGCTGAGCAGGCCGGGAACCCAGTGGAACAGGCAGGTGAGGCATGAGCGAGCCGGAGGGGCGCGCCGCCGGCGGCCAGGCGACCGCGAGCCAGTTGAGCGCGAGCCAGTTGAGCGCCGGCCCGGACACCCCAGGTACCAGGGAGCAGATCGAGGCGGTGATCGAGCAGCGGCTGCGGCAGCGGTCGCGCCGCAACCGCCGGGTGTACCTGCTGATCCGGGTCGTCTCGCTGATCATCGTGCTGGCCGCCTGGCAGTACTTCGGCTCCAAGGCCACGCCGATCGTCTTCGACCCGCTGACGCGGGTGCTGGGCGCCCTGGTCGACCTGTTCCGGCACAACGGGCTGGGCAGCGCCCTGTGGTACAGCGTGTGGACCTTCGCGGTCGGCTACCTGATCGGCCTGGTCGCCGGGGTGGTGCTGGGCATGCTCATCGGCGCCTACCGGCGGGTCGAGGCCGGGGTCGGGCTGTACGTGTACGCGCTGTACGCGACCCCGATGGTGGCGATCGTCCCGCTGCTGAGCATCTGGCTCGGCTTCGGGGTGTTCACCCAGGAGGTCATCATCGCGCTGTTCGTGCTCTTCCCCTGCGTGGTCAGCGTGTCCTACGGGGTCCGGAACATCGACGGTGACCTGCTCGAGGTGGCCCGCTCGCTGCGGATGGGCCGGGCCAGCCTGTGGCGGCACGTACTCCTCCCGGGCACGGTGCCCTACATCGCGGCCGGCGCGGCCCAGGGCGTGGCCATGGGCCTGGTCGGCATGTTCATCGCCGAGATCTTCACCCAGCTCTCGGGACTCGGCAATCTGCTGGAAACCGCGGCGCAGACCTACCACACCGATGAGGCCCTGGCCGTCCTCCTGGTGATCATGGCCCTCGGCGTCATCCTCCGTGGCCTGATCACCCTGGTTCAGCGCAGGGTCGCTCCCTGGGCGAAATGACCGCCGGCCGTCCCCGGGCGGCCTGACCCAACGTCGCTTCCATCAAATAACGAGGTATCCCATGAAGCATCGCTCAGCCCTGGCGCTGTCCAGCGCCGTGATGGCCACCACCCTGGGCCTGGCCGCCTGCGGCAGCTCGGGCGGCTCGACGTCCTCCTCCACCGACCCCAACGCCATGGCCTCGGTCAACGTCGGGATCGCCCTGTCCCCGCCGAAGGCCATCTTCTTCGGCCCCTACGTGGCGCAGCAGGAGGGCTTCTTCAAGAAGGAGCACCTGAACGTCAAGTTCATCAGCATGCCCAACGGGCTGCAGACGGAACTGGGCGCCACGGCCGGCAGCATCGACTTCGGCTTCAGCTCCGGCACGGACTCGATCGAGGCCGCCGCGCAGCACGCACCCATCCACGCCATCTGGTCCTACGGCACCAAGCTGGACACCCAGTGCATCGGCGCCCCGGGCATCAGCACCGCCAAGGGCCTGATCGGCAAGCCGGTCGGGTCCACCGGGACGGACGGATTCTCCATCACGCTGCTGCAGGCCTGCCTGGAGCCCGCCGGGGTCCACCTGAGCCAGGTCAAGCCCATCAACATGGTGCGCTCGGAGTTCGTGCCGGCCATGGTGGCCAAGAAGATCGACGCGGCGGTGTTCCACGCGGACGACGCCTACGTGATCACCCACCAGCTCAAGGGCGCGAAGGTGCTCTCCTCGGAGTACAAGGTCTTCCCGAACTGGTGGTACGGCGGGGTCAGCATGCTGGACAAGTACGGCCAGGCGCACAAGGCGGTCGTGATCCGCTTCCTGACCGCGATGATGCTGGCCGACCGCTGGATGAACAACCCGGCGAACACCAGCGCGCTGATCACGCTGGGGACCAAGGTCAGCGGGGAAGACAAGGCGGCGGTGGCCTACGCGGTCAAGTTCCTCCAGACCTCGAAGACCTGGCCGGACGGCCAGGGGCTGAGCCCGGCCGCGGTCAACTACACCGCCTCCGTGCTGGCCAAGTACAAGGACATCCCCAGCCAGCCCACCTACAGCCAGATCGTCGACCCCCAGTACGCCAACGCGGCCGCGGCCAAGCTGGGCTCCTCGTGAGCGGACCGGACATCACGCCCGGTGCCAGCCGCGGCCAGGCCCCCGTGGGCCTGGCCGCGGTCGGCCTGGGCCGGTGGGCCCGGGTCATGGCCCAGGCCTACTCCGGCAGCAGCCTGGCCGAGCTGCGCACCTGCTTCACCCGCAACCCGGAACGGCGGCAGGCCTTCGCCGCCGACTTCGGCTGCGGGCAGGACGAGTCCCTGGACGCGCTGCTGGCCCGCGACGACGTGGACGGCATCCTCATCACCGCGCCGAACGACCAGCACGCGCCGATCATCGAGGCTGCGGCGGCCCGCGGCAAGCACGTGTACACGGAGAAACCGGTCGCGGTGGCCCTGGCCGACCTGCGCCGGATCCGGGCCGCGGTGCTCGGCTCGGGGATCGTGTTCGCCTGCGGGCACAGCGCCCGCCGCCTGTCCGGGCTGCGGGCCATGAAGGGCCTGCTGGACAGCGGGGCGGGTGCGCCGTCCATGGTGGAGGCGGTGTTCGGGAACGACCGCGGCCTGGAGCTCAAGGAAGGCGACTGGCGGGCCGACCCGGTCCAGACCCCCGGTGGCCCCCTGACCCAGCTGGGGATCCACCAGATCGACAACCTGCAGTACCTGCTCGGCCCGGCCCGCCGGGCGGTGGCCATGGGCCAGGCGCCGCGGCCCGGCATCGCCAACCAGCTGGCCGTCGGGGTGCTGCTCGAATTCGACGAGTCGCTGGGCTACCTGGGCTGCAACTGGCTCTCGCCGGGCAGCTTCACCATCGACGTATACGCGACCGTGGCCCGGCTCCGCTACGAGCTCGATTTCTCCTGGTGGAGCACATCGGCCCAGACCGACGCGCACACCCGGCTGACCCGTACCGTGATCGCGGCGGACAGCGCCAACCCGGACGCCCGCGTGCTGGCCACCGGGGAGGTGCCGCTGCCGCCGCGCGATCACCTCCGGGAGGAGATCGAGGAGTTCGCCGCGGCCATCCGCGGGACGGCCCAGGTCGAGGTGGGCCTGGCCGAGGCGCTGGCCAACGTGGCGGTGCTGCAGGCCGCCGCCCGGTCGCTGCGCACCGGCGCGCCCACCGTGATCGGGGAGATCATGGCCGAGATCGAGGAGTCGTGAGTGGCGGACCACGATCAAATTCAAGTTCCAAAATCTCCGCAACGGATCCTGTCCGTGGCCGGTGACCCCCCGCCTGGCCGGCGGTTCGACGAGCTGACCGATCCCGAGATCGCCGCGGCGCTGGCCCGCAGCCCCCGGGTGATCCTGCCCATGGGCAGTGTCGAGCAGCACGGGCCGCACCTGCCGACCGGGACCGACTCCTTCGCCGCCACCGCGATCGCGCTCGAGGTCGCCGGGCACCTCGACGCCCTGGTGCTGCCGCTGTGCCCGCTGGGCGTGACCCCCATGCACATGCCGTACCCGGGCACGGTGTCGCTGCGGCCCGGCACGCTGCTGGACGTGGTCATCGACATCGGCTCGTCGCTGGCCGCGCACGGCGGCCGGGAGTTCGTGATCCTGAACTGGCACGAGGGCAACATCCCCACCCTGGCCCTGGCGGCCGAGCGGCTGCACCGGGAGATCGGGCTGGCCGTGGTGGTGGTGCAGGCCTGCTACGTGGCCGAGGAACGGTTCGGGCCGCAGGCCGGGGGACTGACCCACGGCGGGAAAATCGAGACCTGGTCGGTGCTGTGCTGCCGCCCCGAGCTCGTGCACCTGGACCGGGCCGAGGGCAGCGGTGACCGGCAGCGCGGCGAGCTGGCCGACCAGCTCCGCCGGGACCGCTCGTTCCAGCCGGTGCTGACCGACGTCCGGACCATGTCCCTCACCGGCTGGTACGGCGATCCGGCGGGCGCGACCGAGGACGAGGCGAAGGTTTTCGTTGCGGAAATAGGGGCGGAAATCGCGGCGCGCCTGGATGGTGTGCTCCAGGCCCTCGCCACGGTGCAACCAGGAGGGCAACCAGGAGGGCAACCAGGGAGCCAGCCGGGGCGGCCGCCGGGCGGTTCGTCGTGACCGCGGTGATCGTGGCCGGCCAGGGGCGGGCCCTGGACCTGCCCGGGCGGTCCGCGGTGGAGCTGATCTCCGGGGCCGAGGGCGGGTATGACGTGACGGTCCGGCGGGTGACGGTCCCGGCCGAAGGCGGCTCCGGGCCGGCCCGCGGCCCGCACCGGCACGACGGGTGCCCGGAGGTCATCCTGATCGTCTCCGGGGCAGGCGAGTTCACCACGCCGTCCCGGGCCTGGCCGGTGGGGGCGGGCGACGTGATCGTGGTCTCGCCCGGGGAACCGCACCAGACCCGCAACACCGGCCCCGGTGACCTGGTCAGCCTGTGCTTCTTCCCCGTGCCCGACCTGGCCGCGGTGACCAGCGAGCTGGCCGGCTGGCCCGCCGGTGAGCCTGCAGGCGAGCCGCCGGCTGAGCAGGGCCGGGCTGCGCGAACGTCGGAGGAGGCCCGGTGATCGCCGACGTCCTGTGCCTGCGCCCGGAAGCCGACTTCCACGAGGTGGGCGTGCAGCCGCCGGGGGACCTGCGGATCCGGTTCGCCGCCGGGCCGGACGCGGTCCCGGACGAGGACCTGGCCACGGCCCGCGCGGTAGTGCTGGCGTCGGTCGGGCCGGCCCTGGAGCGGTCCTGGGCTGACCGGGCCGGCCGGGTCGAGCTGGTCCAGTTCACCGGCGCCGGGGTGGACCGCGCCGCGGCCGCGTTCACCGGGCGGCCCGGGGTGGCGGTGGCCAACGTGCCCGCGGCCAACGCGCGGGAGGTGGCCGAGTACGTGCTGCTGGCCACCGGGAACCTGCTGCGCGGCCTGGCCCTGGCGGACCGGGAGATCCGCGCGGGGCGGTACCGGGAGGTACGCGGGCGGCTGACCCCGGCCGCGGTGCGCAGCCTGCACTCCGCCACCGTGGGCGTGGTCGGGCTGGGCCAGATCGGGCTGGCGGTGGCCCGGCTGTTCCGGGCCGCCGGGGCGCAGGTCGGCTACTGCGACCCGGCCCCGCGCGACCCGGCTGCAGCCGATGAGCTCGGGCTCAGCCGGCTGGACCTGGGCGGGCTGCTGGCCGGCAGCGACGTGGTCACGCTGCACGTGCCGCTGATGGCCGCCACCCGGGGCCTGATCGGCGAGGCCGAGCTGCACCAGATGCGCCCCGGCGCCATCCTGGTCAACGCGTCGCGGGGTGGCGTAGTCGACGAGGCCGGCCTGGCCGCGGCTCTGGAGGACGGTCACCTGGGCGGCGCGGTCCTCGACGTGTACGCGCACGAACCACCCCCTGCCGGGTCACCGCTGCTCAGCCTGCCGGCGGCCGCGGCGGACCGGGTGCTATACACCCCCCACATCGCAGGCGTGGCCTACGAGGCTGCCCGCCGCCTGTACACCGAGGCGTGGGCGAATGTCCGCCGGGTGCTGGTCGACGGCCTCCCGCCAGAGAACAGCGTCAGCGGAGCCGGACGGCAGGAACAGCCGGGCGCAGGGCCAGAACGGATCCCGGAAGGCCAGCCTAAGACGCATTGACACGCGCTCGCTTCCTGATGGCCCTCGGCCGGCGCGCGAGTGCCTCCAGCACCACATCGGACACACCGCCGTGGTGGCTAGCGCCAGGAGCTGCAGCCTGATGTCCGGGTCATGGCCATCGAGCCGGGCGCGGTCGCGACCGAACTGACCGACCACATCACCCGCCCCGACGTCAAGCAGGCGGCTGAGCAGATGTACAACCGGTGGCCTGCTGCTGGTCCGCTCGGTGCCACCGCTGGTACAGCTGGTGTTCTGGTACGAGATCGCATCCCTGTGGTTACCTCGCTGGCGTTCCTGACACGGGCAACTTCGCCGAGGACGACCCCCTGCCCCGGATTTGAAGACACGCCGGCTGGTCACGAGCTGGCCCTCTCGCTGTATCCCACTATGTCTAGCGAAATACTGGGTAGAGCCACTCCGTTATAGGGATTGCCCCCTGATCGGAAGGACGTGCTGATCCGTGACAAGTGCCCCGGCAGGCCGGCCGGCCCCCTTGCACCTGGCGGTTGCCCTCGACGGCGCTGGCTGGCATCCCGGCGCGTGGCGGGAGGCCGACGCCCAGCCGCAGCGATTGCTTACCGCCGGGTACTGGACCGGGCTGGCTCAGCAGGCCGAACGCGGCCTGCTGGACTTCCTCACCATCGAGGACGGGCTGGACCTTCAGTCCGACGACCGCTTCCAGGCCGACTCTCGCCTGGACCGGGTCCGTGGCCGTATGGACGCGGTGCTGATCGCGGCCCGGGCGGCCCCCGCCACCCGGCACATCGGGTTCGTGCCGACCGCGATCACCACCCACACCGAGCCGTTCCACCTGTCCAAGGCCATCGCCACCCTGGACTACGTGAGCAGCGGCCGGGCCGGGATCCGGGTGCAGGTCGCCGTCCGCGCGGGCGCCGCGGCCCACTTCGGCCGCCGGGAAAGCCCGCCGCTGCGGGCGGACCGTCTCGCGGATCCGGACGTGCAGCGGCTGATCGCTGACCACTTCGGTGAGGCGGCCGACTACGTGGAGGTGCTGCGCCGGCTCTGGGACAGCTGGGAGGACGACGCGGAAATCCGCGACGTGACCACCGGCCGCTTCATCGACCGGAACAAACTGCACTACATCGAGTTCGAAGGCCGCTGGTTCTCCGTGAAGGGGCCGTCGATCACCCCGCGGCCGCCGCAGGGCCAGCCGATCATCGCCGCCCTCGGCCACGCCAGTGTGCCGTACCAGCTGATCGCACGCTCCGCCGACGTCGGGTTCGTCACCCCGCGCGACGCGGCCCACGCCGCCGAGATCGTGACGCAGATCCGGACTGAGCAGGCCCGCGCCGGCCGTGCCCCGCAGGCCGTACACGTCTTCGGTGACCTGGTGGTATTCCTCGACGAGACCCAGACCGCCGCCGTCGCGCGCCAGCAGCGCCTGGACGAGCGGGCCGGGGCCGAGTACCGCAGCGACGCCCGCGTCTTCGTCGGCACGGCCGCCGGGCTGGCCGACCTGCTGCAGGACTGGCAGGCCGCCGGGCTGTCCGGCTTCCGGCTGCGCCCGGCCGCGTTGCCGCACGACCTGACGCACCTCACCGAACGTCTGGTCCCCGAGTTGCAGCGCCGCGGTCTGTTCCGCGCCCGCTACGAGGCGGGCACGCTCCGGGGACTGCTCAGCCTGGCCCGCCCCGCCAACCGCTACGCCGCCGCCTGAATGACCCCGGCCGCCGACGTGACCCGCGACTCATCGAGGACACAAACCATGACCAAGCAGATTCACCTGGCCGCGCACTTTCCCGGCGTGAACAACACGACCGTGTGGAGCGACCCCGCCGCCGGCAGCCATATCGGGTTCGACTCGTTCCGCCAGTTCGCGCAGACCGCTGAGCGAGGCAAGTTCGACTTCCTGTTCCTTGCCGAAGGACTGCGGCTGCGCGAGCAGAACGGGCTGATCTACGACCTCGACGTGGTCGGGCGGCCGGACACTTTCACGATCCTGGCCGCCCTGGCCGCAGTGACCGAGCACGTCGGGCTGACCGGCACGATCAACTCCACGTTCAACGAGCCTTACGAGGTAGCCCGCCAATTCGCCAGCCTCGACCATCTCTCCGGCGGCCGGGCGGCGTGGAACGTGGTCACCTCCTGGGATGCCTTCACGGGGGAGAACTTCCGTCGCGGTGGCTACCTGGCCCAAGGCGACCGCTACGAGCGGGCCAGGACCTTCCTGGCCACGGCGAACGAGCTGTGGGACTCCTGGCACGGCGACGAAATCCTGGCCGACAAGGACACCGGCCAGTTCCTGGCCACCGCGGCACCGGGGACCTTCCGCCACCGGGACGCGTTCTTCGACATCGCCGGGCAGTTCAACGTGCCACGCTCCCCGCAGGGGCGCCCGGTGATCTTCCAGGCGGGCGACTCCGACGAGGGACGCGACTTCGCCGCCGCGTCGGCGGATGCGATCTTCTCCCGCCATTCCACGCTGGAGGCCGGGCAGGCCCTCTACGCCGACGTGAAAGGCCGGCTGCCCAAGTTCGGCCGTACCCGCGGCGAGCTGCTGATCCTGCCCGCGGCCACGTTCGTGCTCGGCGACACCGACGCCGAGGCGGCCGAGACCGCCCGAGATGTGCGGCGGGCCCAGGTCTCGCCGCAGACCGCGCTGAGGTTCATCGAGCAGTTGTGGAACACCGAGCTGCCCGGCTTCGACGTCGACGGGCCCCTGCCCGCCTTCGACCCGGTGGTCAGCGACAACCTGATCTCCAAGGGCCGGGCCAGTGTCCGGCAGTTCGCTAAGGACCCGGTGGCGCTGGCCGGCGAGTGGCGGGACCGGGCCGAAGCCGGGAACCTGTCGGCCCGGGAGGTGGTCGTGGAGGTGACCGGCCGGCAGTCGTTCGTCGGCTCGGCGGAGACGATCGCGACGACGATCAACGAGCTGGTCCAGGCCGACGCGGCCGACGGCTACATCCTGGTCCCGCACATCACCCCGGGCGGGCTGACACCGTTCGTCGACCATGTCGTCCCGCTGCTGCAGGAGCGCGGGGTGTTCCGCGCCGACTACACCGGCACCACGCTGCGCGACCACCTCGGCCTGGCCCCACTGCGCCGCCCCGCCGAGACGACGGCCACCCGGGCCGCCTCATGAGGTTCATCACCATCACGCTGATCGTGCACGCCCCGGACCCGCACACGGGCGAGCAAAAATCCACCCAGGAGCGGTTCCGGGAAGTGATCCGCAACGCGCATCTGGCCGAGGAACTCGGCTTCGACGGTTTCGGGGTAGGGGAGCGGCATGAACGGCCGTTCGTTTCCTCCTCCCCCACCGTGGTACTGAGCCACGTCGCCGCCCGGACCACGCACATCCGGCTGTTCACCGCGGTCACGACGCTGTCGCTGCTGGACCCGGTCCGCGCGTTCGAGGACTACGCCACCCTCGACCACCTCTCCGGCGGCCGGCTCGAGCTGATCATCGGCAAGGGCAACGGCGCCGCCCAGCGCGACCTGTTCCACGTCACACCCGAGGACCAATGGGACCGCAACGCCGAGTCGTATGAGGTATTCCGGCGGCTGTGGCGCAACAACAAGATCACCTACGAGACGGCGTTCCGGCCGCCCCTGACCGGGGCCGAGGTGTGGCCGCGGCCGCTGCAAGACCCGATCAGGGTCTGGCACGGCAGCGCCACCAGCAAGGAGTCAGTGGACCTGGCCGCCCGGTACGGTGATCCGCTGTTCTCGGCCAACGTCACCAACCCGATCGGGCCTTACGCGGAACTGATCCGCTACTACCGCGAGCGGTGGGTCCACTATGGCCACGATCCGGCGGCGATCGCGGTCGGCGCGGGGACGGCCGGCTATTACGCCGAACGCAACTCCCAGGACGCGATCAACGCCTACCGCCCGGTGTTCGCCGGCTACCTGGCCTTCCAGGAGAGGCTTGGCGTGCAACCGGTATTCGGGACGCTGGAGGACTTCGTCGAGCGCTCGTCGGCCCTGATCGGCAGCCCGGCCCAGGTAATCGAGAAAGTGCACCGCTATCACGAGCAGTTCGGCCACTCAGTCCTGCACTTGCACGCCGACGCCGGGGGGCTCAGCGACGCGCAGCACCGGGCCAGCCTCGAACTGTTCCAGTCCGACATCGCCCCGGCGCTGCGGCGCGAGATCCCCGACCCTCCCTGGGGCTGGGGCGGCGGCCCGATCGGCGACGACGCGGTGCCCGCCCGGGCCGTCGCCGCTACCGGTTGAGGAGGAAAGCCCCGCATGACGACCACCCCGTTGACCGTCCTGGACCTCGTCCCGATCTCGTCCGGCTCGAACGCCACCCAGGCGCTGCGGAACAGCATCGACCTGGCCCAGCAGACCGAACGGCTCGGCTACGCCCGCTACTGGTTCGCCGAGCACCATCTCAACCCCGGCGTGGCCGGCACCTCCCCGGCCATGGTGCTGGCGCTGACGGCCGCCGCGACGTCGACGATCCGGCTCGGCTCCGGGGCGGTGCAGATGGGGCATCGCACCGCCCTGTCCACCGTCGAGGAGTTCGGCCTGCTTGACGCCCTGCACCCGGGGCGCTTCGACCTCGGCCTGGGCCGTTCCGGCGGGCGGCCACGCGAACCCAAGGCCCCCGCGCTGGCCGGCGGCGGCGCCGCGGCCACCGTGGCCGGCGGCCGGACCCCGAACGGGCTGCTCATCCCGCCGCGGTTCTCCATCGAGCGTCTGCTCGGCTCGCCCCGGTTCGCGTTGCAGAAGACGCTGCTGCAGCTGCCGCACGCGGAGCCGCAGAATTACACCGACCAGGTCACCGACGTCCTCGTTTTGATCGCTGGAACCTACCGCTCTCCCCAGGGGGAGGAGGCCCACGTGGTGCCCGGCGAGGGCGCGGCGCTGCAGGTCTGGATCCTCGGCAGCAGCGGCGGTGAAAGCGCCGAGG
>Ga0208589_1001083_pt1 | contig 11750 bp, 20 predicted proteins | sample NGESurshal092012_2_FD_184486 | JGI IMG/M metagenome (GOLD analysis project Ga0208589, IMG submission 184486) | Arctic peat soil microbial communities from Barrow, Alaska - NGEE Surface sample F53-2 shallow-092012 (SPAdes) | ecosystem: Environmental > Terrestrial > Soil > Wetlands > Peat ... | reverse complement strand
GTATGGTCCTTCTTTCTTGAATAGAACGCGGTCACCGAAGTAAGCTACTTTCTTATCTTCTGGTATTTGTTGGGTACACTCTAATAGATTCAATCGACTCACGATACCCGAATCAGATGCGTCAAGCATAGGCTGTTTATTACTAAGGAATAACACCTTACCAACTGGCAAGAAGCTGAGAGTATCGCCAAATTTCTTACATGCATTGAATGGATTGCCTGATGTAAATTCTTTCATTACTGATTCATTCCATCGTCCATCTTTCAATTCTTCCACTAAGATAAACCGTTTACCGATTAATCGATACCATATTTCTGTATGTGGTTCATGATTCTTCTGAGCGAATAAAGTACTGGGAGCAGAGATAAAATAACTGCTGTCGCCAATACCGCCCATGATTTCACGCCAGACTAGTCCTAATTGCGATTTACCTGATTGTGAAATACCGCATAGCCAATAGAATTCCCTGGCAAATGTTTCACCAGTTAATAGATAGCCAGAAATATCCTCCAACCAGTTCATCACTTCAATATCGCCTTGTGCTAAATATTTCAAATGCTGTAAATAGTTCGGGCAATTCTTACCGTCTTCATCGTCTTTTGGTGCAATGGCTAATATCTGCCTACATAAGTGGTCTGAGGAATTCGGTGTTTTGTCTAAGGTCAGCAAATCATAATAACCATTTGGCGTGTTAACTGCATGTAAATTACTATCGAAGTCCTTAATATCGATATGTAAGTCGATAGATTCTTGGAAGATGTCTTTAATTTTAGGCAGAAATTGCGGAGTATGTACATTTGCAATACTAGGCAGGTAATCCATTGCACCGTTAGCGGTCTGTACATCGGACTTGAAATCATGGACGGAATCTTTTAAATCGGTAAATAATTGCTTTGATGGCGCGAAGTGCTTACCATTAAATCGATACCAGACTTTACTAATAGGATCATACCGATAATGCGCTTTAGCTAGCGGCAATAATAAATCCGCCACCATTAGTGGGGTGACCTTGTACTGCGACGTACCAGGCGTCTTATATATGTCTAATGGGCTATTGTCGATAGCAAAATAATCTGCATACCAGTATTTCCCCTTCGGCAGTAAATTCACTACTCCTCCCCGATGAAATTTCTAAATTCTTGTATTGAATTAATTATAGCTCCCCGGCCACCTGAATTATTTACCAGAGAGATTATATCTAGCTGTTCTGGGGTAGTTCTACCGGTTCCATTAGGGTTTTTTAACTCTACAGCATGAAATACAGCCACGCGCTGTCCTACCATGGATGCGGTAATGGTTATCGTTTTCCATCCTATGAGATCGGAGCCTCCGGCTCCAAATACACCGAAAGCTATGCGTCTGGCAAAGGCCAGCACTATCGTCGTGCCAGTGCGCTTAACGGTCTTGCCGCTCCAAGCTTGCCCTATGGGGTTATTGAAAAGGTTAACGTTTTTAAGAGTCGCTACGAACTTTAAAATATCCTTCTTAAAATCTGATTCTAGCGTTCTAATTGGCATGATTCTGTACCCACCTATCCAAGAAATCCCGAAGTTTAATAGCCTGTTCTGTAGTGATGACTAATAGATGCTCATCGGTCATGAGCGTTAAGTGGTTATTAGCATCAGCGAATAACGTTAACTTTGAATTGAGTTCGTAGACTTCTGTTGTGTTGGTAGGCATCTTATCTCCTAGTAGGTGTTGTGCAAGCTAAAATCGGGCTCCATCCTTGTCTAAGAATGCGCCCTACGGCTGTATTAGGTTTAATACCAAATTGTTGAGCTAAATCGGTCAAACAATACTCTTGCCCATTATGCATGATTTTAATGTTTGTCCGTTTATTGCGACTATTCATCGCGGCTGTTGTATATCGACAATTCCAAGGTGCATACGGACCATCGTTATCCGGGTAACGGTCTAGCTGTAATCCGATAGCATACCCATTAGCAATAGCCCAGTCATAGAATGATTTGAAATCATTCTTCCACTCTTCGCAGACAGTGATACCACGCCCGCCATAGTCTTTGTATCCTGGATTGTTAGGATTCGAACAGCGTTGTTTCATACATACCCGCATGTAATGAATATTAGTTCTAGAATGACCATGCGTTATTTGTCGATTTTTTATTGCCTGAACATTCCAGCAACCACATGATTTAGTAGCGCCTTTGAGCAGAGCATCAGAGCGAACATTAGCCTGTTGTCCACACGAACATTGGCATTGCCAATAGACTCTCCAGTTAGCGCCATTAGGAGCCCGTCCAGCAACCGTGAGTTGCCCGAACGTTTGACCAATTAAATTACGAAAGTTTTTTGGCGTATTCATGAGGTAAAGTCAAGTTCCTTTTAATGAGATATTTTTTTATGAGTGGGCTATCAGGAAGATATCCTATATTCAGAAGATGCCGGAGGTGGGATTCTGGCGTGTGGCAGTATTTTCTGCCAGGTTCGCTATCTTCGACTGTATTAGAAGTTGCTTTGTAAGTAACTGAATTTTTATCTGGCTCCACTTATGCACCTGTCTGTAGTATCTAACCTGATTAATGAATTTATATTTAGGATCATAGTCGGATGAGCAGGCGTCTGTACAGTTCATTGATTACTCCTTAGACCAAGCGCCACAAGATGTTGTTCCATAGAGCTTGCAGTAGAAACTGTTACAAGACGCAGAGCGTGGATTGACAGGGAATACATGGATATCTTGCGTGGCTTGGAACTCTTCTAGCATACCAATTAGCCGTGCTATCCCGTAAGTAGCGATCTTCTCACATTCCAGGGCATCATACTTAACTACGACATGATGCGCGGTATCTCTCAAGGAGGATTTTCCCGGCTGAGCTTTAGTTAAGTAATCCAACTGTACATTATGCACGATGTAGCCACTGGCTTTAAATGCCCATACATATGTTCCGACTTGTGCGTAAGCTGGAGTAATCAGATCACCGCTCTTCAAATCGAATACAGTGTTATCGCCATAACCATCAGCGGTGCTGGTCAATTGAAAGCCGTCTTTCAATGGTATCTTGAAGAACTTTTCGGATTCCTGTAGTTTACGCGTGGGTAGAATGACTTCTGCGTATATTCGTGCATAATCCGCAATATGCTTGCGGATGACGCCATCATCCGGAAACTTAGCAGTGTATTTGACATCCATTTTTTCCAAGGTCTTCACTAATAAATTCTGAAACTTGTCAAAGCCTTGCTCTCCAGCGGCAATGATCATATCTTCGGTAGGAAGATTGCCGGTAGCGATGTAATCTTGGTTCAAAAAGTCAGCCGCTGCATGGACGCCGCTGCCAATGTTACCGGTTACGTACTGCACCGTTTCACGGACTTTATAGCCTGCGTTGATTAATAGACCTGGGTAGCGGTCGGCGATTGCTCTGCGGCTGCAGTCTAAGAACGAATCGATCGAACTTGCATGGATGTTAAGTGTTGCTGTCAATTATCAATCCCCTTGCATAACTCTTAAGTTCTTCAGTAATCCCCAGCCGTTTAGCTAGCTTCTGTACCGTATTAATAATCTGCTGTTCATTACAGTCAGCAAATATTGGATTTTGTTTAAGCTGGCTTATCGTAGCATCAAACTGCTGTATAGTCTGCACAGCTAAGACATGTTTAATCTGATTGCCGCCGAAGGCGGTTTCTGAAATTTGTTGAATATTAAGAATCGCCCAGCACCAGTCGGCTAGGGGTGGTTTATTAATTTGCGGTTTCGTATAGTTCGGTCGTACGATAGGCGATGTGAATAAACTACGGCCGTTGAAGAGGGCTTCACAGAAGTTAACAATAGGGTCTGATTGTGTACTCATGGTGGCATAATACTCTTATGAATAACGAAAAGCAACTAACTAAATTTCAACAGGAATTGCGCGAAGCGATTCATGAATACGGTAACGATATTTGCATTGAGTACTGGCATGGTTGCGATATTACTCCGAAGCTAGAATCCCTCATATTACGGGACTATGATTACTCAGAAATCCATCAACAAGTGCAGTCCTGGGTGGACCAAATTAATAACCTTAAGAAAGCTTTGGAATTGGCTGCAGATGATTACGAATATTGCGAAGACGATGGTGGCATAAGCCACCTAGTTAAAAGAACGCCAGAATACTGGCTAAAACAAGCAGATGAATCATGATACTAAAACCCTACAACTAATATGATAGTATGCAGTTAAGACAATATCAAGAAACATTATTAAACCAATTATTAATTGATTATCAGCAGTATGATTCAATTTTACTGCAACTGTGTACAGGTGCGGGTAAGACGATTCTAGCCGCGAAATTGATTAAGTCTATCCTAGAGCGTATTCCGCAAGGGCAGATATTCTTTTGCTGTAATCGCATTGAACTCATTCAACAAACTAGTAATGTATTTAAGGAATATAATATTCCACATAGTTTCATATCAGGTGAATTTCCTTACGATCCAAATGAACGTTTATATATATGTACAGTGCAGACTTTACATAGACAACTTAAGTATTTGCAACAGCCATTATTATTTATCTTAGATGAATGTCATTTAGGATTAGCTCCAATATTTGGCAAATGTATTCAAGCCGCTAAAGACAAAGGCGCTAAGATACTAGGACTAACTGCCACCCCAAAATCTGGTCATCATGGATTAGGTTCTATTTTTCAGCACATGATTCTAGGACCATCTATTAAAGAATTAATACAGCAACAATGGTTATCTATTCCTAGTATCTACGTGCCCGAAGCAACTGCCCGTTTAGTAGCAGAACATGAAGGTGAATGGTCTATTAAACAGGGAGATTATGATCCTAAAGCTATCAACCAGTTTGTAATGGACAATAAGATTATATATGGCGATACGATTGAACATTTCAGAAAATTAAATCCAGAGAATAAACCTACGGCAGTATTTTGTGCATCGGTTAAGCACGTGTATCAAACAGTAGAGATGTTGCAGGAAGCGGACATTACCGCCGCCGGTATTGATGGCACTATGAGTAAGCAAGAGCGGGCAGTTTTATTAGAGAAATTTCGAAATAATGAGATTACATGCATGGTTAGCTGTGAACTTTTATTAATCGGATATGATTATCCGGAGTGTTTTATGGGTATCTGGTTGCGACCAACAAAGAGCCTGACTGTATGGTTGCAAGGCAACGGTCGACTAATGCGGGTAACTCCTAATAAAAATTCATGCATTATATTAGATCAAGTAGATAATACATCGCGACTAGGGCCTAGTTTCATAGACAGGCATTGGCAGTTGGAGGGTTACGGCGAAAGAAAGAAGCGCGATAGTGTCTCCGGTTTATCTCTCAAATTATGCACAAAATGCGGTAATTACGCCCCCAATTCTGTAATCATTTGTCCAATTTGCGGAGCCGTCTGGAAGTCCCGCTTAAAACAATTTAAGGTGCTATATGAACAGCTTCAGTGTATAACCATGGAGAGCGCACAGAAACTAATCGAAGATCAGTGCAATAAAATAATACAACGGGAGAAAAACCGCATGACAGTACGTGATAAAGCATATTACCTAGACAAAGCCGTCGAATGGAAAATCAAAGGTGACCATGATGAATGGGCCGACTTTAAAGTTCGTCAGGACAAAGAAAACACCCGCATATATTTCGAAGGCACCGAAGCCGAATTACTGGTTATGTTTGCAAAGCGTAAGAGCTGTAAAGACCCTGTAGCCGAAACGAAGAAGGCACTTGAGGCGCGTAAAGTACGCGGCGAAAGTGGTAGCCGTCAGGCTACAGTACAGATCTTCGAATCAGGTACTGATGAAGAAATCTTGGAATATATTAAACGTGAAAAACCAGATGTGACTAATCCGGAAGCATATCTAGCTGGTATCAAACGCAAACGCGTTGGTGCAGTATTAGAGAATGGCACTCCAGAGCAGAAGGCTGAGGCTCTAAAATTAACTGAACGTAAACAAGAGGACCGCTTCGATAAGATGGTGTCGTTCGCCAAGAGCGGTAAGCTCACCCCACGCGATGAATCTGCTCCCCGTGTTTATACAGACGAAGAAGCCAACGGCTTTGCTGCCGCCGTTGTCCGTAAGGACAACAAAGGCAAGATCGACGGTGGCAGCAAGTCCGATCTCCTAGAGGTTGCAGCTGCGCTGCACATCCCCGAAGAACGTCGTGATAAGTGGGCTGAGGCTGTTTTGAGTACTAGGCATTAATATGTCAGACAGTATAGACGACATAATGCACCGCGCAGAGATGTCCACGCAGTGGGCTAACGACGGACCTATTCTGTTCGAAGCACTCAAGGATGCAGCTGCAGCGAATACGAAGCCCGAAGATATGCTGAAGTTTCTGAAGTTTCATATAGGTCGGGGGATTAAGGGTTTTGACGCGAAGCGCGCATTACAGGAGAATCAACATGATTAGTCTAGGAACACTAGCCCTATTAAGTCTTATAGCAGTAATCCCAGCATTGGCTGGCGGGTTGACTGGTTTTTTTGCAGGTAAATCTGCTGGAGTAGCAGCGGCTAATAAACACTTCGCTAAGCAAGTATCAGGGGCAGCCGTTCTGAGTAAATCCAAGCGGGTTGTTAAGAAATAATCCCTGACGGGATGACACCGCATTTCCGATCCCCGAAACCCAATAGGCACGTTGATGAAATTTTACAGCATCCCGTACGGTACACTATATGTCTAAACAGTCCGTTAGGGACGATATAGACCTCTACATAAATCACGCCCTCTTCCATCATAATGATGGCACGTGGACGGTGCGTTCTGCAGGTATCACCGATGATGGCCGACCATTTACATTCCAGCATGATGTGTTTGTTGGCAATCATCCGACAGCAGAAGCGGCCCTGAAAGCACATCAGAGATCGTTACATAAAAGATTTCCAGGGTGGTTTAAACCATGAACCTGGAGCAAGAACTCACTCTTATAGATCTAGAGCTTCAGAAAATAGATATAGAGCAACAAATCTTCATATATGTAGACATGATTAACAAGCTTAGGATAGAATCGAAGGAGTTGCAGGAGAAAATAGATGGATATATTAGCCCAGAAATATCAGTCATCCGGGATTAACCCTGATACTAATGCGTTCTGCTTAATAGACGGCAAAATTTATATGACAGTAGCCGGTATGGAAATCATGGCCATGCGGAGCGGTGTGTTAGCTGGGAAATCGGCCGTTAGATTTCTAGATGAGATAGACGTAGAAAATCCATTCAGCAATAAACAGATTAATGTGCCATCTCAAGCAGTAGCTACCTATAGCCGATTAATCATGGACGTACCAAGAGAATTTAGCTCCGATCCTGTTCAGTTCTTCGAATACGCTAAAAAACGCTGGCACTATGAGAAACCGTTTATGTTTCTGGCTAAGATTGCTAGAGCCTGTGCTCTAAGACATGCATTCCCTGATATATTCGCCGGGGTTATATCGTATGAAGAGCAGCAGTGTGAGCTGGGGTTTGGCGACGAACCGGTGAAGGCTCTGCCGACACAGCCGTTAACCGTAAACAAGGAAGCATTTAATAATATCCAGGCAGGTCAACCCACGATTACAGGCAGTAGCTATCCACCCGTAGGTCTCCCCGCCTCACCCAGCAGCGTCCACGATCTGGTGGCTAGTGTGTTTAATAAACCGGTAGCTCAGAATACGGAGGGTACATGTTAAGTGAAGACGATATACTACGACCCGAATAAAAAACTTATACCACAGCTTAAGCAGATGGTGCAGGAGTATAAGAACATGCTCACATCTGGCGAACATTTAGGGAAAGCTCTTACTGTCCCGGTGCAGACAGTAACGTTGTCGGATTTTAAGAATAGTATTTTAAGGCAGTGTATGAGGCTGATTAAGAGCTGATTATGTACATTCATGGATATTCTAAAACTAAAGTTTATAGCATCTGGAAGAATATGCGTCGCCGGTGTTATGATTCGACGAATAATCGATATAAACATTATGGAGCCAGAGGTATTAAAGTATGCGATAGATGGAAAGATCCTACAATATTTATTCAATGGTACGATCAACAGCCACATGCTTACGATATTCTTTATTCCTTAGATCGCATAGACAACAATGGTAATTATGAACCAGGTAATTGTAGACTAGCTACCAAGAGTGAACAAATACAGAACTCTAGACAAGCGCGTTTATTAGAATACAATAGTCGCACCTGGACATTAAAAGAATTGACTGATTGTTATAAGATTGATTATCGCTTAGTATGGCTCAGGCTAAAACGTGGTAAGAGTATTCAAGAGGCATTAACGCATGTTAGGTAAGGCTTTATTTACTAGCGATAGTCAGGAATGGGAAACTCCCCAGAAGTTGTTTTATGAGTTAAATGAGGAGTTTAGATTTAGTTTCGATCTAGCGGCCAATAATGGTAATAAAAAATGTACCCGATTTTTTACTATACACGATAATGCATTAGAACAAACTTGGGCCAATATTTCTTGTGATCCATTCACGAATAGTGCTTGGCTCTGGCTTAATCCACCCTATAGCAATATCAAAGACTGGGTGCGTAAGTGTTACGAAGAAAATAATAAGGGTGCCAAGATAGTCATGCTTATACCGGCAAGAACGGATACACAATATTTCCACAACTGGATTTACAAGAACCCCAATGTAGAAATACGATTTATTAAAGGCCGTCTTAAGTTTAGTAATTCAAAGAATAGTGCGCCGTTTCCAAGTATGATCGTGGTGTTTAGATAATATGTGCCGTCATATCATGAACGAACATTATGTGCATCATAATGAGATTTATCTAGTATCTACAACTATGACTGTAGATGACACTCCTAGTACCCGTAATTACAAATGTTACTGTGGCGAAGTTTTTCATGTTCCGGATAATCAAGATTTAGTGTTCTGTCCGAATGATGGGAAGCCATTAACGCCCGAAAATACTGCCGACCTCTAACGCCGTCCGTCCAGTAATCCGTTTTAATGATGCACTATGATGGATCATATATAAAATTAGCATACGGAAACTATCAGCAAGGTCATCATGAGCTGCATTCGGGAAGGCCAGTAAATTATCCAACAGTGTTTCTAATCCAACAAACTTATTAATAACAACACGGCCGGATTCCAGGAACGGACAAATCGAATGCATTAACGATTCTTTGTCTTCACCACGTTTGATTTTAATTGGAATAATCGGTATCTGAGGGAGTTCTTTACGTATTGTCTGAATTACACTTTGTCCCGATGCCGCGTCTTCACATATAATAGCTTTAATACCATGCAATACAACCATAGTTTTAATCCAAGCAATTAACTTAGGAAAATCTAGTTTCTTCTGTTCGGCATGCAGGACTGCTATATTAGCTCCGCACATCTGACCAATAACAGCTGCACTGTAGTCGTTACTGGCCCCTTCTTTAAAAGCCGTATCTAGTGCCATTATACGGGGTCCTTTCAGCATGTCATCTGTGATTTTCTCAATCTTAAACCACGCCCGTTGAATAATATTACCGGCTTCGATAGAAGGCCGTTGTTGAAACAGTCCTGCGAAACTACGGCGATCTTCTGCCTGTATGCGCTCCAATGCTTCTCTATCAAATTCATCAGGCCATAACGGATCGCCTTCTTTTCTGAATTCTTCATCCTCTTCGGCTATAGCCGGGAATTTAAATATAGTCCAGTTATCAATACGTTCTTGTGATTCTGTATCTAACAACCATCCCTGAATATCGTCATCGCGCCATCTGGTGCCTATAAGAATAATACGTCCGCCTTTTTGCAATCGGTTATAGGCGACTTGTTTATACCACATACGTAATGATTTCTGTTCTTTTTCCGACGCTGCGTCTTTAGCATCAATAGTTAAATCGTCCATTACAAAAAGGTCAGCTCCTTTTCCGGTAATTTGTGTTCCTCTGGATACGAAGTTGGCAACACCGGTTTTACCGAATCTAAATTGAGTGATAGCATGACTATCTTGTTTTATATCGGCTTCTGGGAATATCAATTTGTAATTAGGATCTTGTAAGAATCCCCGGCAATAATAACCGAACTCTTGTGCTAGAGCTTGTGTCCCAGTAGCTAATATAATTTTCTTATTTGGATTTCGTCCTGCAAACCAAGCCGGAAAAAGCTGCGATGTCAAAACGGATTTCCCGTGGCGCGGAGGAAATTGGATCATAACCCGGTCCAGTTCTCCGCGTTCAACCTTCTCTAAGATTCCTGCTAATTTTTTTAGATGCCAGGGGTCTTTAAAGTTTGGATAAATTATCCGTGCGAACGAAATTAACTTAGACTGACACTTCTCTATAATTTCAGGCTGATCCGGCATCGACTAATCTCCCGATGGAATACTGTCGATCGCCCATCTTATTGATCCATAATTCATGCAGCCGTGTTAATTCTTCGGTATTACTTGTATGAGCTGCATGCCATGCCATCTCAGTAGAATATCCCTCCCAGGAATACGAATTCAAGTTACCATTTTGGCAATCTGCAACTAATTTTACAATATCATAGTGATTAGTCATTATTTATTTTTTCAACCGTTTCAGCATCAAGTGTGTCTACAAGCTTAATATTATCATTCACCCTACGCACATCTGCCGGTGCTCCAACCGATATATTAAACGTATTATTTTGATTATTACTTCGGTTGCCACTGAATAATTCATACAGATAACGGGCAGCTTCAAACTGCTTCGGGTTATCAGAATCGTTGGCTTTACGAACCATAGTTTTCATTTGGGTCATTTGCTGCTCTAAGTGTGCCATTGCATAGATACCGGCAACATCAGGATCTGTATGCCAGAGAATCTGGGTTTGTTTCTCTGACAAACCTAAGAGTATAGAAGTCTGAGCAGGCGATAAGTGCATCTCACCGGCTTGGCGAATTTTAGCCAGGAGATCATCGCGGTTTTCTGGTTGGAGGGGAGCTGGGAGGTCCATGCTACACCTGTTCTATTTTACGCTTCTGCTGCCGATCTGGAGCCCAGGTTATAGTAACACAAGGAGGCAGATTATTCACTCCACCAGATTCATGCAGCACCAGTGTCAGGGCTTCATGCACTCCGCCGTCGAACATATACATACCTAAGATAGCTGGGCAGCTGTTGAATAGTAATTTGCCTGTCAGCTGTCCTTCGGGCGTTGGTAAGCCATCGTAGACGCTCAGGGAGCCATTACCAATACGTGTATTAGCCATACCGCGCCAAGTACATGCACCGCGTTCTAGAACATAGATCCCGGACTCTTGAGCGCAGAATATCTTGTTGCCGATGGGGGGTTGCGGCAAATTTATTTCGTGGATTTTCACGATATCGCCCCTCCGGATAATCCCTGTACAATCAAATTCTCAGCCTGCGTTAGTTCAGGAGCAATATCATTGCCAGCGGTGCTATAACTGTCAACCGGTTCTGGAGCTGGCAGCCCATCAGGAGATACTTGCGTATCACTGATAGTTGGTTTGTCATCGGATTCTTCGACCAGATCCATCTGCTTAGCTAGATAATTCGCTGCAAGTACCGGATCTAATAGTGGTATCTTAGCCACCATAGTTTTCTTACCATCTGGTCCTGTCGGACCGGCTTCTTGCGTTGCTGTAGCTTGTACGAACGCAGTGATTAGGAAATTAATCTCTTGAGCATCCGGTAGATATAACGGTGGGAAGTCAAGCATTAAACCATCTATTATCTTGTCGGCTACGCCGACCATAAGAGCATGCCCTACCATAGCGGCGGCTTTACAGAGTTTCTTCAGTAACATCAAATAGCCATAGGTGCCGTACTGGACCTTAA
>Ga0208589_1001082_pt1 | contig 11752 bp, 11 predicted proteins | sample NGESurshal092012_2_FD_184486 | JGI IMG/M metagenome (GOLD analysis project Ga0208589, IMG submission 184486) | Arctic peat soil microbial communities from Barrow, Alaska - NGEE Surface sample F53-2 shallow-092012 (SPAdes) | ecosystem: Environmental > Terrestrial > Soil > Wetlands > Peat ... | reverse complement strand
GCAGCGCAGGTAGAGGGGGTTTCGCTTGCCGAGCTTCTGGGAGGCACGCGCAAGGTGATTCCGTGCGGCGTGTCGATTGGCATTCAACCCTCGCTGGAGAAGCTGATGGAGACGATTGCCATCGAGGTGGACGCGGGATATCAGCGCATCAAGCTGAAGTGCAAGCCGGGCTGGGATACGCATGTCTTCGAAGCGGTGCGCGAACGCTGGCCGCAGATCAGGCTGAGCTGCGATGCGAACTCCGCCTACCGGATGAAGGACCTCGACCACATTGCGGGATGGGACAGGTTCGATCTGATGATGATTGAACAGCCGCTGTGGTACGACGATTTTTATTTTCACTCGATGCTACAGAAGCGGCTGGATACGCCAATCTGCCTTGACGAATCGATACGCAATCGCCGCGATGCGCTTGCGGCCATCGACATGGAGTCGTGCCGCATCATCAACGTTAAAGTGGGGCGTGTGGGCGGCTTCAGCGAAGCAATTGCGGTGCATAATGCGGCGGCGGAGCGTGGTATTCCTGTCTGGTGCGGGGGGATGCTGGAGACCGGGATTGGCCGCTCGCATAATATTGCGCTGTCGTCGCTGCCGAATTTCTCGCTGCCGGGAGACGTGTCGGCCTCAAGCCGCTACTGGAAGCAGGACATTATTGAACCGGCGGTCACGGTGAGCGCGGTAGGCGAGATTGTGATGCCAACGGCTGCAGGACGCGGCTTCGAGGTGCGGCGAGATCGCGTTGAGGCCTTGACGGTTCGCCAGCATACTCTGCACGCCAAGGCTCGGGTGACAGTCTGAATTTTTAGTGATTTGGCAGCGGCGTATTCAGCAGCATGTGGATCGCGTCCTCGTATTTGATGGGGCCGGGTAATGTCTGGAAGGAGTAGGCGTGCACATCCTCGTGGATGTCCACGGTCTTGAGCATGAGCGCGCGCACCCTGACATCTTCCGTGAAGTGGGTGTAGATCCACCGGTTGTTACCGGCGTCGGCCTGCTCCAGGACAAGCTTGCCGCCGGGATAAATGTGGGCCAGCAGCCCCCATCCTAAATTGACTGCATGGAAGATCGTTCCTTCCATGCGAACCAGCTGGTGGCTCTTCGCGTCGATCCACATTCTTCCTTCCAGTCCTGTGAGGGCTTCGGCGGTGATGGTGGGCGGTTTGAAAGCGGGGTTGGGCTTATAGTCGAGCACAATCTCTGTTGCGCCACCGTTCTTGCCGGTCTGCGGCTGGCCGGGAGTGTAGGTGTAAATCATCGCGTCGGGCATCAGCTTGATTAATGAGTCGGCCATTCTTCTGCCTGAGGAGTCATTTTTGATATGACGAGCGAAATCGGACGGAGAGGCGATCATGTCGTTCAGTCGCTGACGTTCTGCTTTGTCTTCTTCCTCGGTGAGAGGGCGGCCGTCCCGTAAAATCAGCCGGGCTACGCTGCCCGCCTCGCTCTCGATGACGTCGCGGACCATGTCTCCCTTCCCGTCCACGACATGCATTCGATAACGCAGATAGGAGTGCGGGTGATGCAGCGCCACGAGCTCGTTTGCGGCCAAGTCCACCGCCCAGGAGCGTGGTGGGACGGCAAGGAGGCTCACCTGCTTTGCGGGAGGCGTGCTTTGCGCACCCGCTGGCTGGCTGGCGACGGCGCTTACGATCAGCAGAACTCCAGCAGCAATTTCCTGCAGGAAAAGCCGACGTTTCGTCCATAATTGCCCGGAGCACGCAGATTGCTGGCCTCTCCTTCTTTGACACTCTAAGGGTCTTACCAAACTGCGCTCCTCGCTGGTTGCCGGCTCATTTTTGTATCTTACCCACCACACAAATAAGACGCTCAGAGTCGCGACAAAGTTTTACGGTTTGCCTCCGGGCATGAGCTTAGATATAGTTCGGGCAAGCGCACGTTAGTTGTCAGGACCCTCAGGAGAACAAAAATTCATGAAGCCAGCAGAAGGTTCCACTGTTATCGGTAAGTCTGTCATCATCCGGGGCGACCTCTCCGGGAATGAAGACCTGTACATGGACGGGGACATTGAAGGAAGCATTACGCTGCCCGAAAGCCGTTTGACCCTTGGTCCAAACGCACGGGTTCGCGCCGATATTAGCGTTCGTGACATTGTCGTGTTTGGCCGCTTGACGGGCAATGTAAAGGCGATTGGGCGTGTCGATCTTCGCGAGTCCGCGTTGGTCAATGGAGACATCGTCGCAAGCAGGCTTTCCATTGAGGAGACGGTTGTACTCAAAGGCAAAGTAGAACTGAAGGGAGCAGTCGAAACTCCGGCGAAGGCAACTTCTCAAGCTGCTTCAGCCGAAGCAAGTGCGACGAGTATACCCCTCTTTAATCAGCCAGGGGCCTAAGTCTAGAAAAAGGAAGTGGGCGCATGCGCAGCCTGTTTGGCAGTAGTGAAAGTACAAGTAGTTCCAAAGGAACAGACGGTGACCGCTATCCCCGCCATTCGAGCGGGTGGAAGGAGTTGCTGAAACATCTGCAGTCGCAGGACTCTTTGCGCATTCTTGATATAGGTCCGACTTCGTCGACGAATATCAACTTCATCACCAGCCTCGGCCATAGTATTTATATGGCAAACGTAGTGGAAGAAGCAGCAAAGCCGGAGTGGGTCGTTCCTGGGGAAGGCGGAGAGCCTGCAGGTTTTGACGTTGATCGTTTTCTGGATAACAATCTGAATTTTTCAGGACGTGTATTTGACGTCGTTATCCTCTGGGATACGGCGGACTATCTTCCAGAGTCACTTGTCGCTCCCGTTTTCGCGCGGATTCAACAGGTGTTGCAGCCTGGTGGGCTGATGCTGGCGTTCTTTCACGCTACAACGGCGACGGATACTTCATTTTGCCGATATCATCTCACCGATACCGATGTCGTCGAGATACAGCGGGCAGGGAGCTATCCGCTGTTGCACAGCTATAGCAACCGCACCATCGAAAACATGTTGAAGGATTTCAGCAGTTACCGGTTCTTCCTGGCGAAGGATAGTCTTCGCGAAGTCATTATCACTCGGTAACAGCGCCTGGAAGACTCGAGCCGCAAAGCACAACTGCATAAGTCCAAAAGCGCAACCGCGGGTCACATGGCGGTTGTGCTTTTGGACTTCAGATCGGAAGAAACTATCCTTTTGGGTTTTGCTTACGTCGCTCAGCCCAGCGTTTTTTCATCGCATCAGCAATGCGTTTCCGCCCTTCGGGGCTTAGTTTCCGCTTCTTGCGAGAAGTTGCCGGTGGTTTTTTTGCTGCGGCTTTCTTGCTTCCTTTGGGTCTTCCGGGACCGTTATGAGTTGCTGGTATCACGGTTCCAGCCAGAAGCGCACGCGCCTGCTGAAGCTTGGATATCTGAGCGTCAATCTCGCTTATGATGCGACTTACTTCCATGTCTTATTCTCCGTGGGTTCTCTTTAAGTCAGCGAATGAAGCTAATTGTTTATTTGCAGCGAAAGGTCACCCACAACGATACAGAAGCAATTCATCGCATGCAAATAACTTCGAAGTGATGACTTACTCAATCCTGTTTATAAGAAGCGCAGTCGCCGTGGTGTTGACCGGATATGGAACTGAATCGAAGTAATGCTAGACTCAGTGCGATGAGATCGATCCCAGCAAAGTTATGGGGCCTGGCCGTACTCTCCGGCATTCTTCAGGTTTTGCCATTTCCTATCGCCGGCCCGACTCCGTTGTGGCGAACTATATTTTGCTGGTTTGCACTCTTACCTCTGCTGGTAGCTCTTCTTGGTAAGGACGAGGCGGGCGAGCCTCTTAGTTTCGGCCAGGGTGCGGCGCTGGGTTACGTCTGCGGCTTCGTGTGGTACATAGGGAATTGTTACTGGATCTACCAGACGATGTATCTCTACGGTGGTCTCGCTAAGCCGATAGCTGCCGGCATCCTTGTGCTCTTCTGCTTATATCTTGGGCTTTACCATGCTCTCTTTGGAACACTTATTGCGGGATTACATCGGCGTTTCGGACGACAGATGGCGTTGCTGCTTGTGCCTTTTGCCTGGGTGGCTGTTGAACTTGCGCGGGCTCGAATCACGGGGCTTCCGTGGGACCTGCTCGGCATGGCACAGGTCGATGACCCTTTGCTGACGCGGCTTGCGACGATCACGGGTGTCTATGGACTATCTTTTGTTATCGCTGCCGTGAATGCGCTGTGGCTGGTACGCATTCGGGTGCGTGAACATCGCCTGGTCCGCCCTGCGCTTACGTTTGCGGGCGTTCTTGTCGTCGTTTTCTATATTGCGGCCTTCTTTCGAATTCGAAGTTCGAGTGTGTCTCCAACGACGGCCAGCGCTACGCTTGTTCAGGAGAATCTGGAAGTAGGCGCAACTAATGTCGGTCCGCAACCTACCTCGCAACAGCTTCTAGAAGCGTTTTCTTACCTCAGTCGTTACCCCGGATCGCATTACCTTCTTGGAATTCCGGAGCTTCCGGGCACGCAGTCGGTCTATCTTATTCGGCAGCACGCTCCTATTGCGGGAGTAAGCAATAACACGCCACTACCTACGCCTACCGACCTGATTATCTGGCCCGAGTCGCCTGCGCCGTTTCAGGAGAATGACCCTCAGTTCCGCAGTGCGATCGAGTCGCTGGCCCGCGCGGCGAACGCCCCAATTATCGTAGGCAATATTGGCGTGGAGGCTACAAGGGAAAATCAACGCGGCTACTACTTATATAACTCTGCGTCATTTATTACTCCGCAGGGTGAGTTTGCCGGGCGTTATGACAAGATGCACCTTGTTCCCTTCGGCGAGTATGTTCCGTTCAAGCAATTTTTCTTCTTCGCAAAGAGCCTCCTCAATGATGTAGGCACGTTCGATCCCGGCACGCATCGCACTGTCTTCAAAGTGGACGGCCATACCTACGGTACTTTCATTTGTTATGAGTCGATCTTTCCCAACGAGATTCGTCAATTCGTGCAAATGGGTGCGGAGGTGCTTATTAATATTTCGAACGACGGATGGTATGGAGATACCAGCGCTCCGTGGCAGCACCTGAATATGGTTCGTATGCGCGCCATCGAAAATCATCGATGGGTGCTTCGCGCGACAAACACCGGTGTTACAGCGGCGATCGATCCTTATGGCCGGGTTACCCAGGCGGCCCCTCGCCACGTGCGGACCAGCATTCATGTGCACTTTGGCTACGAGCAGAGCCAGACCTTCTACACGCGCTGTGGCGATCTGTTTGCTTATCTATGTGCCCTGGTCACGTTGCTTGGTTTTGGCTTCAGCTTACGCAGAATTGCCGTAGACTAAGTTCATGCTTAGCGATCTCGAATACTCCTACTCCCCGGTCCGCGACAAAGTACGCGATCTGCGGGAGTATCTTTGACTCGGCCCGACTGCGCCGCGAACTAGCCATCATTGAAGAAAAAACCGCTGACCCCACCATCTGGGCTGACGCTGCTCGCTCGCAACCGCTGATGCGGGAGCGCAAACGCATTGAGACGCTGCTTGCGGACGACGCAGAACTGGCGCGGCGATCCGATGATATCGAGGCGTATTTCGAACTCGCTAAAGAAGGTGAAAATACCGAGCCTGACCTTGAGCGCGAAATTCCCGCGTTGGTTGAATTCACCGACAAGCTCGAATCGAAGACCATGCTTTCAAGCGAGACCGATCCGCTGAACGCAATCGTTGTGGTTCATCCCGGCGCAGGTGGTACCGAGAGCCAGGACTGGGCCGAGATGCTGATGCGTATGTACATTCGCTGGGGCGAGCGGCAGAACTTCAAGGTGGAGATCAATGAAGTTCAGGATGGCGACGAGGCCGGTATTAAATCGGCGACGTTTACTATCTCCGGCGACTTTGCTTTCGGACTGCTGAGTGGCGAAACAGGCGTTCATCGTCTGGTTCGGATCTCTCCATTCGATTCCGCCAAGCGACGTCACACCAGCTTCGCCAGCGTCTTTGTTTCTCCCGAGATCGACGACAGTATTGTCATCGATATCAAGACCGAAGACCTGCGTATCGACACCTATCGTTCCGGCGGAAAGGGCGGGCAGCATGTGAACACCACGGACTCGGCTGTGCGGATCACGCACCTTCCCACGGGGCTGGTTGCAGGCTGCCAGAATGAACGCTCGCAGCACAAAAATAAAGAGAGAGCGATGAAGCTGCTGCGGTCTCGGCTGTACGAGTACGAACTGGACAAGAAAAAAGCGATCAGTAAGAAGCTTGAAGATTCCAAGCTCGACATCAAGTTCGGCTCGCAGATTCGTAGTTATGTTCTGCAACCGTATCGGATGGCGAAGGACTTGAGAACCCGCGTCGAAGTTGGCGATGTGGACAAGGTTCTGGATGGCGATCTTGAGCCGTTCATCAGGGGTTACCTGCGCATGCGTCGCGAAGGTAACTTCCCGGCAGAGGTTGCAGAAGACGATCTGGGATAACTCGCAGGTAGGTAGAAACATCATTCGGAGGCTTCGCTTGACTGATACAACCGCGACAAGACCTGATTATGGAATTGATGCTCCCGGCGTGATCCGCAACCTGCTTCTTATTGGGGGCGCGTGCCTGCTCGTTGCGATCTTTGCCCCTGCGCACTTACAACTCGGATCAGTAACCTTCGATATGCGCAGTTTTTCCTGGCCGGCTGGGGTTTTTATCGCCGAGGGGCTGCTGATGCTGCTCTATAGCCTGCATGGCAAATTTGCATATCGTGACAGGATGCTGGCGCTCCATACGTGGCGTGGCGACGAGCAGGTGTTGGATGTAGGAACTGGCCGTGGGCTGATGCTGATTGGAGCGGCAAAGCGTCTTACCTCCGGGCACGCCACGGGTATCGACATTTGGAACAAAGATGACCTGAGCGGCAACTCTGCTGTGGCCACCGAGCGCAATCTGGAGCTGGAAGGCGTTGCAACCCGGTGTACGCTGGTCAGCGAAGGCGCGCAGCAGATGTCGTTTCCGGACGCCAGCTTCGACGTCATCGTCTCTAACCTTTGCCTGCACAATATTTACGACAAAGCGACACGCCAAAAAGCCTGCGCCGAGATCGCACGCGTACTCAAACCCGGCGGCGTCGCGATTATCTCCGACTACAAGCTGACCAAGGAGTACGCAGAAACCTTTCGTCGGTGCGGCCTCGCTGTTGAGCGTCGATCGAAAGACTGGCTCCGGACCTTTCCCCCGCTGGCGACGGTTCTGGCCACCAAGGGTATTTCGTGATTCCAATGGGTTCCGCCAAGCATCCAACGAATGCAGCGCGGATTTGGGAGACATCGCATGAATGAAGCGAAGCGAGCGGACAATTCTAAAGGCACCGGTGACGAGCACGAACCGTTGCGGGACCAGTTGATCGCGTTGTTGCGGGGCGGACAGGCGCACGTAACGTTTGACGAAGCCGTCAAAGACTTTCCTGCGGACCTTCGCGGTACGGTTCCGGAAAATCTGCCTTACTCCGCGTGGCAGATCCTCGAGCATCTCCGCATCACGCAGCGCGACATTCTGAATTTCTCAGCGCCTCCCACGGGCGGCTATCAGCACATCGCATGGCCGGATGCTTACTGGCCGAAGTCGGCGGAGCCTCCTACGGTTCATTCCTGGGACCAGACCGTCGCTGCCATCCGCAAAGACCTGGAGCGCTTTGAAGCGCTCATCACGAAGCCGGAGGCCGATCTCTTCAAGCCCTTTCGCTGGGGTGAAGGACAGAACCTTCTTCGCGAAGCTCACCTGATCGCCGACCACAACGCCTATCACCTTGGCGAACTGGTGGTCATTCGCCGTCTGCTCGGCGTGTGGAAGAAGTAGACTGCTTATGGAGAGAGACACGATGAATGAACCGGAGAGCATTCGTACCATGCTCGGTATGCCGCCTCGGACGATTGCTGTCGTGGGCCTTTCGGAAGACGCGGCCAAACCGAGTAACTACGTCCCAGCGTATTTGCAGCAGCAAGGCTACCGCATCCTCCCGGTGAACCCCAGTGTCGAGACGGTTCTCGGGGAGAAATCGTATGCGTCGCTCACTGAACTTGTAGCCGCCGGTTACAAGCCGGATATTGTCAACGTCTTCCGGCTCCCGAAATTTATTCCAGACATCGTGGATGAGATGCTTCGCCTCGGCCTTGAGAACCTTTGGGTGCAGTTGGGCATCGTGAATGCGGAGGCAGCCAGCAGCGCCGAAGCAGGCGGAATCCACGTCGTGATGGACCGCTGCATCATGGTGGAATACAGGCGTTTGGTGATGGGCTGACGCGTGCGCCATTCGGAAGCCATACAATCGAGATTGACGACCATGCGCCGCATTAACGCCTTCCTGCTGCTTTTTCTCAGTGCCTTCCTGCTTCATACGCCCGCGCACGCGCAGCTCAAGGTCTATGGTGACGGCGGCCCCGGCCCTGTGCAGACGCAACACCTTACCGTGGCGTTGGTATCTCAATCTCCCAGCATAGCGCCCGGCGGAACTCTGCAAATTGGCCTCGCCTTCACGCTGGAGCCGCACTGGCACGTCTACTGGATCAACGCGGGCGACTCCGGTGAGCCACCCCATATCACCTGGACCTTGCCTGCGGGAATCACAACCGGGCTGATGCAGTTTCCCATTCCAGAGCGCCTTCCCCTTCCCCCGCTCATGGACTTCGGTTACGAAAACACCGTTGTCTTTCCGCTTCAACTTACGGCGGCCCCAAATACAAAAGCGGGGTCAGCGCACCTCGACGCGAAGATAAACTGGCTGGTTTGCCGCGAGGTCTGCATCCCGGGCAAAGCCCACCTTGGCCTGAACCTCAACGTGGTTCGAGGTGCTGTTCCAGCGCAGCCTGCCGGGGCGCTCGGCGAAGCGCTCAACCTTATTCCGAAGCCGCTGCCGCCGGGCATGCACCTCACCGTGAACGGCGGCAAGTCCGACTTAGTTCTGACGCTGCTCTCCGGTGCAAAGGAGACCCGCGCAGAGTTTTATCCATTCGACCAGGATCAGATCGCGAATGCAGGAAACCAGGTCTCCGAACCCATGTCGCTAGGGATTCGGCTTCGTGTTCCTCGCGCGCCCGATCTCAAGACGTTGCCGCCGCAGCTTCATGGCGTGATTAAACTCAGCGATAAACGCGCCTACGAATTCACCGTGCCCGTCATCCCCGGCGAAGTCGCCATTGCCGGCGGCGGCGGCGCGCCCGGGGCAGGGGCCGTCACCACGTTCAGTGCAATAGGACTGGCTTTCCTGGGCGGCATCATCCTCAATCTGATGCCCTGCGTTTTCCCTGTGCTCTTCCTCAAGGGGCTGGCGCTGGTGCAGTCTTCCGGTGAAGAACGCAGCCGTCTGCGCAGCCACGGCCTCGTTTATACGCTCGGCATTCTCGTTTCATTCTGGATCATTGTTGCTGTTCTACTCATTCTCCGCGCAGGCGGCAGCCAGGCTGGATGGGGCTTCCAGCTTCAATCGCCAACGTTCGTGGCTCTCCTTGCTGCGGGGCTGTTCTTCTTCGCGCTCTCACTGGCCGGGCAGTTCGAGCTTGGCCTCTCGCTTACCAGCGTCGGCGGCGATCTTGCAAAGAAGCAGGGATACACCGGCAGCTTCTTCACGGGGGTCCTCGCCACCATCGTTGCTACGCCATGCACCGCACCGCTCATGGGTGCAGCTATCGGTTTCGCGCTGGCGCAGTCTGCTGGAGTTACGTTTGCGATTTTTACCGCGCTGGCACTCGGACTCGCAACACCGTATCTCCTGCTGAGCTTCCAGCCTGCGTGGACGCGCCTTCTGCCGCGCCCTGGCGCATGGATGGAAACGCTGAAGCATCTGGCCGCAGCGGTCTTCTTCGGCACGGCAATCTGGCTCGCGTGGATCTATGGCAGTCTCTACTCTGGAACCAACGCCATGGGCGAGCAGGGAATCGATCATCTTGCCCACCTTCTCTGGTGCTTCCTTGTGCTCGCCATTGCAGGATGGGTGCTGGGTAAATGGCCAGCCCGCTGGACGAGCACCATCGTTGCGGTGCTCATTGTTGCGTTGGCTCTTGCTATCCCGTTGTATCAACCGAAAAACAACTATCTCGTCTGGCAGCCCTACTCGCAACAGACGCTCGATCAGGCTCGCGCTGGGGGCCATCCCGTCTTCATCGACTTTACCGCAGCGTGGTGTCTGAGCTGTCAGGTCAACGAACGGCTCGTCCTCAAGTCGGCCGAAGTTCAGCATGAGCTGAGTAAGAACAAGGTCACTTTGCTCAAAGCGGACTGGACGCACTACGACCCGGAGATTACGCAGGAGCTGGCATCGGTAAACCGCAGCGGCGTGCCTACGTATGTCATCTATCCGGCTGGAAAAGATGCCTCCGCCGATGTGCTCCCGGAGCTTCTGACCAAAGACATTGTGCTGAGCGCGCTGAAAAAGGACCTCAAGCGCTGATCATCAACAGTGCGCGACGACGGGAGCGTTATGTGTGTTCGCGCTTTGAGGCTTTAATGCGTGCGATCTCATCCATCCGTTGACGCAGTAATTTTTCGCGCCCTTCGTCCATCGGCTTGTAGTAGCGACGCCCAGCCAGCGACCTGGGCAGGCACTCCATGTCGGCGACGCGTCCTTCCACATCGTGCGCATACTGATAATCCTTGCCGTACTCCAGCTCCTTCATCAACTTCGTCGGAGCGTTGCGCAGATGCAGCGGCACCGGCTCGGCTGCGGTAGCTTCAATGTCCGCTCGCACGGCGCCATAGGCCGTGTAGACCGCGTTCGACTTCGGAGCAAGCGCCAGATAAACCACGGCCTGCGCCAGCGCCAACTCGCCCTCGGGGTGCCCCAGAAAGTGCATCGCATCCCTCGCGCTTAAGCAGAGATTGAGCGCCTCTGGTGCAGCCAGGCCGATGTCTTCCACTGCCATGCGGACGATTCTCCGCGCACAGTACATGGGGTCTTCGCCCGCTTCGAGCATTCGCCCCAGCCAATAAAGCGCGGCGTCGGGATCGGAGTTGCGCACGCTCTTGTGCAGCGCCGAAACGATGTCGTAGTGCTGTTCGCCCTTCTTGTCATAGAGCAAGACGCGCCGTTGCATAGCCTCTGCCGCGAGCGGCTTCGTAATCAGTTTCCCGCCGCGACCTTCGGCCAGCTTCGCCGCAACCTCAAGAGCATTGAGGGCGTTGCGTGCATCGCCGCTTGCGTAAGAGGCAATCGTCGCCAGAGCATCTTCATCGGCTTCCAATTCCGAAGCTCCCAACCCGCGTTCCGAGTCAGTCAGCGCACGCCGCAGCAGAGCAATAATCTGCTCCTCGGTCAATGGCTGCAGCGTGTAAACGCGGCAACGCGACAAGAGCGCAGCGATAATCTCGAACGAGGGGTTCTCCGTCGTCGCGCCGATGAGCCGAATCGTGCCCCGCTCCACGTAGGGCAGAAACGCATCCTGCTGCGCCTTGTTGAAGCGATGAATCTCATCGACAAACAGGATGGTGCGCGATCCGAACCCCGCCGCTTTCTCTGCCTCCACCATCACCTGCTTGATCTCTTTGATCCCCGAGAGCACGGCAGAGAACTCGATAAAACTGGCCTGCGTCATGTGCGCGATGATCTTCGCCAGCGTCGTCTTTCCGGTCCCGGGAGGGCCCCAGAAAATCATCGACGTCGCATCGTCGCCTTCGATCGCGAGCCGCAGCGGCTTGCCCGGTCCAAGGAGATGCTCCTGCCCGACATACTCGTCGAGCGTGCGCGGCCGCATCCGCTCGGCCAAGGGAGCCTGCCGCGCATGGGCCGCCGCAGCCATGGGCGAAGCGCCAAACAAACTCATCGTGCCGCCTCGCGCGCAACGCTGCGCTGCCGAGAGGCCTCAT
>Ga0208589_1001081_pt1 | contig 11766 bp, 12 predicted proteins | sample NGESurshal092012_2_FD_184486 | JGI IMG/M metagenome (GOLD analysis project Ga0208589, IMG submission 184486) | Arctic peat soil microbial communities from Barrow, Alaska - NGEE Surface sample F53-2 shallow-092012 (SPAdes) | ecosystem: Environmental > Terrestrial > Soil > Wetlands > Peat ... | reverse complement strand
CCAGCTCAGCACCGGCGTAGCGCTGGTCCCACTCCTGGCTGTCCACTTCTGCCACCACTCCGCCCGCGACTCATGGATATACCCGCCAAGGTATCTACGATCGCGACCGCTGGCCGGGCTATCCTCTTCAGCGGCCTCATCGTCATGATCGGCTTCCTCGGGCTGCTGGCCATCGGGGTACAGATCACGACATCGTTTGCCATTGGCGGGGCAGTGGTGGTCGCCACCGCGGTCCTGGCCGCCCTGACCCTGCTTCCGGCCCTGCTCGCCATCCTGGGCCCGCGGGTGAACGCGGTGCGCCTTCCCTTCCTGGAACGGCGGCCCGGCTGGCTCAGCCGGCCCGCCCAGGAGCCCGGCACGAGCGACACTCCGTCAGCTGGCGGAGCGGCAGGCCGGCGAGGCTTCTGGCACGCCTGGGCGCTCGCCGTCATGCGGCGGCCCGGAGTCACGATTGTGGCCGTCCTGCTGCTCGTCGCCCTGCTCGGCTGGCCAGCTCTCGCACTCAAGGTCGGCGTGCCCGGCGCCGATGTCCTCCCGGCCCAGTCCAGTGAGCGGCAGGGTGTCGCCATCCTCCACAAGCAGTTTCCCGCCCTGATGCAAGACCCCATCTACGTCGTCGCCCAGGCCAGGGACGGCGGCAGCATCCTGGCCCCGGGCAACCTGGAAGCGGTAGACAGGCTCACGACATGGATCGCCGCGCAGCGGCACATTGTCAGCGTCACCGGCTTGACCAGGGTCGCGGCGACACCGGGCACGCCCGCGCCCGGCCCCCGTCATCTGATCGCGCTCTATAGCAGCGGGAGGTACCGGCAGGTTCCCGCCCTCGAACAGTTCGTCTCCTCGGTCGCCGCAGGCGATACGACCGTCATCGTGGCCCGGCCGGACACGACCCTGGAGGGCGCCCAGGGCAAGGCGCTCATCTACCATCTGCGGTCCGGTTCAGCAGCGGGCCAGCACCTCGACATCCGCGTCGGCGGCTTGCAAGCGCTGAGCGTCGACCTTGACAGCGCGCTCTACCGCAACCTCCCCCGGACGATCCTCGTCATTCTGGCGACAACGTATCTTCTGCTGCTCATCATGTTCCGATCCGTCGTGCTGCCGCTCAAGGCCATCCTCATGAATACCCTGTCGGTCGGCGCCACCTACGGCGCGCTGGTGTACATCTTCCAGTGGGGCAATCTTGGCTTCCCCCGCGTACCGTTCATCGATGCCATCATTCCCATTCTCCTCTTCTGCGTTCTTTTCGGGCTCTCGATGGACTACGAAGTCTTCCTGCTCAGCCGCATCCGCGAGGAATGGCTGCAGGCGAAGGACAACCGCGCTGCGGTGGCAAGCGGCCTGGAGAAGACAGCAGGAGTCATTACCAGCGCGGCCTGCCTCTTCGTCATCGTCACCGGCGCATTCACATTCGCGAGTCTCGTCACCACGAAGGAAATCGGTGTGGGCATGACAGTGGCCGTGCTGGTCGACGCAACCTTCATACGACTGCTGCTGGTGCCGGCGACGAGCGCCTGCTCGGCCGCTGGAACTGGTGGCTGCCGGGCCGACCTGGCCCGGATCGGCATCGACCACCTCGCCGGCGCCGCCACCGGCACCCCGCAGGACTGGGCCGGCGAGCAGCCACTGGCCTCCTTCCCCGTCGCGAGCTTCGCTGACCTGGCCGCTGTGCGCCACCACCGCCCGGTCACCGTCCTGGACGTGCGGCGCGCGCTCGAATGGGCCGACAGCCACCTCGACGGCGCGCTGCACATCCCACTGCACGAACTGCGTGACCGCATCAGGGAGGTTCCCCCGGCCGAAACGTGGGTGCACTGCCGCTCCGGATACCGCGCTGTCATCGCCGCCTCCCTCCTCCAGGCAGCCGGGCACGCCGTGGTCGCCATCGACGACGAGTACACCCGCGCCGCTGATGCCGGACTCTCCCTGGTCACCAGCACGGCGGCCGCGAGGGCGGCATGAGCGGCTGGCCCGGCCGCCTGTTCCGGCAGCGGCCCAAAGCCAGCGCGGAGCAGGCCAGCCAGCTGATGCGCCAGGGCGCGATCCTGCTGGACGTGCGCGAGGCCCCCGAATGGCGGGCCGGGCACGCCCCGGCGCCCGGCACATCCCGCTCAGCCACCTTCCCGCCCGGATCAAGGACCTGCCACCACAACGCACCGTGGTCACCGTGTGCCGCTCCGGCCACCGGTCCGCCCTGGCCGCCAAGATGCTGGCCCGCGAGGGCCGCGAGGTCATCAACCTGTCCGGGGGCATGCACGCCTGGGCGCGCGCCGGGCTGTCGGTCGTCGCCGCCGGCGGCCGCCCCGGCCGGGTGGCGTGAGCCAGTGATCGGGGTGGCCGTCGCGGCGGGCCTGCTGATCGGGGCCAGCCTCGGCGCGCTCGGCGGCGGCGAATCCATCCTCACCGTGCCCGCCCTGGTGTACCTGCTGGGCCAGAGCGCACACCAGGCCACGACCGCGTCACTGATGGTTGTCGGCACCGCCGCTGCCGTCGGCGCGCTGGTGCATGCCCGGGGCCGCCGGGTCCGGCTCAAGGCAGGCGCGACGTTCGGGGTCCTTGGCATCGCGGGCTCCTACGCCGGATCGAGGGCCAGCGCAGCGGTCCCGGCGAGCGTGCTGCTGGCCGGGTTCGGCCTGCTCATGCTCGCGGTGGCGGTCATGATGATCCTGCGCCGCCGCGGCCAGGCTCAGCGCGCCCAGGGCGCCGCGCCTGCCGGCGGGGCCCGGCAGGCCATCCTGGTCGGGGCCGCCGCCACGGGCGTCGGGCTGATCACCGGGTTCTTCGGGGTCGGCGGCGGGTTCGTCGTCGTCCCCGCGCTGGTCCTGGTCCTCGGCTTCGACATGCCCACGGCGGCCGGAACCTCCCTGGTCGTGATCGCGGTGAACAGCGCGGTAGCCCTCGCGGCGCGCGCTGGTCACGGCGGCCTGACCCTGGACTGGGCGCTCATCGGGGTATTCACCGGCGCCGCCGTAATCGGCGCCCTCGCCGGCAGCAGCCTGGCCGGGCACGCCAGCCCGCAGCGGCTGAGCACGGCATTCACGCTGCTGGTCCTCATCGTGGCCGGCTACACGCTCACCCGCAGCCTCCCCGGCCTGCTGTGACGCACCGCAGGACATATACCCTGCCGGGTATACTGAGATGAGTGAGATGAGTGAACAGCAAGGGAGACGGTGGATGAAGATCGACGAGGATGCCGCAGGCCAGGTGCTCAACCGGCTCCGCCGCGCACACGGCCAGCTGGCCGGGGTCATCGCCATGGTCGAGTCCGGCCGGGACTGCACCGACGTGGTCACCCAGCTCGCCGCGGTATCACGCGCCCTGGACCGGGCCGGATTCAAGATCGTGGCCAGCGGCATGCGGCAATGCCTGTCCGGAGACACCGACTCCCCGATGACCGAGGAACAAATGGAGAAGATGTTCCTCACCCTCGCCTGACGCAGACGCAGGAGGAGACATGGGTTACGGCATCAGCATCCGCACTCAGGCCCTGTTCGCCGAGGCCGTAGCCCGCGTGCGCGACGCGCTCAAGGCCCAGGGCTTCGGCGTGCTGACCGAAATCGACATGCGGGCCACCCTGCGCGACAAGCTCGGCCAGGACATGGAGGACTACCTGATCCTGGGCGCCTGCAACCCGCCCCTGGCGCACCGGGCGCTCGGCATCGACGCCTCCATCGGCCTGCTGCTGCCCTGCAACGTGGTGGTGCGCGCCGACGCGGGCCAGACCATCATCGAGGCGCTCGACCCGCACACCATGGTGACCATCACCGGCCAGCCAGCCCTCCAGCCAGTCGCCGACGAGGCCGCAGCCAGGCTCAGGACAGCCCTGGACTCCCTGCGCGAGACCCCCGAAACACGCTGAGGCCGGTTACTCCCGACCCGCCAGCCCCCGCGTCTCCCCGCGCTGGAAGCCTGTCAAGGGCCGCCGGGCTCGTCAGCAGGCGCTGCATGATCGCCGGCCGCCTGGCGTCCCGCCGGGCCGCCGTCCGGCCGGCGGGACGGCAGCCGGGCGGAGTAGATCGAGTAACCATCCACGTAGAAGGCGACGGCGGTGGCGGTGACGGTGGCTGCCATCATCGGGACCATCAGCCCGAAGCCGCTGTGCGTGAGTTCCAGGACCAGGGCGAGGCCGGCCAGCGGGGCTTGCATCGCGGCGCCGATCATGGCTGCCGCGCTGACCATGGCGAAGGCGCCCGAGGGTGAGCCTGGCCAGGCGAGGCTCACGGCCATCCCGAGCGATCCGCCGAGCACGGCACCGGTGCTCAAGGTGGGGGTGAACAGGCCCCCGGATGCCCCGCTGCCCAGGCACACCGCCGAGCGGGACGTTATACACGGCAGCCAGCCCGGCGCCCCCGCCGCACGCCACCAGCAGCCGCCGCTGCCGGGCAGACAGGCCGGTCCAGCCGGCCAGCATGCTCGCCGACGCGCCGCCCAGCAGCTTGGGGGCTGCCTCCCGGCCGATGGAGGCCCCCATGCCGATGACCACCTCGGAGATCACTGACGTCCCCAGCGACCGCCGGAACGACAGCCGCCCGTCGCCATTCCACAGCGACTCGTCGATCTCCGAGTGCTCACCTTTGGTATAGCGGCGCAGCAAAAACCACGCGACACCGCCGAACGCGCCAGCGATCAGGAGGGAACCCACACGCCGGGCCGCTGAAGCATGCTCGACCCCGGACTGGAGACTCCCAGTGTGGTAGCCGAACGCGAGGTGCTGCATGCCGAAGAGGATCACCATCATCAGGTCGCCAAGCAGGCCGGTGGCAACACCGGTGGCGGCGACCATCACCCAGAATACGGGGGTAAGGACTGCTTCCCCGTCGCTGGTGACGTTCGGCTGCTCGGTGGCAGGGCTCCGGCGTGTTCCCGACTTAGCCTGGTTTGTCAGGTATACGGCCGGTGAGGCGGCTTCGCGCGGTTTGTGGGCACGGGCACGCCACGTGATCATGTAGGTCTCTGAAGTCTACGTGAACGAGGTGCAGCGTGCCCGCAGTGGCATTGTCGCGCGCCGGTGCGCGCGTGGCCGGGTCCGGTCCCGGCGGCGAGGATCTGACGGCTGGTGCGTGGCAGCGGCTGGAAGCGCTTGCCGGACCCGCGCTCCCCGCAGGGGCGGATCTACCCGCTGCCCTGCCTGATCGCGATCGCGGTCTGCGCGTTCACCGCCGCCGGGAACGACCGGCTCACCGCGGCCGGGCAGTGGACCAGGCGGGCCAGCCAGGAAGACCTGGCCCGGCTGCGCGCTCCCTGGGACCCGGTCGCCGGCCGGTACCGGGCACCGGATGAGAAGACGATCAGCGTGGTCCTGGACCGGCTGGACCCGCGGGCCCTGGGCCCGGGCCCTGCCCGGCCCCCGTCCGCGCCGGCGGCGGCGCCCCGGCGGGGCGCCGGCGGCCAGCGTGCGCGGTTACCGGGCACGGCGCGCTGCCGGGCAGGCGAAGAGGCTGGCCCGCGGCCGGTTACGGGCCGTGGCGGTGGACGGCAAGACCTCCCGCGGAGCCCGCCGCGCCGATGGCACCCGGGTTCATCTTCTCGGCGCCGCTGAGCATGGCGGCCGTCTCCTGGACCACCTCGAGGTCGGCGTTAAGCACAACGAGACCAGCCACTTCAGCGGGCTGCTGGAGCCCCTGGACCTGGCCGGTGCCGTGGTGACCTTCGACGCCTTCCACACGGTGCGGGCGAACCTGGACTGGCTGGCCGGGGAGAAGAAAGGCCACTACATCGCCGTGGTGAAGAAAAACCAGCCGCTGCTGCATGCCCGGGTCAAGGCCCTGCCCTGGCAGCAGGTCCCGGCCGGCAGCACTACCCGCGACGCCGGGCACGGCCGCCCCGGGACCCGCACCCTCAAGACCGCTCACGTCAGCGGCCTGGACTTCCCCGGCGCCCGCCAGGCCATCAAGATCACCCGCTGGCGGCAGGACACGGCCACCGGGAAGGTCTCCCGCGAGACCGTCTACGCCATCACCAGCCTGACCAGCGCCCACGCCACCGCGGCCGACCTGGCCCGCCTGGTCCGCGAGCACTGGACTATCGAGGCCCACCACCACATACGGGACGTGACATTCAGCGAGGACACCGCGGCCAGCCGCACCGGCTACGGGCCTGTCAACCTGGCCACCATCCGCGACGCGATCATCGCGGCCATCAAAGACGCCGGCTACCTGCACGTCCCCGAAGGCCGGCGCGACCACACCACCCCCGCCGACGCCCTCTCCCTCCACGACCTCGATTAGGACACACACGGACAATCACGGAACGCGCCGGAGCCCTGTGCTCGGTGGCCCCACGGCCAGATGACAGCCGCTGCCTGAGCAACGGCTGAGGATTGCGGAGGCGCTCGCTTGCCCTTGCCCGCCTCATCGCCCGCTCACGGCCTCCAGACCCAATGCAAACACGCAGTAGCGGATTGATCCTGCTCATTGTCCCATCGCGGCCAGCACGAGCCGCTGGCCGTCGGCGCGAACCACCCAACATGGCGCCCCCAGCCATCCAGTAGCCCCAGCCCCCGGGAATCCCCCACCGCCAAGGCCGCTGGATACCCGGCGAGCTACGCACACTTTCCTATCCGTGACCTTGAGCGGCGGGCACCAGGGACGAAAGCCCAGCCAACTGGGCCGGTGGTCCCTGACGCGGCAGGAATCACCAAGGTGAAATTGAAGGTGAGAGGCAGCATAGCTGCGCGTGACGCGCGCCGTTCATGAGGAGGACGTACGAGTACCGTCGCCACCGCCCCGGCGAGCCGCATGACCCGGGCGCAGCCACAAGAAGCCCATATCTTCGGCAAGCGCTAGGTGCTGCCGCCGACAGCACGGTGCGCCATTCGTGTAGCCGCCAGTCCGGCCGTCACCGAGACGGCAGAAGAGGGATGCCGAAGGCAACGGAGATCGTGACGAGCCATATCCCGCGGGTAAGTAGCCGTCCCCCCGTGCCGGGCCGCCGCCATGCGACTGATTTCCGGGCATGGACTCTCGTGTCCTGACGGCTGATGGTTCGTGAAAAGAAGTTCATGGTGCTAGATCGACTTCGGCGCTGTAGCACATAGAGCAATGTGGGGGTATGGGGTCGATCCCCCCTCGATCTGGAACCCCTCCATCTGAGAGTGACTCTCGCCCCGCGGATGCGCTGGTACCAGAGATATTTGACCCCACACCCGGAGCAGTGCCGAAGCGCGGGGGCAACCGTAGGCCGGCGGCAGGTCCAGGAAAGGTCCATCACAGTCTGCACAGACCACGACCGGCGGTTTCAGGCGGCCGTGGTCGCCGCTGTACTGGTGCCGCTCGGCATCTGGCTGGCGCTGACCCGGCCATCCCGCCCGCAGGACCCCGATCGCCCGGCCCGGCTGATCCCCGTCCCGGTCCTGGTGATCCTGGCTGCCGCGGTGGGCTGCGTCGTCGGCGCAAAGCTCTTCGGACTACCTGACGGAACCTGTTCAGCGTTCCGTTCGGCCAGCCCGCCACCGCCAGCACCGTCAGGTGCGTCATGAGGCTCCTCACCAGCCATGAGGCTGCGCCGCGCACGCACGAGATGCCGGCGGATGGCCCGCCATGGAAGGCGCGGCCGGAAGGGGCCATGCCGGAGTGACGGACACTAGGCTCATGAGTATCGTTCGTGAAGTTTCCGGTACGGCCAGCTATCAGGCCGGGGCCAGTCCCGTGCCGGCTGTCGGCGGCAGGCGGCTCCCGTTCCTGGACCGGGCCCGCATATACGCGTGTGGGATCACCCCCTACGACGTGACGCATCTTGGCCATGCGGCGGCGTTCGTGTGGATCGATGCGCTGACCAGTACGCTGCGATTCCTCGGCATCGAGCCGGAAGTATGCCGGAATATCACCGACGTGGATGATGTCCTGGATGAGGCGGCCCGCCGGGCCGGGACGCCGTATGACTCATTCGCCGCGGTGCAGCAGTACCACTTCGAGCAGGATATGGCCGCGCTGGGCGTGCGCGCCCCAGTGCACGGCCCCCGCGCGCACCGGTATGTACAGCAGGTGATCCGGCTGGCCGCGGGACTGCTCGACGGCGGGGCCGCGTATGCCCGCGAGGGCAGCGTCTATTTCCGGGGGCAGGCCGCACCGGGCCGGGCGGGCCTGGAGCGGGCGGAGGCCTTGCGGCTGTCGGCTGAGTACGGCGGCCGTCCCGATGATCCGGCCAAGGAGGACCCGCTGGACGTCGCGGTCTGGCAGGCGAGCGAGCCGGGTCACCCGGCCTGGGACTCGCCCTGGGGAGCGGGCCGGCCAGGCTGGCACGCCGAGTGCGCCGCGATGGCGCTGTCGGTGTTCGGCGTCGGCGTCGATGTGCATGCCGGCGGCAAGGATCTGCGCTTCCCCCATCACGCGTACCACGCCGCGATGGCCGAGACCTTCACCGGAGTCACCCCGTACGCGCGGGCGTGGCTGCACGTCGGCACCGTCACCACCGGCGGCGCCAAGATGGCCAAGTCGGCCGGCAACCTGGTCCTGGTGCGCGACCTGCTTGCCGGCTACCCGGCGGCGGCCGTCCGGCTGATGATCCTGGACCGGGGCTGGGCTGATGACTGGGACTACCGGCCTGACCTGCTCGACGCCGCGGCGGCCCGGCTGGAACGCCTGTACAGCGCCGCCGGCCGCCGGGCCGCCGATGACGATGTCACCGGGATCGGCCGCCTGCTGGCCGCTGACCTGAACGTGCCCGCGGCCATCGACTACGCCATCGAGACCGGCGGCGCGCCGGCCCGGATGCTTGCCACTGTGCTCGGCCTGAGCTGAACGGCAGGGCGGCTCGCGCCGGCGCCAGAATCTCGTCAGATCGACAAGGCCACGGTCAGCGGCCAGCGGCTACCTGGCGGGGGTGACGGGCTCGAACCGGGCTTCCTGATCCTGGGCGGACCACCGGGCGACATAGGAGAAGCGGTCAGCGTGGACCAGGCTGTGCCGCCATTCCACCGGTGTCGTCTGCCAGGTGGCCAGCCGCTCGATGGCCAGCGCGGGAGTGCGGGCGGGCAGGCTGAGCAGCCCGCGCTGCTCCGGGTCGGGCAGCACGGGGCGGATCCGCTCCCAGCCGGCGTCCGGCCGGATCCCGCAGCGGATGTGCAGCTCCTGGTAGAGCGCCGTATGGGTGAAATCCACTTCCAGCATCGGCCGGGCGAGCCTGGCGGGAAGCCATGAGCTGTCCAGGACGATGGGAACGTCGTCGGCCAGGCGCAGCCGCTCCAGGAAGACAAGCGGCTCACCCGGCGGACGGCCGAGCATCGTGGCCGCTTCCTCGTCCTGGCGCTCCTCGAGCCGCCGGACGATGCTGCGCTGGACGAAGCCCTGCTCCTCGACAGAGCGGAAGAGGCTGTACAGGGCGCCGAGGGGCTGCTCGATGACCCCGTCCCGGACGAATGTCCCCCGGCCCCGGCCCCGCTCGACGACGCCCTCGGCCTGCAGCCGCCGGACCGCTTCCCGCGCCGTGTGACGGCTGACACCATACTGCGCGGTCAGCTCCTCGTCGCCGGGGAAACGCAGGCCGAACTCGCCGCTGGCCAGCCTGCGGCGCAGGTCAGCCAGCACCTGGGCCCATAGCGGCAGAGCACTGCCACGGTCGACGATCACGCCCTCAGTATGGAACGCCACCGGGAGGCAGGAAAGCTGCCTGGTCATTGACACCCGGCCGCGGCGAGACTTAAATTGTACGTACATTCGGAGTTTTCGCTGCGGGCCTAGCGGAGGTCCCATGCCTTCCCGGAACTCGCACCACAAGACGGGTCATCATCGGCGGCGGCAGCGCCGGGATCTCGGTGGCCGCCCGGCTGATCAGCGCGGGAGAGTCAGACGTGGCGGTCATCGACCCGGCGGAGGTGCACTACTACCAGCCGTTGTGGACGCTGGTGGGCGGCGGCCTGGCCCGGACGACATCGCCCACCTGGTCCCGCCGCAGAGCGCACCGGCCTGGATCAAGGCCGGGCTGCTCGCCGACCCCGCGAACCCCGGCGGCTACGTGCAGATCGACAAGGCAACGATGCGCCACACCCGCTACGGCAACGTGTTCAGCCTCGGCGACGCCGGCTCGTCACCGAACTCCAAGACCGGCGCTGCCATCCGGAAGCAGGCACCCGTCGTGGTGAAGAACCTGCGGGCCGTCATGGCCGGCGCGAGCCCGCCGCTTACGACGGCCACGCCTCGTGCCCCCTGACCACCGCGCGTAACCGGATGCTGCTCGCTGAGTTCGACTACACGATGAAGCCGCACCCGGCCATCCCGCTGATCGACACGAAGAAAGAGCGCTACGACATGTGGCTGCTCAAGCGGTATGGGCTCCCGTTCATGTACTGGAACCTCATGCTCAAGGACCGGGCCTGAGCAGCCACCCGCGACCAGGAGGAGCCCGCACTGATGCACGAGGTCGTGACCATCGAGACGCCCGGCCTGGGCGACCGCAGCTACCTGGCCCATGACGGCGAGACCGCGGTGGTCATCGACCCGCAGCGCGACATCGACCGGGTGCTGGACGCCGCGCAGGCCGCGGGGGTGCGGATCACCCACGTGGCCGAGACCCACATCCACAACGACTATGTCACCGGCGGCCTCGCGCTGGCCCGCGCGACCGGCGCGGCCTATCTGGTGGCGGCCGCCGAGCTCGTGAGTTTCAGCCGGACGGCGGTCAGCGACCGGGACCAGATCGATACCGGCACCCTGGCCCTCACCGTGGCCGCCACCCCCGGCCACACACCCGGGCACCTGTCCTACGTCCTGCGCGAGGGCCCTGGCGACCCGGTGGCGGTGTTCACCGGCGGGTCGATGCTGTTCGGCGCCGTCGGCCGCACCGACCTGATCAGCGCGGAGGAAACCGAGGGGCTCACCCGCGCGCAGTACCACTCGGTCCGGCGCCTCGCGGACGAGCTGCCGGATCAGGTCGCGGTCTACCCGACGCACGGCTTCGGGAGCTTCTGCTCGGCGACGCCCACCAGCGGCGACTCCTCCACGATCGGGGCCGAGCGGCGGGCGAACGTCGCCATCACCACCAGCGACGAGGACGCCTTCGTCAAGGAACTGATAGCCGGGCTGGGCGCCTACCCGCGGTACTACGCGCACATGGGCCCGGCCAACCGATGGGGGCCCGGGGTCCCGGACCTGAGCCCGCCGCGGCCGGCCGACGCCGGCCAGCTGCGCCAGCGCATCGGCGCGGGCGAGTGGGTCGTGGACCTGCGCCAGCGCAGGGCGTTCGCCCGCAGTCACGTGAGCGGGTCCATCTCGGTGGAACTGGGTGATCCGTTCGCCACCTACCTGGGGTGGACGATCCCGTGGGGCAAGCCCCTCACCCTGATCGGCGACACCCCGCAGCAGGTGGCCGGCGCCCAGCGGCAGCTGGCCCGCATCGGCATCGATCACCTGGAGGCGGCGGCCACCGGCCCGGTCAGCGACCTGTCCGGCGGCCGCCTTTCCAGTTACGCCGTGTCCGGCTTCGGCGAACTAGCCACCCGGTGGGGCAGCGGCGGCATCGTCGTGCTCGACGTCCGCCGCCCGGACGAATGGCGCGCCGGGCACCTGCCCGGGGCGGTGCACATCCCGTTCTGGGAACTGGAGCAGCGGGCCGGCGAGGTTCCCGCCGGCGAGGTCTGGGTGCACTGTGCCAGCGGCTTCCGGGCTGCTATCGGCGCCTCACTCCTGGATCGCGCCGGCCGGCAGGTCGTGCACATCGACGACGACTGGGAGCGCGCCGCGCAGGCCGGCCTGCCGGTCACCGCCGGTGACTGAGGACGGCCTGACGCCCAGCGACATGCTCCAGCGCTGGGCAAAAGTCCTTGACCAGGACAAG
>Ga0208589_1001080_pt1 | contig 11773 bp, 12 predicted proteins | sample NGESurshal092012_2_FD_184486 | JGI IMG/M metagenome (GOLD analysis project Ga0208589, IMG submission 184486) | Arctic peat soil microbial communities from Barrow, Alaska - NGEE Surface sample F53-2 shallow-092012 (SPAdes) | ecosystem: Environmental > Terrestrial > Soil > Wetlands > Peat ... | reverse complement strand
TTCCACTGCTCTTCCCTTCCGGCGCAACTCCCGTGGACTCCAGTCCAGCGTGCGCAACGAATCGAGAATGGCCCCACGAATTCTGAACTGCGCGTAGCTCTTGAACTGCACTTTTTTGGTGTGGTCGAACTTCGAGAACGCGTCGATCAGCCCAACCACACCGGCCGAGACGAGATCGTCCAAATCCACATGCTGAGGTAATCTCTCGTGAATACGGCGCGCCAGATAACGCACTGTCGGCAGATGTTCCATCAGCAGAACATCACGTTCCGTTGCAACTCCACTCTCAACCGTGGTCGTAATCCCCTCAGCTTCGCCCGTAAAGGAAGTCATCAGCCCTCTCCCTGCATTGCCGGCAGTCCCGCTCATTGCAACAGCGAGTTCGTCAAAAGACGTTTCCACTTCACCAAAAAGTTTGCCGTTTGAAAGTCTCTGAAAAACCTGTACCGGAATCGAACTCCCTGCACTCATTACTTCCTCCATATCCCATGTGCTCTAATACTTCGTCTCACCTTCGTTGCTACGCATCGTTCAACCGACCGTCCCTACACTCCGTACTCGGATCTCCGCTGGGATCTCTGCGGGAGCCAGGACCGTGACCTTAGGTAAAAATGGCTCCAGCCAACGACGCAGGTGATAACGAGCCGGACTCGGACATAAGAGCACAGGCAATGCCGAAGTAGAGGCCCCTCCGGTTAGGCGTTTCACAGACTCCACTAGGCGCCTTAGGAAGTCCGTCGGCACTCCAGTCTGCCTCGCACTATCTCCCAGGGCTAAGCCGACGCTCTGAGGATCGAACGTGTTCAAAAGTTCCGTCTCAAGCGCCTGCTCCAACATCAGCACCCGCAGGCCGCCTTCACTGTCCAAAAGGGGATGGACTAAACCTCGCCCAAGCGACTGGCGTACGCTCTCCACAAGATGAACCACCGTCTTCGATTGCTGTGCGGCATCCACCAGGACCTCAAGGATGGCTCCGAGATCCCGGATGGAAACCTGCTCCCGCAATAGCTGCTGCAAGACCTTCTGCACTTCCCCAAGAGTCATCACCTTCGGGACCAGTTCCTCAACCAGCTTCGGATGAGTCTCATTCAAACTGTCGAGCAGCCGCTTCACCTCCTGCCGCCCCAGCAACTCATGCGCATGCCGCCGAATAAGCTCCGCAAGATGTGTCCCGATCACTGTCGTCTGGTCTACCACCGAATAGCCCGCTGCCAGGGCCTGTTCTTCCAGCCCCGATTGGATCCATCGCGCCATCACTCCAAACGCCGGCTCTCGCGTCTCCAGGCCTGGTAGTACCCGCGCCTTGGGATCAGCATTCACGGCCAGTAGGCAATTCTGCTCCGTCTGCCAGCGTGCAATCTCTACCCCCCGCAAACTCACGACATACTCCCGGGGCTTCAGCCTTAAGTTGTCCGTAATATGTACCGGCGGAACGATAAACCCGAGCTCCGTCGCCAAATGACGTCGCAAGGCGCGCACCCGGTTCAGCATCTGCCCACCTTGCTTCTCATCCACCATTGGAATCAGCTGAAAGCCGATCTCCAGTGTCAGCTCATCCATCTTTAACAGTGAAGCCAGGTTCTCGCCCTTTGCCGCATCGACCGCCTTCTCCTTGTTTCCGGAAGACGCACCAGCCTCTTCGGAGAGTGCAAGCGCATCCTCCTTCGAAGCAGGCAGCTTGCGCGCAATCAACCCCACCCCGACCGCCATCAGCACAAACGAGAGCTTCGGCAACCCAGGAATCAACGCCAAAACAAGGAGCACGCCACAGGCAATCCATAGCGTATTTCTTCGGCGAAACAGTTGTGTTCCAAGCTCTTCGTCAAGCGATCCCGAGGAAGAAGCACGCGTCAGCACAATACCGCCGGCGATCGATACCAGCAGACTGGGAATCATGGTCACCAGTCCGTCTCCAACGGTCAGAATCGTATATGTCTGCACGGCCGTCGAAAGATCAACTCCATGCTGCAACACGCCGATCAATAGACCGGCAACGATGTTGATCGCAGTGATCAAAATCGTGGCAAGCGAATCTCTCTGATTGAACTTCGCCGCTCCATCCATCGCCCCATAAAACTCCGCCTCTCGGGCGATCCCCTGCCGCCGTCTCCTTGCCTCCTGCTCATCGATCAACCCGGCATTCATATCCGCATCGATCGCCATCTGTTTGCCAGGCAGGGCATCGAGCGTGAATCGAGCCGTAACCTCTGCCGTTCGAACCGCGCCGTGGCTGACGACGAGAAACTGAATCGCAATCAAAGCCAGAAACAATACGAAGCCAACGACGTAGTTTCCTCCAATCACGAACTGACCAAACGCTTCAATCACAGACCCCGCGGCATGCGTCCCTTCATGTCCATGCAGCAGAATCATCCGGCTCGAAGCAATATTCAGCGATAGCCGAAACAGAGTCAGCAACAACAACAATGTCGGAAAGACTGAGAAATCCACTGCCCGTCGTAGTTGTACCGCCGTCAAGAACACAATCACCGAAGCTGTAATCGACATCGCCAGCAATATGTCCAATACAAAACTCGGTATCGGGATCAACATCACGAACACCATGCTGACGGCCGTCACGGGCAGCAAAATCTTTCGCAGCTTGGCGACTGGAAAACCACCGCTCTTCTTCATCGCAACTTCGCTCACATCCCACCTCCAAAACCACGCATTCCAACCACCACTCCGCGCGCAGCGTGCTGCTGCGCCTTTTCACGAGCATCGCGGTCGCGCCGCATTCGCTCTTCAACTTTTTGCCGATACAAATACGCAAGGATTCCAGCTACCGCCGCGTACAACTCAAAAGGAATCGACTGCCCCGGCTCCACCGTCTTGTACAAACTTCGCGCTAAAGGCGGGTTCTCAATAATCGGAATCCCCGCCCACCTTGCTTCCTCACGAATCTCAGCCGCCAGCAAATCCCGCCCTTTCGCAAGCACCGTCGGAGCTGACATCGTCTCAAAGCTGAACTCCAGCGCAACCGCATAGTGCGTCGGGTTGGTAATCACAACGCTTGCCCGGGACATATCGGCTTTCACTTTGCGTCTACGCATCGCCCTCTGGATCTGCCGGATCTTTGCCTTGATCTGCGGATTGCCCATTGCATCCCTGACTTCTTCGCGCATCTCCTGCTTGCTCATCTTCAGCCGCTCATTCCAACTCCTCCACTCAATCGCATAATCGAGTGCCGACCAGGCGAGCGTGATCCACGCCGCATCGAGCACCAAATCATAGGCGGCCGAGAACGTTGCCGGTAGCCGCACAAGACTCATCACCGGCATCGAAAACATCAGCGTCTTAATCGCGCCCCACCCCATTACCACCATCGCCGCCGCCGGCACCAACGATTTGACCAGCCGTGCTGCCGATCGCAGACTGAACAGGTTCTCAAGGTTCGTGACCGGATTCAACTTCGAAAACTTTGGCTCCAAAGCCTTCGGATGAACCTGCACTCCGCCGCTCTGTGCCACGCCCGAGACCAACGCCCCTGCAAAGCTCGCTCCAAGGACCAGGCCTATTGGCAGCAGTAAGGGCTCCACCATCTGCCTCATCGCCTCGCTCCACCTCAGGTCTCCGCTACGCTCATTCAAGTTGCTTTCACCTGCGATCGCCGTCTGCAGGCTTTCAACGTAGACCTTCCCCCAGCTCGAAACGAACCCGTGCGCTACAACCCCAAGCATCAACACCCCACCAAGCATCGCCATAGCCGATAGCAAATCGCGGCTATGCACGCTATCGCCCTCGTCTTTCGCCTTTTTCTTGCGTAAAGGAGTAGCCTGCTCTGTCCCTTTCTCGCTCATATGGTTGCCACGAGCCTTCCTGCCGCGTCCAGCAATGTTGCGAAGTGGCGCTCAATCCAACCCGGCCAAACTGCAAGGCTCCCAATCAAAACCACATAAGACACCAGTGTCTTAAGCGGTATGCTGACGATCATCGCTGGCAACTGAGGAGCCAGCCTCGATATCAACGCGATCACCACATCCACCGTCAGCGAAGCGGCTAGCACAGGAGCCGCCAGTTGCAGCCCAGCCAGAAAAATACCGCCCGCCATCACTGCCAGCGCGGCTCCCGTCTTTGCTTCGACCACTCCCTGTCCCACCGGAACCACGCAAAAACTCCGAACAACCGCGGCCAGAAGTGTTCGATCCAGCCCTGCCCCAATTATGACCAACACGCCCAGCCAGCTGAGCATCTGTCCCAGCACCGCCGTCTCGATCATCGAATTGGGGTCCATCAAATTCACCAGCGAAAAACTGAACTGCAAACCCAATATCGTTCCCGCAAACGTTAGCGCCTCATTCAAGAAGGAAAGAGACAACCCAAAAACAAGCCCTACGCCCAACTCTCCCAGCACGGCCTTGGTATCGAGTACTGCACGCGCACCCGGAACAGCCGCAACTGGGGGAGCCAGAAGCACCGTCATCGCAATCACGAATCCAGACTTGATCCGCGGTGCAATCGCAGAAGAAGAGAAGACGGGAGAAAACACCATCAACCCACTCAGCCTGATCAGCACGAGCAACGCCACAGTCAGATACCGCGGCCAATCCTGGATTAATGTGCTTGCCTCATGATTCATAGCCCTATCCCAGGTATCTGTGAAAGTCTGTAAACATCCGAATCGTAAAACCCACCAGACGATGCACCATCCAGGGCAACGTCACCATCGCAACGGCAAACACCACCACCAGCCTCGGAACAGTCGACAACGTCTGGTCCTGCACGCTGGTCAACGTTTGCGCCAGACTCACGACAAGACTGACAACGCAAGTTGCCACGAGCATCGGAATGCTCAGTACCATCGACTCCATCAAAACCTTCCGCATAATTTCCACCGTCTGGTCTGGCCCCATGATTCACCTCGGAAAAACCACAAATTAGAAACTCTTAATCAACTGATCGGCTAGCAAATGCCAGCCATCGACCATCACAAACAGCAGTATCTTTAAGGGTGTTGAAATCACGACCGGAGGCAACTGCATCATGCCAACCGATGTCGTAACGCTGGCAACCACAAGATCCACAAGCAGAAACGGTAAAAACAGAACTGCTCCAATCTCGAACCCTGCCTTCAACTCGCTCAAAATATAAGCCGGGACAACCACCTGCAAAGGCAGGTCCTCTTTGCTGGCGGGCCTCACCGCCATCCCGGCAGACGCAAATACCGCCAGATCCTTCTCGCGTGCATACTTCAACATGTATTGCTTCACCGGCACCACACCACGGTCTAACGCCTCGACCCCGGTAATGGTCCCCGCACTATACGGTGCAACTGCTGTTTGCTCTACTTGAAGGAGAACCGGTTGCATCAGAAACCAGGTCATCATCAGCGAAAGTCCCATCAATATCTGGTTCGACGGCGCCGTCTGGGTTCCCAGAGCCTGCCGCAAAAAATGAAACACCACCAGCAAGCGCACCATGGGCGTCATCGAAAGCAGCAACGCCGGCAACAGGGTCAGCAACGTCAAGCCAACCACAATCGACCACGGTACGCTCCGGCTTTCCTTAAGCGCGTCAGCGATCGAGACATTCTTCTTCAAACCCGCGGAATCCGCTCCAAAACTTGTCCCAGGATTTTCATGCGCCCCCGCTTTGTTTCTGACTCGAATAGACGACCTTCCTGAAGTGGCTGTCCGTGCGGCGATTGTAGACTGGGCAGAGGCTGGAGCATTGGGCAGTAACAACGCGAGGATCACCGTCGCCCCCACTCGCAGAAATTTGTGCGCTACTGACATGTTGAGTCCCTATCGTTCGCGGTTACTCGCGGTGAAGCCTCCGATGCGACCCGAACAATCGTCTCCACGCCTTCCTGGCTGCCCCCCACCAAAAACTGCTCGCCCGCGCAACTGATCAACATCAGGTGCCTCTTCCCTCCAAGCGAAAGCGTCTCCAGCACTTGCATCTGTTTGCTTTGCGCTTCCCGTGAGCTCTGCCTGCTCTGCCACCATCGCAGCACCCATTCGGCGAGCCCTTGCGGCTCGGCCACAATCTTGCGCTGGCTCTTTTGCCCGTTATCGCTCACCAGTTGCATCCCATCAGTCCGCCTCTTTCGTCTCATGCTTGTGCTGCCAGAGATCCGAAACGGATCGCCAGCGTTTGAACTGGCATTGCTAAGCCAACCGAGTCAACCGCAAAGCAATCTGCTGTTCAACTACTTCGAATTCTCCCCATCCCAATTGCACCCGCCCTACCTTCAGGGGCACATCCTCCGTGTCTGGAGAGAGGCTCTCAAACACCTGCCCTTCGGCAAGTGCCAGCAAATCTCGAACCCTAAACTCCGCGAGCGCTACCTGCGAATACAACGTCACCCTCATCTGCGAGAGGATGTCCCATGAAGGATGTTCTTCAATTCGCGGCATCCAGGGCACCGCCGCATTGGCTCGCACCCGCTCCAAAGCGGCCTTTGCTTCTTTCGTATCCAGCACCGCCAGTCCAGTATTCGCTATGCCTTTATCCATCGCTTCATAATCCTCAATCAGGGCTTTGTTATCGCTGCACTAGAAAGTCGGTAAAGTAAATATCAGCGACTTTCAGATCGCTGTCGTGTTGCGTCAAAGCTGCCTTCAGTTCCGCCTTCAGGCGCTCTTTTCCGTCTGCCGCAAGCAGATCATCCGAGGTCTGACGTCCAAGAACTGCCAGGACCGAATCTCGCACCACTATGGTCGAATCGCTTTCCCCGCTACCTCCCTTAGAGCCTTCTTCGTTCTCTTTGGACCCCTTTTGCTTTGCCGTGTCAGCTACGCGCAGAGCCAACGATATCCGTAGATATGCATTCCCGCTCGAATCCGAAAGGTTCACCAGGAGAGGATCAAGAGTCAGCATGTGTGTCTGAACGGCAACTACAGCCACGGATTTCGTGATCGCGGGACGTGGAAGGGATGACAATCGTCCGGAGCGCACAAGATAGAACACGGATCCCGCAACGCCTGCTCCCACAATGACCACTCCCGTCAATACTGCAACCAGCAGCGGAATCATCGGAAATTTGGCCTGGCTCACAGAAGGAGTTGGAGGATCAGCAGGGGCACTCACCAATACTGTCGGAGGAGTCGTCATGATGACGAAAAGAGTGCAAACGATAGGCCAGTGATACAGGGCAATCATTAGCAATCTTTCACAATTGCGAGCGCTCGCGACAGACCTCGCATGGCTTATAAAAAAGAGGCGGCCAACCAAAGAAAGACTATCGTCCGTCAATGGTTCGCCGCCTCAACCCCTGAAGCACTTCAACTTCTATCGAATCATTCCCAGCGTATCCTGGGTAACCGTATCGAACGTCGTCACTGTCTTCGAGTTCGCCTCAAAGGCTCTCTGTGCCACAATCAGGTTCGCGAACTCCGATGAAATATCCACATTCGATGTCTCCAACTCATCGTCGTGTATCGCACCGCGACCACCGGTATTGGCGACCCCAATGGTAGCCAGGCCTGATGCAGCTGTTGTCGTAAAGTTGTTATTTCCAGTGACGGTAAGCCCTGCTGTGTTGCCCACCGTCGCCACAGCCAGTTGCCCTATCGTCGACGTATTCCCATTGCTGAACTGTGCCGTGAGCACGCCGTTAGTGTCCACCGTGAAGCTCTGGTATACACCGCTCGCAAATCCATCTTGTTTCGTCCCATTGCCGCTAGACGCTGCTGCCAGCTGCGTTATCGTCGGATTACCGCTGCTGTCATCCAGATTCAGGTTGAAACTCATATCGCTCGCACCATCCGTGAGCCCAGGAAACGTAATGCCGCTCACGCTTACCGTCGGAGAAGTAAGCTTCCCGGATGAATCAAACGTAAGTGTTCCTGTGTTATTCGTTGGAGCCCCGGTGGCATCACCTGCGGGTAGTTCCACATCGTAGCTCCAGGTATTGGTGCCCGTCTTCGTATAAGTGATCGTAGCCTGATGGCTCGTACCAAGCGAGTCGAATACCTGTACAGGAGAAGTAAATTTAGTGCCGGTCGTTGCGCTCGCGTCAAGATTCACAGTAACTGAGATGTTCCCAGTGGCCTGTGCCGCCTCATTGGCCCCAACGGGAATTGAAATCGGCTTAAGACCCGCATTCTGATTGACGACACCATTCACAGCTGTATACCCCATCACCTGTTCACCGTCTTGGGTAATCAGATCGCCGTTCGAGTCAACCTGGAAGTTGCCTGCGCGCGTCAGGGATTGAACGCCGCTATCCTGGACCACAAAGAACCCATTGCCCGCCAAAGCCACATTGCTTGAGCCCGTCGTTGGTGAAAGCGTTCCGTCTGAAAAGTCGGTCGTCGTCCCCGATACTTGTACGCCAGCCCCAGTCTGGATTGCATCTCCAGATCCGGATTCTCCAATCTGCTGATAGAACAGATCTTCAAACGAGGCCGACTGTCCCTTATATGCAGTTGTGTTTAGGTTCGCCAGATTGTTGCCTATCGTGTTGAGTGCGACTGTATCGGCCTGCAGCCCGGACAGTGCAATCGAAAAATTTCCCATCGCCATGCTCCCTTTTTAAGTTCGGTGTTAAGCTGCGTTATTGTCGTCAGCAGAACGGCACATCCATCCTGTCGAATTCATCCGATCATCTGCCCGCCGCTCGTTAGCTCGACGGCGTACCCGACGTCGGCTTACTGCCTGAAGGATCCGTTGCGGGTGTCTCAACCGAGGTAAGCCCCTGGTTGATCTGAATCAGCTGTTGCAAGCTGTTCACGCCAACCAACTGGGTAATATATGCGTTCGGGTCAGTCGGCTGAGTAGGATCCTGGTTTTTCAGCTCGCTTACCAGTAGCGTAAGAAAATCACTGGATGTAATATCCGATGGATCCGTTGCCGCACCGCTTGTTCCGCTGCTGTCATCGGTCCCGTTCGTCGTATCCTTGGCCGTGACCTTCGCAGTTGCCCGATGCGGCGCCAATGCCGAAGCCACCGTAGACGACGCCTGGTTTACATTAATCATCGAATTACTCTGTAATGCATTCATACTCACTCTCCTTTGACTCCAATTTGTTCCCCATTACGAAGCGGTACATCAAGCTCTTACACTCAGCCAGCTACCGCCAACTGCGAACGGCGAAAGCGGCAACGCACCATTGGCATCCGCGCTATTCACACTGGAGGAACCGAGGTCATCTACATAATTTGGAGATGGGGCATTTCCCGGCGATCTGTTTGCACTGCCCCCATCACCCCGTTGCTGCGGCTGGCCGCCGTTACCGCTTCCCATGCCACCTCCAACACCGGAACCCGTTCCCGATACAGCGGGCGCGTGAATCACGACTGAATTTACCGCGACCCGCTCCTGTTGCAGATACGCCGTCAACGAAGGTAGCTCTCGATCAAGCATCGCCTGCCCCGACGGGACCGTAGCCGACAGTGATGCATTAACTCCCCCGCCGCCGGCCATTTCCGCACGGATCTTAAGCCACCCTTGGCTCCCGTTGGAGATTCCAACCTCTAACGCAGTCTGGGTCGCCACAAGCGTTCGATGTCCACCATCCAATGCGGGCGATACATTCGCGCCAGAAACATCATGGTCTGGAACGCTCGTATGGGTGGATCCCATCAGAGCGCTGCCATCCGCACTCTGAGCCTTGCCCACAACGCCAACTCCCACGGCATGTCCAGGCACGAGTCCTGCGGCCAAGCCTGATGAGCTTCCGGCCATCTCCGCACCTGCGTGAAGCGTCGCCGCCGACGCTCCCGCATTCAATAACTTCCCGTCGCTACTATTCTTGCCTGGCACAGCGGACACCGCAGCCTTCGTAGAGTCCGATCCGGTTTTCGTTGAGGGCGTATCCTCACGCGCACTGAGCACGGCTGGCTCCGAGCCAGCGACAGCCATCGTTCGAAGATGAGATCCGATTTCACCCTCAGCCGGGACCGGGGGCGTCACGTTCTTCTGCGTCTGAACAATTCCTTTATTCAAGCCACGACGTGCGCTCTCACCGCCCGCGCTCTGTTCTTCCCCGCTAAGCGCAGGCAATACCGGTACAGGAACGACAGTTGGAACAGCAGCCGGAACAGAGAGCGACCCTGGAGCGGGTACCATCTGAGTAACAGCCATGTCTGCGGGCTTGCTCACCACAACAGATTTGTCTTCTGCAGATTTCGCATCCTTCCCAGCATCCACGTGCTTTGTTTCGTTGTCTGATTCCTTCGAATGAGTCTTCGTGAATGCCCCCACTTCTTGTTTTGTCTCCGCTGCAATCTCATTTCGGCTGGCATCGACCAAGGTGACGCTCTCTCCTACAGCCGCGGGAGCAGTACTGACTCGACCTGCTGGCAGCAAGCTCTGTTGCTCTTTAGCCCCTTCGCCGGCTGCCTCTTTACCTTGACTTGAGGGCGCCCCCACTGGAACCTCCTTCGTGTCGCCTGATTCCATCCACCCGTGCCCGGCAGCCAATGACAAATTACCGATCCCGGCACTTTGACTTGCCGATGGGCCTGCAGCGTTCGTAGAGGTAGCCAGTTCCTTCTGAAAAGTCTCCTCAGGTCGGGAGCCACTTGCGATGATCGTTGGCTCATTCAAATTCCTCGCCTTTGCAGACAACACTCCCAGAATAGTTGCGGTAGATGGATCCTCTAATACCTGCGACGGAACTCCGCTGTGAATCCCCACCAATGTATCCACGCCTTGATTCGGCACCGTCTCGGCAACCGGGTCGCCATCACTGGCAATTCGCTCATGTAAGCGCTGGGCGAACAAGCCGTTGTCGCGCGAGGTCAAGCGGGAGACGTCGTTGCTATCTCCTACCGCCTCCGGGCCAACCGCATTAGCGAACGCTGCTAGAACCATGTCCACACCGTTTCCCTCAAACTACATCGCTGCATTTCATGCACCAAAGAAAATTGCCAGCGCATTAGGTTTTCTTTACCTCGGCGACACGCAGTTTCCCCCGAGCATCGGTCCACCGGCGCCGCGCCAGAAAGCGGTCATCGGACACAGCCTGCGTCTTCCTCTTGAATTCGACATCCCTTTGTTTCTCGATGTGATCGACCACGCTCTTCATCTGCTCACACTTGAGTTGGCTCGCGACGTACTGTTCTTTGGCCACGCTGCTTATCTGTTCGCGTTCCAGACGAAGCTCATCCAGGCGTCGTCGTCTCCGCACCGTCGTCTCTCGCTGTGCTTCGGCCATCGCCCATTCCATTCGATCTCCCGCATGGAGGGCCGCACGTCCGTTCGACTTGGCGGACCGAAACAGATCGTGTTGCACTTCAATGGCCTGACCCACTTCCCGCACGGCATTCACGGTCCGCTGCAACTCCATCGAATGCTGTTCTTCAACGACTCCGTATAGAGTCATTAACCTCTTCAACGTATCCAGTCGCTGCATGATTTAGATCTCCATTGCGTTCAACCGCGACACTGCCTCATCCATCGTCACGCGCTCGCTGCTGTCCTGTTCCAGAAACTCCTTCAGCATGGGCAATGCCCTCACAGCACGGTCTAATTCCTTGTCGGTCCCGGCTTTGTAGGCTCCAATTCGGATTAGGTCTTCTGACCGCGCATGTGCCGCCAGAAGCCGCCGCGCCAGCGCAGCCTTGGCCCTGTGTACCGAATCCGTAACTGCAGGCATCAGCCTGCTCAGCGAATCCAGCACATCCACCGGCGGATACCACCCGGCCGTCGCCATCGATCGTGACAACACCACGTGTCCATCCAACAGCGATCGAACCGCATCCACCACCGGATCCTGCTGGTCGTCTCCTTCCATTAGCACCGTGTAAAAAGCCGTGATGCTTCCGTTCTCGAAGTTCCCCGCCCGCTCCACAAGCTTCGCCAGACGCGTAAAGACCGACGGCG
>Ga0208589_1001079_pt1 | contig 11777 bp, 8 predicted proteins | sample NGESurshal092012_2_FD_184486 | JGI IMG/M metagenome (GOLD analysis project Ga0208589, IMG submission 184486) | Arctic peat soil microbial communities from Barrow, Alaska - NGEE Surface sample F53-2 shallow-092012 (SPAdes) | ecosystem: Environmental > Terrestrial > Soil > Wetlands > Peat ... | reverse complement strand
CCGATTCTCGACCGCCCGTTTGTCCCGCTAGCGAATCCCCGCCATAAGGAGCACGACCCAATGTCCGCCTCTGCCCTGCGTATCGTCGAAGGATCCTCCATGGACAAGACCAAGGCCCTGTCCGCCGCGCTTTCCCAGATCGAGCGCCAGTTCGGCAAGGGCTCGGTGATGAAACTGGGCAAGAACGACCGCTCGATGGATATCGAGACCATCTCCTCAGGCTCGCTCGGGCTCGATATCGCGCTTGGCGTCGGCGGCCTGCCGAGGGGGCGGGTGGTCGAGATTTACGGACCGGAATCCTCCGGCAAGACCACGCTGGCGCTGCATACGGTGGCGGAAGGCCAGAAGAAGGGCGGCATCTGCGCCTTCATCGACGCCGAACACGCGCTCGATCCGGTCTATGCCCGCAAGCTCGGCGTCAATATCGATGAACTCCTGATCTCGCAGCCCGACACCGGCGAGCAGGCGCTGGAAATCTGCGACACCCTGGTGCGCTCCGGCGCGGTCGATGTGCTGGTGATCGATTCGGTGGCTGCATTGGTGCCGCGCGCCGAACTCGAAGGCGAAATGGGCGACGCGCTGCCCGGACTTCAAGCGCGTTTGATGAGTCAAGCGCTGCGCAAGCTGACCGCCTCGATCAACAAATCCAACACCATGGTGATCTTCATCAACCAGATCCGGATGAAGATCGGCGTGATGTACGGCTCGCCGGAAACCACCACCGGCGGCAACGCGCTGAAATTCTATGCTTCCGTCCGCCTCGACATCCGCCGCATCGGCGCCATCAAGGAGCGCGACGAAGTGGTCGGCAACACCACCCGCGTCAAGGTGGTGAAGAACAAGCTGGCGCCGCCGTTCAAGCAGGTCGAATTCGACATCATGTATGGCGAGGGCGTTTCCAAGATGGGCGAAATCCTCGACCTCGGCGTCAAGGCCGGCATTGTCGAGAAATCCGGCGCCTGGTTCTCCTATGACAGCCAGCGGCTCGGGCAGGGACGCGAGAACTCGAAGGCGTTCCTCAAGGCCAATCCCGACATGACCGCCAAGATCGAAGCCTCGATCCGGCAGAACTCCGGCCTGATCTCCGAACAGATCCTGGCCGGCACGCCCGAGCGCGACGCCGAGGGCGAAGAGCCCGCCGACGAGTGAGCTTTTTCTGAACTTCGGTCGATGACCGAAGTTTTGACAGACACGGGCGCCGAGGACGTTGAGTTGCCGACGTTTTCGGGGCCCGTTTTGTTTTGTGCGTAGTGGGGAATGCGTATGAAGCCTCTGGTGTTGACCTGCTTTTTGATCCCTGAATTTCTTCAGCCGAACCTCGCCGATATTGCGATCTTTCCTTATTTCAAATTTATCGGCGAGCAGTTGCCGTCTCTGGACGAACTGGCAACCTACCTTGGCTCTCGCACCTCGGATCTGGGTCCGCGCCGCGGCGATCACTGGTCAGACTTTTCAAGTTACTGGGACAAGAGTGAAAACAAGAATCACCGCGATCTCAGCCTGGCCGAATTCTGTCAGCGATATGAGACCGTCGAACTCTGGTTCGACACCCGCCCAACATCTCAATTGCAGTTGATCTGGCTGCTCGATTATTTCCGTTCCTACCCCGACGCGGTGGCCAGATTGAAATTGCGTCTCCTTAGATTCGATCTGATCGGAATGCCCCCTGGTGGATTGGGTGACGCACGGCCGCCGCTGGTCGATGTCACGAACAAGGAACTCGCGGCGGCTCACTCTGCCTGGGAAGCTTATTGCGCGACGACGCTGGAGGCCGGTTTGGCTCTGCTCCGCGAGGATTTGAGTGCGTTGCCATTGCTCAGGCCCGTCTTGCTTGAATTGCTCGACGAACTGCCTTCCGCCGTGACAGGGCTCGGCGCCACGGAAATGCGGTTGCTTGAACTGATCGGCAGGGGGTATTTGCGCACGAATGCACTGTTTTATCTAGAGAGCCTTCGGCAGACGCGTGTTTTCGATCAGTGGCATCTGGGATATCTGCTGGATGCGCTTGCATTCTGCCCAAAGCCCGCAATCACCGGGCTCGACGACGAGTTGCGCGCGCTCAGCCGTGACAATTACAGAGATCGTCAACCGGCCTATCAGCGCAGCCGGCTTTTGCTAACCGAATTCGGCAGGGCCGTTCTTGCGCACAAGGAAGACTTCAGCCGCCACAATCCGATCGACCGCTGGTGGGGCGGCACGCATCTCACCAACGATCATCTGTGGCGATATGATCCCGTCTTGATCCCGCCGGGGAGGCAATGAAAGTGATGAAGAGGCTGATCCTGACGACGAGTGATTCCGGGGCGGGGTGTCTGAGGCAGCCCGGTATCGCGGACGCAATAATGCCGATCGGCGATCGCTTTTTTCTCGCAGGGCCTCGGCCTTCGGACATCGAGTTTCTGGAGTCGCTGGTAGATGAGTGGCTGGAGCGCGTTTCTCGAAAGTACCTCGGCGAGCCCGATCAGACTGCTGGCATCACCGAGCTTTGCGAGGCGTTCGATACGGTCGATGCCTGGATTGATCCGGACCCGAACGCACAATTGATCCTGAGCTGGCTGCTCGATTATTTTCGCCCTCTCGATTCCATCGTGTCGAAGCTGCATTTGGTACAGGCGGATGTCCCGATCGGGAATCTGTCGCCGGACGAAGCGGTCGCGCGTCAGATGCCGGTGATCAAGATTGGGGGTGACCACCTCAAGACAGCAAGTATGGCCTGGAAGGCTTATCGCTCGTCCACGCCGCAGGCCTGGTTCGGCTTGCTGTCGAGAGATTTGAGCGCGCTGCCGCAGCTCCAGCCGGCGGTCGTCGCTTTGCTCGAGGAGTTGCCGGGACTTGCAACCGGGCTTGGCGCCACGGAAATGCGCATGCTGGAATTGATCGGAGAGGGTAACGCCACCCCTCCCGACGTTTTCCCCGGCCACGAAAAACGCAACACGCGGCGGGTGTTCGATTATTGGCAGATCGGCGCTCTGCTGGATGGCTTGGCGGATGCGCCGGTCCCCGCGGTATCGGGTCTCGACGGCGGCCCGTTCACCGAGGAAATGCATCACGACCGTGAGCGCCGCGAGCGCTACAACCAAAGCAAATCGTCGCTCACCGCGCTTGGCCGCGACGTGCTGGCCGGCCGCGAGGATTTCAGCCGGCACAACCCCGTGCACCGATGGTGGGGTGGCACCGAATTGACCAATGACTGGCTCTGGCGGTGGGACGCCGCCAAGCAGACGCTGATCGCGCCGTAGTTTTTTCGTCATGTCGGGGCAAGCCCGGCATGACGCCTGAAGTGAAATTATCGCCTCATTCCGCCGCCTGCGCGTAGTCCGTGATCGGCGGGCACGAGCACACCAGGTTGCGGTCGCCATAGACGTTGTCGACCCGCCCCACCGGGCACCAGTATTTGTCGGTGCGCGAGGTGCCTGCGGGGAAACAGCCCTCGGCGCGGCTGTAGGCGCGGCTCCAGTTGTCGTCGGCGATGTCATGCACGGTGTGCGGCGCGTGCCGCAGCGGCGAGGCGTCGACCTTCCAGCGGCCGCTTTCGATCTCGGCGATCTCGCGGCGGATCGCGATCATGGCGTCGCAAAAGCGATCGAGCTCGGCTTTGGATTCGGATTCGGTCGGCTCGATCATCAGCGTGCCCGGCACCGGAAAACTCATGGTTGGCGCATGGAAGCCGTAATCGATCAGCCGTTTTGCCACATCGTCGACGGTGACGCCGCTCGTTGTCTTCAACGGCCGCGGATCGATAATGCATTCATGCGCGACGCGGCCTTTGGCGTTGCGGTACAGCACCGGGAAATGCGGCTCGAGTTTTGCGGCGATGTAATTGGCGTTGAGGATCGCGATCTCGGTGGCGCGGGTCAGGCCTTCGCCCGACATCATCAGGATGTAGATATAGGAGATGGTCAGGATCGAGGCCGAGCCGAACGGCGCTGCCGATACCGGCCCGATCGGGCTCTGCGTTCCGCTGTCCGGATGACCCGGCAGGAACGGCTTCAGATGCGTCTTGACGCCGATCGGCCCCATGCCCGGTCCGCCGCCGCCATGCGGAATGCAGAACGTCTTGTGCAGATTGAGATGGCTGACATCGGCGCCGTAATCGCCGGGCCGCGACAGCCCGACCTGCGCGTTCATGTTGGCGCCGTCGAGATAGACCTGGCCGCCATGGCCATGCACGATGTCGCAGATCTCGCGAATGTGCTCCTCGAACACGCCATGGGTCGAGGGATAGGTGATCATCACGGCCGCGAGATTTTCCGAATGCTGCGCGGCTTTGGCGCCGAGATCGTTGACGTCGACATCGCCACGCTTGTCGCAGGCCACCACCACGACCTCCATGCCAACCATGCTGGCGGAGGCGGGGTTGGTGCCGTGCGCGGAGGAGGGGATCAGGCAAACCTTGCGGTGCGGCTCGCCACGCGCGGCGTGATAACCGCGGATCGCGAGCAGCCCGGCATATTCTCCCTGCGCGCCGGAATTCGGCTGCAACGAGATCGCGTCATAGCCGGTGATGTCGCACAGCCATTGTTCGAGCCGCGCAAACAGCGCGTGATAGCCCTTGGCCTGCTCCGACGGCGCGAACGGGTGCAGGTTGGAAAATTCCGGCCAGGTCAGCGGAATCATCTCGCTGGTGGCATTGAGCTTCATGGTGCAGGAACCGAGCGGAATCATCGCGCGGTCGAGCGCAAGGTCGCGATCGCTGAGCTTGCGCATGTAGCGCAGCAGTTCGGTCTCGGAGCGGTGGGCGTGAAACACCGGATGGGTCAGGAAGCGCGTCGTACGCTTCAATTCCGCGGGCAGCGTTTCGCGCGCGCCCGCTTCGACCTCGGCGTATGCGAGCTTGCCGCCAAACGCGCGCCAGACCGTTTCGACATCGGCTGCCGTCGTGGTTTCGTCGAGTGCGATGCCGAGCGTGCCGTCGCCGATCCGGAAATTGATCTTCTCGTGCAGCGCCCGGGCAACGATCTCTTCGCGCCTGGCGCCGACATTCACCGTCAGCGTATCGAAGAAGGCGTCCGAAGCAGGCACAAAGCCAAGCTTGCGCAATCCAGCCGCCAGTACACACGCGCGGCGATGCATCGTGCGCGCGATCTCGGTCAATCCCTCCGGCCCGTGATACACCGCATACATCGAGGCGATCACCGCGAGCAGCACCTGCGCGGTGCAGATGTTCGACGTGGCCTTTTCGCGGCGGATATGCTGTTCGCGGGTCTGCAATGCCAGCCGATAGGCCGGCTCGCCACGCGAATCGACCGACAGTCCGACGATGCGGCCGGGCAGCGAACGTTTCAGCGCATCGCGCACCGCCATGTAGGCGGCGTGCGGGCCGCCATATCCCATCGGCACGCCGAAGCGTTGCGCCGATCCGATCGCGATGTCGGCGCCGAGCTCGCCCGGGGAGGCGAGTAGCGTCAGCGCCAGCAGATCGGCCGCGACGATCGCCAGCGCGCCCTTGGCATGCAGCGCCGATATCGCCGGGCGCAGGTCGCGTACCGCGCCTGAACTGGCGGGATATTGCAGCAGGCCGCCGAACACGTCTGCCTTGTCGAGATCGGCAAGGGGATCGCCGACAATCAGATTCCAGCCCAGCGGCTCGGCGCGGGTGCGCAGCACGGCAAGCGTCTGCGGATGCACCTCGCGATCGACAAAGAACGATTTTGTCTTGTCAGTAGTCTTGGCCTGCGCCGCCCGCTCGGCCAGCGCCATGGCTTCGGCGGCGGCGGTTGCTTCATCGAGTAGCGAGGCATTGGCGACATCGAGGCCCGTGAGGTCGCAGATCATGGTCTGGAAATTGAACAGCGCTTCCAGCCGTCCCTGGCTGATCTCGGGCTGATAGGGCGTGTAGGCCGTGTACCAGGCCGGATTTTCCAGGATGTTGCGCTGGATCACGGTAGGCAAAATCGTACCGGAATAGCCCTGGCCGATCATCGAGGTGAAAACCTGGTTTTGCGAGGCGAGTTCGCGCATATGTGCCAGCGCTTCGGTTTCGCTCAACGCAAGGCCGAGATCGAGCGGCGCCTTTTGCCGGATCGAGGACGGCAGCGTTTCCGCCATCAACGCATCGAGACTTTTTGCGCCCACGGTCTCCAGCATGGAGGCGATGTCGCGGGTCGAGGGGCCGATGTGACGCCGCGCGAAACTGACAGCGGCGTCGTTGGCGGGCTTGCGGGGCGCGGTCATGTGTTTTTCCTTGGAATTTCCTCAGGCCGTGTGCTTGGCGTAGGCGGCCTCGTCCATCAGGCCGTCGAGTTCGCTTTTGTTCGATATCTTCAACTTGAAGAACCACGCCTTGCCGCCAGCGTCGGAATTGACCAGAGCGGGCTCGGCGGTCAGCGCGTCGTTGACCTCGAGTACTTCGCCAGTGATCGGCGCGTAAACATCGGAGGCGGCTTTGACGGATTCGACGACGGCGGCGGCCTCCGCCTTCTTCAGGCTGCGGCCGACCTTCGGCAATTCGACGAACACGACGTCACCGAGCTGCGACTGCGCGTAATCGGTGACGCCGATGGTAGCAACATCGCCCTCGATGCGGAGCCATTCGTGGTCGGTGGTGAACAGCGTCGTCATGAAAAATTCCTCTGGATGTCAGCGTTTGTAATTGTTGGGAACGAAAGGCATCGGCGCGACGCGCATCGGCAGGCGCTGCCCGCGCACTTCGGCGAATACGGTTGCGCCGATTGTGGTTTGCGAAATCGGCAGATAGCCCATCGCGACGGGCGCATTGAGACTCGGGCCGAAGCCGCCCGAGGTCACAGTTCCGATCGACTCAGGCGAGGTTGCGTCGGCGAACAGCGCCGCGCCTTCACGCACCGGCGCGCGGCCCTCGGGCCGCAAGCCGACGCGGCGGCGCGAGGCGCCGGTCCCGAGTTGCGACAGAATTTTGTCCGCGCCCGCAAAGCCGCCGGCACGCGCGCCGCCGCTGCGGCGACTCTTCTGGATCGACCATTCCAGCGCGCCCTCGATCGGCGTGGTGGCCGTGTCGATGTCGTGGCCATAGAGGCACAGCCCGGCCTCGAGCCGGAGGCTGTCGCGCGCGCCGAGCCCGATCGGCAGCACGTCGCTGTCATCAAGCAGTTTTGTTGTGAATACTTCGGCTTGTGCGGCCGGCACCGAAATCTCAAAACCGTCCTCGCCGGTGTAGCCGGAGCGCGAGACGAAGCAGTCGATCCCATCGACGCGATGCGGACCGGAGTCCATGAAGCGCATCGCGGGGGCATCTGCACAAAGTTTAGCCAGTACCGAACAGGCTTTCGGCCCTTGCAGCGCGATCAGCGCGCGGCCGGGCAGCGACTCGATCAGGCAGGCATCCGAGAGCTGCGCCCGCAGATGTGCCTCGTCCTCGGCCTTGCAGGCGGCGTTGACCACCACGAACAGATGGTCGCCGAAATTGGCGACCATCAGATCGTCGAGAATGCCGCCGGCCTCATTGGTGAATTGCGCATAACGCTGCCGGCCGGGTGCGATCGCGACGATGTCCTGCGGCACCAGCCGTTCCAGCGCCAATGCGGCGTCTTCGAGCCTGCCGGATTTCGGGCGCAGCGCGATCTGGCCCATATGCGACACGTCGAACAGGCCGGCCGCGTTCCTGACATGCAGATGTTCCCGCAGCACGCCGGTCGAATATTGCACCGGCATGTCATATCCGGCGAACGGCACCATCTTGCCGCCGCGCGCCAGATGCAGGGCGTGCAGGGGAGTTTGCTTCAATGCGGATGGTTGTTCGCGCGCTAGCATCACGGAGCCCTCGCGGTTTCGCGAGGAGAATTCCCCGTGAAAACCAGCAAAAAGCCCCATCTGTCGCTGTGCCTGAGAGTATTATCCCGTCGGCGGACACGTCGGGGCGAAAGCTCCTCGGCGTCTCTTTCCAGATGCTGTCAGCGTCACGCGGTCCGTTTGCCTGAGAGTTTCCGGGGCGGTTGCTCCTTCGGCGCCGGCACTAAAGCCGATCTCTCCCGGCGTGACGTTCTCGAACAGATAGGAGGAAAACACGGCCACGCCAAGTCTGTCAACGCAGCCGCAGCATTATCAACGGCTGTTGTGCTGCTGCGGCAAGCCCCTGATCCCCTTGGACAGTTTCTGCACACTTTCTGGACAGCGCGACCACCCTTGTCTAAAAGCGGTGCGCCGGAAAGAACGGCTGTTTTGCAGCGGGTTCCCGGCCGTTTTTCGATTGGATGGACATGAGCGGCGTCAACGAGATCAGGTCGACTTTTCTGAATTATTTTGCCGGGCACGGCCACGAGATCGTGCCGTCGTCGCCGCTGGTGCCGCGCAACGACCCGACCCTGATGTTCACGGCGGCCGGCATGGTGCAGTTCAAGAACGTTTTTACCGGCGTCGAGAAGCGCTCCTACCAGCGCGCTACCACCGCGCAGAAATGCGTCCGCGCCGGCGGCAAGCACAATGACCTCGACAATGTCGGCTATACCGCGCGCCATCTCACCTTCTTCGAGATGCTCGGCAATTTCTCGTTCGGCGACTACTTCAAGGAGCGCGCGATCGAGCTGGCCTGGAATCTGGTCACCAAGGAATTCGGGCTGAACAAGGACAAGCTGCTCGTCACCATCTACCACGACGACGATGAGGCGGCGGGATACTGGAAGAAGATCGCCGGCCTCTCGGATGACCGCATCATCCGCATCGCGACCTCGGACAATTTCTGGGCGGCGGGCGATACCGGCCCGTGCGGTCCGTGCTCCGAGATATTCATCGATCGCGGCGAGCACATTTGGGGCGGACCTCCCGGCAGTCCGGAAGAGGATGGCGACCGTTTCCTCGAATTCTGGAATCTGGTGTTCATGCAGTTCGACCAGGTGACAAAGGAGCAGCGCTTGCCGCTGCCGCGTCCCTCGATCGACACCGGCATGGGGCTGGAGCGCATGGCTTGCATCCTGCAAGGCGTCGAAAGCGTGTTCGAGACGGATCTGTTCCGTAACCTGATCGATGCGACGGGCTCGGCGCTCGGGCATGGACCGGGTAAGGACAACATCGCGTCATTCCGCGTCATTGCCGATCATCTGCGCGCCTCGTCGTTCCTGATTGCCGACGGCGTGCTGCCGTCGAACGAGGGCCGCGGCTATGTGCTGCGCCGGATCATGCGCCGCGCCATGCGCCATGCGCAATTGCTCGGCGCCAAAGACCCGCTGATGCATCGGCTGGTCTGGGCGCTGGTCCGCGAGATGGGCCAGGCCTACCCGGATCTGGTGCGCGCCGAGAGGCTGATCGAGGAAACGCTGCGGCTCGAAGAGACCCGCTTCCGCAAGACGCTGGAGCGTGGCTTGTCGATCCTCGACGAGAAGAGCGCGTCGCTGAAGAAGGGCGACATGTTCGACGGCGATACCGCCTTCACGCTGTACGACACCTATGGCTTCCCGCTCGATCTGACGCAGGATGCGCTGAAGTCGCGCGGCATCAGCGTCGATCAGGCTTCCTTCACCGATGCCATGGAGCGTCAGCGCAAGCAGGCGCGCGCGGCCTGGGCGGGTTCCGGCGATACCGCGACCGAAAACATCTGGTTTCCGCTGCGCGAAAAGCTCGGCGCCACCGAGTTCCTGGGCTACGAGACCGAGAGTGCCGAGGGCGTGGTCGGAGCGATCGTGAGGGATGGCAAGGAAATCGACAGCCTCAAGACCGGCGAGAGCGGTTCGATCGTTCTGAACCAGACCCCGTTCTATGGCGAGTCCGGCGGACAGGTCGGCGACACCGGCGTGCTGACCGGCCAAGGCGTAACGTTCCGCGTCACCGAGACCCAGAAGAGGGCCGGCGATGTTTTCGTGCATGTAGGCACTGTGGAACAGGGCACGCTGACGGTCGGCACCGCGCTGCAGCTCGAAGTCGATCATGCGCGTCGCGCATCGATCCGCGCCCATCATTCCGCGACGCATCTGTTGCACGAGGCGTTGCGCCAGGTGCTCGGCGATCATATCGCCCAGCGCGGCTCGCTGGTGGCGCCCGATCGGCTGCGCTTCGACTTCGTGCACCCGAAACCGATCACCGCGGCAGAACTGGCGCGGGTCGAAGATATCGCCAACAACGTCGTGCTGGAGAATGACGAGGTCACCACGCGCCTGATGGCGGTGGATGACGCCCGTGATGCCGGCGCCCGCGCGCTGTTCGGCGAGAAATATGGCGACGAGGTGCGCGTGGTGTCGATGGGCAAGACCGCGCGCGAGCATGGCGCCAACGCGCTCGGCTGGTCGGTCGAATTGTGCGGTGGCACCCACGTACGCCGTACCGGCGATATCGGTCTGATCTCGGTGACCGGCGAAAGCGCGGTAGCGTCGGGCGTTCGCCGCATCGAAGCCCTGACCGGCAATCATGCGCGCAAGCACGCCAACGACACCATGGCGCTGGCGAAGAATGCGGCAACCGAGCTGCGCACCACGCTCGACGACATGCCGGCGCGGATCGCAGCGTTGATGGAAGAGCGCAAGAAGCTCGAGCGGGATCTGTCGGACGCGCGCAAGAAGCTCGCGATGGGCGGCGGCGCGTCGAGCGGCGGCGCGGCAGCCACTGGTGTGCGCGAGGTCGGCGGCGCAAAACTGCTGGCGCGCGCGGTCGAGGGCGTCGAGACCAAGGATCTGAAAAGCCTGGTCGATGACGGCAAGAAGCAGATCGGCTCCGGCGTGGTCGCCATCGTCGGCGTCACCGAAGACGGCAAGGCCGGCATCGTGGTCGGCGTCACCAGCGACCTCACCGCGCGATTCAACGCGGTGGAACTGGTGCGCAAGGGTTCTGAAGCGCTGGGCGGCAAGGGCGGCGGCGGGCGGCCCGATATGGCGCAGGCCGGTGGCCCCGACGGCGCCAAGGCCGACGCCGCGCTGGCTGCGATCGAAAAGGCGATGGCGGGCGGCTGAGTTCGTCATGCCCGGGCTTGTCCCGGGCACGACGTTGGAAGCTGAGTTAGTCGCTCAGCCCTTTTTCAAGAACACATAGTCCGCGGAGTAGGGTGCGCTCTTGGTATCGCCGGCCTTGTTGCAGGCGCCGTCGAGCTTGCCGCCCGAAGTATTGACCCGCTGCACCGTGGTGACCGGTGACAGCACGCCGCTGCCACGGTGGGCGATCACTTCGAGCTTCAGCCAGGCAATGTCGTTCGCGGTCGCGCCCGGCGCGTTGCCGGCGGCTTTGGCCGTGACGATGCTGCCGTCGACATGTTCCCAGTTCGGTCCGGCATAGTGGCGGCCGACGGTTTTGCCGTTGGCCATCAGGGTTGCGATCGGCTCGCGAAACAGCCAACTCAGTTTGCCGTCGGTGCCGGCCTTGCATTCGTAGACCTGTGCGCCTTCGGCATGCGTTGTCAGCACGACCGTCTCGCCCGGCGCAGCGACCGCGCCGGGAAGTTCGGCCGCTGCCGCGCTCGCAAGCGAGCCCGACAGCAACAAGGCGGAAAGCGCCGCCGTCCGGAGCAGCGGCATCCTTAGGCCGCCATCGCCTTGGTGAGGTTTTCCGCGACCTTGTCGAGGAAACCGGTGGTGGAGAGCCAGCGCTGGTCGGCGCCGACCAGCAGCGCGAGATCCTTGGTCATGTTGCCGGCTTCGACGGTATCGACGCACACCTTCTCCAGCGTAGCCGCGAACTTCGCCAGTTCGGCGTTGTTGTCGAGCTTGGCGCGATGCGACAGGCCGCGGGTCCAGGCAAAGATCGAGGCGATCGAGTTGGTCGAGGTTTCCTTGCCCTTCTGATGTTCGCGGAAGTGCCGGGTCACCGTGCCGTGGGCAGCTTCGGCCTCGACGACCTTGCCGTCCGGCGTCATCAGCACCGAGGCCATCAGGCCGAGCGAGCCG